>Ga0326728_10008511_pt1 | contig 25424 bp, 22 predicted proteins | sample MB3enrmetagenome_FD_207602 | JGI IMG/M metagenome (GOLD analysis project Ga0326728, IMG submission 207602) | Lab enriched peat soil microbial communities from McLean, Ithaca, NY, United States - MB31MN | ecosystem: Environmental > Terrestrial > Soil > Wetlands > Peat | place: USA: New York... | reverse complement strand
GATGGTATTGTTGTGGAGAAGCTGAGACGGGTTGGACATGAAGTGGTAATTGCGCCCGTTCCTGCACTGGTCACGGTGAGCAGCGAGGTTGGCGATCTCCGACTGCCGACCTTGAAGGCAATCCAGGATGCCCGGAAGAAGCCGGTTACGGTATGGAGCGCAGCGCATCTTGGAATCGAAGCGGGCAAGTTGAGGACCAGGGGTATCAGGTCATTAACCAGTCCGTCTTCGAGAGCGCGGACCTGCCTGCGCATAGAGGGGAGCACGCCGCAGGAGAAAGGTTCGAACCTTGCCCTCCAACTGCGTCAGGATAAGGTGGTATGAGAAACTGCGGTGGGACGACTGACCGTGGAATTTGCTCGAATGTTCCAGTTCCAACTTCTTGAAATGCAGCCTCAACTGAGTAAAATCCTCATCACTAATTTCCTCTACATCTGCGTCCGGTGGTCCGCTGGAATTGACATGACAAGGAATTCATTCCTTAAGGGAAAGCTCAGGTGGCAATCGGTACAATTAGTCAGAGTGCCTCGTGCAACCTGTGCAGAAAGTGTGCGGCGCAAAGGTATAGGCATAGGAGAGACCCAACACTGAAAGAAGTCACCCTCGTCCTGAATTATCGAAAGATCAGGAAACTGCTGGCGAAACGCACCATAAGCCCGGAGGGGAGATAAAAGAGGTCCTCCGGAGAAATAGTAAAGACAGCCTTTATGACGCCCGGCAAGCCGGATGTACTAGAACTATCGAATAAGATGCGTTATGAGTGTCCTTGCGACTTTCTTTCGCCCAGGTATATGGCCTTCACTGATTCATCCGCCAAGAGCCCTTCTCCTGGACGAATTGCGGATCCAGTATCAACCTATCGTGATACTGGCCGATGAGAGAATCGTATGAGTCGAGGCCCTTGTGAGGTGGCAGCATCCCCAACGGGGTATCGTTTGCCCTGACCAGTTCATCCCGCTCGCGGGAGAAACCGGTCTTATTGTGCCGGTAGGCGAATGGGTGCTTCGGGAGGCCTGTTCGCAGATGAAATCGTCGGGTGAGAGGGGGATGGGGCCGATGCGGTGCACTCTGTCCGTCCGAACAGAGGGCTCCGCGTTGTCGTTGTGAAGCCATTTGTATTTTTCGATGTCACCCTTGATCGAGAGACGCTTCTGAATGCTTCCCGGCGAATCCTCTGTTGTGCGATTTGCTTGAACCAGGCTTGCGCCATGAAGTTGGATGAGAACCTGCGCCATGTTTTTTTGTTATGGATTTGCTACTGGATAGGCAAGTATAATTGCATTACGGTGAGTTCGCCGGGTAGAATTGCAACGACACTCGCCCCGCATGACTCACCCGAAAAGACGTTTCGAGCTTCCAGCGGCCTGGAGACATTTTCATGGACTCCGAAAGGACCTACAAGGCTATTTTCGAAGCAGCAAACGATGCCATCGCGATCTACGATGCAAAGACGGGCGCGATCCTCGACGCGAACAGAACGATGTGCGAGATGTACGGTTATCCGCGGAATGAGGTGAAAAGCCTCGAGATCGGCATCAGAAGCGGCGGATTTCCCCCTTTCACCCAGGAAGATGCGCTCCGCTGGATCAGGAAGGCCGCAACCGAAGGGCCTCAGCTTTTCGAATGGCAGGCGAAAGATAGGGACGGGAGGCTGTTCTGGGTTGAGGTGAACCTCAAGCTTGCCGCTATAGACGGGCAGAACTTCGTTCTTTCAGTTGTCCGGGACATATCGAATCGCAAGCTGGTAGAAGAGGAACTCCATGCCACGAAGGATTATCTGCGGACAGTCTTCAACAGCGTTCACGATGCCATATTTGTTCATGATTGTGATGGGAGAGTGATAGACGTAAATGACAAGATGCTGGAGATGTACGGGGTTACCCACGAAGAGGCGATTGACACCTCGATCCTGCGCGATTACACGGCTGCCGACTATCCCGTCGATGCCTTCCCCCTGCTCTGGAAAAAGGTGTTGTCCGGTGAGAACCAGTTCTTCGAATGGAAGGCCAAGCGGCCGCGTGACTGCTCTGTTTTCGATGTCGAGGTTTTCCTTACCAAGCTGCGTCTTCCTGGGGACGATGTTATTTTGGCAAATGTCCGTGACATCACCGAGCGAAAACTGGCTGAGAGAGAATTGCGGGCAACTCGGGAGTATCTGAGGACGGTCTTTGACAGCGTATATGATGCGATCATTGTTCACGATCCCGGGGGAAGAGTCGTGGACGTCAATGACAAAATGCTTGATATGTACGGAGTCGGCCGCGAAGAAGCCCTGAAGCTCTCCATAATCGATGACTATTCGGCCAGCGACAACCCTATAGCCGAGGTATGGGAACGCTGGAAGAAGGTGTTATCCGGTGAGAACCAGTTCTTCGAATGGAAGGCCAAACGGCCGAAGGACGGATCCGTATTCAACGTAGAGGTGTTTCTCACCAAGCTTGCCCTACCCCAGGCAGACGCGATTCTCGCAAACGTGCGGGATGTCACCGACAAGAAGAGGGCGGAAGATGAGCTGAAAGCCAAGTCTCTCAGCCTCGAAGAAGTCAACGCTGCCTTGAAGGTATTGTTGCGTCAACGGGATCAGGACAAAAACGAAATGGAAGGGAGAATCGTAGACAACGTGAGGAAGCTTGTCCTGCCCTATGTGGAGAGGCTCAAAGAGAACAGACTCGAGGACGAGCAGAAGACATGTCTCAACATCCTCGAAACCAACTTGATGAATATCGTTTCCTCGTTCGTCCAGAAGATGGCCTCTGCCTACCCCCAGTTCACGCGGTCCGAGATACTCGTGGCAAACCTCATCAGGGACGGTAAGACTATCAAGGAAATCGCAAAGGTATCCGGAGTGTCGGAGAATGCCGTCAATCGGCACAGACAGAATATCAGAAACAAGCTTGGACTGAATAGACGAAAGGTAAGTCTCAAAGCCTTCCTCATGTCATTCAATTGACCGAACCTCTTATAGTACAATCCATGTACCATTATCGACCTATTTAAATATCATTTCTTTTTATGCCATTTATGCTATCCACTTAAGTAGCAAGCCCCTCTTATCCGATGCCTTTGTCGCGGGAAGCCTCAACCGGAAGCGCTCGCGTCCCGAGTCGAGTTCCTTCGGGCTAAGAGGAGCTTCTCCGCCGGCCGGTCGGGATCGCTAAACGGGGCGTCCGTACTGACACAAGAAACCACGAAGGAGGTCCGCTGTGAAGATCAAAGGAGCAGTCTTGAGGGAACCGAACAAGCCGTACAGTATCGAAGAGTTGGAGCTTGATCCTCCGAAGGAAAAAGAAGCGCTCGTCCGCTATGTCTACACCGGCTACTGCCACTCCGACCTCCACAACCTGCTCGGGGAGATACACATGGCCACGCCCTTCGTGGCCGGCCATGAGTGCGCGGGGGTCGTCGAGGAGCTGGGTCCCGGGTGCACGAAGATCAAGAAGGGGGACCATGTGGTAGGAACGTGGATGATCCCCTGCGGAACATGCCCCCAGTGCAGGAGAGGCATGGGGAATATCTGCAGCGGCACGTTCGGATACTTTGTGGAGGGGATGCTCCTCGACGGAACATCGCGAATCCACGACAAGAAGGGCGCCATGGTGCGTCACGGCAACTTCGTGTCGGGCTTCTCCAATTATTCCGTCGTTCCGGAGGGCGGCCTCATCCCGCTCCCAAAGGAATTCCCTTTGGAGTGGGCCTGCCTCATGGGGTGCTGCATCCCCACGGGCTGGGGCTCCGTCACGAACAGCGCCAAGATACAGCCGGGTGACAAGGCCGTCGTTTTCGGGCTTGGCGGGGTGGGCCTCAACATTCTCCGCGCCTGCGTCCTTCGCCACGCGTATCCCGTCATCGCCGTAGACCTGGAGGAAAGCAAAGAAGACCTGGCCAAGGAGTTTGGCGCCACCCATTTCATCTGCAATTCCAAAGAGGACCCGGTGCCTAAGATTCAAGAGATAACGGGCGGGGGTGCGGACGTCGCTTTCGAGGCGATCGGCGACCCCGGTGCCATCATCCAGGCCTACTGGTCGATCGGACCGGCCGGAAAGCTCATCATCCCTGGCATTACCCCTGCCGACCAGACCACGAATCTCCCACTCCAGGTGCTCCCCTTCGGCAATAAGTCGATACTGGGGAACCTCTACGGCATGATCTCCACCGACATCGATATCCCGAGACTGGCCACTCTGGCCATGACTCAAGATCTGAAGCTCGACAAGCTCGTCACCGGCAAGTTCAAGCTGGAGGACATCAACGACGTGGCCGACAAGATGCTCAAACGGCAGATCAGGGGCCGCTGGGCCCTCGCTTGGGACTAAAGGGGGTACGCAGGCACGAGCTCTTAGAATGAGAGGTGCATGACGTCAGTACTTCTCGAAGTGTCGGACTTAAGCAAGTATCTTGGAGGGCTCCAGGTTCTCGCCGATGTGAGCTTCGAATTGAACGAGGGCGAGATCCTGGGGCTCATTGGCCCGAACGGCGCCGGAAAGAGCACCCTCTTCAACGTCGTCACCGGGGTCTATCGTCCGAACACCGGAACAATCAGATTTCAGGGACAAAACCTCGTCGGACTCAAGGCCCACGCCGTGTGCAGGAGAGGCATCGCAAGGACATTCCAACTCGTCCGGATATGCCCCTCCATGACCGTTTTGGAAAACGTCCTTGTAGGGGCCGTGTATGGGAAGGGCGGCAGAAAGAAAAGGGCCCTCGACGAGGCCCTCGATTGTCTCGAGCTGCTCAATCTCCGTGAGCTGAGAGACACTGTCTCGGCTCATCTCACCTATTCGGACCGCAGGCTTGTCGAGATTGCCCGGGCCATCGCAACCCGTCCGGCCCTCGCCCTCCTCGACGAGCCTCTGGCCGGTCTCAACCCGACGGAAACCGAAAAGACTACCGAGGTCATCCGCGCGATCAGGGAGAACCGGGGCGTCTCCATCATATGGATCGAGCACAAGATGGAGGCGGTCTTTACCCTATGCGATCGAATCGTGGTCCTTGATTACGGGCAGAAGATCGCTGAAGGCCATCCGAAGGATATAGCGGCGGACAAAAGAGTAGTGGAGGCCTATCTTGGCGAACCCCTTGCTTAGCGTCGTCAACATCAATGTCGGCTACGGCGATGCCCAGGTCCTCTGGGACGTGAGCTTCCAGGTCGAGGAGGGTGAGGTTTTCTCCATTATCGGATCCAACGGCGCGGGGAAATCGACCATTCTCAGGACCCTTGCCGGCTTCCTTCGGCCAAGTTCCGGAAAACTCGAATTCCTCGGATCCCCCATCGACGAGACGAGCCCCGTAGGCATGGTCAACCTCGGCGTCGCCCTCGTTCCCGAGGGGAGGGGCCTTTTTTCCGGCCTGACGGTGCTGGAGAACCTGGAATTGGGCGCCTTCTCGAAACGCTCCAGGGCGCTGAAAGAAGAAAGCCTCGCATCGATGCTGAGCCTCTTTCCCATACTCACGAAACGGAAGGGCCAGCTTGCAGGCAAGATGAGCGGCGGCGAACAGCAGATGCTCGCCATAGCGCGGGCCCTCATGTCGAGGCCGAAGCTCCTCATGCTCGATGAGCCCTCCCTCGGCTTGGCTCCCATCGTCGTCAAGACAGTCTTCGAGACGATCGCGACCCTCAAGGCCAAAGGGGTGACCATTCTGCTCGTTGAGCAGAACATCCACCAAGCCTTGAGGATTGCCGACCGCGCGTGCGTGATCAAGACCGGCAGGGTCACGATGACAGGAACCGGTAAGGAGCTTTTGGCAGACCCGGACATCCACCGAGCCTACATGGGCCTGAGCGGGATGAGAGGCAACCATGCTTAAGATCGTGATCCAGGTTCTCGTCAACGGCGTTCTGTCCGGGACCATGTACGGCATCGCTGCCATAGGCTTGAGCCTGATCTTCGGAACAATGAGGATCGTCTTCATAGCCCAGGGGACCATGATCATCCTGGCCGCATACGGGAGCTACTGGCTCTTGAGCTTGTTCCGCATCGATCCTTACCTGTCGATCATTATCGTGGTGCCGGCCTCCCTCATCCTCGGCGTCGGTTTCTACCAGGGCCTCTTCCGGAAGGTGGCGCGGGCAGGGCAGTTCCCCACTCTGTTGATCGCCTTCGGCCTCATGGCACTCTTGGAAAACCTCATGTTCGTCATGTTCACCGGCAACGCGAGGGCCGTTCAGACGAGCTACGCGTCGTACGCGCTGACAATATTCGGCATAAAAGTCTCCTTCGTGCGGCTCATGGCGTTCGTGATGGCCCTCGCAGGCACGGGGGCGGTAACCTTCTTCCTGAAGAGGACCATGCTCGGCAAGGCTGTGAGGGCCGCCTCGGAGAACCTCGAGTATGCCATGATGGTAGGCATCACCCCCCATACGGTCAACACGATCACCTTTGCCCTGGGCATGGGCCTGGCCGGTCTGGCCGGCGTCGCCACCGCGACGACCTACGGCTTCGACCCCTTTTCCGGCTTCGTCTTCAGCCTCAAGGCCATGATCGCCCTCGCCATAGGCGGCATGGGGAGCGTGGCGGGAGGCCTCCTGGGGGGAATACTGCTGGGCGTCGTGGAGAACTACACCGCCTTCTTCCTCACCGGCGGTTGGGCCGACGTCGTCGCCTACGCGGTCTTTCTCCTGGTGCTCATGTTTAAGCCTGAAGGTCTCTTTTCCCGGGATGTGAGTGCAAAGCTATGACGAAGAAGAGACTCCTTCTCGCGATCATTATCATTGCCGCGTGCTGCGCCGTTCCTTTCGTCTTCGATCCGGAGAAATCGTACGTTGTCTATTTTCTCTTCATGGCCGCCATCTACGTGACCCTGTCCCAGTCGTGGAACCTCGTGGCAGGCTACACCGGTCAGGTATCGCTCGGTCACCACGCGTTCTTCGGCCTCGGCGCCTATGTGGTCGCCATCCTGTGGTCCAGGCACCTCATAGGCTATCTCGACCCGATCGGCATAATCTTGGCGGGTGTTGCCGCATCTATGCTCGCTGTCCTCGTCGGCATCCCGCTGCTCTCCAAGCTGAGGGGGGACTATTTTGCCCTTGGGACACTCGGTCTGGGGGAGATCATGAGGCTCCTCACCATCCAGCTGGGGGCCTTTACCGGGGGACCCATGGGCATTCTCCTTCCCTCTTCGTCTTTCGGCACTATCCTGCCCCACTACTTCATAGCCCTTTCCCTCGCGGTTCTCTCAATCGCGGTCATGTTCTACATGACGAGGTCCCACATAGGGCTTGCCCTCGTCTCCATCAGGGAGGACGAGGCAGCCGCTGAGGCAAGCGGCATCAATGTCCTGAAGTTCAAGGTCCTCTCGTTTGCCGTTGCGGCCTTTCTCGCGGGCATGAGCGGCTCCATTCTCGCCTACTATGTCTTCACCATCGAGCCCCAGGGTTTCTACGGCTTGAACTGGACCCTCTATCCCGTTCTCATGTGCGTGCTCGGGGGTGCGGGCACCATGACAGGCCCGATCATAGGAGGGTTGCTTCTCACCGCGGTCTTCGAGATAGCGAGGTATTTCCTACCCGAGATCCATCCGATCTTCTCCGGGCTCTTCATCATTCTCGCCATCATGTTCCTGCCGACCGGAATCATGGGTCTACGAAAAGGGGCGCCGCAAAAGGGGAGCGCGGGCGCCTTCGATATACGCCGTTCACTGAAGCGGGCAAAGGGAGGGTAAGACGTTCGTTTTTGCTCCACAAACCAAAAAAGGGGGATCAAAATGGTGAAGTTGCGTGACACCTGGTTGGTTGGATTGGCTGTTCTCGTGACTCTGGTATTCTTCTTCTCACCCACCGGTCTTCAGGGGGCCGACAAGAAGGAGATTGTCATCGGCACTCCGCTGCCGGTGACGGGCGTTGCATCTCAGGAGGGCAACGAGGAAAGGTGGGCCTACGAAGAGGCGGTGGCCGACCTGAACGCGAAAGGTGGCATTTTCGTGAAAGAGTACAACAAGAAGCTCCCCGTGAAGCTCATCGTCGCCGATATCGAGAGTGACCCGGGCAAGGCGGCGGGAGCCGTGGAGAGGCTCGTGAAGATCGACAAGGTCGACCTGCTGCTCTCGTCTTTCGCTGCGAATTTCGTCATGCCTACGGCCATCGCGGCGGAGAAGTTCAAGGTCTACTACCACGGCAACACGTGCTTTCCCGTGGTGTGGCGCGGCGCCCACCTCAAATGGTCGACCATCTTTTTCTTTGAATTGGACAAGGGGGCGGAGATACCGTACCAGATCCTCGATACTTTGCCGGCTGCCGAGAAACCGAAGAACTTCGCCCTTCTCATGGAGGACACCGCCGACGGGAGGGCCTTCGGCGGGGGACTGGCAGAGGCAGCCAAGAAGTACAAATGGGAGATCGCTTTGAACGAACCCCTCGGGGTCGCGGCCAAGGACTACTCGGCCCAGATCCTAAAGCTGAAATCGAAAGGGATCGACGGGGCCATACTCTTCGCATCTGGCGGCGACTGCGTTACCTTTGTGCACCAAATGAAGGAGGCAGATCTCAATCTGAAGTACCTCCACGGGTATAAGGGAACGTGGAACGGAGACTTCTGGAAGGCCCTCGGCAAGGACGCGAACTATGTCCTCTGCGACGGCTTCTGGTCAGAGGACTGGCCGTATCCGAAGGGAAAGGAGCTCGGGGAAAGATACTCCAAGAAGTTCGGCAAACGGTCCGTCGCCATAGGCCTCTACTACGCGACCTGCCAGATACTCTGGGAGGCTATCGAGAAGGCCGGCTCGGTGGACAGCGCGAAGGTGAAAGATGCTGTGATGACCAATACTTTCAAGGGCACGGTCATGGGTGACGTGAAGTACAACCCGGATGGGACCGCCATATTCCCCTGCGCGGCGTTTCAGTGGTGGGACGGGCTGCAGAAGACCGTCTATCCCTTTGAGAGAAGCGCGGGGTATAAAGTCAAGGCAGCTCCCCCGTGGAATAAGCGGTAGGGTGGGATTTCGAAAGATGAGGTGACAGGGAAAGACGCCGGAAGAGACCTGATTACCCGGCATGGTCTCTTCCGGCGGACCTCCTCACACGTAGGCGAGGCAGCCGCTTCGAGTAATCCGGCCGACACCTGATGATCGTCTCGTCAAGAAGTTTGCAGTAGGGTTGCAGGCAGGGCCTGCAAAGGATATAACTCCGATTCTTCATATATCATATATGACATAGTTAAAAGGAGGGAAGGGCGTGATCAGAAAGGTGCTGAATATCAATGGTGTAGAGAAGGTCTTGGTCGTCGAAGCCGGCGCCAGCCTCGCCGAGGTGCTCCGGGAGAAGGTCTATCTTACGGGAACAAAAATCGGCTGCGCCAAAGGCGAGTGCGGAGCCTGTTCGGTCATCATGAACGGTAAGGTGGTCCGTTCATGCATCACGAGGATGAAGAACGTTCCCGACAATGCCGCCGTCACCACGATCGAAGGCGTCGGCACCCCGGAAAACCTTCATGCCTTGCAGGTTGCCTGGATTGTTCACAATGGGGCCCAGTGCGGCTTCTGCACGCCTGGATTCATCGTCTCTGCCAAAGCCCTCCTCAGCGAGAACAACAGGCCGACAAGGGAAGAAGTGAGGGACTGGTTTCAAAAGCATCGCAACGCCTGCCGCTGCACTGGCTACAAGCCGTGTGTCGACGCGGTCATGGACGCTGCCCGGGTGATACGGGGCGAACTGAAGATGGAAGAACTCGCTTACAAAATCCCGCCGGATGGAAAAATCTGGGGCACGAGGCATCCAAGACCCACAGCCGTTGCGCGCGTTACGGGGACCCTTGACTACGGGGCCGACATGGCCCTCAGGCTACCGGGTAAGCCGCTCTACCTCGCCTTGGCGCAGGCGGAGGTGTCCCACGCCCGGATCCTCTCCGTCGACACAACGGAAGCGGAAAGAATGCCCGGTGTTGCTAAGGTAATCACCCACAAAGACGTGAAAGGGAACAACCGCATTCTGGGGATCGTCAACATGCCGACGAACAAGGGTGACGGCCTCGACCGGACTATCCTCGCGGAGGATAAGGTTTTTCAGTACGGTGACGCAATTGCCGTAGTCTGTGCCGAGACCGAGGCCGAGGCCAGAGCCGCGGCGAAGATGGTGAAGGTGCAGCTGGAGGAACTACCCGCCTACATGAGCGCTCCCGCAGCTATGGCACCCGATGCGATCGAGATACACCCGGGGACGCCGAACGTCTATTTTACCATCCGGAATATCAAGGGCACGGATACGAAACCGATCATGGCAAACGCACCCTATGTGGTGGAAGACAGCTTCTACGTCCAACGCCAACCCCATATGCCTGTGGAGCCCGACGTGGGTCTTGCTTATACGAACGACGATGGACTTCTCACCATATATACAAAATCGACGGCCCTCCACCTGCACTTTGCCATGATCCAGGCGGGGATAGGGATAGCACCCGACAAGCTCGCCATAGCCAACCCGCCGGGTGTGGGGGCTATGTTCGGCTACAAGCTCAGTCCGACCTCGGAAGCAATTCTCGGCGTCGCCTGTATGGCAACCGGGAGGCCGGTTGTGTTGAAATACGACTACTATCAGCAGCAAACCTACACGGGCAAGCGGTCCCCCTTCTTCATCGATCTGAAGATTGCCGCTGACAAGGAGGGGAAGCTCCTTGCCATGGAGAGCGACTGGACGGTCGACCACGGGCCGTACGCCGAATTCGGCGACGCGGTAACCCTTCGGGGCGCCCAGAACATCGGCGCAGGCTACCACTGGCCGGCCATACGCGGCGAAGGAAGGACGGTTTGCACCAACCATTCCTGGGGTGCGGCCTTCAGGGCTTTCGGCGCGCCCCAGAGTGAATTCGCATCGGAAGTGCTCATGGACGAGCTGGCCGAAAAGATCGGCATGGATCCTTTGGAGCTGAGATACAAGAACGTCTACCGCGACGGTGACACTACGCCGAGCGGCTGCGCGCCCGACGTCATTGTCCTGCCCGGCCTCATCGACATGATCAGGCCCCTATATCGGGCGGCCCTGGAACGGGCAAAGAAGGAGACCACGGACAGGAAGAAACGGGGAGTAGGAGTATCGATAGGCATATACGGGTGCGGCTCGGACGGACCCGATACGTCGGAAGCTTGGGCCGAGCTCACGCCCGACGGGGTGACGATATACAACTGCTGGGAGGATCCGGGACAGGGAGGAGACGTGGGGACGCTGGTAACGGCTCACGAAGCGCTTCGGCCCCTTGACATTAGACCGGAGAAGATCAGGCTCGTCATGAACGACACCAGTATGGCACCGAACAGCGGACCCTCCGGGGCGAGCAGACAGCAGGTGATGACCGGACAGGCCATTAAGTACGCCTGCGAGCAGCTGGTCAATGCAATGCGAAAGAAGGATGGCGGCTATCGGACTTACGACGAGATGGTGGCTGGGAAGATTCCTCTTAAGTACACGGGCCAGTGGACCGCTCCGGCGACGCCCCCGGATCTCGAGACTTCTCAGGGAAATCCCTTCTCCGTGTACCAGTATGGTCTTTTCCTGGCGGAGGTTGAGGTCGACGTGGACACGGGTAAGACGCGGGTGGTGAAAATGACCCTCGCAGCCGACGTGGGAAAGATAGCGAGCCGTCTTGCGGTGGACGGTCAGCTCTATGGCGGTATCGCCCAGGGCATCGGCCTCGCACTAAGCGAGGATTTCGAGGACATCAAGAAGCATTCGACCATGACCGGAGCCGGGTTTCCCTTCATAAAGGACATTCCGGACGACATCGAGCTTCTCTATCAGGAGACGCCGAGACCGCACGGTCCTTTCGGCGCCGGGGGCTGCGGCGAAATGCCCCTTTCAAGCCCTCACGCGGCCATTATCAACGCGATTTACAATGCATGCGGGGTGCGTATCACGAGGCTCCCCGCCTTGCCGGAAAAGGTGTTGGCGGGGCTCAAGGTGAAAGGGTAAGAACGTCATGGGTCCTCTCGGAGCTGTGACGACCAGTTGCGAACGATGATGGATCAAAAAGCGTGGCGGGAGATAGAGAATAGATGCATACAGGAGGAAGCCCCGCCCTGCCGCGCTCGCTGTCCCATCCATGTGGACGTGAGGAGCTTCCTCCGGGAAGTGGCGGCGGGGCGGTGGGACGAGTCGCTCCAGGTCCTCGCCGCCATGCCTTTCCCCGGCATAGTGGGCAGGATCTGCGACCACCCCTGTGAGGAGACATGCAACCGGAAGCTTCGAGGGGGAGCGATTTCGATAGGTGGATGTGAAAGGGCGGCGGTAAGGCACAGGAAAAACTTCCGGCAGAGAGCCCTCCCGGCAAGAAAGCCCGAGCGGGTCGCTGTCGTGGGTGGCGGACTGAGCAGTCTTACCGCAGGCCTCGAGCTCGCCCGGAAAGGCTATTCCGTCACCCTGCTGGATGCGGCCGCGCGCCTCGGTGGAAACCTTTGGGACATACCGGAGAGCGATCTTCCGAGAGAGGTGCTCCGCGAGGAGACACGGGTTCTAGAGGACCTTGGGGTGGAAGTAAGATTGTCCGTCGATGCCGATTATGAAGGGGTGCTCGACGAACTCCAGCGCACCTTCGACGCCGTCTACCTGGGCATCGACCGGGGGATCGGATTTCCTTCATTGCAGCCCCTGGAGGCGGCTCCAGTGAACCCTCTGACGGGGGCTACGACGCGGGCAGGTGTCTTTGCCGGCGGGGCAGTTGATTCGCGTCGACGCTATTCTCCCATCTCAGCCGTCGCTGACGGCAGACGGGGCGCCATTTCGATAGACCGTTTCCTGCAAAAAGTGTCCCTCACGGCCGAGCGGGAGCGGGAAGGCCCCTATGAGAGCAAGCTGCGCACGCGCCTGGAAGGCATCGCCTCTCACGGTGCCGTTCCGAAGGCCTATCCTGACCAAGGCTACACCGACGAAGAGGCCCGAGAAGAGGCTGGCCGGTGCATTTCCTGCGAATGTATGGAATGCGTAAAAAAGTGCCTGTTCATGGAGCGGTTCAAGGCCTACCCCAAGCGATACGTCCGCCAGGTGAGCAACGATGCCACACTCGTGCTCGGAGCACACGGCCCCACGCGCAGGCTTGTCAATTCGTGCAGCCTCTGCGATCTCTGCAAGGTCGTCTGTCCGAACGACCTCTCCATGGCCGACGTCTGCATGGAGGGGAGGAGGACGTTGGTTGAGCGGGGAAAGATGCCGGCGTCTGCCCACGAATTCGCCCTCGACGACATGACTTCGGCCAATGGCGCCAGGGCCGCGCTTGCCTCCCATGAGCCCGGCAAGGAAGCCTCACGATTTGCCTTCTTCCCCGGCTGCCAGCTCGCCGGGATCTATCCGGAGCACGTTTCTTCTGTCTATGCTCATCTGAGGGGGCATCTCAAGGGCGGGGTAGGGCTCATTCTGCGGTGTTGCGGCGTGCCGGCGGAATGGGCCGCCAGGGACGGACTGTTCCGGGACGCCCTCGAGGGGGTCGAAAGGGATTGGAACGGCCTGGGCAGACCGGCGATGATAGTCGCCTGTCCCACCTGCTTTCGTACGTTCGGCAAACACCTTCCCGGAATGGAGCTCTTATCGCTGTGGCAAACGCTCGTCTCGATCCAGGAGACAGGTGGACAGAGACAGGGCTCGGACCGCGGAAGACTCGCCATTCACGATCCCTGCACCGCGCGATACGAGAAAGGTATCCAGGACTCGATCCGCGCCCTCCTGGAAGGGCTTGGCTGCGAAGTCGAGGAGTTGCCCCTTTCCCGCAGAGAGACCGAGTGCTGCGGCTACGGGGGGCTCATGTCAATAGCCAACCCATCCCTTGCGAAAGATGCGGCGGAAAGGCGGGCGCACCTGAGCGAGGCGGACTTCGTAACCTACTGCGCCATGTGCCGGAACGCCCTTGCAGGCACAGGCAAGCGGGTGCTGCACGTGCTCGACATGCTGTTCAATGGCCCGGGAGAAGACCCGGCTGCCCGAAAGGCGTGCGGCTGGTCGGAAAAGCGTGAAAACAGATGCCGCCTCAAAGGAAGGCTGGTCAAGACATTGTGGGCGGCCGGCCTGCCGCGCACGGAAGAGCACGAGTCCATCCTCCTCCATCTGTCCGATGAGGTTTCGGAGCGCATGGAGGAACGGCGGATTCTCCGGGAGGATGTACAGAAGGTGATCCATCATGCAGAGACAGGAGGGGACCGCTTCATAGACCAGCAGAACGGCCGGTGGCTTGCATCTTTCAAGCCGGGCCACGTGACATACTGGGTGGAATACAGCCGGGAAGGAAGCGGATGGAGAGTTCACAACGCTTACAGCCACAGGATGGACATAGTGCGTGCCCCTGGATTGGGAGAGAGCGGCCCTTAAGTGAGAGAGAAGGAACAGGGGGAAGAGAGAGAGTGGATATGCGGGAAATGCGGAATAAAGTTGGAGTCGTGCAAGGTCCAGGTATCCTACATGGGGAGCGTCTTCTTCATCGACCTCCCGAAATGCCCCGGATGCGGTATGGTTTTGGTGACCGACGAGATAGCGTCAGGGAAGATGGCTGAGGCGGAGCAGGTCCTTGAAGATAAGTAACTTTGTCGAGGGAGCCGGCGTGATGATCGATTGTGCTTTCCGCCGGCCTAAGATGTGTGGCAAACGAGGGAGACGATGAATCATGGACGACGTGGTTTTCCGGTTGGATATCCTCGTGAGCCATGGGTTCGACCCGACTGTCGGCAAGGATAGATGAAGTCATGGGAAATAAGGGGGTGGTGGCTGCTCTTGCCTTAATGGGTGATTGAATTGCCCGGAATTGGTGTCCAGTTTGGATCGGAACGGGTGGCCGATTTCATCACTGCACCCACAAAGGGGGAGGTATGAAAGAGGGCGACAAGCGCTTGAGCAAAAAGAGAATCAGAATAGCGAAGGCGGGCGCGAATCTCTTCAGTAAGAAAGGCTTTGCCGAGACCAGCATGGAAGACATCTCGGCAGCCGCCAAGTTGAGCAAAGCGGGCATATATCATTACTTTTCCAGCAAAACAGACCTCCTTTTTTTCATTCTCGACAGCTTCATGGACATTGTGCTCGACGGCCTGGAAGAGGAGCTTGACGCGATAAGTGATGGGACGGCAAAGGTGCGGAGGTTCATTTTCCGCCACGTCGAGCTCTATCCGAAGCACATGGCTGAAGCAAAGACCCTCTTCTTCGACGCGAAGAACCTTCCCCCGCGGTTGTTCAACGTAATCGTCCAGAAAGAAAGGAAGTACAATCAGATTGCCGTGAAGGTGCTCTCTGAGAACTTCGGCTTTTCTGCGGAAAAAGACCGGGCTACCACCATAACCTACATCATTCTAAGCATGTGCAATTCTATCTATCCCCGCTACAATCCCAAGTGTACGATCAAGCCGGAGGACCTGTCTGAGATCATTTTCAAGATGCTGACCGCGGGAGTTCTCGAGCTTCCGAAAGGAAAGCGACAACCGACAGGCCGATCCGTGAAAAGGAGATAAGGGCGTATTCGGTCTATCTATAGAAGACACTGTAGCCAAGGGCAGAAGCCAGCGCTTCTGATATCAAGGAGGCCGCACCGTCGATAATGATTCGACAGCTCCGAGGTCGGCCCCGCAGGGCAATAGCGCGATACACTATGCCGGAACGGTAGCAAGAATACAACGGATAAGTTAATGAGCCTTTACAATGCCTTTTTCAACCATTCTTGGCCGAAATGATCAATCCGCCCATGTCTCGGCCGCTTACGTCGGGTCTGGGCCTTTGTCGCGAGACCGCGGGCTTTCTTCCCGATTTATGGCCATGTTGATTGAGAAGGTCAATGAAATGTTTCCGCCATCTTCCGGCGGCTGACCGAATTCGGTAGGTGCACCGGTGCCTCGTGGACCTCCCGGAAAGTAGGCAAAAAGTGAAGGCATTTTCCGGACGGACTGTGGTGATCTTGCGATGCTGAGAAGGTAATAGGTTGCGGGCGCGGGGTGAGGCTAACGACCTGAGGTAGGAGAGAATTGTGGTCTGTCCCTGTATTCTCCGATGCCCCACATCTCTCGATAGGCCTTGTTGGGTGAGTATCTATGATGCCACTTTTTAGACTGCTCGAATCTGTCTAATATCGAATGTTTATTCTAAAATGACAAAATGCTCTTATGCCAGCAGCATGAAGAAATCGGCTTGACGGGAGATAGCTGGAGAGCATAGAATTGGACATTCAAGACAACCGAATAGAGGAGATCAGGAAATGCAGACCACGCAGGTTGCGGTGAAGCCGTGGCACAAGACCTGTTCCCGTTGTAAAAAGCCGGTTTTCGAGGACCTCCTCGACGAGCAGGGCCTGTGCGACTATTGCAGAGAGATAGTCGCGATGAAGACGTCATCGAGAAAAGAACGAGGTCAGAAGCCGAGCTGCTGAGTCCTTCTTTACACAATCAGGCGAGGGTTACGATGGGGCAGACGGGGAGGATAGTGACGATCGTCAATGGCGTTGAAGTAATCGAGGTAACAACCCACGATCCCGAGGGAGAGCCTATCGAGACCAGCTATGAGGTCCGAGGTGAAAAATACCAGACCCTGACAGAGGCGAGAAGGGCAGCTCAGGAAATCTCAGAACCCGGGTAGGAGAGCAGAAGAGGACACCAGACAGACTTTTGCAGTTTAGTTCTCTCTTCGAAGATTGAACCGAACGGCCAGTGCAGTACGCACGTCTTCTATTGCCACCATAACGTTGTTTAGCCACAACTCTAGCTCTTCTGCATTCTTAAAGCAAATGTAGATTGACCCTGACAGTAGCCGTTCCCCGAAAACTGTACCCTAAATGTAGATTGTCACATGCTTTTGACCCCATCTCCGCAAATAGTTTGACCCCCTTCTGACATATGTGTGGTCGACAACTCTTTATTGCTCACCCAAGAGTGCGACCGCTCCTCTCTGCAGGGGGTCAAAAGCATGTGATAATCTACAACCGCCGCGGCCTTGCCGGCTGAGAAAGGCGTTACCCCGAGGCTCATGGGCCGGAGCCTTCTCAGGGGGCGCTTGATCAAGCAGGGGGTGCCCTTACCGGTGGTATGACCCGTTCTATTGCCCAAAGACCGGTTGAGGACTTCAGGGCGCTGGGGTGATAGTTATCAAAAGGAGGCGAAAATGCCGTCGGGAAGGTTTTCTTTTGTGTCGCGCTTACGAAGGGTAAACCAGTTACGACGAAAATTGCCGGCCAAGAAAGGGGGCAAACGGTCGGCCAGATCTATTTGAATTCGCATCGGATTACCATGCAGGTCGAAAGGCCGTACGCAGAAAGACGACCTTCTCCGTCGGTGATCCTTCCTTCGGCAAGCCCTATACTACTTCCTGAGTGAATAATCCGTGCCTCGCACCGTATGACGCCCGCATCGGCAGTGACGGGCCGGACAAAATTTACCTTGAGATCGAGCGTCGTATAGCCGACGCCGGCGGGAAGGGTGGAGAAAACCGCGCTGCCAGCAGCTGCGTCAAGGAGAGCCCCCGTGATTCCTCCTTGAACTGTGCCGAACGGGTTGTAGTGGCATTCAGAAGGAAAAAAGTCAAACACTACTCGGCCTTTATCTACCTCTATAAGGGAGAAATCGAGAAGGACGTCAACGGGAGGCTTAGCGATCGCGCCATCCCTAACTCTTCGCAGATAGTCGAGGCCGCTTAGGTCCCGGATATTTTTGCAAAATGTTGCAGGATCGGTCCGGTACACAATTCGCGAATGCTTATCGTCATGCATAGATCCTCCCTTGGCTCCGATTCACCCGCATCTCTTCCGCCCCAGTAAGGGGAGTTGAACCTGTTGTTAGTGTTGTTCTTAAATGCAGTATCCTGACGAAGACTGGTTTGGTGGGGCTCGAGGACTGCGTGCATATTATCGGCGGAAGTCCCGGCGACACGCAGCGCGCAGATGCTGGAGAAGATCATTCGCATGGCCAGCGAAACGAGCTGGTGACCGCGCCGACGGCGGGGGCAAGGAGAATACTCCATCTCTGATCCGCCGGAGCGTCAAGGATCGACTCAGAGCGATCGATACACCCATTTGATAACCCGGTTCTTTGTGTCTATGAGATGAACCCGCAGGATATTCTCCGCCTTTATGGGATCGCTCTCTTTAATAGCTTGCAAGAGTTGCCTGTGCTCGGAGTGAGAAGCCGCGATCTGGCCGGGCGCATAGAAGCTTCGGAAAGAAAAAGTCTCGAGGCTCAACCGCAAATTATTGATGAGATCTATGAGACGCCTGTTTTCGCTCCATTCACAGAGCAAGGCGTGGAATTCATGGTTCAAATCATAGATTGCCGCCGGCTTGTCGGCGGCCTCCATCTGCTCTAACAGCCCCTCCAGCCTTCCTATCTGCTCCGCCGTGATAAAGGGCGTCGCTAGCCGGACCGCGAGGCCGTCAAGGACGCTCAGGATGTCGTAGATCTGCTCGATATCGCCCCGGGAAAACTCCGCTACAAAGGCGCCGACGTGACGGGTGATCTTGACAAAGCCGTCGTGCTCGAGCCTGCGCAAAGCCTCCCTGATGGTGTTTCTCTTGACGCCGAAGCGATCGCAAAGCTGTGCCTCCACTAGCCTCTGGCTGAGCTTCAGCTCTCCCTTTGAGATGGCCGACTTGAGAACATCCGCCACTTCCTTTGACCCAATGCTTCCCTTTTTCGATCTGTTTCCGGTATCCATCGCGCACCCATCCATAGTCTATGACAAGGGAACCTTACTGTCAACAATATTACACAAATTGTTATTTATAATAAAATAATTGTTGACAATAGCTTTCTTTGTGTTCTATAAGTTCAAATAGCTTCATATTGCCGATCAGTCTGGTCAATAGAGTGCTCGCTGGAGGATATGGTGAAAGATTTTGTCGCCTCCTTCAAAAAGAGGGGGGACTCCTGATGGCCTATTCCTTCGATATTTACCTCATCCAGGCCCTCCACGGCATCGTGTACGGCATGCTCCTCTTTCTAGTGGCCGCCGGTCTGACCCTCGTCTTCGGCATGATGGGGGTCCTCAACTTTGCCCACGCAGGCTTCTATATGCTGGGCGCCTACTTTGGCTATTCCGTGGTTGCCTGGTCGGGGAACTTCTGGCTTTCCCTCATCGTAGCACCTATAGGGGTGGGTATCTGTGGAGGGTTTGTGGAGCGGTTTCTGCTCCGGAAGGTGCACACCTTCGGGCACGCCTATGAGCTGCTCCTCACGTTCGGGGTCTTTCTCGCCACAGGCGAAATAGTCAAGTGGTTCTGGGGGAACGCCCCTCTGTCGGTTCAGATCCCGCCTTCTCTTTCCGGCTCTCTCAGTATCCTCGGCGCTACGTACCCGTACTACCGGCTCTTCATACTTGCCTGCGGCGTCGCGGTGCTTATTCTCTTGGCCCTCTTCATCCTCAAGACCCGGATAGGCATCACCGTCCGGGCTGCCGTCTCGGACGCCGGGATGGTCGGGGCCCTCGGCACGAACGTGCCTGTGGTCTTCCTGGGTGTATATGCCGTGGGATCGGCCCTTGCCGCCCTCGGGGGCGTTATTGCGGGTCCCTTTCTCTCCACATATCCGGGGATGGGCTTAGACATCCTCACCGATGTGTTTGTGGTCATCGTGGTAGGAGGGTTCGGAAGCGTTTTCGGCGCCGTCGTCGCATCGCTCATGATCGGCGTCCTCCAGTCCTACGGGATCCTCCTTTTGCCAAAATTCGCCCTGGTCTTTGAATACGTGCTGATGGCGATCATCCTTATAGTGAGACCCAACGGCCTCTTTGGAGAGAAGGAGTGAAGCCGCTCCTCACGAAGGGCGCCGTCGCCCTTGTCCTGCTCGCCCTGATTGCCCTGGCTCCCCGCTGCGTTCCGGTCACCCACGTGAACATGCTCAGCGAAATCGCCTTCTTCTCACTCTTCGCCTTGAGCTTCAATATGCTCTTCGGTTATTGCGGCCTCCTTTCCTTCGGCCATTCCGCCTATTTCGGCATCGGCGCGTATACGCTGGTGCTGATCCTCAAGCATTTTACCGGCATGCCCCTGCTCCTCGCGCTCTTCGTAGGGGGGATAGCCGGAGGATTGGGGGGGTTGCTGGTAGGCTTTTTCTGCGTGAGGCTCAAAGGAGGCTATTTCGCGCTTCTCACCATGGCCTTCAACCAGTTCTTCTTCGCCATCGCCCTCAAGTGGCGGAGTCTTACAGGAGGCGACGACGGAATGAGCCTGAGCCGGCCGGACCTGCACCTGCCCGGTCTGGGCGTCTTTTCCATGGGCAGGCCGGCCAACGTCTATTACCTCATTGTCGCCATCGTGCTTCTCTGCGTCTTTCTCCAATGGCGCCTCATCAAGACCCCCTACGGCAACGCTGTCCGGGCGGTGAAGGAGAACGACGAGCGCGCCGGTTTCGTGGGATACAACGTCTACCTCACCCGGCTTTCCCTGTACGCGTTTTCCGCCTTCTTTGCGGGCATCGCCGGCAGCCTGTTTGCCCTCTTCGAGGGGTTTATCGCCACGAGCGTCATCGATGCCCAGATGTCCATGCAGGTGACCTTCATGGCCTTTATCGGCGGTGTAAACTCATTTTTCGGCCCCATCCTCGGCGCGGGCGTCTACCTCTACTTCACTGACTGGGTGAGCCGTGTCACGGACCGTTGGGAATTCGTGCTGGGGGTGCTCTTTATTCTTCTCGTCATGTATGCCCATACAGGGCTGATAGGGTTTGTCTCTCTGGATAAGATCAAGTATTTTCTCCGGATCAAAGCTGGCATAAAGGGCACGGACAAATGAGTATCCTCGAGCTGAAAGGCATCTACAAGGCTTTCAAAGGGTTGCAGGTGCTCGTGAATGTCAACCTCGCCGTTGAAGAGGGAGAATGTCACGCCATCATAGGGCCCAACGGCGCCGGCAAGAGCACTCTCTTTAACGTGATATCGGGAAAATATAAACCCTCTCATGGCCGGGTCATTTTTGACGGCCAGGATATTACGGGTCTCGCTCCCTACAAAATTTCGAGAAAAGGGCTCGCGCGATCTTTTCAGATCACCAACGTCTTTCCCAGACTGACCGTACGCCGCAACATACGAAACGCCATTCTTTCCAAGAGGCGGATCAGGTTTAACCAGTTTGTCCTGGTCGATAGGCTGACGGATGTCAGCCGGGAGACGGACCGGCTCATCGACATGCTCGGACTGACAGCGGTGAGAGACGTGCCTGCCAGCGAGCTCTCCTACGGCCAACAGCGCGCGCTCGAGATCGGCATTGCTCTGGGTACTGACCCCAAGCTCATTCTGCTTGACGAGCCGACGGCGGGCATGACGAGAGAACAGACAAAAGAGGCCGTTGCCCTCATCAAAAGGGTGGCGCAGGGAAAGACAATCATGGTCGTCGAGCACGATATGGACGTGGTCTTCACCATGGCCGACAGGATCACCGTGCTCTCCTATGGAGAGCTGCTGGCATCGGGGACCCCTGAGGAGATCCGCAGACATGAAGGCGTAAAAAAGGCATATCTGGGGAAAAAGCGGAATGCTTGAGCTGACGAACGTCCACACCTATTACGACAAAAGCCACGTCCTCCAGAATGTCTCGATGGAGGTCGGAAAGGGCCAGATCGTCGGCCTCCTTGGGAGAAACGGCGTGGGGAAGTCGACGACGCTCAAGAGCATCATCGGCATCGTCCCTCCCAACTCGGGTTCCATCCGCTTCAAGGGAGCGGAGCTGGTGGGTCTCAAGTCCCATCAGATAGCAAGACTGGGCATCGGTTATGTTCCCGAGGACCGGAGGATATTCCCCACCCTCACCGTCAGGCAGAACCTCCTGATGGGCATGAAACCGGGGAAGAAGGGCCGCGAAGACACCGGCTGGAGCATCGAAAAGGTGTATCACTGTTTTCCCCGGCTGAGGCAGCGGGACAGCTTCAAAGGCGCCACTCTCTCCGGGGGCGAGCAACAATTGCTCACCATCGGCCGGACCCTCATGGGGGACCCCCAACTGATACTCCTCGATGAGCCCACCGAGGGTCTCGCGCCGCAGATCGTGGAAACCGTGGTCTCCGTCATCGAAGAGATCCACCGGGCGGGGACTTCCGTGCTCCTTGTGGAACAATCCATGGAAGTCATCATGGAGCTGGCCCACGCCGTGCTGGTCATGAACAAGGGGGAGATCGTCTTCAAGGGCATGCCGGATGAGCTGAGGAGCAGGCCAGACGTCGTCGAAAGGTACCTGGAGATATGAGCGCAACGATGAATGCTGCATCGTGAATCTGGGAAAGTGAGGGAGGTCTTGCATTTCGAGATCTCGCATTCGAAATTCTACGCTGCAAAGGGGGTAACATGAAGATCCGCAAGGGTGTTGTAATCGCAGTAATCGGTGTTGCTTTTGTGCTGTCGACGATCCTCTGTGCGGCCGGTCCGGCCCGGGCAGAGAAGCCCATCGTGTTCGCGCTCGTCGAGCCCTTATCGGGGCCGTTCAAGGACAGCGGCCTGGAGGTGTCCGCATACTTGGAGTATGCCGTCGACCAGATCAACGAAAAGGGCGGTCTTCTCGGTCGCCAGGTGGAACTCGTCGAGCTCGATAACCAGATGAAGCCCGATATTGCCGTCCGCATGGCGAGAAAGGCAATACTCGAGGACGGGGCTGCGGTCATTATGAACCACAACGGGAGCGCCGTGGGCCTTGCCCTCTCGAAGGTAGCCAAGGAAATGAACGTGATCTACGTGGACCTCCACGCCGCGGCGGACGAGATCACGGGGTCGGAATTCCAGACCAACACCTTCAGGACCTGCCTGAGCACCTCGATGCACTCGGGCATCCTAGCACAGTACTTCGCTCAGAGTCCGTACAAAAGGTTCTACCTCATCAACGAGGACTACGCCTTCGGGCACGCCGTGTCCGACGCCTTCAAAAAGGTCTTCCTGAAGGTCAAAAAGGCGGACCAGCAGATCGTCGGGGAGGATTTCCATCCCTTGGCCACTAAGGATTTTGGCCCGTACATCACGAAGGCCCTTGCCGCAAAACCGGATGTCATCATCACCGGAAACTTCGGTCCTGATCTCGCCTTAATCAACCAGGGGCGAGACCTGGGCCTGAAGGCGGTTATAGGCGCCTACTACCTCGACGTCCCTATTTTTATGAACCAGGTGAGGGACGCGGCCCTGGGCTCCGTTACAGCCGAGATCTACATGGCGGCCCTGAAGACCAAGAAGAACCTTGATTTTATAAAATCCTATCAGGCCTGGCTCAAGAAGCGCCACCCCGATAGACCCCCGCACTTCCTCGTCCCAAGCAGCGCCGCGGCGGACGCCGAGGGCGTCAGCTTCTTGGCCGAAGCGATCAAGAAGGCGGGGTCCATCGACGCCGATAAGGTCGTTCAGGCCTGGGAGGGCATGAGCTTCGAGGGCCTCGCCGGCAAGATGACCATGCGTGCGTGCGATCACCAGATTCAGGCGCCGGGTGTTGTGGGCATGATACAGAAGGACCACGCGTTCAGGAACATCCTCGATTTCCCCTTACCCGGCACCGTTGTCGTGATACCTGCGGTTCAGATTGCGGTGCCGCCGGAGGAGACCGGAAACCCGCGTTGCAAGTAGCATGGCTCTTCTTTGACGAACGTGTAAAGGGTAGGGGCCGGAACCCGGCCCCTTACATACATAATCTGCGAAAAGTACGCCCTGGAGGGGGATATCTTAATAACGGGAGAGCGAGACCATCGATGGGGCTAGCGGAATTGATGTTTTTGTGGCGGCTGCAGAGAATGTCATAGAATTCTCGGCCCGGAACATAGCCACAGCCGGGGCTTGAGCAAGACGGATTTGAAGCCGTTTTTTCGATAGAGCCTGACAGCCATAGGGAAGTTGCGTATGAAAGATATGGTCATAAAGGGCGCCACGCGCTCGCCCATAGGAACATTCGGTGGGTCTTTGACGGATATGAAGAAGGCCTTCGAGTTCTTGCAGTTCATTATCGAGTCGGTCGTCAAGCGGACCGGCATGGAGCCGCTCGATTGAAAAAGGAGGACTGAGCGATGGGAACGATGAAAGACAGTAAAAGAAAATCCGGCAGGACGCCTTTCATCAGCCTGACGGTCAACGATCAACGGTATAAACTGGAGGTCGGACAGGGCGGGGATAAACTGCACGTCTCAGACACACTGACCTACACCCTCAGAGAGACACTCGGTCTGACAGGTACCAAGCTCTCATGCGACAATGGCGCATGCGGGTGTTGCACTGTGCTCATAAATGGAAAGGCCAGGCTCTCCTGCATGACGCTCACGGTTGAGTGTGACGGAAAGGAGATAAGGACCATCGAAGGACTCAGGGACCCGAAAACGGGCAGTCTCGATCCTCTTCAGCAAGCATTTGTGGACCATACTGCATTTCAGTGCGGGTACTGCACGCCAGGCATGATTATGAGTGCAAAGGCCCTCCTCAACGAGAACCCTCGACCGACGGAGGATGAGGTGAGAGAGGCTTTGTCAGGCAATTTCTGCCGGTGCATTAGCCACTACCAGGTAGTCCGGGCTGTCATCGCAGCCTCAGAAAGGATGAGGTGAGAAAATGGCAGACACGTACCGATACATAGGCAAAGCTTTACCTAGAACAGACGCCGTCGACATCGTTACGGGAGCAACCAGGTTCCTTGACGACAACAAGCAGATCAAGTTTCCCGATCTCCTCCACGCAAAAGTACTTCGCAGCCCTCACCCCCACGCGGTGATAAAAAGGATCGACTGCGGCAAGGCGAGAAGATTGAAGGGTGTCAAGGCGGTCCTTACCTGGGAAGATGTCCCCGATTGGAAGGGAGGCACGCCAAGGGTAGTTCGCATTCTTGACCGTAAGGTTCGTTATGTGGGCGACGCAGTCGCAATTGTGGCTGCCAGTACTGAAGAGATAGCCAAAGAGGCGCTTCGTCTTATCAAAGTGGAATACGAAGTCCTCCCGCCGGTTTTCGACGTGGATGAAGCTCTTAAGGCGGACGCTCCCCAATTGCATGACGACCTTCCGGGCAATATCGCCACACCGGGCTCGGGCATTCTCGGGCCGAAGGGACTAACGCAAGTGGTCATGGGGGATGTGGAAAAAGGTTTTGAAGAGGCCGACGTCATAACCGAAGGGACCTTTGGGTACGAAAAAACACCGAACCCTATTCCGCCCGAGCCTCCGGGCGTGGTTGCTCTGTGGGAGGACCCGAACAAGGCCACCTTTTGGGTTGCAAATCAATCGCCCTACCTTGATAAGATCGCACTCTATCACAACTTTGGCAGAAAGATAGACGTGAGAATTCACGGCGGTCCCTGCGGCGGGAGCTACGGATCACGGACCATGTCCTGGCAGATGCAGACATACGCGCTCCTCCTCAGCAAGGCCACGGGCAGGCCCGTGAAGCTCATCCTGACCAAAGAGGAGCATTTGGCCACGTTTACGCTAAGACTCGGCTCCCGCATGCGCGCAAAAGTAGGTATGAAAAAAGATGGAACCGTAACGGCAGTATCAGGCACATGGCTTGTTGGGACGGGACACTATTCCTTTAGCACCCAGTTTATGGTCGGGGTCG
>Ga0326728_10008509_pt1 | contig 25430 bp, 19 predicted proteins | sample MB3enrmetagenome_FD_207602 | JGI IMG/M metagenome (GOLD analysis project Ga0326728, IMG submission 207602) | Lab enriched peat soil microbial communities from McLean, Ithaca, NY, United States - MB31MN | ecosystem: Environmental > Terrestrial > Soil > Wetlands > Peat | place: USA: New York... | reverse complement strand
CCAATCCCCCCGTCAACTTTAACAAGGGCTTCCCGGGGTCAGCGGAGGTGGTTGTTGACCCGACCATAGTGGAGGGCGCCTTCACGAAAGCCGGTTGGGCCTTCATGCACAATATTCTTCAGGATCTGCCCAAGTATTTCAGTGGAGAGGAGTGGGTATTGGGGGCAGGGAGTTCGTCGAGTCTCGATTTGGCAAAACTCGCGGGCGGTCTCGAGCGCCGGTATCAACAGGACTATATCGCCCAATGGCGCGTCTTTCTGAAGACCGCTCGAGTTGTGGGCTATAACGGTCTTCCCGATGCCTCGCAAAAACTCCTGAAGCTGACCAGTAATGATACCCCCCTCCTGGCCTTGTTTTGCACGGCAGCCCAGAACGTTGTCGTCGGTCAGCCGGATGTCCAGAAGGCGTTCCAGGCTGTCCTGATGGTGGAACCGGCCACTTGCCAGGACCAGCATCAATATATTGTCGACTCCAACAAGCCTTACATAACTGGCCTCAGTGGACTCCAGGCCTGCCTGGACGCGGCCAATAGTAGTCCCGCCGAGCAATTGGAGGCCGCCAAGGCCAAGTGTGGAGACCCCGCATTGACCGCAAAGGGAGCGGCGACTAAGATCGCCCAGGACTTCCCCTTCGATCAGGACGCCCATATCGACCAGACCGTTGAGACCCTTCTTTTAGCTCCCATCACGTCGGCCTCAACGGCGCTGCAACCCGGTGCTGTGGGTGGCAAGGGTCTGTGTGCGCAGATGAGCCCGTTCGCTTCCATGTTCCCCTTCAATGCTCATGCCACGACGGATGCTTCTCTTCAGGATCTTGACACCTTTTTTAACCCTGCCAGCGGCGCACTGTCGAAGTTCTACAACGCTTCCCTGAAGAATGTGCTCCTCCCCCAGGGGGCGACCTATGTCCCCAACCCCGACGCTTCACAAAAGGTAAACCCTGCATTGTTGCATTTCTTTAACCAGGCCACGGGAGTGCAGCGGGCACTCTATTCGGGCGCTCCGGGACAGCTTCAGTACCGGTACGCCCTGCGCCCCCATCCCACGCCAAGTGTCAGCGGCCTTTCCATGACCATTGACGGTCAACCCTTGTCCTTTATGGGTGGCAATGCCTCATTCCAGACGTTTACATGGCCGGGGGCCGCTGCGCCTGGCGTCAAGCTGACGGTGAAGATGTCCGGTGGTTCTGATTTTGGCTGGCCGTCCTACGACACGACGTGGGGAGTTTTCCATTTCTTTGCCGACGCGGACGAGTTTCGCCAGAACGGAAGCATCTACACGGTAATATCGATCCCGAAAGTGGGAGGCCGTCCGGTGACCACCCCCGACGGAAAGCCCGTGACGGTGCAATTTGATCTGGATACGATGGGGCAGGCCCCCTTGCTGCAAAAGGGGTTCCTCTCCAACCTGCACTGCGTAGCCCGCTAGCGGCTTTTCGTAAGCGTCCGGCGTAACCACCGCTTCCGATCAGCACGAACCGGGACTTCTCACCAGCCCGAGCTGTTCTCATCGAGCGGCTTGTTGGGTAGGATTTCAGGTTGAAGTTGGCTGCATAGCACCGGGCTTTAACCCGGCATCTGCCGCCCTAAAGGGCGGCTCTACGGGTAGACGCATTTTCCAAACACAACACTAGAGAGCGCATGTCTGCGCCACGCGCCGAGCGGCGATTCAATACTTTTCCCCTATGGATATGCGGCCCCCAAACCTGTCGCGGCACCAAGCCCTCCAGGTATTCAAGTTCAGTAACGTCACCACCTCGCCCTTCGGCCCAAACGCGTCGATGGGCTGGTTCGTGGGCACGGCGAATTGCATCTCTCCGCTGTGTTGGACCATCTGCGCCAAGGGCGTCCGATCGAGGTGCTCCTCAACCTTGCGTTGCAGGGGATTGCGAATATGCGTCTGCCCGTGCAGTTCTTCCACAACGCCAAGGTTCGGGCGCGGGTTCTTCGGGTCGACGATATCCCAGAGGTCGTAGTCGCTATAGATGTACTTCCGGTTGAGCGTTACGCAGCCGTAGTGTTTGGACGCGGTATTCTGGTCGATTCCGTACGCGGATCCGGGGATATTCAGTACGTGGCTTTCGAACTCGCCCCACGCCTTCCTGGCGGAGGCCGTCTTATCGGGTTTGAAAACGTCCGAATGGATACGATAATCCACCACCAAACCGGCTATTTGCCAGATTCCTTTCGGGCTGTTGAAGTCCGCGGTTTTCGCCTTGCAATCGATGCGCTTCGGGACGTAATCGCTCAGGTTCGTGTAGCGCAAGGATTCCTTGTTGGTGAGGCGCACGAAGACCCAGTACCCCGTCTGCACCGCCACCTGCGAGAAGATTTTTTCGTGATCCTTGAACACGGTGGAACCCCTCTCTCCCGGCCGCCTCGTGACGCGGCAAGCCGGGGAGCGAAAAAAAAATGCCTCAACGAAATTTGCGCATTCTGCATACCCCCAAGGCAACTCACCTGGCTGCCCCTGCAACCATGACGGAGACCCTTGTCGGCACGGAGAACAGTTCACCGTACAGAAGCCTTCTGCCGTCCATATCCTTTTTCACCGACCGATATTCAACTCTGACTACATAGGGAACTCTCTCCAAATCAACTTCGCTGACGATATTATATGGCCTTGAAGCTTCCGGTTGAATCTCCAGTGGACCGGCGGCTTCCGGCAACTCGCTTTCGATGGCATTTACCTTGATGTGCTTTACTTCGTCCGCTCGTGCGTCCTTTCGGTCCGGCCAGGCCTGGATTGCGATATTGCCATCGGGCGCCTTCGACAAATCCGCCGGGCTCCGGATAAGGATGGGGCGGCTTCCTGAATCGGACAGCGTGAAGGCCACTCGGAGCGAGTGGCCCTTTAGTTCCGCACTCGTAATCTTGATTTGCAAAGTCCCCAGCGGATGGGTTTTGACTTTGGCGGTGATCTGGTCCAGGAGTTTCAGTACTGTTTGCAGATGAGAGTCGATGGGCAGCCTGGCGGTCACCAACTTCTCCTGGGTCTTTGATCCGTCGACGACTCGGACTCTCTGATAGCGCTCGGCGGGAGCAACCTTTCCCCAGTGATCCGGAAGGGTTCCGAACGGAGGCTGGTTCAACGCTGTTGCCAACTCCTCCATTTGGTCCTGCGCAAGGGTCGTTTGGTAAGTACCGATTTGTGGGTCAGTCAGCGAGTACATGTTGGAATGTGATTCCAATGTAGCTTTTCCATTGGCCTCCACAACGAGCAACTGTGGAGCTTCTTCCATCGTAGCGACCGTATACTCCACCCGGTCAAAGTTCATTGCGCACTCCCCCCCGGGGGGGGTTATCAACAGCCCCGCCCCGAGCAACAGAATTACTCCCGCGAGTTTTCGAATACAGTCCATTCAATTGGTAATCGTTGCGTACGGATCACCCGACTTGCTATTCAGATAAGCCAGGGCCTGCCGGAAGTGCCGCGGCTTGAGCGTCGTATTCCCGCCTGTGGACATCAGATTCGGATCGGTTGTTGTCGCATCCGCCGGCTCGACGCCGCTCAGATCGGTGGCGCCGGTCGGGTACTCATCATATTGCCCTAGGACATGCCCTGTTTCGTGGGGGTAGGCGCTGCCCGGATCAAACGGCGGGTCAGCCCAGTCAGCGCCCCCCCAACCCATGCTGCAAGCGATTTGTGCCTGGGTCGGCGGATTCTGCGGATGAATCGTGATGAGCACGTTTTCTCCCGAAGTAACAAAGACGACTTCAAGTTGGAAGACCACCTTGCAGCAATCGTAGGTGCAGTCACAGGTGTTTCCCCGCCCGCATCCGGTGCGATGAAAATGCTTGCCAGAGAAGCCATTGTTCCACACAGTCTCGATTAAAGTTTTGGCCGAGGCCTGTTTGGTCGTGTCGAGTGCTGCGCCGGCGGTGCCGGTATTACAGTTGTAATATGTGCAGGGCAACGTGTGCGCCTGGGTTCGGAACTTCAGTTTAAGGTGGACTTGATTGGCCTCGAGGGTCCGGTCGTAGCGTTCTCCTGGAGGGCCGAAGCCGTTGCCCGGTTGGGGTGACGCTTGGCTGACCGTTTCCCAGGCTGCCGTCGGCCGGTTCTTGAAAGTGAATTGATTGCTGGAATTGCCCGACGCTCCCACGCTCGATACCGTCGCGGAAAACGTAACCTTGTCCGTACGCCAGTTTGCCGAATACGCCTTGGCCATCCATGTTAACTGGGCCTTGCCGCCCGTCATCGCTCCCGTAAGCGTAGCGACGCTGTTCCCCGCGGCATTGTCCATGACATTGACGGACACGTTTCCGTCCGGCGGCGTAGGTGTTACCGTTACCTGCAGGTTGGCGTTATCGCCACAATAAGCCTGGGTGGTAATCCATTGGCAGGTCACCGTCCAGGGGATAACCAAAACGTACTGAGTGTCAGTCCCAGGCGGCGCATTCTGGGTCTTGGGAGTGGCCTTCGCCGGTCCCAATTCTCCATTCACCGTATACTCGTCCGGAGGGACGTCCCCAAAATCGAAATTTCCATTGCCATCCGTAGTCCCGTCCCACCCTTTGCCATTTACGCTTACCGTTACGCCCTCGATCGGAACGCCCGAGGGATCATTGACGGTCACGGCGATATGCGCCATGGGGGCAGGAGTCGAATTCGGCGCAGGTGCTGCGTCGTTTGAGCCGCAAGTGTTGGTCGGGCTACCTGCGTCGCCCGTGGCGTTTTGAGTGGCAGGGTCCGAGGCCGCAGAGGCCAAAGCCTGGTCAGGGTATGGGACGGGTATCGGAGTTGGAGGAGCCGGAGTCGGCGTGGGCGCGCAAGCAGGCTCTGGAGTCGGGGCTGGGTTGCCGTTTCCCATGATTCTATGACTTCCTCAGGTGCTTCTCGGCGGTCTTCAGCAGCACAGAGATTCGTGCGTCAGGGCTGTTACGTGTCCTGAGAATCTCACCCGCCCAAGGAAGCTGCTTGTCTTTGTCAAAGTCGGCGCCGAGACTCACCATCAGGTCGATGTATCGACTCACGTCGCGCTTTGCCGTAATCTGGTAAGAAGCGGCGCGCTTGACCCCATACCGGATGAACTCCCTGACCTTCGGCTCGCCTGCAGCCTCGCAAAAGTCGGGAAAGAACTTTTTCAAGTGAGGCACCATCGTTTCCTCAAAACGCTGGAGGTCCGCTTGCGAGAACGCCTCCATCTGCTTAGGGCGCAAAGTCAGCATGGCTCATTCACCGTGGAGTCACCAGCGGCTGGGTTTTGTCCGGTGAGGAGACAGCCGCAGCCCCTACTGCGGGAGGGCCGGCCGGCGCCAGGTGCCAGATATTCGATTTCATTTCGGTACCCTGACGGACGAATTCCAGCAGTGTTCCCGGCTTTTCGTCCTCAGTGGCGAACCGCCAGACAGGTCCGAAGAACTGGTGGATTTCTTCCGGCGTGCAGGTGGGCAGGTAGACCCGCAGCACGCGCGGATCGTAGAAGCGAAAGTACACCTGCTTGCCGTCCGGCATGTTCACCATCAGGAAGTGGCGGAAGTGGTGGCGAACATCGGAAAAGGCCAGGTTGCACGTCAGATAGATGCCCCAACTCTTGCCCCAGCCTTTGCTGACCAGTTTTTCCAGCAGCTTCGACTGCGGGGGCAAGCTCACCAGGAATGGGGCAAAGAGGGTGAGTTCCGCTTTTGACCAACCCTCATAGAGTGACTCGTATTGCGCTCCGCCCTCCAGCATTCCCGCCGCGGGAGGTTGGTACGTCGGGCCTGCGGCGCCGGGATTCTGTGCCTCCCCAGACTTCCGGGTCTCCTCTCTGCCCTCAGCCAGCATTTTGTAGATTTGGGGCGAGCGGGCACCGTCGAGTATGGCGTAGAGCGGTTGGAAGTCTTCACGCAGTACGCCCAGCAATCGCTCTTGCAGGCTAGGTTCAGGCGCTTTCGGGATGCTGGGGGGCGGCCCGGCCGGGGGCTTCGCGGCCTCGGGGGGCGGACTCTCAATAGGCGTGAGGGGAAGCTGCCCACTGAGCTTCGGCGGGGTGAGGGACGGCGGGGGGGCGGTTACGGCCGCGGCTGGCGGCGCCGCCCAGACCTGCTCGCGCTCGATGTGGACGGTAAACATCACTTCCCCGGCCGTGATTTCGTCCCCTTCCTTCAGGACTGCTCCTTTCACTTGCCGGCCGTTCACCCAGGTGCCGTTGCTGCTGTTCAGGTCCAGAATCCGGGCCGTGTCTCCGTCGCATTTAATGGCAAAGTGCAGCCGCGAAATGCCGGCATCTTGGGGGAAGACAAACTCCGCCGGACTCTTCCGCCCGATGCGGACAGGGGCGCCCTGCTCAATGACGATTTCCCTCCCGGATTCGGATCCGGCTCGGACTTTAAGAACCAGTCGCATTGAATCTAAGCCCCAAGGAGTGAATCAGTTGCCGCGTGTTTCGCTCGAACTCAGCTTTGGCGAAATACAGTTCGCTTAGAACATGCCATCATCTGAATCGGCGCGAAGCGCCTTTGAGTGCGGTAGCAGCAGTTACCGCCCTTCTTTCTCCGCCCTTGCGCCTGTGTCATATTAACCGAACTTGGAAGGCGGTAGCTGCTGCTACCGCACTCCAAGGCGGGCTTTGCCCGCAATTAGACTCCCTAAACCGTAACGCCAACTAAGTGAACACTGTCGAGCTTAGGCGGCAGGACCTGCCGCACCGGTCAGGCCCTCTCAACCCGGGCAGGGCCTGAGGAAGGGTGTTCCATTCTGCGCGCTCGAGGCCAGCGCCTGCGCCGGTGCAGACTTCATGGCCTGAGCCGCCATCTGCATAACCGCGGCGTCCTGGGCCACCACAAGCTGCCCGGGCGTCCAACTGTCCGTGCGACTTGCACCCGCGGTAATACCCGATGCTGCGGTTTCGGCAGGCCCTGAGGCCGCGGTGCCGCCCCCCCCGCCGCCCCCACCCCCGCCGCCCGCAGGCGGGGTAACCACTACCGCTGAGGGCGAGCCCATGCCGGCCTCGCCGATTTCCACCGTAGGCTCGCCCAGGACAATCACACCGCCGTGGACCGTGGGATCGCCCATGCGTGCCGCCATCAGGAATTCGATGAGCACGGTGGGCGAGCCCATCATAATCATGTCGGGCGGTCCCACGCAGGTCACCATGTCTGTCATGCGCGCCGCCGGCAGGAACCCAATCAGCACCGTAGGCGCGCCAGGCGCGATGATGGGCCCGCCCACGTGCGGTACGAGAGCCGTCAGCATGGGGCAAACGTGCATGTCTGTTAGTCGAGAGGCTGGAGGCACGTTAGAATTCCCGATTTTAGATCTTGGATTTTGAATTCATCGATTTCACGCCCGGCAATACTTCTACCCATCACGACATCGAACCACTGGCAATCAATCACTGACGACTGACTACTGACAACTTCAACTTACATTTTGGTGCCCTTGCTGCCGTCGTCGGCGGTATCAGGTTTGGTCGGCGCCGTCGGGGCGTCGGGGCTATCGGGCGAAGACGGACTCGAGGGGCTCTGGCACACGGCGGGATCCGCCGGGACAGGGGCGCCTCCACTGTTGATGAGAACCAAGGTCCCCATAATGGCGATCCCTGCGTCGGTAATGGAGATGAATCCGCCCGGCCCGACGATGGATACTCCCGTCGCGCCGCCCATAATATTGACCGCCATGCCGCCGGTGAGGTTGATGTTCATGCCCGCCGTCACATTGACGTTCTGGCCCGCCTGCTGATTGTAGTTCATGCCGATCTGCTGCGAGACACCCTGCGCAGCCATCTCGTTGATGCTGCCCGTAACTTGCCGCGAGACATTTTGAGTGATGGACTCATTCTGGTTGCCGGTTACGCTTAATGACACGTTGCCTGTAACGCTCTCTTTAACATCGCCTGTCACGCTGCGGGAATCGTTTCCCGTGACAGATTCCTTGCGGTCACCGGAAATTTTCACCGAATGATTCCCGGTAACAGCTTCCATGTAGTTGCCACCGACCTGGTGCGACTCGTCACTGGTGATTTGTTCATACTGCTTACCGCCCACTTGCAGGTGCTTGTCCGTATTGACTTGCTCAAACTGGCTGGCATTGACGATCAGGTGGCGGTTGTTGCCGATGTACTCGCGCGAGTCGTGCTCGACGCGGTGGTCCATATCTTTCTCGGCATTGAGGAAGATCTGCTCACTGCCCTTCAGATCCTCGAAGCGGATTTCATTGTAGTTGGCTGTCCCGCCGCCCTTCGAGCTGCGCGACTGCACGGTGCTGCGCGTCTGGTTGTCCGGCAAGGTATACGGCGGCATTTGGGAGGCGTTGTAAACGCGTCCCATGATGATGGGCCGGTCCGGATCACCTTCCAGAAAATCAACAATCACCTCCTGGCCAATGCGAGGAAGCGAGATGGCGCCCCAGTTCTGGCCGGCCCAGGGGCTGGAAACGCGAATCCAGCAGGAGCTGTTCTCGTCGTCCTTGCCGAGCCGGTCCCAGTAAAACTGCACCTTGACCCGGCCATAATTGTCCGTCCAGATTTCTTCGCCCGACTTGCCCACCACCAGCGCCGGCTGCGGTCCCTGGACGAAAGGTTTGGGAGTGACGCGCGCGGGGCGGTAGGTCACCGCCGCAGGAATGCACGTGAAATGGTTGGAGTAGTGCTCCGTACCCGTCGTTCCCGCCGTATAGGTCGCACCCGCCGAGGCAACGTGCTGGAGGTCGGTGAGGATGTAGGTGGTATTCTGATCCGCACGATCGTGGTTCGCCAGAGTAAACTGGTAGCCGGACACAAACCAGCGGCACGTGCTCGACCCATTCGCCACCATGTAACTGGCCTCTTCTTCCTCGATGCGAAGCTTGGCTACCGATGTGCCCTGATCCTTGGTTTCGTACAGACCTGGGTAGTCATAGAGCTCCAAGGACTTGCTCGCCTGGAGATTCACCACGGTGGGAGCATCCGCGAGCAGACTGGTGCTGGGCGTGGTGAAATTGTAGTCGTCCACGGTGTACTTGCCGGTGCGGAGCTCCTGTTCGACGTGCCAGGCCGTGACGACATCGAAATTGTTCACGCCGGCGCCGAGATCGTAGCTGGCGGTCGACTGGTGAGGGCAATTCACGAAGGCGGTGGGGGCATCCGCAAGCACCATCGTGTGCTGGCCTTGGGTGGTGTGGTCGAAATAATAGAAGATGCCGTTCTCCTCCATGAGCCGTGACACAAAATTAAATGAACTCTCGCGGTATTGCACGCAATACTCCAGCGTGGGATACGTGCCGGTCAGCTTCTTCTGGAACTTCGGAAACCCGGAAAACAAGCCGAACACCTGGGTGATGATGTCCGGCACGGCCAGATTCTGGAAGATGCGGCAATCGGCCTGGCGGGTGAGGAACCAGAGCCAGGGCACTACCTGGGCAGTGTAATGGGTGAAATAGCGGTCATCGGTGCCCCCTTGCGCAAACCGGCTGACGTAACCGTTAATGTAACGCGGGGTCCCGTCCGCAAGCTGAATGGTAATGGTAACGTTCTGTCCGACAATGTCGTTAAAAGTTATGGAGTCATTGTCGTAGGCGAGCATTTCCAGCTCGTAGTTGAAGAGACGCGAAATTCCCTCGTGTCCGGTCAGACTCTGCAACAGCAGAACGTCCGTGCCCAGTGGCGTGTCAATCGACAACAACCTATTCGCTTGGGTGTAAGATTCCGAATCTCCCACAAGACCTTCCTTCCCTGAGCGCCGCTCGGTAGCTCGCCTCGCAGCGCCCATCTCTCGCCTTCACCGCCACGCCTTGCAAGCCCAATGAAAGGCCTGATCTTTTCTCAATGTAGCCGCACGAGCGAGATCCCGAGCTATTTCGACAAGGCGTCCAACTTCGCGATCAGGGCCTCAAGAATCGCCGTCCGATGAGAATCTCCCCGCTTCTCATCATCTTCCATTACTCCTTGGATGTGTTTTCGCAGCGCTCCTACAGATACGTGCGGCGGCAGATTGAAGACCTTAACTTTCCAGCGACCGCCTTCACGAATCAATGGGAACGCGACAGTTTCAGTGCCATCGGCGACCACCAGTTTGTCTGATTCCAGGGCTCCGCTTAGGTTTCCTAAGAGATCGTACCTCACGGTAACTGCTGCCGTTTCTTTGTGGATCTTGCTAGAGCCGACGTGAAACGCTCTAACAATTTCGATGGGCTCGCTTGGCCATTCTTCATCGCCACTGACGAGCTCGGCAAATTCATGCGAAAGTGGGTTGGCGCTTGCCAAGGAAACTCCTTCGAAATCAAGACGGCAGAATCGGCCGACGACCACCTCAGGACTGGTCGCGGTTTGCCTGGCCGCGAACACCGGCCGCCAACACAGGCTCCCAACGGCTAGTACCGTCGCTAGGCAAAGCCGGCAGCAGGTTCCCGGCCGTATCATTGGCAAGGCACTCTCACCCTAAAGTATCTAGGTCTGCCCACAAACCATCCTGGTTTTCCCCAAGTTACACCTGGCTCGGGCTTTGATCTACTCCCTCGTGCACTGTACAAGACCTCGCCCGGCTTACCGGGAGGTGGGTTTGCATCATAGAATCCCACATGCGAGTCGAACAAGATGATGTCACCGGCGACGGCAATTTCGCCTGATTTGAGTTCCCGCACGCCCGGGCTGGAGGGCAACCCAGCAGTATCGATGTATTGAAATTTTGCCCCCGGTAAGGCGGCGTTAATCGCTCTCGATACAAGATGGCTGCAGTCGATTCCGGTCTTCGAATCGCCGCCATAGCTATACGGCGTCCCCTCGTATTTTTGGGCCTCCTCCAAAATTCGTTTCGATTCCTGGAGAGTGGCGTCCCGGTAGCCGGCATCGCCACTGCTGGCTGCGGATCCGTCGATCTGTGAAGAACCTACTGCGTCCTCCAGGTATTGCACATTGCGAGGATCGGCTACCCACAAGCCCATTTGGTTGCCCGGCTTCAGCACCTCAATGATCGTTATGGTTTTTACTCGTGCCATCCACTTCTTGGCGGTTGAACCCTGGTATTCGTTGGTGAGAACCGGCGGATTCAAGCGGATGGAAGGCGAGCAGACCCCGGGCGAGCCATTCTTCTCGTATATGCGCGCGATCAGACCCATGGCGGCACCGATGTACTTGATTGCTCCCCCGGGAGTTTGGAGCAGTTTACGCCGATCGCCGGGGTCTTGCGGGGGAAGAAGGCCTGCGTTCTCTACTTCCTTTACCCACATGTCTTCATCCGAAACCACGAGCGCTACCCCAGTCTCACTGAAAGGACTCGGGCGCACTTGCAAATCCCAGCGGTGCATCTTGCCGGGTCCGTCGGCTCTAAAACCGGAGCCTTGGATGTTGTGGATCGCCTCCCACGCAATTGCGCCAGCAATTGCCTTTCGGTCAACTTGGAACTCGGCCTCGGCGGCGATAATCTCGCCCTTATACTTGCGCAGCCAAGCGAGCACCTGCATCTCGTCTTCGGAGATGCTTCGGAGGGTAGTCGGTACACACATGGCAGGTGCGTCGCTAAGTTCGAAGGAAATACCTTTGCCGAGAATGGTCTCTGCGAACCAATTTCGGTGGTGGAAGCGTTCCTGACCCGGGGTGACACCCTTGACGTAAGTGACGCCGGGTGGAGAGGGCGTGGCCATCAATGGCGAGGTCTGGTCTTTGACGCTGCTATCATGTTTACCGGTACCGAGCGGACCTGGCATTGCAGCCTCACTTTCGTCTACGGGAACACGTACGAAAAGTTACCGTCATTATCGACCCGCACATCGATCGAGGTCATTTCCTCGCCGGCCGCCATCCGGCCCAGCAACTGCCGTGAAATTTCCGGCAGTAAGGTATTGGTCAAGATGTTATCCACGTTGCGCGCGCCGCTCTCAACTTCGGTGCAGCGCTTGGCCACTTCGTTGACTAAGGCGTCGTCGTAAGTCAGGTCGATCTTGTGGTTCTCGTGGATTCGCCGCTTGATCCTGCCCAGCTTCAAGTTGATGATCAGCTTCATGCTCTCATCACGAATCGGAAAGTAGGGGATGATAACAAGCCGTCCGAGGAGGGCGGGCTTGAATATCTTGTTCAACTCCGGCTTGAGCGCCTTCACCAAGCCGTCCGCGCTGGGCGTCGTCTCCGGGTCGGCGCAGAGCTTCGCCATGGTATCGGTGCCGGCGTTCGTGGTGAGGATGATAATGGTATTCTTGAAGTCGATTTCGCGTCCCTCGCCGTCTTCCATCTGGCCCTTGTCGAACACCTGATAAAAGAGTTCCATGACGTCGGGATGTGCCTTTTCGACCTCATCGAGCAAGACGACAGAATAGGGCCGGCGGCGGACCGCTTCCGTCAGCACGCCGCCCTCGCCATAGCCGACGTAACCGGGAGGCGAGCCCTTCAAAGTTGACACAGTGTGGGCTTCCTGAAATTCCGACATGTTGATGGTAATCAGGTTGCGCTCGCCCCCATAGAGCAGGTCCGAGAGCGCAAGCGCCGTCTCGGTCTTGCCGACGCCGCTCGGGCCCACCAGGAGAAAGACGCCGATAGGCTTGTTGGGATCGTCGAGCCGGGCGCGCGCGGTGGAGATGCGCTGGCTGATGAGTTCCAGCGCGTGCATCTGCCCGATCACCCGTTGGCCGAGATGCGCAGGCAGGGAGAGGACGGTGGAAATCTCGTCCTTCATCATTTTTCCCGCAGGAATACCCGTCCAGGCGGATATAACCTCGCCGACGATTTGCGCATCGAGCGCCACCCGGATCATCGGCGTCTCGCCCTGAAGGGCCGCGAGTTCGCCTTCAGCCTTGGCGAGGTCGGCGCGCAAGACGCCGGGATCAACCTTGGGTGCTGAGGCTGCGGCAGTGGCCGTCGCCGTGGCGGCAGCGGCGCCCGGGCCGTCACCCGCGGCGGCTGTCGCGCTGGCGGGCGGGGCCACGGCAGGCTGGGGCGAGGCGCCCGCGCTCCCCGCGGCGGTGCCAGCTTCAAGTTGCGCGAGGATCTCGCGAATCCGCGTCACCAGCCCCGCCTCTTTTTCGAAGCGCGCGCGCAAGCCCGCCAAACGCGACTCGGTTTCCGCCTTCTGCTGGGCAATCTCCCCCAGCCTTTCACGATGGTCCGCTCCCACCGCCGCCTCACGCTCCAGGATGCGCTGCTGGACGGCGAGGTCATCGATTTGCCGGACACAGTCTTCGATGGCCGGCGGGGTGGCGCTTTGTCCCAGAGCCAGCCGCGCGCAAGCGGTGTCCAGCACACTGACGGCCTTGTCCGGGAGCTGGCGTCCCGCCAGATAGCGGTGCGACAGGTGGACGGCAGCGGTCAATCCCTCGTCGAGAATCCGAACATTGTGGTGTTTCTCGAGAGCTGGGACAATCCCGCGCATCATCGTCATGCACTGGGTCTCGATGGGCTCCTCGACCTTAACTACCTGGAAGCGTCGAGCTAACGCCGGATCCTTTTCGAAGTACTTCTTGTATTCCGACCACGTGGTAGCAGCAATGGTTCGCAACTCACCGCGCGCTAAGGCCGGCTTCAAGAGGTTGGCGGCATCGCCCTGACCAGCCTGTCCGCCGGCGCCGATCATCGTGTGGGCCTCGTCGATGAACAAGATGATGGGTATGGGCGAGGACTTGACTTCCTCGATCAGGCCCTTCAGCCGGTTTTCGAATTCCCCCTTGATACCGGCGCCCGCTTGGAGCAATGCCAGGTCCAGTGTCCGCACGGTGACGTTCCGAAGCGGCGGTGGCACGTCACCCTGGGCCACGCGCAAGGCAAAGCCCTCGACGACCGCGGTCTTACCGACTCCCGCTTCCCCGGTGAGGATGGGGTTATTCTGCCTGCGTCGCATGAGGATGTCGACGACCTGACGTATCTCAAAGTCACGCCCCAATACCGGATCGAGTTTCCCCGTCTTGGCCTTCTCGGTCAGGTTGACGGTGTACTGGTCCAGGTTAGGAGTCTTGCCACCCGCTCGCGGTGCGCCCGTGGGAGCAGCCGCGGCCGTGGCCATCGCCAGCGTTTCTTCCCCCGACCCGGCGACAATCGACATGAAATCCTTGCGCAGCGCTTCCGCCTGAACCTTCTGAAACTCGCGGCTGACGTCGCGCATCAGCCGCACCAGTTCGTCGTTCGTCGCCAGGGCGAGGATCGTGAAGCCGGTGCGGATCTGCCCGGCTCCGTAATCGATCGAGCCAATGGTCCAGGCCTCGGTCATCATCTTGATCAGCGTTGGGCTGAGCGCCGGCGTGCGAGCATTGCCAGACTTCAACCGATCAAGGGCCCGGGCGAGCTCACCCGAGAATCTCGAGACATCCACCTCGAAATGTTTGAAAATCGACGCGGCGTCGTTGTTCGAGGAGTCGAGGAGTTTCATCAGGTAATGCTCCACCTCGATATCGTAATGGGTGCGTGCCAAGCAGAGTCCCGCCGCCGCCTCGACCGCACCTCGAGTCGAGTCGTTCAATTTTGCAATCAAAGCTTTCAGGTTCACGGTCGTCCCCCTTGTGTCGCCTCCAACGCGAGCACGGTGTCACCGGGGTCGCGTCCAAAGGGCGCGGACTTCACCCATGATACCCACCCGAGTCGTGGGCCGGCTGCCTCATCTGCTCCAAGTTCGCAGGCCGGGACCATCTCACGTTCGAGGACCAGTTTAACTTCAAAATCGAATTCTTCGTTGGAAAAGAACCGCACCCAGGCTCGCAAAGGTTCCCAGCAGGAGCCATCGGGCAGGAAGTCCTGGTACCTTGCGAGACTCAGCGGGCCCAGGATGATCCGCACCCGGGACTGTTGGTTCCAGACTTCGTCGCCGACCACAGCTCCGAAACCCAGTTTCTCGCTGTCGCTCGTATCCTCGGACAGGCAGCACTGGGTGCCCTCATCCAAGTGATACCAGCCTCCTGAAAACTGCTCGATCTCGACCGGCACATCAAAGTAATCGGCAAGAATCTGCCGCAAAGCTTGGGCCGAGTGTGGGCGCTGCCCCAACAGGCCGGAGTAATAGATGAAAGCGTCATCCGGCACGGCCTGGCGATCCTGCAAGCCGTCCGTACCTAACCCTACTAAGCTGAGGAGTTCGCGAAAAAAACGATTTCGCTCTCCTCCCTCGTAGGCGACGTCGAAGCGATACTTTCTCCAAGCCTGATAGAAAAGAGAGATGATGCGATGGTTGAAAATGTCAAGGAAGTCGCGAGGTGATGTGTCAGAAGCTCGCAACCTCTCGATGAGCAGCGTTGTGTAAGGATTGGGCAGCACGCCCTCGGGGCCTGTCAGGCCCATGAAGTTCACGCTCATACGCACCGGCCCCTTTTCGGGCCAGTCCATCGCGTGAATTTGGCTGGCCGGAAACGCCAGCGATGCGCGAGCGCCGAAGTGCGCCACCTCATTGGCTGGGGGCTCGAACTTGCCAACCGGCGTCCCCGCGGGAAAAAGCTTTTCCAGCAGACGCACCGCCTGGAAGAAATCGAAGCGGAACGGCTCCTGACGAAGCTTCACGCCCACTGCGGAGGCCGCTAAATCAAGATTGACTGTCCGGCTCTCGGTGGCCACTCTCCCAAGGGCTCCTTCCGCTGGCGGCTTCGCGCCACCAGTTGGCTGAAACTGTTCATTGACACGTAATGGCCCAAAAAGTTCTCCAGCACGCTGGCAAACAGGTAAACCCCGACGCCGCTGAACTGTTCCTCATCGAATTCCATCTCCACGCGTGTGCCGCGCGCAAAGCTGACGCCGTGTTCGGAGATCACCCGGGTGAAGTGCCGCCGGCCATCCACGGCGGTGATTCCGCCAATCTGCTTCTTTACGTCGGGCGAACCAGAAAAATCATAAAGCTCGAGAAGCTTCTGCAAGGCCTCCTTGCCTTCGTCGACGAGTGACAGATAATTGAGTGAAAGGTGCGAAATCAGGTACCAGAGAGCCTTGCCTTCCAAGGGAGGACGCAGCGTGCGGCTGGGCTTGTGCAGCGCCACAATGCGCTTGATCGCTGCTTCCCCCGCCATCTCGAAATCGCCGCTCTCGTTCCCAAAAGGCAGGCGCACGACGAGGTCCCGATTGGTGCAGGTGCACCGCACCGTGACGGCATCGTACTCAACTTGCAGTGGGCGAGCCGAGAGGTCGACCAGCGACAGAAAAACATCCGTCCCCTCATCACCCTTGCGGGCAGAAGGTCGGCGGCTCGAGTACCAGTAAGCTGGACTCGAATCTTGAACGGCGTGCCGCTGGGAATACAGGGGCTGATAGGTAACCGTCTGGTGGGTCTCGGGGTCGATACTGATAACCTCATCCACGGAGTAGACTTCCATGGTCTGGCGCCGCCGCGCGTCGGGAACGACCGGGTATTGATAGCGGGTCTGGTCGACGAGGATCGGCTCGGCGGTCTGCGCGAACAGGTTGATGATGGGTGTGCATCCCAAACGCAGAGTCTTCGCATCCACCGCCACTTTGAGACGCTGATGGCGGTCGTCCTGCTCAAAAGATGAGATCAGGAACAGAATTTCCGCCTTGGATTTGAACCCGGCCTTTTGCAGCACGGATAGCCCGTTGAGGGCCATGAAGAAGAACTTCTCCGGAAAGGCGAAGTACTCCTGCAACAGACGGTAGCCGACAAACGAGCGCCTTGGATAGGGCAGCACCGCCTCGTCTTCTCCGAAACCCACCGGACGCAAACTCTGGACTGGCAGTTCATGCGGCTGAGCCTTGGGATTCCCAGGGTCGCGCACGATAACTCGAGTGCAGTTTCGACACAGCAGTTCGTAAAGGGTATGAATGACGGCGCCTTCCCCGTTCAGGTAAAAGGAGAGAGTTTCCATCTCCAGCTTGTCAAAAGCGACATCGGCAAAACACTCGAGCTCTACGCGCAGGACAGCGGCCTCGGAGGCGCGCAGCGCGGGGCTGAGGCGATCCGGCGTCAGCCATTGCGCCTGCGATACCTTGACGGGCCATAACGTCGTGTCGTAGCACGTCCGGAACTTGCAAGGGACGCCTTCGACAGGCCGGGAATAGAGCACAGTTCCCTTCGGAACCCGCAGGCTGCTGGTCAGCTTGCCGCGCTCCGGGTCGGTGCGAAACTCGGCGATGGACATGGAAGGTATGGGGCGCAGGTAATGAGGGTAAAGAATGTTGAGCAGGGCTTCGGTAATCTGAGGAAAATCGTCGTCGATGCGCAGGTGGACCCGCGCCGCCAGCAACGCGAAGGCCTCCAGCATACGCTCCGCGTGGGGATCCCCGCAACGGTCAGGCTCCAGCAGCAAGCGCGCGGCGATTTTCGGGTGCTTGTCCGCGAACTCCGCTCCCATCTGGCGGAGGAACGTGAGTTCACTTTCGTAATAGTTCCTCAGCTCATCACGCACCGTCTTCTCCCTTGACTTCGTACTCCCCCTTGCCGATTTCGAGCACGGTGTCGAAACGGACGGGCTCCGGCGCCGGATCCACGTTCAGCAACCCATCAATGACGAAGCGCAGATTATGAGAACTACCGCCCGCCGACTCCATTCTCACTTTCACGCGTTTCAGCCGCGGCTCAAAAATGGCGAGGACCGACTCCATATCCTTCACGATATCGTTCTGGTCCTGGGAGGAGAGCACCGACTTGGAAGAAACATCCGCGAACCCGTAATGGTAAACCGAGCGGACTGTCTCGCGGGCAGCGTCCGAAGACGGATCGATGGTTTGCCTGGTGTTGAGCAGCCACTCGAGGTCGCGCTTGAGCGCGGCCTTAAGCGAGCGAAGCGATTGCGCGCGCGTCAAGGGAACCTCGGCGCTGTGCTTCGGGTCATCATCAATCAGGCGGTCGAGCACGGAGAGCGTAACGGGGCCGCTGGCGTCGCGTCCGGCCATGGCTTACTTCCCATCCCCCAGCGCCTGAGCGGGGTCGAGGCGGCAGATCCGTTCGAAAAGTTTCTGCCGCTGGGCCGCGTCGTTCTGCACCCTCTGGCTCAACTTCATAATGGTCGCCAGGGCGTTCGCCACCAGGGCTGGATCCTCCCAATCGTCGAGTTTGTGGGTTTCGATGGCCGCCGCCAGGTCATCCAGAATTGGCTGGGCAATATTCGGCTTGCTCGTGGAGATACACATCTCTACCAATTGCATCTTGCGCCGGAATCGCTCCCTGCCGGAACGCTGCCGCGCGATGTCTTTCTGAAGGATTTCGAAGGCCCTCCGTTCTTGTCCCTCACGCAGGGCCTGTGACGCCGTCACATATTGGTCGGCAGGCTGGCCCGGCCATCTGGACACCGATCCGCCCCCAGCCACCGCAGCGCCGGCGGAGGGCTCAGCGGGTGCAGCCGGAGGCGGAGCTTCCTGGGTAAGAGACTTTAGCCAGGCCCGAGTGTCCCCATTGGCCGCCGGCACATCATCCATAAGGTTGGCGTCGAGCAGTTGCGGAAGGTCGGTCACCAGCGCCTTCAGCTCGGAACGAATGGCCCGCGCGATGGCCTCGTAGTCGCTGCCCAAGGCTTCGCAAGCCTCCACCACCATGCGCTGTAAATCAAGCCAGGCTCGGCTGCAAGGAAGCGCCATGGCATTTTCAGCGGCTTCCAGCAACTCTTCCCACTTCTTGTCGAGCGCCAAGCGCTTCAAATGTCTCCGCAGCTCGGTGGGAGGGGCTTCGAGCTGGGTCGGGTCGGAGCGGTCGATGGCGGCGCGCAACTCGCCCCAGCGCAACCCGCGCAGCATCAGGTAGGACGCAGGGCTGCGGGGCTCGCGCCGTCGCAGAAATACCGCCGCCTCGGCGATCTTGCGGACAGCTTCCAGGCGGTCGGGAGGTTCCGAAGAGGTTTCAACCGAGAACACAACGCCCGTGCGCACCGGCCCCGTCGCCGCAGATTCACCGGCAGTGCCGGGAGCCCCCTCGCCGGCTGCCTCGGGTGGCGGCGCCTCGACAGGGTCCGGCTCCTTCTCGCGCTTTTTCTGGAGGAATCCGTGCATGACCGGCCGGATTTCTCCCAGTACGGACTCCAGCTTGCCGAAGGAAGGCGACATGTCGCCAAACTTCGCATCGCAGGATGCCTTCAATTGGGTGAGGATCTGAAGGCAAGCGTCAAGGTCCTTTTCGCCACTGGCGTAAAAGGCCTTGGGAGTTTCCTCGAAGCACTTGTCGAGGGCTTCCAGCGCGACCTTCCCTTGCTTAATCGTTGCGGCGCGGGCCTGCTTAGCTTCGGGGGATTTCGCGTCGGCCTCGTACCCCAGCTTGCGGGACTCTTGCACGTCCGTAAAGCCATACGGTTCCTTGGCCACGAGGCGAACGCTCTTCAGAGGGATTTCGAGCCTGGTGCCAAGGAACTCTAGCGGGGCAGCCCGCACTTCCATATCGCCGTCCTCGATCGCGGGGTAGAGCGTGTCCCAGAATTTTTCCACGAGGCCGTGGCAAAGGGTCAACCCTTCCTTGAGGGCGCCAAAGCCGCTTTGCTTCACCCAAGCCTCAGTGAGCCAAGCCGCCAGCCACAAGTCCTTGGTCCTCTTGGTGAGAGCTTCTGTGGTGAGCTTTATGACCAGTGGGTTGTCCGCCACTTTGCGGTCGCGCTCGGTCATCCCGGGGGGTGGAACCGCTTCCTCTCGCCGGGCTTCCTTGATCTTGTCGTAGATTTCGTCGTAGCGAAGGTCGGCGCCGCTGGGGCTGGGTCCTTCGATGGGGTTTAACAGGTCGGCAGCAGACGGCATGGTTCGTCAGTCTCCCGCTGGAGCCGGGCTGAACTCCAGTGAGCGCAGTTCGAGAAATGGGATTTCCTCATCATCTACCCGCCACATCTTCTGGCCGAAAGGGACCTCCTCATCATATCCCTCGCGTTGCTCCCAAACGGTTGCTCGTCCGAGCCGGACGGCTTCATCGGAGTGCTGCCAGGAGAAAGGAGCGAGCGCCGGGAGCAGTACCTCGCCGAGCTCAGCCCCTTTGAACGAGGGCGCGGTGCGAACTGCCGCAGGCGTCCAGAGGAGATCCCTCAGCCGCTTCGGAGGCTCGAGACGAACCGAGGCCACGTGCTCAAGAGGAAGCAACAGGTAGGTGCCCGCGGCAAAAAGTTCGAGTCGGGCTCCAATCCTGGGATCGGCGTCCGAAAAAGAGCCGAACGGCTTGCCATTGAACGTGCCCGCAACAGCCGGCTCAGGCGAGTCCGGACGCTTCGGATACTCTCCGCGGGCAAACAGGTCCTGCCGCTGTCGCTCGGCGTAGAGCGCACTGCGATAAAGCAGGACTCCTATCTCACTCGACGGTCCCGCTTGACCCAGCACCTCGAGTTGCTTGTCCGCCCGCTCATACTCTCCCGCGAAACATAAGAGCTCGAAGAGGAATGTTCGCCGGCGCGCGTCAGCCGGATTATCTCGGACTTCAACACTCAGTGTCTTCAGCGCATCAGCCAACCGGCCGGCTCGAAACAGCTCTTGTGAGTTCATTTCCGGCTCTCCCTTGGGACAAAAACACCCTCCCCGAGTAGCAACTCGAACTCGGGCCATCACTAGCCCGAACTTCTCACCACGCTGGGACGCCTTTGGGGAGCCCCCGGAAGGGCGGGGCTTCCCTCGCCCTTCCATACCCATCGTGAGAAATCCTGACTAGACCCCTGCCGCGGCAGTAGCGGTCAATTCAGCCCCAGCAGGCCATAGTCATACCCATCAAGACACCTTCACGGCCCCCCGCTAAAGGGCCGTGAAGGCACTTCCCAATCGATGTCAGCACCAGGGGACTGCCAGCAGCGTCACGACACTGCCACCTGCCCGATGTTATAGGTTGCCGAACCGGCCAGGGTAACGGCGCCGCTAGACGTATCCTGAGTGTAGTACTGGTACTGGACCTGTTCGTAAGATATGCTCAGGCTGGCCGAGGGAGTACCCGTCGAACCACCACCCGTGCTGAACCCGGTGATAAAGCAGTTGGTCATCGTAATGACCAAATAGACGTAGGGATTTGCACCGCCGCCGGTCTTACGTCCACTGAACGTGGCAGTGGCAACGTGAGTGCCCTTGGCTAGGTTCGACACGAGCTGGAAACTGGCGGCATCCAGCGAGAATGAGCAGGTAAAATCTGAGAACGACGGTTTGCCAGCGGAAAGACCCTTGTTTCCGACATCCGAGGGGGCGGACCCGCCCCAGCTCCAACTGTCGAGCTCGATGTTGTTGGTCATGCCTTGCGCTTGCGATTCCCCATTGACACCTGCAATCAGAAGATATGCATCACTGGGCATAGTTTGTTTCTCCTTTTCACTATGTTGAATTTACGGGTCGCCGACACCGACGCAGCGTGCCGAAAATCCCGCCAGAACTAAAAACTGAGAATTACCTCTTCGCCGGTTCCGGCAAGTCAGCTACCAGCCGGAGAGAAACACTTATCTCGTCCAACTGAAAGTGCGGGCGAAGATAACTGATCGCCCGGTAGCAGCCCGGCTTGCCTTTGATCTCCTCTACGTCCACACGCGCTTCCCGCAAGGGAAAACGGGCTTTCGTGGCCTGATCGGCCTTGTCGTCCTGGGTCACGTACTGGCTAATCCAGCGATTCAGGAAGCGCCAACAGTCATCGCGTGACAAGAAGCTGCCGATCTTGTCGCGCATCATCGACTTGAGGTAGTGAGCGAAACGGCAAGTGGCCATCATGTAAGGCAGTTGCGCCGAAAGGCGCGCATTGGCGGTGGCGGCATCGCTGTCGTAGACTTTGGCCTTATTGCAGGATTGAATGCTGAAGAACGCCGCCTTATCCGTGCCCTTGCAATGAACCAGCGGCACCAGCCCCTGGTCGGCCAGCTCCTTTTCGCGCCGGTCGGTGATTGCGATCTCGGTGGGGCACTTGAGCGCCACGTCGCCCTCGTCGGTACGGAAAGTGTGGGAGGGAAGACCTTCCACCAGGCCGCCGCCCTCGACGCCCCGTATGGCTGTACACCAGGCGTACTGCGAGAAGGCATTCGTCATCCTGGCGCCAAGCGCGTAGGCGGCATTTCCCCAAAGGTATTTGGAGTGGTCCGTCCCATCCACCCCCTCTTCATAGTTGAAGCCCTCAACGGGCTTGGTGTCAGCGCCGTAAGGCAGGCGCATCAGGACGCGGGGGCAAGTGAGGCAGACGTACTTCGAGTCCTCGCTTTGCCGGAAGCCCTTCCATTTGGCGTACTCGGTGCTGTCGAAAATCTTGCCGATATCGCGGGGCTGGTCGAGGGCGGTGAAGCTGGGCATGTTCAGCAGCTCCGGGGCGGCGGCGGATATGAACGGAGCATGCGCCCCGGCCGCTACCTGCGAAACTTTTTCCAGCAACTCCAGGTCCTCCGGGTGCTTGCTGAATTCATAGTCCCCGATTAGGGCGCCGAACGGCTCGCCGCCGAAGATGCCGAATTCCTCCTCGTACACCTTCTTGAAGAGCGCACTTTGGTCGAATTCAGCGGCCTTTTGCAAGTCACGCAGCAGGTCCTTCTTGGAAACGTTCAGAATGCGGATTTTGAGCATGGCGCTGGTTTCCGACTGGTCCAGCAGGTACTTCAGACCCCGCCAGGTGCCCTCCAGCTTCTGGAACTGGGGGTGGTGCAGGACTTCGTTCAACTGAAGCGAAATGAGATGGTCAATTTGAGCGACGCGCTGCGTGATCATCTGGTCGGCGTCGCGGCCCAGCGTCATGGACCCTTCAAGCACCTGGGTGACGAATTCCTTGATGAGGTTCTTTCCCCGCTCACGCGTGGTCGGGTCGCCAAACCGGCCCTGTTCGACGATCTGATCGAGAAGACTTGCTTCCGTGGTCTGTTGCGCCGCGGCTTGCGCGGCAGCGGCCTTTTCCATCTCAGCCATTGGACTCCTCCTTCGCGCCGAGCTCGGACTTCAGCTTGTTCAGCTTCTCCGTTTTGCCCACGGCGTCCAGCAAAGCCTCATCCAGTTTTTCGTTGGTTTGCAGGGTGCCCTTCAAGTCGTTCAGGCGTGTCCTGAGATCCAGCAATTCTCGCAAGGGTTTCACCTGCCGGGCTACCTGCTCGGGCTCGAAATCCTCCAGGCTCTTGAAGTGCAGGTCCACCTTGAGCTGACCGGCATTGGAATCGTCACTCAGCTTGTTTTCCACCGCAAACGCGAGGTGCGGTTTCATGCTTTCGAGGACCGCGTCGAAGTTGTCCGGGGTGACCTCGACCAACCGTCGATCCTTGAGTTTGGGCAGCGGCTGTTCAGGCTGTCCGGTAAAGTCTCCCAGCACACCCATGACAAAGGGTAGCTCTTTCTTCTCGATGGCATCGCCGACCTCCACGTCGTACGTCACATGCACGCGCGGCGGACGGACTCGCCCTAGTTTCTTGTGGATGCTTTCACTTGGCATAGGTACACGCCCTCCCTGAATATGCTTTTGTCTAAGAGCATTAAAGCGTGCCATGCAAAATACATTATCAAATCACCTTTGTCAAGGTCCTTTTGTCAGGTATTTTTGCCAAGGTACTATGCGCTCTTGCCATCCCCGGCATTGGCGGCGGTTGGTGTAGAGAAAAACCTTGAACGGGGGTTGGGGTTGTGTTTCGTTAGTATTGATGAAGTGGTCCGAAATCCTCAAAGCGCGCCAGCAACTGGCGCAAGCACTGGACGATCCGGCTGAAATCCTGCGCGGTTCCTTGCTGGACCGCAAGGTCTTCCATCGCCGGGGTTGGATCAAGTGTCGTCGGGGACAGGGCCACAGGGTTTGGGTTCTGACAGTAGGCTATTGTGGAGGTCGAACCCGCCAGTTCAGCATGCGACCCGAACAAAGGAAGCAGGTCCAGCAGTGGGTGCGGAATTATCAAAGGCTGCGGGCGAAGCTGGAAGCGATCTGCGAGCTCAATCACCAATTGTTGCGGGCCGAGCCTTAGGCTCTTTTTCTTAGCATCCGCGTGTTTCATAATTAAGGATGAAACATCAATCTGACCTTGACGCCTCGCTCCGCCTGCGGAAGCGCCGCGCTGCGACAACCTTCGAGGCATGGGTTACTTTCAAGATCAACATTCTGACGGCCGTTGTCCATCCAATCCGTACTGCATTTACGCTTGACTGTGCACATCGAGGGGTGTGTACCCCAAGCGCAACGTCAGGCCGATTTGACGGGCTAGGGAGCCACGACGAAACGGCGAAAGGATACAGGCAAATGGCAGAAAGACTTACGGCTTTGGCTGCAAAAACTTTTTCCAGGCTTGTGCAGTCGGTGGAAACGGATTTGGCGTTTCACCTTCTCAAAGAATTCAATGACGTCAAGGCATTATCCAACCTTCAGCAGTTGGCCGATAATTGCATCAGGCAGATGCTGAGGACCCCGAGCGCTCTCAAGACAGCTTTGAAAAACGAAAACAAGCTCAAGGTAGAAGGGAAGACCGGCCACAGTTTTGATGAGCTTTTCGAATTCAGCACTCGTCAATATGACTCTGGGGTGGGAACGTTCGACGCGTCTGATGTTTCGGATATCATTCGGCTCTTCGGCGAATTCGTTGAACAAGGCGGTACCGCTGCGGCAGGATTGCAGCAGGAGTGGAAGTGGGATCCCCAAAAAGGGCCGAAAGGGGAGTGGCAAAAAATAAAAGAAAAAGATGACTGGGGTAAATCACATTCGCCGTCTGATTTGATAAAGCAGGCCTACCGGGGGGGTGTCCCGGGGGCACCAGGAAGCTACATGCAAAACGCCGGGCGGGTTTGGGCAGAAACAAAAATAAAAGATGGCGAAGTCATCCCGATAATGCATGACCCGAATGACCCAAGGGATTTTCGGAACCGCGGCGCAGGCTGGCAGGTTGAATCTTGGGCCGATAAAAGACCCGACAAGAGTACTTTCTCGGGCATGGGCGGCATTGGCGCGCAGGCAACGGGGAGTAAGCGGGCGAAGGGCGATAGCAACGTCCTCAAGATTGACCGCCTATTTGGCCTGATTGTCGGCGCCGACATCTCGGGAACCACCGCCGACACGGTTTATGCGGTGGAAGTGCTGGGGCGAGACATTCTCAGTGCCACTTACTACATGCTTCCGCTAGCCACCATCGTATGCAACAACCACCATGCTTTGCTCGAGGTGGCGCTGGCGCTTTCGCTGAACGGAGTCATTGATTACAATATCGGTTTCTATACGAGTTTGCTTCCGAAAGCCGTCAAAACTATTCCACCCGAACTCACAGGGATCGACGGAATCCTGCAAACGGCTGAAAATAGATTCAAAAACCAGCGCCTTGTGACATTCTACAACGCTCACAACGAGCTGGCTGGCGGCTTCCTCTTGACCGACGATGAGGCACGAAAGGGACATTTTAACGCAATGGAGTTGCTAAAATACGCGCCGAACCTTCCGCGATATCCCACTATCGGGACGTTGAATAAACTCTTTTCAGTAAAGGATTCCGGTGCCTTATTAGACCTGTAAGAGCGGCGATTCCATGGGGCCAGCGATCTTCAGCAGTCCTTCCGAGGCGCGGGAAATGCTCCTGACGCCCCAGGGCTGTTCCTCTCGCTCGCGTCTCCAGGAAGTAGCGCTGCCAGGCTGAAGGCGCGCGACCTTGCAGATCAGACCATAGGCGCGGAGCAGCCGGACTTGGCGGCTAGTCCGAGCCGAGCGCCGTCGGGTTTCGGCGGATTCCCATCTTATAGCATACCTGCTTGTTTTGGTGTAC
>Ga0326728_10008508_pt1 | contig 25433 bp, 25 predicted proteins | sample MB3enrmetagenome_FD_207602 | JGI IMG/M metagenome (GOLD analysis project Ga0326728, IMG submission 207602) | Lab enriched peat soil microbial communities from McLean, Ithaca, NY, United States - MB31MN | ecosystem: Environmental > Terrestrial > Soil > Wetlands > Peat | place: USA: New York... | reverse complement strand
CGTCTGGACTGGCGTCTATCTCGCCGTCCGGTATGGCGGACACAAGCTGTTCCAGGAGCGCACCCGGCATCGCGGCATCTTTCATTCGCTGCTTGCGGGCGCGTTCTTCATGGGGCTCACGGCAATCATTTTCGATCGCGTCTTCCACGAGCCGGCCGCACTCGCCTGGCTCACGGGCCTGTTCGTGCTGATCGGCTTTGTCATCCATCTCGTGCTCGACGAGATCTACTCCGTCGACATCGAAGGTGTCGCCATCAAAAAGTCGTTCGGCACCGCGCTGAAATTGCTCGACCTCCACTCCTGGCGCGCCTCCGCAGCTATGGGCGTGGCGCTCGCCGCCGTGGTGATGCTGGCCCCGCCAAGCGGCGATTTCTATGAGACCGTGCGCCCGCCGGTGCTGTTCGCGTTCCTCAAGGACCGGCTCTTGCCGAAGGGGCAGTGGTTCGGCGCGCGGCCTGCCGATACGACGGCCGCGCTTGAAACCGGCGAAGGCGCGGAGAAGACGCCTTAACTCCGGGGCGTTTCCCTGAGAGCTGCCGGAAGCTTTTTCGCGGGGGCGGCGCGGGGCTGTTCCCGCGTCAATCATTCCGGCCACAGATTTTAGACCCTTCCTGCCGCTTGGCTTAAGGCGCGATTATTGGAGAAAGCGCCTTGCTGAAGTATTAAGCGGGGAGGGCGGCAGCTATGGCATTGATTATGCTATGCAAGTTCGAGATTCAGCCGTGAATGACATTGGGTTGTGCGCGGGCGGCTATGTAACCAGCAGTTTGGTATCTTGGTTAACCTGCGCAATAAACTATGTTTAACGGACTTTTTGAATCGCATATTTGCGGGTGAAAACGCGAAAATTTCGCATTTTTGCGGCGGGAAGGTAAAAAAAGTCCGGCCCCGTTTACCATGCCGGAATTAACCACGCCAGGGTGCTACGAAAAACCGTGCCGCTCGTGGTTTCCCTGCGCCCCTGCAAGTGAGGAATGGCAGCAGTATCGCCGCACACCAGAACGATCGGCTAGCTGCTGCCACCAATCCCCGCTTTCCCCATCCCTCGCCGCCACAATCCCCTCCAGCCGCGGCTTTGAACTATCGCCGCGGCCGCGCTCGACATTCCTCAAGCCTCAAACAGCTCTGCGGCTAACGAGCCCGATGACGAATAGCAAAATGACTGCGCCGATCGTGGCGCTGATGATCTGGCCGGCGATACCCTCGAGCGGGAGGAAGCCCGGCAGAAGAAATCCCGCGACAATCGCGCCAAGAATGCCAACGATGATATTCCCGATGAGGCCAAAACCAGCCCCGGAATAAACAAGTCCGGCGAGCCAACCGGCGACGGCTCCGATCGCCAGCATGATAATAATTGCAACAGGATCCATAGACGTTCTCCATTCATTGCCGTGATACCTGTTCGCAAACTCTGCGCGTTAAGAATGTAATAATCAATGTCAAAAGCCGCACATTAACAGGCAACGGCTCCGCCTTACTTCCGCTGCATGATCACCCCGGCATCCCCCTCACATCCGCCCGCTGCCCCGGCTAGACATCACGACCTATTTCCTTCCACGCCGCGGCGTGGTAGAGATCGGGATGGATTTTCATATCGGCCAGCATGTCATCTGCATTTGCGACCGGTGGTCGAACGAACCGGCGTGGCGCGCGGCCATTCACACCTACCCGAAACTCGGCGGCATCTACACCATCCGCGACATCTGCGATCGCGAAGGCCTGACCGGCCTGATGTTCGAAGAGATCTGGCACGCGCCAGCCTGGTTTTGCGCCGGCCTTGTCGAGCCCGCCTTTAACGCGAAGCGCTTCCGGCCGGTTCGCAAGAGCAATATCGACATCTTCAAAAAGATGTTGGAGCCCACGCCCCGCGACCTCGTCGACGCCTAAAACATTGCCGGCGGCCTGCAACGGATTTCACTGCGTCGCCGTCCTCGTTCGTAAGTCTCCCGCCATAAGAGATAGGTTCAAAACGAGACGAAAATCGTTTGGCGCCGCGCGGCAAGAGTGCGATCCTTTTTTTCTGGAGGACCGGCGATTGGCCAACGAAGACGAACCGCAATTTCCGGATGCAGGCATACTCTGGCGCGGCTGGAGCGAAGAGACGTTACGCGAAATAGCGCAGCGCGGGCAGCCGGTCTTACTCTTCGTCGCCGACCCTGATCCGTTTGTGTGGCCCTTCCTCCGCGAGGTCTTCAAAGCAGTGCCGGCAAATGCCGCACTGCGCCCCCTCCTGCACGAATCCTTCATTCCCTTGCTCATCAAAGCAGACGAACTACCCATAGAACTAAGCGCCCTCGGCGCCGGCAGCCGCTATCACATTGCAATTTTGTCCCCGTACGGCTTGACGCCCATGGTCACCGTCAACCCTGTGCACGGCAGCCCCGCCGAAGTCGTTGACGAAATCGCCCTGATACTTGAGCGCCTCGCCACGACCTGGCACTAACGGTGCGTCGCACCGCTCACCGCCCTCCAAAACACACCGTCTCGAACCGCGCCATAAGCGCCCGCAGTTGCGCGAGTTCACCGAAGAAGAGGAGAAAAAGCCGAAACGCGCCCCCTCCCCGGCAAACGCTAACACGCCAATGCTACCGTCAAAGCTCCTTAGATTCCCGCATATGTTCTGTTTTGAACAAAAGAGGCGACTATCCAATTTCGTAATCGGATGTCTCTGCGTGACCCGATGCAAGCTTCGGCCCTTCAGCGGCTTCGGGGGTGAAGCGGCCGTTGGGGTAATTTCGCCGGTGACGATTGCGCGTCCCCCATAGGCGTTCCACCAGCGAAGCGGGTTCCATCGCGCCGGCCGCACTCATCATCACACCATTTGTCTCCCGCCGCCTCCGGCCTGTATGATGGCCCGATTCGCGCCGCCCTCCCCTGGGCGGCCCCATTTAGCGGAGCGGCAGTGATGAAATCCATCGAACAGCGGATTGCGGAAGAGCTTGGCGTACGCGCAGCCCAAGTCCAGGCGGCGGTTGAGCTTTTGGACGGCGGCTCGACGGTGCCATTCATCGCGCGCTACCGCAAGGAAGCCACCGGCATGCTCGACGATGCGCAGCTCCGCACGCTGGAGGAGCGGCTGGCCTACCTTCGCGAGATGGAGGAGCGCCGCACCGCGATCCTCGACAGCATCCGCGAGCAGGGCAAGCTCGACGATGCGCTAGAAGCGCAGATCATGGCTGCGGAAACCAAGGCGCGGCTGGAGGACATCTATCTGCCCTATAAGCCGAAGCGCCGCACCAAGGCGCAGATCGCGAAGGAGGCGGGGCTTGAGCCGCTGGCGCTCGCGCTGCTCACCGATCCAACAAAGGTGCCCGATACGCTAGCGGCCGGCTTCATAGACGCGGAGAAGGGCGTGGCCGATGCTCCGGCGGCGCTCGAAGGCGCGCGTGCGATCCTCGTCGAGCGCTTCGCAGAAGACGCGGACCTCATCGGCAATTTGCGCGAGGAGATGTGGGGACGCGGCAGGTTAGCGGCGAAGGTGAAGGAAGAGAAGAAGGCCGAGGGCGCGAAGTTCGCCGATTATTTCGACACCGCCGAGCCGCTTGCGAAAATGCCCGCGCACCGCATCCTTGCGATGTTCCGCGGCGAGAAGGAAGGGGTGCTCGACCTCAACTTCGAGCCGGAAGACCCGGCGCAGGCGCCCGCCAGCGGCCCGAGCCTCTACGAGCAGCGCATCGCGCGCAAGTTCAACATCGCCGACCGGGGCCGGCCGGCCGACAAATGGCTCAACGACACGGTGCGCTGGGCCTGGCGCACGCGCGTGCAGGGGCACCTCGCGGTGGATTTGCGCATGCGGATGTGGCAGGCGGCGGAGGACGAAGCCGTGCGCGTGTTCGCCAGCAACCTGCGCGACCTCCTGCTCGCAGCGCCCGCGGGAACGCGCGCGACCATGGGCCTCGATCCGGGCTTCCGCACCGGCGTGAAGGTCGCGGTGGTGGACGCCACAGGCAAGGTTGCTGCGACGACGGCGATCTATCCGCACGAGCCGAAGAAGCAATGGACGGAGTCGCTCGCGATCCTCGGCCGGCTCTGCAAGCAGCATAAGGTCGAGCTGATCGCCATCGGCAACGGCACCGCCTCGCGCGAGACCGACAAGCTCGCCGCCGAGCTCATTGCGCTGGCGCCGGATCTGAAGCTTACAAAAATCGTCGTGTCGGAGGCGGGCGCGTCCGTCTATTCCGCGAGCGCCTATGCCAGCGCGGAGCTGCCGGAGCTCGACGTTTCCTTGCGCGGCGCGGTTTCCATCGCCCGGCGCTTGCAAGACCCGCTCGCGGAACTCGTGAAGATCGACCCCAAATCCATCGGCGTCGGCCAATATCAGCACGACATCGCCGAAACGAAGTTGTCGCGCTCGCTCGATGCGGTGGTCGAGGACTGCGTGAACGCGGTCGGCGTGGACGTGAACACGGCGTCTGCGCCCTTGCTCGCGCGCGTGTCCGGCATCAGCGAAAGCCTCGCCAAGAACATCGTTGCGTATCGCGATACGAAGGGCGCCTTCAAGAAGCGCGCCGAGCTGCAGGAGGTGCCGCGGCTTGGGCCGAAAGCCTTCGAGCAGGCGGCGGGTTTCTTACGCATCCCCAACGGCGACGATCCGCTGGACGCGTCAGCCGTGCATCCCGAAGCCTATCCGGTGGTGCGCAAGATCGTGAAAGCCGCCAAGACCGACATTAAAAAGCTTATCGGCAACGCGCCCATCCTGCGCGGCCTTGCGCCGAAGGAGTTCGTGGACGAGAGCTTCGGCCTGCCGACCGTGACCGACATCCTGCGCGAGCTGGAGAAGCCCGGCCGCGATCCACGCCCCGCCTTCAAAACCGCGACCTTCCAGGAGGGCGTGGAGACCATCTCCGACCTCAAGCCCGGCATGGTGCTCGAAGGGGTGGTAACGAATGTGGCCGCGTTCGGCGCGTTCGTGGATATCGGCGTGCACCAGGACGGCCTCGTGCATGTGTCCGCCATGTCGAAGACCTTCGTGAAAGACCCGCGCGAGGTGGCCAAGCCCGGCGATATCGTGCGCGTGAAGGTGATGGAGGTGGATAAGCCGAGGAAGCGCATCTCGCTCAGCATGCGGCTCGACGATCAGCCGGGCGTGGACGGCAGGCCGCAGGCCGGCGCGCCGAAGGGCCAGGTGCCGCAGAAGAAGATGAGCGCGGCGCCAAAGGGAGGCCGGGCCGAGGCGGGCGGCGGCGCGTTTGCCGACGCCTTCCGCCGCGCGGGGCTGAACGGGAAGTAGGCTTGCCGGAGCCTTTTTGAGGGCGGGGGGCTTGTGAGCGGCGGCGAGTTGACGGCTCGCGGCTCGCCGGGTGTCATTCTTGCCAGTCCCGTACCCGCGGGGCGCCACATCGCAACCCAGATAATGTTGAGAGTCCCGCCACTCACCCATGGGCGCATTCATGACTATCTAACATATTGTTCTGTTTGAGAAATATGTTCACGCTGGAGTTTAGCTCCGTGGAGGCGGGGCCGGGAAGGAAGGTTGAGAGCCTCCGGCGAAGCGCCCCTTCGATTTCTTCACGCGCTCGAAGGCGGGAAAGCGAAGCTCGCTTTTGGCTGACCTTCTTCCACTTGCCGCCGCGGGCTGGAAGACGATTTTCCAGAACGAAGGCAACTGCGGAGGAGTGTTTCATCTAAGACGCTGAAAAAGCTCAAGGTATTTAATGTGGCACAGTCGTTGCTGATACTCCTCCGGGACCGGGTGAATCACGGTCTCCTATAAAAGCAAGGAGGAACGCTGCTGATGGCCGAAACATTTTATGATGTTCTGCGGCGGCAAGGTATCTCGCGACGCAGTTTCGTGAAATTCTGTAGTCTTACTGCCGCCTCGCTGGGGCTCGGCCCCGAAATGGCTCCGCGCATGGCTTATGCGCTCGAGACCAAGCCGCGGGTGCCTGTCCTTTGGCTGCACGGGCTTGAGTGCACCTGCTGCTCGGAGGCATTCGTCCGCTCGGCTCACCCGCTGGCGTCGGACGTGATCCTGTCCATGATCTCGCTCGACTACGACGACACCATCATGGCGTCGGCAGGCCACCAAGCCGAAGCGATCGTCGATGAAATCGTCAACAAATATAAGGGCGAATACATCCTCGCTTGCGAAGGCAATCCGCCGCTGAACGAAGACGGCATGTACTGCATCATCGGCGGCAAGCCGTACCTCGAACAATTGAAAATGGCGGCGAGCAATTGCAAGGCCATCATCTCCTGGGGCTCCTGCGCGTCATGGGGCTGCGTCCAGGCCGCGCACCCGAACCCGACGCAAGCCGTACCGATCCACAAGGTGATCCGCGACAAGCCGATCATCAAAGTGCCGGGCTGCCCGCCGATCCCCGAGGTCATGACGGCCGTCATAACCTATCTCGTCACCTTCGAGCGGCTTCCCGAACTCGACCGGCAAGGCCGCCCCAAGATGTTCTACAGCCAGCGCATTCACGACAAGTGCTATAGGCGCCCGCATTTCGACGCCGGCCAGTTCGTCGAGGCATGGGACGACGAAGGCGCCCGCAAAGGCCACTGCCTCTACAAAATGGGCTGCAAAGGACCGACGACCTACAATGCCTGCTCCACCGTGCGCTGGAACGGCGGCGTGTCCTTCCCCATCCAGTCCGGCCATGGCTGCATCGGCTGCTCCGAGGACGGCTTCTGGGATAACGGTTCTTTCTACAACCGTCTGACCAACATCAATCAATTCGGCATCGAAGCGAATGCGGACCGGGTAGGAACGGTCGCCGCCGGTGCCGTTGGCGCCGCGATTGCCGCGCATGCCGCGATAACTGCCGTGAAACGGGCACGCGATAAGGGAGGAGAGCAATAATGACGATTCAAACGCCGAACGGCTTTACGCTCGATAACAGCGGCAAGCGCGTTGTCGTCGATCCCGTCACGCGCATCGAAGGACACATGCGCTGCGAGGTCAATATCGACGGCAGCAACACGATCCGCAACGCAGTCTCGACCGGCACCATGTGGCGCGGGCTCGAGGTGATCCTGAAGGGCCGCGATCCCCGCGATGCCTGGGCCTTTACCCAGCGTATTTGCGGCGTCTGCACGGGCACGCATGCGCTCACCTCGGTGCGCGCGGTCGAGGATGCGCTCAAGATCGAAATCCCGGAAAACGCGAATACCATTCGCAACATCATGCAGCTCACACTGCAGGTTCACGATCACCTCGTGCACTTCTACCACCTGCACGCGCTCGACTGGGTGAACCCCGTGACAGCGCTGCAGGCCGATCCGAAAGCGACGAGCGAGCTGCAAAAGCAGGTCTCGCCGCATCACCCGAAATCCTCGCCGGGCTATTTCCGCGATGTGCAGAACAAGCTCAAGAAGTTCGTGGAAAGCGGGCAGCTTGGGCCATTCAAGAACGGCTACTGGACGAACCCGGCCTACTTGCTGCCGCCTGAAGCGAACCTGATGGCGGTGACGCATTATCTGGAGGCGCTGGACTTTCAGACGCACATCATGCGCATCCGCACCGTGTTCGGCGGCAAGGATCCGCATCCGAACTGGCTCGTCGGCGGCGTGCCTTGCGCCATCAATGTCGACGGCGTCGGCGCGGTTGGCGCCATCAATATGGAGCGTCTGAACTTTGTCAGATCGACCATCAACGAATCGATCGAGTTTGTCGAGAATGTCTACATTCCCGACCTGCTCGCGATAGCCTCGTTCTATAAGGGCTGGCTCTATGGCGGGGGCTTGTCCAGTAAGAATGTCCTCTCCTATGGCGACATCCCGGAGCACGCCAACGACTATTCTACCTCAAGCCTTTTGCTCCCAAGGGGCGCGGTTATAAACGGCAACCTCAAAGAGGTGCATCCGGTCGATCTGCGCGATCCCAACGAGATCCAGGAGTTCGTGCCGCATTCTTGGTACAAATACGCGGACGAGAAAAAGGGCCTGCATCCCTGGGATGGCGTCACGGAGCCGGCCTTCAAGCTCGGGGCCAGCGGAAAGGGCACGCGCACGCATATCGAGGAGATCGACGAGAGCGCGAAATATTCCTGGATCAAAGCGCCGAGATGGAAGGGCCATGCGATGGAGGTTGGGCCGCTCGCCCGCTACATTGTCGGCTACGCATCGGGCAACAAGGAGATCACCGAGCAGATCACCATGGTGCTCAAGACGCTCGATGTGCCGGTGGACGCGCTGTTCTCGACGCTCGGCCGCACGGCGGCACGCGGCCTCGAATGCCAGTGGGCGGCGCACAAGCTGAGCTATTTCATGGACAAGCTCATCGCCAACGTGAAGGCGGGCGACACGGCGACTGCCAATGTCGAACGCTGGGAGCCCAAGAGCTGGCCGGCCGAGGCCAAGGGCGCCGGCTTCACCGAAGCGCCCCGCGGCGCGCTCGCGCACTGGATCAAGATCAAGGACACCAAGATCGACAATTACCAGTGCGTCGTGCCCACCACCTGGAACGGAAGCCCGCGCGACAACGAGGGTAACATCGGCGCCTTCGAAGCGTCCTTGATGAACACGAAGGTGGAGCGCGCGGAAGAGCCCGTCGAAATCCTGCGCACTTTGCACAGTTTCGATCCGTGCCTTGCCTGCTCGACCCACGTCATGAGCGAGGACGGGCAGGAATTGGCGCACGTAACGGTCCGGTAGGGGAGGCTGCTTAATGTCCACGCAATCGACCTATCAGCCCGCGGTCTATGTCTACGAAGGACCGCTGCGCCTTTGGCATTGGATCAATGCCCTTTCCATCGTGGTGCTTGCCACGAGTGGCTACTTCATCGCCAGCCCGCTGCCGTCGGTGCCGGGCGAGGCCAGCGACCACTTCCTTATGGGCTATATCCGCTTTGCCCATTTCGCCGCCGGATATATGCTCATCGTTGGCTTCATCGGCCGCATCTACTGGACGATGATGGGCAATTGGCACGCGCGCGAGATCTTCTTCCCCCAATTCTTCAGCGGCAAGTGGTGGGCGGAAGTCGTGCACGAGATCAAGTGGTATGCCTTCATCGCGAGGGAGCCCAAGAAATATGAAGGGCACAATCCGCTGGCGACGCTGGTGATGCACTTCGTGTTCGTCTGGGGCATTATCTTCATGATCTTCACCGGGCTAGCCCTTTACGGCGAGGGCGAAGGCATGGGGTCCTGGCAATACCGCTTTTTTTCAAGCTGGGTGATCCCGCTTTTTGGCAACAGCCAGAATGTGCACACCTACCACCATCTCGTCATGTGGGCGATCGTGCTCTTCGTGATGGTCCATATCTACGCGGCATTCCGCGAGGATGTCATGTCGCGCCAGAGCATCATCAGCACCATGATCTCCGGCTGGCGTACCTTCAAGGATACGCGCCCGGCCGAAGATCACCACGAAGACTGAGGACTACCGCAAGGCCCTACTCCCCGGCCTTCGAGAGGGCGCGGAATTTATCCGCGCCCTTTTTCGTGCTCGGATTACAGAAGCGCCAAGCGGTGAAAAGACGCTTACCACATCAACGCATTCTCTGGTAACCTGCTTTCCATCATTGTGGCGATGGATAGCTGAGTTGCAGGTTTCTCAGTGGCTTAGCGAGTCCCGCTTTTTTGGCCCGCAGCTTGCAGAGAGAAATGGAGGACCACTCGCCAAAAAAAATGTGTGGCCAAAGGGAGGTAAAGTGCGAGCTCTAATTTTGGGCATCGGGAACTTATTGTGGGCGGACGAGGGCTTTGGGGTTCGCGCCGTCGAGGAGCTGCATCGTCTCTACGAGTTTCCCCCCAATGTGAAGTTGCTCGATGGCGGCACGCAGGGGCTATACCTTCTCGAACACGTGACCTCGGCCGATATTCTCGCCGTCTTCGACGCGGTCGATTACGGTCTTGCGCCCGGCACGCTGAAGCTTGCAGGGGATGACGAGGTTCCTTCGTTTCTCGGCGCCAAGAAGATGAGCCTGCACCAGACGGGCTTTCAAGAGGTTCTGGCGACCGCGGAGCTCTTAGGCAAAGCGCCCGCGCACCTCTTTCTGATCGGCGTGCAGCCTGCCGAGCTCGAGGATTACGGGGGGAGCCTGCGGCCAGAGGTGAAAGCGCAAATTCCTGCGGCCATCGCCCAGGCCATCACCTATCTCGGCCGGTTTGGCATTCACGCGAGGCGCCGGATCGAACCGTTGCCGGAAAGCGAGACACTGGCCTGCCAGCATATGCTCATGTCGCGATACGAGGCCGGGCGGCCGGGCGAGGAGGAGGCTTGCCGGTCGGGCGACGCGCGGGTGCTCGCCATGCGCGTTTCACCGGATCGCCTCCCGGAGGCCGTCTGATGTGCGTCGGCCTTCCCATGCAAATTATCGAGTCCGGCCCGCGGCGCGCGCTTTGCAGTTTCGAGGGTGAGACCCGCGAAATCGACATGGCGCTGGTCGGGGAGCAGCCGGCGGGTAGCTGGGTGCTTGTGTTTCTCGATGCGGCGCGCGAGGTCATCACGGCCCGCGATGCCGCCAAGATCGGCGATGCGCTCAAAGCGCTTGCACTCGTCATGCAGGGGGAAACCTCGGTCGATCACCTCTTCGCCGATTTGATAGGCCGGGAGCCTGAGCTTCCCGAGCATCTGAAACCGCAACGCACCGGGACATAGGAGAACGACATGCCCTCGCCGCTTATCGATGCGTTGACCGTCAAACATGGTTTCGCCAGCGTAAACGAGCGAACCGTGGACGCGTTTCTCAACGCAAACTCAGAATCTGTGCTCTTTTTCGCCGGAGATTCCGAACGCCTCGTCGAGAGCGATGACGTCGCCGTCATCGTCCCCGAAATCCTGAAGCAGTTCGGCGGCCGCCTCGCGCCGGCGCTCGTCGAGAAACCGGCCGAGCGCGCGCTCCAGCTGCGCTACCGTTTCAATGCCTTTCCTGCCCTCGTCTTCTGCCGGGGCGAGGGATATCTCGGCGCGATCTGCCGTGTGCTCGACTGGCAAGATTATCTGTCCGAAATCGCGGCCATCCTCGCGCGCGAGCCCTCGCAGCCGCCGCCCTATCAATTCCCCGAGGGTTGCATCCCAAGTGCGGCGGCCAACGGCGCAAGCCATGGCCACGAACATTCAGGAGATCTCCTATGAGCGGCTTGAACGGTTTATCCGGCCCTGGCAGCCAGCCTTCCGGCGAGGATGGCGCCGAGCTCGTTTACATGGAAATGCCCAAGGGCATGCGCACCTATTCCATGCCCGAGGTCCCCGAGAAGGACGAGGCCGAGGCCTTCCGCCCTGCGCTTGCGAAGCTGGAAGAGGTGCTCGCCGCGTTGCGAACGGCGCCGCCTTCAGGGACGACGCTTGAGACGGGCCTCGACGCGCTCGATAAGGCCAACCGCGACTTTATCGGCCAGCTTCTGGGAGAGGGCGAGGTCAGCATCATTGCCGGCGCGTCCATACAGGCTCAGGAGTCCGTGCTGGCGGGCGTCTGGCGGATCTATGAAGTGGACGCGAGCGGCAAGCTGGCCGGCGACCGCATCGAGGTGGGCGAATTTCCAGCAAGCGTGCTAGAAGCCGCGCAAGAGGCCGCAGGCTCTCAGCTTCGCCCGGTGGATGGCGCCGCAGACCCCAATCTCATGAACGCTCCCTCGATTGCAACCGAGCTTGCAGAGAAGCTCCAGGCGTACCGCCTGGGCAATGCCGCGCATGTCATCAATCTTAGCCTGCTTCCTCTGACCGGCGAGGATGGGGACTATCTTGAGCGCAGGCTTGGGCATGGCGCGGTCACCGTGCTCTCGCGCGGCTATGGCAATTGCCGTATCTCCTCGACCGCCGTGAAAAACGCTTGGCGGGTGCGCTACTTCAATTCGCGGGAGGCCGTGATCCTCGACACGATCGAGGTCGCTCGCATTCCGGCCGTCGCTTGCGCGGCGAAGGAAGACCTCGAAGACAGCGCGCAAAGGCTGGACGAAATTCTGGGAGTCTATCGATGAGCGGTCATTTCTTCGCCGGCTCGTTCGGCGGCGACATTCAGAAGATCGCCGGCACGGCACGCCTCGAATGCAAGATCTGCTGGTATGTCTACGACCCGGCTAAGGGCGACGATTATTGGCAAATTGCGCCGGGCACGCCGTTTTCCAAGCTCCCCGATCACTGGACCTGTCCGGTCTGCGACGGAGCCCGCGAGGGCTTCATGGTGGTGGAGGGCCGGGATGGTTGAGGCCTTGGCCGCGATGGAAGGCGAGACCGGCGTGGGCAAGAGCGCTTCTGCCACAGCCGATAAGCTCACGCGCGATTTGGAGGGCGTGTTTCGCAATATCCAGCACGGGCGCATGCAGGATATCCCCATTCTCAATCCCGCGCTGAGCGTCGCAGACATCGGCATGCGGCCCTTTGGCGATGGGTGGCTTTCGGTGCTCGTAACGCCCTGGTTTATCAATCTCATAGTGCTGCCGGGAAGCGAAGCGGACGCAGTTGCTTGGGCGAGCGTGCCGGCGGGGTCGAAAATTGTGCGGCAATTTCCGGCGGGCGCTTTCGAGTTTATTTGCGCTGCGGAGGACGGGATCGGCCCTTATCAGATGTGCTCGCTATTTTCGCCCGTGCTGGAGTTTGAAAATCAGGACGCCGCTGTGGCTGCCGCAGAGGCGGCGCTTAACGCGCTTTTCGATGCAAGCCTTCATCCGGCCCGCGACAAACAGGAAGCGGTTTCCGCCTCCCCGCAGCCCGCGCCCGAACCGCCGAAGTTTAGCCGGAGGCAACTGTTGTCCGGTCTGAAGGAGAAGGATGGGCGCGCGGCATGAAACAAGAAGCTGAAAACGTTGCCCGGCTTTTTCCCGCTGCGGCTTTTATTGCCGAGGGAGGTTCCTGGCTCGTTGGCAGAAAATGGAAGGCCCGATATCGAAGCGGCCGAAGCTTGCAGCTGACGTCCAACCCTTTTTTTCACGCTGGCACAACCCGAAGTTGCCCTTGAGTGCACCAGCCCCGGTTAAGGAGTTCTGCTATGTGCCTTGCCATTCCCGCAAAAGTCGTGTCGGCCGATCCCGCCGGAGAAACCGCAATCGTAGCCCTCGGCCCTGTCAAAAAGGAAATCTCGATTGCGCTTCTCGATAACGTGGCAATCGGCGACTTCGTGCTCGTGCATGTGGGCTTCGCGCTGCACAAGCTCTCGCCCAGCGAAGCCGAACGCACCCTTGCGATGATTCGCGAGGCAGGCGGGGAGAGCGAGCTTGAGGCCTTTGCCGGGGAGGCCGCAGCATGAAATATGTCGATGAGTTCCGGGATCGCGATTTGGCCGAAGGCTTAGCGAGCGCGATCCGGCGCGAGGCGCAATCCTCCCGGCGCTATAATATCATGGAGTTTTGCGGCGGCCACACCCATGCGATCTTCCGATATGGCGTTCAGGACTTGATGCCCGAAAACGTTAATTACGTACACGGCCCCGGCTGTCCTGTCTGCGTGCTGCCGGTAGGGCGGATCGATAACGCGCTCGAACTGGCGGAGGAGCATGGCGTTATCCTTTGCAGCTACGGCGACATGCTGCGCGTGCCTGCCTCGAAGCGGAGGAGCCTGCTAAAGGCCAAGGCCGGGGGCGCCGATGTGCGCATGGTTTATTCCATTGACGATTCCTTGAAGATTGCGCGAGCGAATCCAGACCGGGAGGTGGTCTTTTTCGGGATCGGCTTCGAGACCACAACGCCGCCGACAGCCGTCGCCATCCGCAAGGCGCAGGCCGAAGGGCTCGGCAATTTTTCGGTCTTCTGCAATCACGTTCTCACCCCCGCCGCGATCCAGCACATCCTCGAAAGCCCTGAGGTGAGAGACATCGGCAGCGTGTCCATCGACGCATTTCTAGGCCCTTCTCACGTCAGCTCTATCATCGGCAGTCAGCCTTATGAGTTTTTCGCGGAGGAATTCCAGCGGCCGGTCGTGATAGCCGGCTTCGAGCCTCTCGATGTCATGCAAGCGGCGCTCATGGCTATCAGGCAGATCAACGAGAACCGGTGTGAGGTTGAGAACCAGTACACGCGCGTGGTAACCCGGGAAGGGAATCTGAAGGCGCAAGAGCTTGTGGCCAATGTGTTCGAGCTGCGGCCTTCCTTCGAGTGGCGCGGCCTTGGCCTCGTCCCTTACAGCGCACTGCGCATCAAAGAGGCTTACGCGGCGTTCGATGCCGAGCGGCGCTTCGCGATCATGACGAAACCCGCCCGCGATGCCAAAAGCTGCGAATGCCCCTTCATCTTGCGCGGCGTGAAAAAACCGACAGACTGCAAACTCTTCGGCACCGTCTGCACGCCCGATAGCCCCATCGGCTCCTGCATGGTCTCCTCGGAAGGCGCCTGCGCGGCCTATTGGACCTATGGACGCTTCAGGCCGCAGTCCTCGCCGGCGGAGGCTGCCGCATGACTTCCGCTGTCGCCCGGTTCGCAGCCCGTGAGACTGCGCTGCCTCTCGATGGCACCGTGGAGATGATCCATGGCAGCGGTGGCCGCGCCACGGCCGAGCTTGTGCGCGCGCTGTTCCATCGTCATTTCGACAATGCCTTGCTCGCACAGGGCAACGACCAGGCGGCCTTCGATGTGCAAGCTGGGCGGATGGTGATGACGACCGATGCCCACGTCATCTCCCCGCTTTTCTTTCCTGGCGGGGACATTGGCTCGCTCGCGGTCCACGGCACGATCAACGATGTCGCTATGGCCGGCGCACGTCCCCTCTATCTCTCGGCCGCTTTCATCCTGGAAGAAGGGTTTCCCCTCGCCGATCTCGAACGTATCGTGGCGAGTATGGCGCGAGCCTCCCGCGAGGCGGGCGTACCCATCGTGACCGGCGACACGAAAGTAGTCGAGAAAGGCAAGGGCGACGGCGTTTTCATCACAACGGCTGGCCTAGGCATTGTCCCCAGAGGCGTGCATATCTCGGGCGACCGGGCAGCGCCAGGCGATGCAATTTTGGTCAGCGGCACACTCGGCGATCACGGCGTCGCCGTGCTTTCAAAGCGCGAGAACCTTACGTTCGAAACCGAAATCCTGTCGGATAGCGCAGCCCTTCACGGACTTGTGGCGGATATGATCGCGGCCGTGCCCGGGATCCATTGCCTGCGCGATCCAACCCGCGGCGGGTTGGCGGCCACATTGAACGAGATCGCGCAACAATCGCGCGTTGGCATGCGCCTCGCCGAAGCCGCAATCCCTTTCAAGCCCGATGTGCTGGCGGCTTGCGAGCTTCTAGGCCTCGACCCGCTCTATATCGCCAATGAAGGCAAACTCATCGCCATTTGCGGAAAGGCCCACGCAGAGCGGCTCCTTGGAGTAATGCGCGAGCACCCGCTCGGACGCGACGCGGCGATTGTCGGCGAAGTGGCCGCCGATCCCCATGCGTTTGTGCAAATGCAAACCCGGTTCGGCGGCAGCCGCATGGTGGACTGGCTCGCCGGCGATCCCCTGCCAAGGATTTGCTAAGCCATGCGCATTCTGCTGCTCACCCATAGCTTCAACAGCCTGTCCCAGCGTCTATTCATTGAGCTCAAGGAGGCAGAACACGAGGTTTCCGTCGAGTTCGACATCAACGATGCGATGACGGAAGAAGCCATTTCCATGTTCAGGCCGGATTGCCTTGTCGCACCGTTCCTAAAGCGCGCCATTCCCGAGTCCATATGGCGGCGCCTACCCTGTTTTATCGTTCATCCCGGTGTCAAAGGCGACCGTGGTCCTTCCGCGCTGGACTGGGCGATCCTAACCGGTGCCCGGCATTGGGGCGTCACCGTTCTTCAAGCCGAGCGCGAAATGGATGCGGGACCGGTTTGGGCGGCGGTGGACTTTCCGATGAGGTGCGCAACCAAATCGAGCCTCTACCGGAACGAAGTCACCGAAGCGGCGATCACGGCTGTTTTCGAAACGTTGCGCCGGTTCGAGCGCGGCACCTTCGTTCCGGAACAGATAAGCTGCAGTACCTGGCGCCCCCCAATGATGCAACGGGACAGAACCATCGACTGGAGCACCGACAGCACCGGCGTGGTGCTCCGCAAAGTGAGGAGCGCCGACGGCAATCCGGGCCTCAAGAGCCGGCTTTGCGGCCACGCCGTCCATCTTTACGACGCGCATACGGCAGAGGGTCTAAATGGCAAGCCGGGTGAGATCGTTGGCACGAGCGGCCCGGCTATTGCGCTCGCAACCGCCGGCGGTGCCGTTTGGATAGGCCGCTTGCGTGACGCCGCGAGCCCCCATCCTTTCAAGCTGCCGGCCACGCAGGTGCTGCGGAGCTCCATTGGAGAAGTGCCCGATCTGCCAATCGACAGCGCGAATGGTTATCGCGAGATCTTCTATGAGGAGGTCAGCGGCGCAGGCTTTCTGCATTTCCGCTTCTACAACGGCGCAATGAGCACTTCCGCGTGCGAACGGCTTCTTGCCGCCTATCGCGCTGCGCTGCTCCGCCCCACCCGGGTGCTTGTGCTTATGGGCGGGCCGGACTTCTGGTCGAACGGGATGGATCTTAATCTCATCGAGGCAGCAGACAGCCCCGCGGACGAGTCGTGGCGAAACATCAATGCCATCGACGATCTTGCCGAGGCGATTATCCGAACCGATGACCGGCTCGTCATCGCAGCGTTGCAAGGAAATGCGGGGGCGGGAGGCGTCTTTCTCGCCCGCGCTGCCGATGAGGTCTGGCTGCGTCAGGGCGTTGTGTTAAGCCCCCATTACAAGGACATGGGCAATCTGTATGGGTCTGAATATTGGACCTATTCGCTTCCGCGTCATTCAGGTGCCGAGGTCGCAGCCGCTATCATGGCGCGACGGCTTCCGATGGGGCCGGCGCAGGCGATTCGCGACGGACTTGCGGAGGAACGGTTCGCCGGGACCGTCCTGGAGTTCGCGAACGAGACTCGAAAGCGCGCCATCGCGTTCGCCGCCTCGCCCAATCTTGAAAAGCGCATCGCCATGAAACGCGCGGCGCGCGAAAGCGCGGAAGCCGCCAAACCGCTTGCTGCCTATCGTGAGGAGGAACTCGCCCGGATGAGGCTTAACTTTTATGGTTTCGACCCGAGCTATCATGTGAGTCGCTACAATTTTGTGCGCAAAATTCCGAAATCCCGTACGCCGGTTACTATCGCGCGTCACCGCGACCGGCGCTTGCAGGACCTGGGGAGGCAGGCGCCATGAACCCGCTTCCCACTATTCTCGTCGTCGACGACGAGGTACGCAGCGTCGAAGCGCTGGAGCGCATCCTCGAAGACGATTTCGACGTCAAGAAAGCGACCACCGTTGCGGAAGCGGAGGCGATTCTGGCCGACGAAGCGGTGCAAGTCATCCTATGCGACCAGCGCATGCCGGACATGACAGGCATCGAGTTCTTGAAGACCGTGCGCGAGCGCTGGCCGGAGATCGTGCGCATGATTATCTCTGGCTACACCGATGCCCAGGACATTATCGAGGGCGTCAACGAGGCTGGCATCTATCAGTATGTCACAAAGCCTTGGGAGCCCGAACACCTGACCCTGGTTCTAAAAAATGCCGTGCGCCTTTACGAGCTGCAGCGCGAAAACGAGCTTCTCGCCATCGAGCTGAAATTGACGCCGAACCATGCGGCCAATGTGATCGCCGGCCGCCGGCAGGAAATTCGCGAGCGCTTCGAGAATGACGACGGCATCGTCCGGGACAGGTCGAGCCCGATGAACGAGGTTTGCGCGCGCGTGAGGCGCGCGGCTCCCTACGATGTGTCGGTGCTGATTACCGGCGAAAGCGGCACCGGCAAGGAGCTTGTCGCGCGCGCGCTTCATTACAATAGCCTGCGCTGGAACAAACCTTTCGTTACGGAGAACTGCGCAGCACTGCCCGACGAGCTTCTCGAAAGCGAATTGTTCGGCCATCGCCGCGGGGCTTTCACCGGCGCCGTCGAGGACCATATCGGGCTTTTCCAGCGCGCCGATGGCGGTACCGTTTTTCTCGACGAGATCGGCGAAGTCTCCCCGGCTTTTCAGGCCAAGCTCTTGCGCGTTCTGCAGGAAGGCGAAATCCGCCGCGTAGGCGGACGTCAAATGCGTAAAATCGATGTGCGGGTGATCGCGGCCACGAACCGCGATCTTGAAGCCGAGGTGCACTCCGGCCGGTTTCGCGAGGACCTTTATTACCGGCTTGCAACCGTTTCCATCCACGTGCCGCCGCTCCGCGACCGGCCGATGGATATTCCCGTCATCAGTAAGATGCTTTTGGAAAAAGGACGAGGTCAGTTCGGCAAGGCCGTGCGCGGCCTTTCGCCCGAGGCGATGGGGTGCCTGAGGTCCTATCGATGGCCGGGCAACGTACGTGAGCTGCAAAACGAGATCCAGCATCTCCTCGTGATGGGACCCTCGGAAGGCTGGATCGGTCCGGAGCACCTGTCGCGCCGGATTCTGCAAGCATCGCCGCGGCTGGAAGCAGCCGCCCACGATCTCGACGTCGCCGGTCTTGAGGGAACGTTGCGCGAAAGGATCGAAACGCTGGAAGCCTGCATCCTTCGCGAAAGTCTCATCCGTCATCGCTGGAACAAGAGCAGGGCCGCAAAGGAGCTGGGCCTCTCCCGCGTCGGCCTTCGTGCCAAGCTTGAGCGCTATGGACTTGAGAAGATCGAAGCACTGCCAGTCGAGCCGCAAAAAAAAGTAGCATCCCGGCTCTAGCTGTCAGATGCTGAAGAGGATGCCGAAATCAGCAACTCAAGGATCGAGCCTTCTAACGCGCGCAGGTGTCACTCACGCGCTCGCCGCCGGGGACGCGGGCGAGGATGTTTGGATCGACGTTATCCGCAAGATGGATTGCGTTTATGCCGAGCTCGTCGAGAACCAGGTTGAGCTCGAACGCAAGAACGCGGCTCTCGAAGACGCGCAGCAATTGATCGCCAGCGTGCTCGCGTCCATGACGGATGTCCTTGCGGTCTATGATCGCTTTGGGCGCATCCAGCGCGTCAATCTTGCCCTCGAAAAGCTAACCGGGCTGAGCGAGGCCGGGCTGCTGGGGCAGCCGCTTTCGTCGCTTTTCGTGCCCGCAAGCATCCCGGCTGCCGAGCGCATGCTCACGCAGCTTAAGGAAGACGGCTCCATCACCGATTGCGAGGCCTCGCTGCGCGATGCGAGCGGGGCCGCTGCGCCGCTTTCGTTGAATTGCTCGGCGCGCTTCGACCAAAAGGGGCGCTTTATCGGAGGCGTCATGGCCGGGCGTCCTCTCGGCGAGCTGCGCCGCGCCTATAAACGGCTCGACGCCGCCCATCGCGATCTGCAAGCTGCGCAGCAGCATCTTATCTTCTCCGAAAAGATGGCGGCCCTCGGACGCCTTGTCGCGGGCGTCGCGCACGAGCTGAACAATCCGATCAGCTTCGTATTCGCAAACATGCACGCGCTTAAGAAATATGCGCAGCGCGTGCGCCGCTATCTCGAAGCCGCCAATAGCGTAATGCGGGCTGAAGACTTGGCGTCTTTGCGCCAAGAGCTGAAAATCGATCGCACACTTGCCGATATCGAGCCGTTGATCGAGGGCTCGCTCGAAGGGGCCACCCGTGCGAGCGAGATCGTTCAGGATTTGCGCCGCTTCTCTAGCGGTCAGGCCGATCCGGTCGAGGCGTTCGATCTCACCCGCACGATCCAGACAGCTGCCAATTGGGTGGCCACGACGGCACGCGCGAAGCCGGAAGTGTACTTCGAGGCGCCCGATAGCCTCGAGGTCCGGTGCGGGCGCGGCGCGGTGCATCAGATCCTTGTGAATTTGATCCAAAACTCCCTCGACGCGATGGAGGGCCAAGCTTCCCCCAAAATCCACATCGCGGCGCTAAGATCGGGAGATTTCGTCAGCGTTAGCATCCGCGATCACGGCCCCGGCATTCAAACCGAAGCGATGCAAAAGCTGTTCGAGCCTTTCTTTACCACCAAACCAGTAGGCAAGGGGCTAGGTCTCGGCCTTTATCTCAGCTTTGGGCTTGCCGAGGATCTCGGCGGCCGGCTTTGCGCCGCCAACCATCCAGACGGCGGCGCGGTCTTCACCCTTTCCATCCCGGCGGCCCGCGATGCCGCTTGACGTTTCTCCTCGCGATAGGCTGAGCCTCGTTTGGCTCCAATCCGGCGGCTGCGGCGGATGCACCCTGTCCCTCCTCGGCGCAGAGGCTCCCGATCTGTTCTCCGCCCTCGATTTTGCCCGCATCGATGTCCTCGCCCATCCATCGATCGGCGAGATCAGCGGCGCACCGTTCAACGAGCTCATCTCGGGCCTTTGCTCTGGCGAGCGGCCGCTCGACATCCTGTGCCTCGAAGGATCGGTGATGCGGGGACCGCAAGGGACCGGCCGGTTTCATATGCAGGCGGGCACCGGCACGCCGATGATGCAGGTCGTCGCGGATTTGGCCAGGCGCGCCCGCTATGTGCTCGCTATCGGCACATGTGCGGCGTATGGCGGCGTCACGGCGGCCGGCGGCAACGTAACCGAAGCTTGCGGCCTCGTTTTCGAGGGGCAGGAGAAAGGAGGGCTGCTCGGGGCATCCTTCCGCCCGGCCTCCGGAATGCCCGTCATCAATATTTCAGGCTGCCCGGTGCATCCGGGCTGGGTGATCGACACGCTTGTGCAGATTTCCCTCGGAAGGTTCGATGCTGCAAGCCTCGACGCGTTCGGCAGGCCCCGCTTTTATGCGAGCCACCTCGTCCATCATGGCTGCGCGCGTAACGAATTCTACGAATATAAGGCGAGCGCTCAGCAAATCGGCCAGCTCGGTTGCATGATGGAGCATCTCGGGTGCATCGGTACGCAGGTGCACGGCGACTGCAATATCCGGCGATGGAACGGCGAAGGCTCCTGTATCAAGGGCGGTTACCCTTGCGTTGGCTGCACCGAGCCGGCCTTCGGCGAGCGCGATCACCCCTATCTTGAAACGCCCAAGCGCGCCGGCATCCCTGTCGGCCTGCCGACGGACATGCCGAAAGCCTGGTTCGTTGCGCTGGCCTCGCTCGCGAAAGCTGCAACGCCCGAGCGCCTGCGCCGCAACGCCGTTGCCGAAAACATCGCGGTTCACCCGGGCGCTGGACCTGGAAAGCATTCGAAATGACCCGGCTTGTCGCGGGCCCGTTCAACCGGGTCGAGGGCGATCTCGAAATCAAGCTCGACGTTGAGGACGGCCAGGTCAGCGCAGCTTACGTGAACTCCCCCCTTTATCGCGGCTTCGAGCAGATCCTTTCCGGCAAGGCGCCGGGCGACGCGCTGGTTTACACGCCGCGGATTTGCGGGATTTGCTCGGTGTCGCAATCGCTTGCCTCGGCAGCAGCGCTCGGAAAGGCTCAAGGCCTCGCCCCTTCGGAAAACGGCGCGATTCTGCAAAACCTCATCTTGGCAGCTGAGAACGTAGCCGACCATCTCTCCCACTTTTATATGTTCTTCATGCCGGATTTCGCGCAGCCCGTTTACGCGGGCGAGCCCTGGCACGCAGATGCCGCGGCCCGGTTCCGGGCGATGAAAGGGCAAGCGCAGCGCGAGTTTCTACCCGCACGCGCCGCTTTCCTGCACATTATGGGCACCATTGCCGGTCACTGGCCGCACACCCTTGGCTTGCAGCCGGGCGGCACAACTTGCGCCATCGGCGGCGCAGAGCAGGCGCGGCTTGCAACTTACGTTTCGGCATTCAGGCGTTTCCTCGAAACAACCGTCTTCGGCGACACGCTTGAACGCGTTGCGGGCCTTCAAAGCGAAAGCGCCCTCGATGCCTGGGCGGCGGAAGGCGGGCCTGCCTCAAGCGATTTCGGCCGGTTTCTTGCGCTCGCAAAAGCGCTCAAGCTCGGCGAACTCGGCAGGGGAACCGGGGTTTTCCTGAGTTACGGCGCTTATGCCTTGAGCGGGCGCCCGGCATTTGCCGCGGGCATCTTCGAGCGCGGCAAATGCCGGGCATTTGATCCTCAGGATATCCGCGAGGACAGCAGCTCCAGCTGGCTTGTGCGCGCCGGCGGCCCGCGGCATCCATCGCATGGGGTAACGATTCCAGACATCAACGCCGAAAGGGCCTATAGCTGGTGCAAGGCTCCAAGGCTCGGCGGTCTTGCCGTTGAAACAGGCGCACTGGCCCGGCAGCTGATCGACGGCCATCCGCTTCTTCGCGGCTTGGCCGCAGATGGCGGAAACGTGCGCGCGCGCGTTGTCGCGCGCCTTGTCGAAACGGCTCGCCTGATCCCTCTGATGGAACGTTGGATTTGGGCTGTCCGGCCGGGTGAGCCCTTTTGTTTCCATGCAGCAGTACCCAACGAGGCGCAAGGAGCAGGTCTTATCGAGGCCGCGCGGGGTGCTCTTGGACACTGGCTCGACATTCGCAAGGGCCGCATTTTCAACTATCAGATCATCGCGCCCACCACGTGGAACTTTTCGCCGCGCGACGCGGCGGGCGTGCCAGGCGCTTGCGAGCAGGCGCTTGTTGGCGCGCCGGTCCGCACCGGCGAAAGCACACCGGTCGCCGTCCAGCATATCGTGCGGTCGTTCGATCCCTGCATGGTCTGCACCGTTCATTAGCGCCTGTCCTGGTAGATCGGAATCGCTTGCAATAAAATCGGACAGACTCTAGAACCGCCGCCCCGGCGAATGGGCCGCGTTCCACATCATCCCGCCCGCCGAGAAAATCTCCCGTCCCCGGCACCAGACGGACTCCGCGCGCAGGCTCGCACCGCTTCCCGAAACGAGCAGCAGGTCTGCCCGCTTGCCGGCCTCGATCCTGCCGCGGCCGGAAAGACCGGCTGCGTCCGCTGGAGCAGCCGAGACGAGGCGCACCGCGTCCGGCCAATTAAGGCCGTGTTCCTCGACAAGGAGCCCCACGGCAGGCAGCATCGCTTGCGGTGCGTAGTCCGAGCACAAGCACGCCGCAACGCCTGCAGCGATGGCATCGCGCGCGCTGAGCGCCCCGCTGAGGCTCTTGCCCCGGACCACATTGGGCGCGCCGAAGAGGGTGGCAAGTCCGCAGGCACGCGCGAGCCTGGCCGTCTCGAGATTGCAGGGAAATTCGCTAATGGAGGCGCCGGCCTTCGCCATCAGCTCGATGCGGTCCGCGCCCTCGTCATCGTGACCCGCTGTGGCGATGCCGTGCTGACGGGCAAGATGAGACAGCCGTTCGAGGCGGGCGAGCGTTCCGGCCGCGACCGCTTGCTTTTCAGATAAGATCGCGTCCAGCTCCGCGTCGCTGCGCCGGTAGACCTTGCCGAAATAGGCCTTATAAGCCGCGACATCTTTGAACTGCCCCTGGCCTGGCGTGTGATCCATAAAGCTGAGGAGGCTCGCGACGCCCTCCTCGATAAGAGCTGCGATAACGGGCTCGCTACCGGCATCGGTCAGCTCGTAGCGAACATGCACCCGGGCATCGCAAAGGGCATGGGGGGCATTGCCGGCCAGCGCCCTGGCAAGCTCGGCCGCGATTGCGGTGTCGCGCAAGCCGATCTCGCCATGGGCAAACGAAATGCCGTGAAAGGCCGTCGTAATGCCGGCCGCGACGCAGCGGCGGTCGATGGAATTCAAGGCGAGCGGGAATGGAAAGAAGGCGCCGGGCCTTGGCTCGACTTCTTTTTCGATGGCATCGCCGTGAAGATCGATGAGACCGGGGAGCATCCGGCGCCCTTCGAAATGCACCTCTGCTTCGCCGGGGCGCGCGTCCAGCCCGATCCCTAAAATGAAGCCGTCTTCGATTGTAACCGTGCAGTCATCGAGCACGTCTGCGGGCAGAACGGCGGAGCCTCCAACGAAACGGACGCGCATCAGGCTGGCTCCTTCATTGTGGGGGCGATGACGGGTTGCGCGATCTCTATCGTGCGTTCGGCCAGCTTTCCGGCAAGCGCCAGGTCGTGAAAAACGGCCACGATGGCGGCGCCTCTTCGCTTCTCCTCCAAGATTATCCCGGTAACCCTATCGCGGGCCGCCGGATCGAGGCTTGCCGTAGGCTCGTCCAGAAGCAAGAGCCGGCGGGGGACGATAACGCTGCGGGCGATGTTTACGCGCTGGCGCTCGCCGCCGGAAAACGTCGCGGGCGCAATTGGGTGAAGGGGCGCGGGCACGCCGAGACGGATGAGCAGCTGGCGCGCCTTCTCGCGCGCAATGCTGGGGGTCTCGCCGAGGCGAATGAGCGGCCGGGCGGTCACATCGAGCGCCGATTGGCGCGGCAGGCAGTGCAGGAACTGCGTGACGGCGCCGATCTCGCGTTCGCGCAAAGCGAGGATCTCGCTCTCGGAGGCAGCGGCAAGATCGAGTTCGCGGCCGGCTTCGGTCCGGTAGAGAATTTGCCCGCTCGACGGCAGGTAGGTCCGGTAGATGCATTTGAGCACGCTCGACTTACCGGCTCCGCTGGGCCCCACGAGCGCCACAAGCTCGCCGGCGCGCACTTCGAAGGAGAGCCCTTTTGCGGACGGCACGATCTTTCCCTGCTCATGCAGGTAGAATTCCTTGCCGAGACCCGCGATCCGGAGCACGGGCTGGCCCGACTCGTTATAGGGCAGCGGCGACAAGTTCCTGAGTGTAGGCATGTTGCGGGTCCTCCAGGATCTGGTCGGTGAGTCCGGCTTCGACGACGCGCCCGTAACGCATGACGATCGTCCGGCTCGCGAGCAGCCGGATCACGCCGAGATCGTGCGTGACGGCGATCATTGAAATCTTGAGCACTTCCTGCAGCTCGAGAATGAGATCGAGGATACGCGCCTGAACCGAAACATCGAGCCCGCTTGTCACCTCGTCGAGCAGAAGCAGCGGCGGATTGGTCACAAGCGCCCGCGCTATCTGAACACGCTGCTGCATGCCGCCCGAGAACCTGCGCGGATGCTCGTCCATTCTGTCCGCCGGGACCTGGGTCCGCGCCAAAAGCTGCACGGCACGTTCGCGGATCTCGCGATAGCTAAGGACATTGTTCATCAGCAATCGCTCTGCGATGTTGCCGCCCGCAGAGATGTCGAGATTGAGGCCGAGATGCGGGTTCTGGTAGACGGTCCCCATGCGGTTATCGCGCAGCCAGCGCCGCTCCGCCGCATTGAGCCCAAACAAATCCCAAGTCCGCTCGCCGTCGAAGAAACGCGCGTTCCCCCCGCCCGCCGTCTCGTCGAAGTTCAAGAGCTTCACGATCGTCGATTTGCCCGATCCCGATTCCCCCATGATGCCGAGGATTTCACCGGGCAGAAGATGGAAACTCACGTCATGAACGGCCACGACGCTGCCGCAAGCTCTACAGACATTGCGCTCGAACGCCGGTCCAGTCTCGGCAGCGCAAACGCCACAGCCCCTGCCGTATATCCGGCTCAAGCCGCTGACTTCTAAAACCGGCTGCATGGCCTGGCCTCGAGGATTTGGGAGCAGTAGTCGGAGTCCGAGCACTGAAACGTTCTGCTGCCGTCTGGGCAGAGGAGCTCATCGAGAAATGTATCAGCGCTGCCGCATCGCGCGCACCGGCGCCGCTCTCCCTCCCCGTCTTTAAAATCCTCGACGCGGAAAGGCACGTCCGAGAAGCTGAGCGGCTCGGCGCTGGTGTAGGGCGGTACGGCATAGATGCGTTTCTCGCGCCCGGCTCCGAAGAGGTACAAGCAGGCGGCCATATTGAGCTTTGGTACATC
>Ga0326728_10008507_pt1 | contig 25440 bp, 20 predicted proteins | sample MB3enrmetagenome_FD_207602 | JGI IMG/M metagenome (GOLD analysis project Ga0326728, IMG submission 207602) | Lab enriched peat soil microbial communities from McLean, Ithaca, NY, United States - MB31MN | ecosystem: Environmental > Terrestrial > Soil > Wetlands > Peat | place: USA: New York... | reverse complement strand
GCGGTTCACGCGGCTCTATCCCATCTACCTGCTCAGCCTGCTGCTGGCCTGGCGGATGGTGACGGATGAGTACCACGCTCATTCGCATGGGATGTTCTGGACGGGCATGGCGCTGACGCCGCTGCTGCTCCAGGGGTGGGTTCCGTCCATAGCGACATTTCTGAATACGCCGGCCTGGACGATGTCGGCCGAGAGCTTCTATTACGTGCTCTTCCCCTGGCTGGCCAAATGGAAAAAGCCCGTGGAGGCCTGGCGCTCCGTGATTCAGCTGGGCGCGGTGTGGATGCTGGGGATGATCCCCGGCGTTCTTTATATCGCCGTCAATCCAGACGGCATCGCGCATCCGGACCGCTGGAGCTGGGGTCCCTGGCTCCAGGCGCTCAAGTTCACGCCGCTGCCGCATTTGGCCAGCTTTGTCTTCGGCATCGTGCTGGCCGAGCTGGATGGGCTGGTGGAGCGCGCCGGGCATCTGCGCCTGCTGCTGGGGCTGGGCGGCTTTGCGGGCACGTTCGGGCTTCTGTCGCTGGGCTCGCGAGTGCCCTACGCCATCGTTCACGATGGGCTGCTGATGCCGCTCTTCGGCTGCATGATTCTCGGCCTCGCCGGTGAGAACCTGCTGGCGCGTGCGCTGAGCTGGCGTCCGCTGGTGTTTGTGGGCGAGGCCAGCTACTGCCTCTACCTGCTGCACTTCAACCTGTGGAACCTGGTTCACGACTCGCGCGTGCTGGAACGGCTGGGACTGAGCCAGTACGACCCGTGGATCAGCTACGCGCTGCTGATTGCTCTGGCGCTCCTTGCGCTGCACCTGGTGGAGAGGCCTGCGCAGCGGCAACTGCGCAAGTGGTTGAGCCCGTCAGAGCGGGCTGCGGCGCCGGTGCCGCACGGATAGGAGGGTTGGGATTCCCATTCCCGGCTATGGAAGGAAGCGGCGTCCATGCGCTTGCCCAGGCCTGAGGCGAGTTTGCGATCCTTCGCGGCCCGAATCCTTTAGGATGCAACTATGCCCATCCCCGAACGCCTGAATCCCACCTTCGCAACCAACCGGCCTCCCGCGCCCCGCCCGCCGGACCCGCTGGAAGAGGCGCGCCGCCGCCTCATCGTGGCCCTCGATGTGCCGGACGCCGCCTCCGCCGCCCGCCTCGTCGCCCGGCTCGAGGGCAACTGCCGATGGTTCAAGATAGGGCTGGAGCTCTTCGTAGCCGCCGGTCCCGCCGCTATCGAATCCCTCGTCGGCCGCGGCTGCTCCGTCTTTCTCGACCTCAAGTTTCACGACATTCCCAATACCGTGGCTGCCGCTGTCCGCTCCGCTGCCGCGCTGGGCGTGCGGATGATGACGGTTCACTCGGCCGGAGGCCCCGCCATGCTGGCCGCCGCCAAAGCCGCGCTCGCCGGCCTCCCGGACCCTCCCGAACTCCTCGCCGTCACCGTCCTCACCAGCATGGACGCGGCCCAGATGAACGCCATCGGCGTCGAACGCTCGCCGTCGGAACAGGTCGAACTGCTGGCGCGGATGGGCCTGGCCGCCGGCCTGCGCGGTTTCGTCTGCTCGCCCCGCGAAGCCGCTTCCCTGCGCGCCCTCACCGGCCCCGAAGGCGTGCTGGTAGTCCCCGGCATCCGCCCCGCCGGCGCCGACACCGGCGACCAGAAGCGCATCGCCACGCCCGCCGAAGCCCTGCGCCAGGGCGCCAGCTACCTGGTCGTGGGCCGCCCCATCACCCAGGCGCCCGACCCCGCCCAAGCCGCGGACGCGATCCTCAAAGAGATGGCGGAAGCGCCCTAGGAATGTGGCGGGGATGGCGACTCCGCTGGCAGGTTTTTGATACTGGCGACGATTTGGTTCGGCATGTCTGAGGCCAAGGCCCTGTCTTCAGAGGGCCTCCGTCCTGCGCGGCTGGAGACGCCCCCCTCAAAACCGGTTCGTGAAACAGCTTCCGGAATGGAACGTAGGACGCTTCGCCGCGCAGGAATCGAGCAGACCCCGATGCTTGAAGTCACCGTGGAGACCCGCTTCTCCTCCGGCCATTTTCCTCGCAACTGCAAGGGCAAGCGGCGTGAAGGACTGTGCCATCCGGGAGACGGATGCGACGACGGCTACTTACTACGAGTAGGCGGTGGAGCTTGCGTCTCTTGTTCGCCGGGAGCGCGCCGGCGCTTCCATGACTCCGGCAGTTCATCGCCCTCGCGGGGTGGCTCACCTTTTCTGGGCCTGCGCAGGATTTCAAGTGCAGCCTGCACATCCGCCCGCTTGGCCCGCTGAGCTATGCAATCGGCAGCGGCGTGCGAGGCAATCATCTGAGCCACGGCGACGTTGAAGAGTTGGTTGAGCGCCACGCCCTCCGATTCCGCCAGTTTGCGGGACGCCTCCATCAGGGAGGGCTGCAGACGCAGCGCAAAGTTGCTTCGCTTCATTTAGATATCCACCTTTCCGAGAGCCTCCCCTGGGGAAAGCACCATCAGGCCGAATCGCTTCGCTGCGTGAGCGAAGTCTGCTCGATTGAAAGTAACGATCGCCCGCGCATGGCCGTTAACTGCGGTTTCCAACACCATTTCATCGTCCGGATCGTGCAGCTGTGGCCGCCATTGCCATTGGATTTTAACCTCTGTAGCCATTCGGCAGATCGCATCCAACAACCTATCGACTTCCCCCCGTGTAAGCTCTGAAACACGCAAGTGCTCGGCACGGGTCAGAACCGATTCGTACTCGAGCACCAGCGCAGTCGAGATCAACATTTCGATCTTGCCGCTGAGGGCCGCATCGAGAAGCGCCATCGATGCGCCCTTGGGACTGCGAACGGCAGCGACCAGAACCGATGTGTCGAGCACGATTCGCACACGAAGAGTATATCACATGCAATATCACGACGAGATGCAGGCCCTCGACTCGCAGCGGCAGTCGAAACGTCTAGTTCATCTGGCTGGACTTGGATTTCAGGTACTTGTCGAAGGGAATCTCGAAGTAGAAGAGCTCGTTGCCGTCGGCGTCGCGCAGCTTGCGCAGGTGAAGCTTGCCGCCCTGGAGCGGGTGATCGATTCCGGAGACGTCGTAAAAGAGGAAACCGGCGCGCGTGGTGTGCGGCTCGACCACCAGGGCCCCGTACTCGAAGGTGTCGAAGTCCTGCTCGACCTCTTTATCGCTGGCCTTGGGCTTCAGCTTGATTTTGGGGATCGGGCTGGGCATGGGGACTTTGGAGCCTGTTCTATCCTTGCTGCTCATCAGCCGCTCCACGTCCTCGGGCTCGGCGGCTTCAATCCTGTCGCCCGCGGCGGTGAGGAAGAGAATGCGCGCGTCGCGCAGCGAGATAGGCCGGTCGCCGTTATTGGTCACGATCAGGCGCACCGGCATCACGCCGTGGCTCAGGTAGTCGACGCGGAAGATGGCTTCCTTCTCGCGCGTGTCGTAGGGTTCGGCGGCGATGGCCACCTTTTCGTCCTCGTGCACTTCGACCGCGGCAAAGGTTGTGGCCGGCTGCACTGGAGGCGGAGTGTGGTCGGTGGCCGCGGCCGGCAGCGCCAGCCAAAGCCCAAGCAACGGAAGCGTCCCGGAAACCCTCATCGTGCATGAATGTATCATTTGAGGGTTAGACCGAAGGAAGGGATTTTCCGTTACAGATGATCCTGCTTTTTTACAATCTGGCGTTGCTGGCGGTCCTGGTGGCGGGCGCGCCGTGGTGGCTGTGGCGGATGGCCACCACGAACAAGTACCGCGATGGGCTGCTGGAGCGGCTGGGGCGCGTGCGGTTTCTGAAGGGGCAAGCTGATCGGCCACTGATCTGGGTTCACGCCGTCTCGGTGGGCGAAGTGCTGGCGGTGACCCGGCTGGTTGGCGAGCTGGACGCCGCGCTGCCCGAATACTCTGTCGCTGTCTCCACCACCACGCGCACCGGCCAGGCGCTGGCCCGCGAGCGCTTCGGCAGCAACCGTGTCTTCTACTGCCCTTTGGACCTGCCCTGGGCTGTGCGGGCCTATTTGAATGCCCTCAAGCCGCGGCTGCTCATCCTGGCCGAGACCGAGTTCTGGCCCAACCTGCTCAGCGGCTGCTTCCGGCGCGGGATTCCCATCGTGGTGGTGAACGCCCGCATCTCCGACCGCTCCTGGCCGCGCTACCGGCGGCTGAGGGGCCTCTTCCGGCCGCTGCTGGAACGGCTCAGCCGGGTGCTGGCGCAGAGCGAGACGGACGCAGAACGGCTCCAGGCTATCGGCTGCCTGCCGGAGCGGGTGACGGTCGCCGGAAACCTGAAGTTCGATGTGCGGGCGCCCGGGGAGGCTGAGGCTACGCTCCAGTTGAAGGCGCTGGCGGCTGGCCTTCGGCTGATAGTGGCGGGCAGCACGCTCGAAGGCGAAGAGGCGGCGCTCCTGGAAGCCTGGCCGCGGCTGCTCGATGCCGATCCGCAACTGGCGATGGTGCTGGCGCCGCGGCATCCGGAGCGATTCGGCGCGGTGGCCGCGCTGCTCGACAGGTCTGGCTTCCTGTGGGTCAGGCGCTCGGATTGGCGGGCGCAGGCGCCCTCGGGATCTGCCGCTGCGCTCAAGCCGCTCGGCTCCGGCGCGATTGTGCTGCTCGATACCATCGGCGAACTGGCCTCGGTCTACTCGCTGGCCGCGGTGGCCTTCGTCGGCGGCAGCCTGGTTCCGGCGGGAGGGCACAATCCGCTGGAGCCGGCGCAATTCGGCGTTCCCATCGTGATGGGTCCGCACTTCGCCAACTTCCGCGCGATTACCGACGACCTGCGGGCGCGCGACGCCGTCCGCATCGCCGCCAAGGAAGAGCTGGCCGGGGCTTTGATCGAATTGCTGCTGGACCGGAGCGCAGCCGAGGCGATGGGCGGGCGGGCGCGCCAGGTCTTCAACCAGCAGGCCGGGGCGACAACGCGATGCGTCGAGGCGGTCAAGGAACTACTGTCTGCCGAATCGATTCAGGAGCGACCGTCATGAACGTGCCGTCCCCCGTGCGCAAGCTGCTGCTGCCGCTGGTTCCGGCCTATCGGCTGGCGCTCGCGCTGCGCGAACTGAGGCTCGGCACCCGGCTGGAGCCGGTGCGGCGGCTGCGCTTCCCCGTGATCAGCATCGGCAGCCTCTCGGCCGGCGGCGCGGGCAAGACTCCGCTGACCATTGCGCTCACTCAAGCGCTCGAACGGCGCGGCCTGCGCGTGGACGTTCTTTCGCGGGGCTTTGGACGCCGCGGCCGGCAGCCCGCCCGCGTTGACCCGGACGGCAGCGCCCGGAGATTTGGCGACGAGCCTCTCGTGATCGCGCGCCAGACCGGCGCGGCGGTCTACGTGGCCGCGCAGCGATTCGAAGCCGGCCTGCTGGCCGAAACCGAAGCAGCGGCCAGCTACTCATCCGCCAACCAGCCCGCTGTTCATTTATTGGACGACGGCTTTCAGCATCGCCAGCTCCACCGCGACGCGGACATTCTGCTGCTCGACAGCAGCGACTGGCGCGATGGCCTGCTCCCGGCGCGCAACCTGCGCGAGCCGCTCAAGGCCGCCCGCCGCGCCACCGTGATCGCGATTCCCGCGCCCGGCGAAGGCCCCGGCGGCGCTTCGGAACTGGAGGCCGCTTTGCGCAACTGGGGCTGGCAAGGTCCGATGTGGCGGCTGCATCGCAGGATGGAGGTTCCGGCCGTCGATGGCGCACTCGTGGCCTTTTGCGGAATCGCCCGCCCGGAGCAGTTCTTCGCCGGCCTCGAAGTTGCGGGCCTGCGGATCGCCGCCCGCCTCGCCTTCCCCGACCACCATCGCTACGCCGCGCGCGATCTGGATCGCCTGGTTGCCGCGGCCTGCAAGACCGGAGCCGCGGCCCTCATAACCACCGAAAAGGATCAGGTCCGGCTGGGAACGCTCTCCGCTGCTTTCACGGAATCCCTGCCGCTGAAGACCGCCGGCCTGCGCATCGAGATCGAGGATGAGGATCAAGCAATCGAGTGGCTTTTGGACCGGCTAGCCTGCCGTTCGCAGTAGCTCACCTTCAGCAAGCTACCGAAGCTTCTTCATGTCGGGAATGCAGTACCCGAAGCAGCCTTCTTCGGGCGACCAGTTTGAGGCCTTTCCAGCCATTTTCGCCAGGAATGGCTGTCCCACAATATGCACGAAAGGTCCTTCGCGACCGGTCCAGTTCTTTCCGAACGGGCGAGCAGCGTAACCTGCAACATTGCCCACAATAAGGAGGGACCCGTCTTCAAGAATGTCGCCTACGCCAATATCGACACAGGGATAGATATGGTCTTCGTCCACGAACACTCGTTCAATAATGTGGTCCACAACATTCTCGGTTACACGAGGCTTCCCCTTGCCTAACCACTGGAACGCGAGCCGGCGGGGCAGCTTCTTGCCAGCCTTTTCTTCCGCCAAGGCAACAACTTCCTCAAGTGTCTTTTCAACGATTGCGGTAAAGTCTCCACGATTCATAGAGTTTCCGCTGGGCGGGGCATAGACGAATTCCTGCTTCTCGTAATTATCCTAACGCTGATGAGCAGACTACGGTCCAATTGCGCCATGCCCGCGCCATCCGCCCCTGTGAGAAAATCAGAATTTGCAGATGCAATCCAACTTTCGCTTGCTCGTGGTGCGGATGGGAGCCATGGGCGATATTCTCCACGCGCTGCCGGGGATGACGGCGCTGCGCCAGGTCCATCCGGAGTGGGGGATCGACTGGGTGGTGGAACCGCGCTGGCGGGCGCTGCTGGCGGCTGAAGACAGCGCCGGGCGCGGCCCCGCGCAACCGCTGGTGGACCGGCTTTACCTGGCGCCCGTCAAAGACTGGGGAAGAGCGCCGCTGAACCCCAAAACCATCCATGAAATCAGGGATTTGCGGCGAGCGCTTCGGGCCGGCAATTATGACGCCGTGCTTGACCTGCAAGGCGCGGTGCGGTCGGCGCTGGTGGGGCGGCTGGCGGGTTGCCGGCGGCTGATCGGCGAGGCCGAGCCGCGCGAGCCGGTGGCGCGCTGGCTGTTTGCCGAGCGCGTGGCTACGTGCGGCGTGCACATGGTCGAGCAGGATGTGGAGCTGGCCGCGGCCGTTGCCGGCGACGAACTCACGCCCACATCGGCCTGGTTGCCGGTGGATGCCGCCGCCGAGGCCTGGGCCGGCGATGTTGTGTCCCGAGGCGCAAGCCGGCCGGGGTCCCCGCAGACTGCGGTCGAAGGGACGGGTCCGCGTCCGTGGGGTGGAAGCCAGGCCGTGCTCCTCAGCCCCGGCGCCGGCTGGGGCGCCAAGCGCTGGCCGGCGGAGCGGTATGCGGCGGTCGCAAACGGCCTCATCGATCATGGCCTGCGCGTGCTGGTCAATGCCGGTCCCGGCGAGGAGCCGCTTGCCGAGGCCATCGTTCAGGGCGCCGGTGGCGCGGCCATTCCGCTTGCCTGTTCGCTGGGGCAACTGATTGCCCTCACCCGCCGGGTCGCCCTTTGCATTGGAGGCGATACCGGCCCGTTGCACCTAGCCTGTGCTCTCGGCCGGCCGGTGGTGGGCATCTTTGGGCCGACCGATCCCAACCGCAACGGTCCCTTCGGGGGCAGATTCAGAGTGCTGCGCAGCCCCGAGAGCCGTCGCGACCACGCCCGCCGCGCGGCGCCCGAGGCCGCCATGCTCAACATCCAGCCGGAAGAGGTGCTGCGGGCCGCCGTCGAGCTGCTGGCTGAGGAAACCGCCCCATGACCCGGCAGGACAAGGCAGTTGCGGATGCCTCGCAGACCGGACAACCGAAGCCGGGTCGCGCAGAGGCGGACTGGATGGCCCGCTGGCAGCGTGTGGCCCGCCGCATCCGAGTGCCGCTGGGCTTTCTCACCGCTGCCCTCTATCTCTTCGAACTTTGGCGGCGCGCGCCCCGGCCGGCCGCCGTGGCCTGGAGCCTGGCGCTGGTGCTGCCCGGCCTATGGCTGCGCGGCTATGCGGCGGGTTACGTCAGGAAGGACCGCGAGTTGACCGTGACCGGCCCCTACGCGCACACCCGCAACCCGCTCTACCTGGGATCGATGCTCATCGCCGCCGGCTTTACCGTGGCGCTGCTCAGTTGGCCCGTGGCGCTGGTGCTGGCCGGCGGCTTCGCGGCCATCTACATCCCGGTCATCGCCTCCGAAGAGCGGCATTTGCGCGCGAGTTTTCCCGGCTTCGAGGCCTATTGCCGCCGCGTGCCCCGATTGATCCCGCGCCTGACTCCGGCAGACCAATCCGGCACTGAACCGGAGGCCGGGAGTTTCTCCCTGATGCTCTACCTCAGGCACCGCGAGTACAATGCTGCTATCGGGGCCGCACTTCTGTACCTCAGCTTGCTCTTCCTCCGGCCGGCTCTGGGCGCAATCGTGCATGGGCTGCGCTGAGCGTATCCCGCGCCGGAATAGTCGATCTCCGAGGAGGCCTGTCTGACGGTGAAGACGAGCACGATTCTAACAAACCTCTTTTATGCCCTGGCACTGGCCGGTGTGGCTCACGGTCAGCAGGCAGCCCAGCTCGCGCCGCCCCGCGCCGGCTTCAGCTTTCCGCAGAAGCAGACCCTCACCTATGGCGTGGACTGGCGGGTCTTTCCCGCCGGAACCTCCGTCGTGCGCTTTGAGGCAAACGGCGATCGCGAGCGCATCACCGCCAACGCCGACACCATCGGCGCCATCAATCTGCTCTTCCACGTCGGCGACCGCTTCCAGTCCACCTTCGACCGCCAGCGGGGATGCACCTACGAGTTCGACAAGCAGACCGTCGAGAGCCGCCGCCAGATCAACTCCACGCTTAGGTTGGATTATGCCCAAGGCAAATCCATTCTGGATGAGAAGAACATGGTCAGCGGGCAGAGCAAGCACGTGGAGGTGCCCGTGCAGGGCTGCCTCACCGACCTGCTTACGGGCGTCTATTACGCTGCGTCGCAGCCCATGGAGGTGGGCCGGAACTTCGTCATCCCGGTGGTGGACGCCCAGCGCACCGTGCTGGTGACCATGAAGGTGGAAGGCCGCGAAGAGATCAAGACCGCGCTGGGCACATTCAAGACCCTGCGCGTGCAGCCCACCGCGGATGCCGGCGTGGTGAAGAACCGGGGCAACATCTGGATATGGTACACAGATGACGAGCGCCACCTGCCGGTGCAGATGCGCGCGCGGCTCTTCTGGGGCACCCTTACCTTCCGCCTTACCGGCAACGAGAACAAGTAGCCAGCCGCCCTGCGGAAGCTTGCGCATCTCTGAGCCGGAATTTCCCCGAGAACGGCCCTCACGCGGCCGCAGTGTCACCGGGCCGCCTGAAGGTCAGGGCTTCTTTGCCGCAGCCGCCGGAGCCTTCGGAGGGGCTGCGGCTTTGCGGTACATGATCTTCTTTGTCCCGCCCTCACAACTGCCGACTACCTTGCCTTCAGAGTCCTTGTCCTTGGCCAGGATCTCCAGCGTGTACCCCTTCGCGTTGTTTGCGTCCAGCTTCTTTTCGATCTCAGTCTTCAACACCTCGCAGGGCTTTGGCCCCTGCGCGCCGGCCAACGCAGACGCGAGCAACAGGATGGCAACCGACGCCGCGATTTTCATAGAGCAATCTCCTTCCATTGGATATCAGCACGAGTTCAGATTGAATGCCTGGGAGCTTCCGGACAAGATCCCGTCGCGGAGCCGGCCTTTCCTCCGGGCCGAAGCCCGCATTGAATCCGCAGCCTTTGCGGCCCGGCTGAAGTCGCGCCCTGACACGCCTGCAAGCATACACCCGACTGCCGAATCCCTCCACAACCGCTCGCCGGTGTAAACTTTTCCTTCGCGCGGAAGTAATTGCTTCCCGGCGCGAACAGGAAACCCCATGTGCAGAACCACGCTCATCTTTTCTCTCGCACTCGCCGCTCTGCTGGCTTCAGCTCCCGGCACCCGCGCCCAGTTTCCCACCCCGCCGCCTTCAACCGAGGTACTTGACCCCGACGCGCTCAAGCCGCCGGCCGGCGCCAGCGTGGCGCTCGTCGAGTTTGTGGACCTGGAGTGTCCCGACTGCGCCCGCGCCAACCCGGTGCTCAAGGAAGCCGCGGACAAGTACAACATTCCCTGGGTGCTCCACGACTTCCCGCTTCCCCAGCATGCCTGGGCCCTCACTGCCGCCGTCGACGGGCGCTGGTTCGATTCCAGGAGCAAGAAGCTCGGCAACGAGTACCGCGACGAGGTTTTTGCCGCGCAGTCCACCATCCTCGACGAGGACGGCTTGCGCCAGTTCAGCGAGAAGTTCGCCCAGAGCCGCGGTCTCATCCTGCCCATGGTTGTCGATCCTGACGGCGCGTACGCAGCTCTGGTCAAGGCCGACTACGCCCTCGGCCAGCGCATCGGCGTCAAGCACGTCCCCACCATTTGGGTAGTGACCGCCGGCGGCGAAGGCGTCCCCTTTGTCGAGGTCGTCGACCGCGACAAGCTCTATCAGCTGATCGAAGAGGCTTTGCAATCTGTAAAGGCAGGCTCACCCGAGTCCGGCGCGGGGGCGAACTCCCCAGGCGTCCCGCTTCGGGCCGGAACCGGCACCGGCGCCGCGCCCGCTAAACGCCCCATGACCTTCGAGGACTTGATGCGCATGAAGCGGCTGGGCGAAACCGCCGTCTCGCCCGATGGCAAGTGGCTGGCGTATTCCGTCACCACCGTCAACCTGGAGCAGAACACCAAGACAGCGGAGTTGTGGATTCGGGCAATTGCCGGCGGTGAGCCGCAGAAGCTGGCCGTGGCCCAGCCCGGCGACAGCGGCCCGCAGTTCGCCCCCGACGGCGTCCGGATTCTCTTCCTCAGCAGCCGCACCGGCTCTCAGCAGGTCTGGCTGGCGGATTTCGACCCGGAGACCGGAGCGGCGGCGAACGCAAAGAAGCTGACCAACATCGCCACCGGGGCCGACAACGCCATCTGGTCGCCCGACGGCAAGTTCATCGTCTTCACCTCGGCGGTCTATCCGGACTGCCCTGCAATCACGGAGAACGATTCCGGAGTGGGCGATGAATGCAACTCCGACCGTGACGCCGCCCTCGCCGCGAGCAAGGTGAAGGCGCAGATCTTCACCCACCTGCTCTATCGCCACTGGAACCGCTACACCGGCGACAAGCGCAGCCATCTCTTCCTGGCTGCGGTGGAGACGGGCGTGCTCCGCGACCTCACGCCCAACGATCCCCACGACGTTCCGCCGTTCTCGCTCGATAGCTCCAGTTGCGGCTGCGCCATTGCGCCCGACTCCAGAGAGTTGGCTTTTACCGAGAACCTCGACCCCGAGCCCGCCATCAGCGTGAGCGCCAAGATCTTTACGCTCGATCTGACCAACCCGGCAGCCAGTCCGGTCCAGGTCTCGACCTCGAAGGGCGGCAACTTCAACCCCGCCTACTCGCCCGACGGCAAGTATCTGGCCTGGCGCTCGCAAAGGCGGGCCGGTTACGAGAGCGACAAGTTCCGATTGGTGCTTTACGACCGCGCGGCAAAGACGATAAGGGATTTGCTGCCGAACTTCGATAATTGGGTCAACGAATTCGCCTGGGATCCGGATTCCGAGTCCATTTATTTCGTTTCCGGGGACAGCGGGATCGCTCCTGTATTTCAGGCGTTCCTTGACGGCCGCGAATTTGGAAGGCTCTCCCCACTGCCCGGCAAACAGGCCAAGGAAACTGAGGCTGAGGCGCTTTCAATCGGAGGCGAGTATGGGGATTTGCACCCCCTGCGGGGAACCAGAACGCTCCTTGCATCTTCCATGAGCGTCCGGCGGCCCGCGGAGATGTTCCTTCTCAAAGACGATCCCACGATGAATATCGACTACACCCAGATGAGCAAGATGCAATGGAGGGACCTGCGTGAAGCGGGAGGCATCGGGATTCCGGTCTCGCGGGTACAGGTTACGCATCTCAACGACGAGCTGCTTGCCACCCTCGACATTCCGGAGATGGAGTCCTTCTGGTTTGCCGCGTCCGACACGAGAGAGGTCCAGGGCTTCCTCATCAGGCCGCCAGGCTTCGATCCCGTGAAGAGATACCCCGTCAAATTCCTCATCCATGGCGGGCCGCAAGGGGCCTGGGGCGATGCGTGGAGCTATCGCTGGAATGCGGAGCTCTTTGCCGCCAACGGCTACGTGGTGGTGATGGTCAACCCCCGCGGCTCGACCGGCTACGGGCAGGCATTCGTCGACGGCGTCAACGGCGACTGGGGCGGCAAGCCCTTCACCGATCTGATGGAGGGCCTGGACTACGCCGAGCTGCACTGTCCCTTCATCGACAAGACGCGCGAGTGCGCCCTCGGCGCAAGCTACGGTGGCTACATGGCCAACTGGGTGCTCGGTCACACCGACCGCTTCAAGTGCATCGTGAGCCACGACGGAATGTATAACCCCGAATCCGCCTACGGATCGACAGAGGAGTTATGGTTCAACGAGTGGGAGTTCAAGGGCGAGCCCTGGGATTACTACGGCAAGCCGGATGCGGAAAACCCATACCGCAAGTGGTCTCCCGCGCTCTCGGCCAAAAACTTCAAAACCCCCACGCTGCTGATTCACGGCCAGCTCGACTACCGGCTCGACGTGAGCGAGGGCTTCCAGCTCTTTACCACTCTGCAGCGGCTCAAGGTCCCCAGCAAGTTGCTCTACTTCCCGGATGAAGGCCACTGGGTGCTGAAGCCGCAGAACTCGCAGCTCTGGTATAAGACGGTGAACGACTGGGTGGATCAATGGACGAAGTGAAGGCCAGTTGTCAGTCTTCAGTTGTCAGTGGTCAGGCGGGTGCCCCAGGTCCGGATTCTCGAATTTGGGAGTGCACCAAACGTGTTCAATTTGAACTGAACGGCGGGGTGGCCCAGATCTCGTCTCTGAGTCCCGGGATTCTCCCCAACAAAACCGCTGTCATCCTGAGCGACCCCGATCGCAGAGAAGGGGAGTCGAAGGACCTGCGGTTGCCTTTCGGGATGTAAGAAACCAGAGCGATCATTATGCCCTTTGCCCGCAAATCTCCGAAGCCGAAACCGTTCCTCAACGAGGCCGGCCTCTACGACTGCGCCGTCAAGGCGCTAGGACGCCAGATGCGCTCCGAAGCCGAGCTTCGGCGGTTGATCGGGAGGCGCGCCGAGCCGGGCGAGCAGGGCGCTGCGGCCATCGCCCATGCCATCCTTCGCCTGAGGGAGCATGGGTACCTGGACGACGCGGCCTTTGCCGAGACTTACGCCCGCCTGCGCCAGAAGAATGAGAAGCTGGGCCAGAGACGTGTCGCGCGGGATTTAAGGCAAAAAGGTGTCCACGCCACCCTGATCGCCGAGACCCTCGACGCCCGCTACGGTCAGGCCAATGAAGAGGCCCTGGCCCGCGAGCACCTGGAGCGCAAGCGCCTGCGCAAGCCGGAGAACGAAAAGGAGACCGCGCGGGTGATGCGGCGGCTGGTCGCGGCGGGCTTTTCGACCGGCGTCATCTACAATATCCTCCGCCAGTGGGACGTGCCCGACGAAGCCCTGGCCGCGCTCGATAACCTGGGCAGCCTCGAGGACGAGCCGCACGAGGGGTAGGCGCTTGCCACCACCTCGGGCCAGGGAGTCCCGATTTTGGGGCAACTCGCCTCTCAACGCAACAGGCCGTTCCCATGGGAACGGCCTGTTGCGTCGAACGAACCAAGGTCAGGAGAATCAGTCCCCCGCAACCAACTCTCCGGCTTCCTGCTCGACCGGCTTGGCGGGGGCGATGGCGTCCAGCCTGACCAGGCCCTCGACCGGCTTTTCGCCCAGAACATGCTCGCGATAGAGCTTGGCCATGCGCGCGTTCTCGGCGGCATCCGCATTCTGCTTGGTATCGCGGGCGCGCAGCTTCTCTTCGCGGGCGTTCTTGGCGATGCCCAGATTGTCGAGCGTGTGGTTGGCTTCGGAGTTCACGTGCGCCATGTTCAGGGTCAGGTCGTGGCCCACCTGGGTCATGCCCACCTTCTTGCCGCCGGCGAAGATCTCATGCCGCCCGTGCTCCTCGTACCACTTGGTCAGCGTCGCGGTCATGTGCATCTTCTCGATGATGTTGCGCCAGCCCACGCCGGTGTTATAGGCGCAGAAGCTGATCTCGCCTTCCTGCGTGGCGTAGGGAATGATGCATTGCTCGGTGCGCCGGAAGTCGTAGTTGAACAGGTCCTGGAACCACATGCCGGCGATGAACAGGAAGTTCCAGCGGTCGGCGCGGCGCTTCTGGATGTCGGCCAGCGTGCGGTCGCCCTTGACGCTGCCGTAGTCGCGGCCGGTGGCGTTGAAGGTCTTGTCCATCTTCTTCATCATGTCGGTGATCTTGAAGTGCGTGGGCGCCTGGAAGGGATCGTAGTTGCGCAGCAGCGCCAGCCCGAAGCCGATGACCGAGAGCCACTTGCCGCGGGCCGCGTCGTTCACCTTGGCCAGGTCCTTGGCCACTTGGTTCATCTTCAGGAAGGCGGTCACCGGCGCGGCTTCCTTGGTCTCCTTGTCGATCATCATCGCCATGCCGATGCCGCAGTTGGGATGGCAGCCGCAACTCAGCTGGCCCCACTCCGCCTGCGGCCCGTGAATCAGGTCGGCCCAGTCGCTGAAGGTGGCCATGAAGCTGATGGGGAACCAGTCGCGCTCCGGCTCGCCGAAGCCCACTTGGTTCTTGATGTCGTGCGCCATGTGGCTGAGCGTGTAGCGCTGCGCCTGCCGGCGTTCGTCGGTGATGTCCTCGTCGCGGCCGGTAAAGCTGACCGGCTGGAAGCTGAGGAAGCTGATCTTCTTGGGGTTGTCGAGGGCGAACTGGATGATGCGCCCCACCTGCTCGTTGTTGATGCCGTTGATGATGGTGGTTACCGGCACGATCTCCACGCCGGCTTCGTGCAGGTTGTTGATAGCCTGCAGCTTCACGTCGAAGAGGTTGCCCACCTTGCGGTGCGAGTTGGCGGCGTTGCCGATGCCGTCGAATTGCAGGTAGACGTAGCGCAGGCCGGCTTCGGCGGCGGCGCGGCAGAGTTCTTTGCTCTTGGCGAATTCGATGCCGTTCGAGGCCGCCTGCACCGAGTTGTAGCCCACCTTGCGGCAGTAGGCAACCGCGTCAAGGAAGTAAGGCGAAAGCGTCGGCTCGCCGCCGCTGAACTGCACGCTCATCTGCCGCTTCGGCTTCAGCGTGATGGCGTTGTCCAGCATGGTCTTGATCTCGTCCCAGGTCAGTTCGTGGACGAAGCCCACCTGGTTCGCGTCCATGAAGCAGGGATCGCACATCATGTTGCAGCGGTTGGTCAGGTCGATGGTCAGCACCGCGCCGCGCCCGTGGGTCACGGTCGATGTGCCGTGGTTGTGCAGCCGCTTGTCGTTGTGCGCGCGCACGTCGCGGCCGGGAAAGCTTTCTTCAAGATGCTTGAAGAAGGCCGGGTCCATCGACATCACGTCTTCAAAGTGCCCATGCTTGGGGCAGTCCTTCACCATCAAGATCTTGCCGTCGCGCTCGATGATCTGCGCCTTGATCTCGCCCACCTTCTCGTTGAGCAGGATCTCGAAGGGCAGCTTGCCGTCCAGAATCTGCTTGCGAATCTCGGGAACGCACTTAGGGCACAGCGAGTCGGTGGTGCGCGGCCAGCCCAGCGGCGGCTTTTCCTTCTGATAGCTCTTCTGCAGCGGCTTGTCGCTCCACTTGGGCGTGAACGATGGATTCGGGCTGATGCGGTTCAGCCGCTCAAAGACCACCCACGCGCCCTGAGCCGCGTAGACGGCGGCTTTCTCGGCGTACTTGATCGCTTTGGACATGATGCTGGGGTCTCCTCAAGTGAAGTAGCCGGCGGCTCTGGTTGCCCGCCCGGCCCAGGCCCCGGATTCCACGTCGGAAATCCGTAGGCTGAAAATGCAGTCTTAGGGTAACCGCGCCCCCCGGTCAAGCCAAAGCCCATGCAGCGAACGGTGGAATCTCCCCCTGAGTGGTCACTATCGCACACTAAACGGCGTCGCCCTGCGCCCTGTCCGCAGATTGAGAAGCTTTGAAAGGGCAGGGCAGGGTACTGGGGAACTCTCCGGGTCGGGTGCCGTGCCGAAAACGGCCAAGAATGATGAGGCTTCAGCCCCTGGAGGAATGCCGGCTGACCGCTGAATCCAACCACCGTCCGTTCGAGTAGCAAGAATATGGCGGAATTTCAATTGGCCGCGCCGTCCGGTGTTTCAAGCCGCGTCTGAGCCGCGGTTAGGCTCTCCTCGATTTCTGCCAGCCAGCCGACGTCCTCACCGCGCACAGACCGCGCCTCGCGGATCAGGCGCAGGTTGCGGGCAGTCGTTTCCGGCTCGAATGCTTCACGCACAACCGCCAGGGCCGCGCCACAATAATCCTGCGCTTCGCTCACATTGCGGGCGAGCACGGCCAATTCGAGCAGGGTGGCCTGGTCCCAGTAATCGCCATTGGCCTTGGCACGCAGCAGCGCCGCGTAGCGCACCACGGGCAGCATGTCGGCTTGGGCCGGATCGGGTTTCGCTTGCAACTCCATCAGCGTTACCGCATTAACTCCGGGATACGGGTCCCGCCAGTCGGCTTCAAAGCCGGCGCGATACGCCTCGATGGCGCGTTTGAGGAACCCTCGCGCTTCCATCGCGCGTCCGACTTTCAGGGCGTTCTCCCAGCGATCCTTATAGACTCGCCCCAGCAGTCCGTTGGTCTCGCTGCTCTGACCGAATTTCTCAATAGTCTGCTTGAGAACCTGCTCGGCATCTTCAGATCTTCCCAGCCGGTTGAGAGCGAAGGCGAGCTGCTCCTGCACCATCCGGGTGTTTTGCAGGGTGCGCGACATGCGATCGTAAAGATCCACCATCTCCTGATAGGCCTTAACGGCGCGAAACGAAAGAAATAAATCCACCACGATGCCGGCTTCGGCATTCTGAATGTTGGGCAATTCCGCGGCAACGCGGCGCACCGCATCCGCCCCCGCCTTTCGCGCCTCCGCCAGCCGCTTCTTGTATTCGCGCGAGTAGCTCACGCGGTCGCGGAAGAGATCGGTCTTCTCGTGGTCCACCTCGACCCGTGGCATGTCCTTAATGAGCGTGAAAATCGGGCTGTCGTCATGCGGGTCCTGGTTCGCAGCCCGCAAGCGCTGCACGATGTTCTGCTTGTCGCCCTCGGGATTGGCCGGCTTGCCGGAGGCATCCAGGCGATAGGGAATGCCGCGCAACAGGGCGATGTCGAAAGGGAGAGAGGTCCCCTCGGCGAAAAGAAGGATTGTGCTGGAGGGCCGGACGGCATGGCGAATGCCAAGCTCGTAATAGACATTCGGGTTGGCGCCCGTCACGTCGGCTACCGCAAACTCGCACAGCATCAACCGTTCATACATCGGCTTGTGGATTGTCCCGCCGACCTGCTCTTCATCGGCCCGGATCGGTTCCAGGCCCGCCGCTGCCACTGCCGGCGAGATGATCTGCTGATAGACAGTATCAAAATCAATCAGCCGGCCGGTTCCATCCTGCTTGCGCCCAAACGGCATAAGCACGAAGCAGAGAGGTTTCATTGGGTCAGGGGTCGGATTCACCAGAAGATTGTAAATCCTGAGTATCAAACCGGTGAAGGCCGGGTGGGTAACGCGCTACTGGGCGGAGCTTCCCGGCTTGGCCACCTGGTTGATGATGCGCTGGATGAAGACCACGCGGACGTGGATCTTGCGCGCCACGTCGGGCAGGAACTCGGTGACGAAGTTGTCGGCGGGCGCAATGGCCAGGGTGGTGCCGTAGCGCTCGGCGGTGGCGGGCAGGTTGGTTTTGCGGCCCGGAACGTAGAGATTGGCGATCTCGTCGTCGATGCCGAATCCCAGCAGATTGGCGTAATTGACCATCTCCTTGCCGTTGTCGCCCTGGGTCCAGACAACCTGATACATGGCGTGAGCGATGCGGCGCTTGAGGGTTGCGTCGGGCATGCGATGGTAGTGCGGGTCCTGGTGAACGATGGAGGGAATCAGGAAGGTGCCGATTAGCTCGCCGGTGATGTCCTGGGTATAACTGACGCCCACGTAGCGGCCGAATCCCCGCATTCCCGGCCCGTACGGGGAGTCGGCATCGGAGCCCACCGCGATGGCGGAGCTGCCCAGGATGGTTACGGCGTTGAAGGGGTCGGCAACGTTGCGCATAGCCAGCCAGGCCTTCTCCTTGGGCTTCATCGGCTTCACCTTCGGTCCGTCGAGGAAGCGCGCATACCAGTCGATGAATGGCTCAAGGGGCGGGCAGGGCGCTGCCTGAGCCTCTGGCTGGGGGGTCTGGGTCTGGCTTGGGGCCGCACTCGCTGCGCCGGCAGCGGCAGCCGAGGTCGCTGTCGGCGTCTCCGCCGATGCTTCGCCGGCTCGCTTCAACCGGCAAGGAGCGGGTTCCGCCGGAGCAGTGGGGGCGGCCTGCGGACGAGGAGCCTCAGGCAGCGCCGGCTCGGGTTTGGGGCTCTCCGCCTGGCCCGCCCGCGCCAACTTGGCCGGCACCAAGGACACCATCAGAATCAGCGCGAGCACGGCGCGCCAAATCCGGGGAGGCCGGGCTCTCTTTCGTTGGTGGCTTGGCTGCATGATCTCCATGGTCAAAACCGGCCCGTCACCAGATGAGCCGATCGCCATCCGCGCGGAAAACTGCCGTCTGTCCTCGATATGAATCTCTGACGTGGATTCTAAACGAAAGGTCGCGTGCGTAGCTCACAACGAGTCCGGGGCTGAACCAACGGGAAGGGAACTGCGGCAGCTCGCCGGCCGTATTGACCATTGCGGCACCTTTGAGTCTTCCGGCCGCCCGCCGCTATTGACGCGCCGCGCCGCGCCCGCCAGACTCGAATCAGTGCCGGATGCCAGTAGTTACTGGCCGGAGGCAACACCCATGAGCAGTTATCCCCCTTACGGTCCCAGCAGCGTGGGCCGCCGCATTGACGAAGCCATCGAGTTGATCGAGATGGAGGTGCGCCACGCGGCCGCCTACGTGAATGCCGCCGTGATCCCGCAGGTCCGCAGCGAGTCCATCTCGGCCCTGCGCGCGGTGGCCGATTCGCTGCACAAGTTTGCCGACCACCTTGACAGCAAGGCGAGCGGCCGGCCTGCCCAGGCGCCCGAGCAGCCTCCTCAACCCCCCGAGGCACCCGGCTCTTGATGACCGGGCCGGAGGATCGGAGGCGTCAGCGGCGCTCGACCGGCTGGGCGGGGCTGTTTCGGTCGATCATTGTCCTGGCGCTCCTGGTTCCGGCTATCGCGGCTTTGACCGGCTGCGGCCATCGCACCGCGACCACGGCCCATCTTCCCGCGCCCGAGGCCGCTCCTCCGCCCCAGACGAATCCGCCTGCGCCGCGCGTTAATCCTCCCGCAGCCCAGAACCCGCAGCCCGCGCGCATTCCCATTACGCCGGCGCCGCCGGGCGGGATCAGCGCGGAAGACCTCGAATTCGTGAAGACCCACCGTCCGATCCTGAGCGAGGAGGGCCTGGCCACCTGGTATACCGCGCCCTACAAGGGCCGCAAATCCGCCAATGGACAGGTCTTCGACGACCGCGCCCTGACCGCCGCGCACCGCACCCTGCCGATGGGCTCGCTGATTGTGGTCACCAACCTCAAGACCGGCCAATCCAGCGCCATGCGCATCACCGATCGCGGCCCCTTTGCCGAGGACAGGATCATCGATCTCACCATTGCCAGCGCCAAGGCCACCGGCGTCTACCGCGCCGGCCTGGTCCAGGTCCGCATCGACGTGTACCGGACCCCCAAGCCCATCGAAACCGGCGGCCGCTGGTGCGTGCAGATCGGCGCTTTCCGATCCGAGCGGGCGGCCGGGAAGCTCAAGCAGCAGCTTCTGCGCAAGTACCCCGCCTCCAACGTGATCGAGTTCCCCGGCCAGGACAGCTATTGGGTCCGCATCCGCCCCCAGGGCGACAACCGCGAGATGGCCGAGGCCATCGCCCGCAAATTGCGCCCCAGCGAGGGCGAAGCCTTCCTGACGCGGCTGGACTGAGCGCAGTCCGCCATGGCAGCGGCCGCGCGCCCGCTCCGCTATCTCTTGCCGAACCGCACCTCCGCGCCGGCGCCGATGCGGAGGTGCTCTGGTGGTCATTGGTTCCGTTTTCGAAGGGAGTTACATGGCAGCCGGCCTCGGCCAGGCGCCTTGACGATCTGGACGGGGCAACTTTGGCAGCCATCCCTCGAAAGGTTCATCCCGGCAGATTAATATGGGAGTAAGATGGGAAAGCGCGGGTTGCGGCGGTGTCTGCTGGCGCGCACTCTACCGGCCTCGTCTCCGGGTTGGAACCACGCAACGCCAAGCCGCGCCGATGGGTATTACACGGGCCAGGCAACACAAGACTCGTAGAACTGGATTCTGCGCGATGAAGAGGTTGATTGCCCAGGTCGCGATTGTTCTCGGATGCGCCCCGGTTGCCTGGGCGACGCCGCCGGCCCCTCTGACGACCCTGCGCGCCATTCACGCTCTCAGCAATGCCGAGGCCAGCCAGGGCATGCCCGTCGCCTTCGAAGCCACGGTAGGCTTCTATCGCGGATACGAACACACCCTGTTTGTGCAGGACGGCGACGCAGCCATCTATGTACAGTACCCCACGGACGCCAAGCTGGTTTCCGGCGATCGCATCTTCGTGCGCGGAACCATGCAGCCGAGCTTCCACCCTATCGTGGTCAGCAACAGCATCACGCTCCTCCGTCACGGCGAGTCGATCCAACCCGTTCCAGCCAGCTTTGACGAGATGATCACAGGCCGGCTCGACTGCAGGCTCGTCACGGTTCATGCGGTCATCCGCACCGCCGGCCTGTCGATGAGTCTCAACGCCCCCATTCGCGCCATCGTCCTGAGGATGCTTACCGACGGGGGATACATTGACGCGGACGTGAACAGCAGTGATGAAAATGCGCTGAAAGGCCTGCTCGACGCCGAGGTCGAGGTTACCGGGGTCGCATCCGGGCACTTCGACGGCAAGATGCAGCAGACCGGGGTGCTGCTGCACGTCTCTTCGCTGGCCGATGTGAAGATCCTCAAACGCGCCGCCTCCAGCCCGTGGTCCCTCCCCATCACTTCCATGGATGAGATCCTCAATGGCTACAACGTGGAGAATCGATCCCAGCGAATCAGGGTCCACGGAACCATCACCTATTACCAGCCCGGCTCGACGCTGGTTCTCCAGAACGGCGCAAAGAGCCTCCAGATTATGACCACGTTCGAGGGACCGCTGCGCCTCGGCAGCCAAGCGGACGCGACCGGCTTTCCCGAGGTGCACGACGGTTTTCTCACCCTCACTGACGGCGAGGTCCAGGAGACCTCATTCTACTCTCCCATCGCTCCCCTGCCGGCAACGGTGAGCGAGCTTGCTTCGAGCAGACATATCTTCGATCTGGTCTCGGTTGAAGGGCAGGTGGTGATGGAGGCCCGGGAGGATTCACAGGATGAGTATGTTCTGGTCTCCAATGGCCAGGTCTTTCCCGCCATCTACCGCCACCCGAGCGCTGCGGGCGTTCAGACACTGCCCATGAATCATGTGCAAGTGGGTTCCAGGGTCCGCGTGACCGGCATTTGTATGCTCGAAAACTCCAATCCTTACCTCGGCAATGTGCCGTTCGACATTCTCATGCGCACTCCGGACGATGTTACGGTCGTCGCCAGGCCTTCGTTGCTCACCGTGCGCAACCTCATGATCGTCGTCGGCGTTCTGCTTCTGATCGTCTTCGTTATTGGCGCCCGAGGCTGGGCCATCGAGCATAGGGTGCGCCGGCAAACCGCCTCGCTGGCGCTCATCGAACAGCGGCGCAGCCGCATCCTCGAGGACATCAACGGCGCCCGCCCGCTGGCCGAGGTGATTGAAGAGATCACGGAGCTGGTCTCCTTCAAGCTGCGCGGCGCTCCCTGCTGGTGCCAGGTCGCCGATGGAGCAAGACTGGGAAACTGTCCCGAGAAGCTCACCGGCCTGCGCGTCATCCAAAGCGAGATTCCGTCTCATAGCGGGCCCGCTCTCGGCACCCTCTTTGCCGCCTTCGATTCGCTCGCCAAGCCCAGCGACAGCGAGCCGGAGGCTCTCTCCATGGCCGTCGCGCTGACCGCTCTGGCCATTGAGACCCGGCGTCTCTACTCCGACCTGCGCCACCGCTCGGAGTTCGACCTGCTCACCGACATCCACAACCGCTTTTCGCTGGACAAGTATATGGACCACCAGATCGAGGAAGCGCGCCAGAATGCCGGCATCTTCGGCCTGATCTATATCGACCTTGACAAGTTCAAAGATGTGAACGATCTCTACGGCCACCAGGTGGGAGACCTGTATCTGCAGGAGGTGGCGCTGCGTATGAAGCGCCAGTTGCGCGGCGTCGATATGCTGGCGCGGCTGGGCGGCGACGAATTCGCCGCTCTTCTGCCTCAGGTTCGCAACCGCGCCAGGGTCGAGGAGATCGCGCTTCGTCTGGAACGCTGCTTCCAGGAGCCGTTTGTCATCGAGGGCCGGGCTCTGCGCGGTTCGGCCAGCGTCGGCATAGCGATGTATCCCGAGGACGGCAACACCAAGGACAAGCTTCTCAGCGCCGCGGACGCTGGAATGTACGTGGCAAAGAACATGAAGCAAGAAGCCCGGTAACTCCCGGCAGTACGCCGATCTCCGAACTCATCCGCAAAACCTGGCCTGAAAAAGAAGCCCGGCTTGCGCCGGGCCTCTTGAGTCGAGGGAAAGAAGCGTTGCCTGAACAGCAGCGCCTACTCGGCCGCCATCTCCTCGGCCTCGCCTTCCTGGCGCATCAGCTCCAGTTCGCGCTCGGCCGCTTCGATCTCCGCCGTAACCTCCTGCTGTACGCGGGCCGCAGCTTCCTCCAGCTCCGGGGAGAGCTGAACGTTGCGGTAGTATTCGAGGCCCGTTCCGGCCGGAATCAGTCTTCCCACGATCACGTTCTCTTTCAGCCCGCGCAGGTTGTCCACCGCGCCGTTGATTCCGGCCTCGGTGAGCACGCGCGTCGTTTCCTGGAAGCTGGCCGCCGAGACCCAACTGTCGGTGGAGAGCGACGCCTTGGTGATGCCCAGCAAGAGCGGGCGCCCGATCGCCGGACGGCCCCCCAGCGCCAGCACGCGCTCGTTCTCTTCGCGGAAGCGGAACTTGTCCACCTGCTGCTCCAACAGGAAGTTGGTGTCACCCACTTCGTCGATCCGCACCCAGCGCAGCATCTGGCGAACAATCACTTCGATGTGCTTGTCGCTGATGGCCACGCCCTGCAGCCGGTAGACCTCCTGAATCTCGTTCACGAGGTAAGACTGCAGCTCCTTTTCACCGAGCACGGCCAGAATGTCGTGAGGGTTCAAGGGGCCGTCCATCAGCGGATCGCCCGCCCTTAGACGCTCGCCTTCCTGGACGTTTACGTGGATGCCGCGCGGCACCAGGTATTCCTTCTCGTCGCCGTTGTCCGCGGTCACGTAAATCTTGCGCTGGCCCTTGGCAACCTCGCCGAAGCGAACCATGCCGTCGATCTCGCTGATGATAGCCGTCTCACGCGGCTTGCGCGCCTCGAACAGCTCCACCACGCGCGGCAAGCCGCCGGTGATGTCCTTGGTGCGCGTGCTCTCCTTGGGGATCTTCGCCAGCACGTCGCCGGGACCCACTTCGTCGCCGTCCTGAACCATCAGGTGAGCGCCGCGGGGCAGAAGATAGCGCTTGTGGGTCTTGGCATTCTTCACCACGAACGCCGGCTGCCGCTTCTCGTCCGGGGTATCGGCCACCACCCAGCGCGAGAGGCCGGTCACTTCGTCCACTTCTTCGTTGAGCGTGATGCCTTCCTGCAGGTCCTTGAACTGCACTCCGCCGCCAATTTCGGTGAGGATCGAGTAGGTATACGGGTCCCATTCGGCCAGCACCTGGCCCAGCTTCACATGCTCGCCGTCCTTCACCTTGAGGCGCGCCCCGTAGACCACCTGGTAGCGCTCCTTTTCGCGGCCTCGTTCGTCCTGAATGGCAACCGAACCGGAACGATTCATCGCCACCAGCTCTTTTTCCCGGCTCTCCACCGTATTCAGGTTGATGAAGCGCACAAAGCCGTTGTTCTTGGCGTCCAGGCGCGACTTGTCGGATACGCGGCTGGCCGTGCCGCCCACGTGGAAGGTGCGCATCGTCAACTGCGTTCCCGGCTCGCCGATCGACTGCGCGGCGATCACGCCGCAGGTCTCGCCCAGCTCCACCATGCGTCCCGAACCCAGGTTGCGCCCGTAGCACAGCGCGCAAACCCCGCGCCGCGACTCGCAGGTGAGCACGGAGCGAATCTTCACCTTCTCGACGCCCGCGCCCTGGATCGCCGAGGCGATGTCCTCATCGATGCCCTGGTTCACATCCACCACCACGTTGCCGTCGTAGTCCTTGATGCGCTCCAGCGAAACCCGGCCGATGATGCGGTCGCGCAGCGGCTCGATAATCTCGCCCGACTCCACGATCGAACCCACATAGATGCCTTCCATGGTGCCGCAGTCGTACTCGGTCACGATCACATCCTGGGCCACGTCCACCAGCCGGCGGGTCAGGTAGCCGGAGTCGGCCGTCTTCAGCGCCGTATCCGCCAGCCCCTTGCGCGCGCCGTGTGTGGAGATGAAGTATTCCAGCACCGTCAGCCCCTCGCGGAAGTTGGCCGTGATGGGCGTCTCGATGACTTCACCCGAGGGCTTGGCCATCAGTCCGCGCATGCCCGAAAGCTGCCGGATCTGCTGTTTCGATCCGCGGGCGCCGGAGTCGGCCATGATGTAGATCGGATTCATGGCGCCTTCGTCGTCCGCCCGCTTCATGTTGCTGAACATCTCGTCGGCCACCTGGTCGGTGACCGCCGACCACATCTGGATCACCTTGTTGGAGCGTTCGCCGTTGGTGATGGCGCCGTCCATGTACTGCTGCTGAACCTCGATCACTTTCTTGTCGGCGTCGTCCACAACCTTGTACTTGCTGTCGGGAATCACCATGTCGTCCAGGCCCACGGAAAGCCCCGAGCGCGTCGCATACTGGAACCCCAGCGACTTGATCCGGTCCAGCATCCCCACCGTCACCTCAAGGCCCAGGTTCTGGTTGCAGTAGTTCACCAGCTGCCCGATGCCCTTCTTCTTCAACTGCCCGTTGACGAACGGCATCCCCAAGGGGAGCGAGTCGTTCAGAATCACGCGGCCCACCGTCGTCGAGATGTACTCCTTGTTGAAGTCCACCGCCTCGGTGTGAGTCAGATCCTGGTCGTCGTAGGCCGTGGTCATGTCCAGCACCTTGCCCGTAAAGCGCAGCCGGATGGGCGAAAGCGTCTCCACTTCCCTGGCTTCGAGAGCCATCAGGATCTCTTCCGTGTTGGCAAAGACGCGCCCTTCGCCCTTGGCGCCCTTCTTGGCTTTGGTCAGGTAATAGAGTCCCAGCACCATGTCCTGCGTGGGCACGGTGATGGGCTGGCCGGAGGCTGGCGACAAGATGTTGTGCGAGGCCAGCATCAGCACGCTGGCTTCGATCTGCGCCTCGGGCGACAGCGGAATGTGGACCGCCATCTGGTCGCCGTCGAAGTCGGCGTTGAACGCGGTGCAGACCAGCGGATGAATCTTGATCGCCTTGC
>Ga0326728_10008506_pt1 | contig 25441 bp, 16 predicted proteins | sample MB3enrmetagenome_FD_207602 | JGI IMG/M metagenome (GOLD analysis project Ga0326728, IMG submission 207602) | Lab enriched peat soil microbial communities from McLean, Ithaca, NY, United States - MB31MN | ecosystem: Environmental > Terrestrial > Soil > Wetlands > Peat | place: USA: New York... | reverse complement strand
TCAGTCTCAACTTCGAGCGTCGGCTGATAAACGGCACGGCTGTGACCTCCCAGCAATGGGTATGTCACCAGTCTACGCCGCAAGCTATGGTATTGCAACATTATTTTGGAATCAATCTACTAGTTCGCCTTCACCATAAGGAACCACGGCCAGCTTGGAGGTTCGCGGGAGGCCGTCGTTGGTCTTTGAGGCAACCACGACCGATGTGGTGCTTGAAACCAAATCACGGAACTTTCCGCTCCCCTTCTGCCCATCCAGGCATCGCTCCCTCAAGGCCACCAGCACCACTTCCCCGTTTTCGATTCGCGCCCACGACGAAGAATGCGCACCGCGTTCGGGGCCGAGGTAGGCCGCGTCGATGGGAACCATGGAAAAGGTGTCAGAAACTCTTACCGCCTGCGCCAATCCGTTAAACTTGGCAACGCGTTCGGGCTTACAGTACTCCTCCGCCTGGGGCCCTGAAAAACTGAGCAAGGATCCCAAAGCCCCCAGCGCGGTGGTGTCGAACCAGATTTCCGGCGCTGTCACCCAATCGTATCCACCGGAGCCCCACGTCGGCATCCCAATCTCTCCCAGCAGGCTGCTGAAGAAAAACCGCCGATTGGCCTCGAGGTCGTAGTCACCCGTGCACAGATAAAGATCATCAGGACTGTGCAAATCGATATAGTCCGACAGCAAAGGGGAAAGTGAATAGTACAGGACCACCAAGTCGGGATTTTCCTCCCGCATGGCTTTCACGAGCACTTCCAGGCTTTTCGAAAGGAACCGTTCCCCCGCCCAAGTCATGTCTTTCGGCGCTGCGAAAGCGAGCGAGGGTATTTGATAGCCAAAGTCAAACTTGACAAAGTCCGGCCTATAACGGCGCACGAACTCCTTGGCCCGCTTCCCCAGGGCTTCTTGGACCGCAGCCTGCGATAGGTCATACATGTGAAAGGCATCCGAGGTGGTCCAATCCCCCACGAGGAAGGGTTTTCCGTCGGGTTGGTGCAGCACGTGCTCGGTGGTGAGGCCCAAGTCTCCCGGATCAGCACAGCGCAGGAATGCTGCCCAGAGTCCGATGTAGTGGCCCTCGGAGCGTATCCGGGCCAGTGTCTCTTCGAAGTGAGGAAGCCTCTCTTGCGAGTGATGTAGAGTTCCCCACTTCCCCTCCCATTTGGCGTCGATCACAAACAACTTCGCTTTCATGCCGGACCGGCACATCCCCTCATATATGGCTTGCAGAGTGGCTTCGTCCAGCCGCTCGTCTGCCCGGTCTCGAGCTATCTGTTCCCCATAGGTGCAAAAGGAAGGCGCCAAAGCGACTTCATTCTTATGGAGCGAGTTCGCTTTTCTTCGGATGATTCCGGCCTGGAGCAGTCCTAGGTAGTAGCGACGAATAGCTTCGTAGAAATTCGGTCCCACCGTCCAATACAGTCGGCCGCCAAGCGACAGGATTGCGGGCCCCCCTAGCTGCCCCCATAGGTCGCTGCGATAGCTCACGATCGGACTGTACCCATTTAGGTTTGTCTCGATCAAGAGATCTCCAGCGGGAATATCCGCCAGGCCGCAACAGAATGCGTTCAGCAGCTCTTCCGTTCTCGCTCCCGCGAAGCTCATGGTGGGAGTCTGTTCATGATCGTAGGGAGAAGTATGGAAGCCGCAAAAATAGTGGACCGGTAATCCCCACCCTTGGCCGATGTGCACTTCCGGGTCCGCGATCATACTATGTCCAAGCCAATTCGTCTCCACGCCCGCCCCAAAAGTCAGTACCGGGATAATCGGACTCAGCGCAGAGGTCGTGTTGATGCCTGGTAAGACAAGATAATTACTTGTCAGCGATGGTCGAGCATGCTCGCCGGTGCCTTGGGCGAAATAGTGAAGGCTCACCACATCTTCAGATAAGGGCGTCTCATAACTTATGGGGTCCAGCCACATCCCCTGGTCTTCAAAGCGCCAGGTCAACGACAGCTTCCCTGACCCGTTTACCCCGTCGTAGCGGACACGAACCGCGTTGTCGCGCAGATCGTAGCCCGTGGGTTTCCCCGCAGTGCAACGACGTGCCCCACCTTGACCCTTCGCCTGCACGACCACCGCGGGCTGCAGTCTGCCGCTAGCCATTACCAGCCCTCGATTGTCTAGGAGGCGAAACTCATCCTTTTCCCCCGTCCACTCCCAGGTGTAATCCTTTCCCTTAGCCTGAACAGTCCCGCCTACGCCAACGACCTTAGCCTTGGCAGCGGGTGCGCCTTCCAGTTTCATGGCTCGGAGGAAGTAAGATGCCACTGCAGCCTGAATAAACTCTCTGCGATCCAAGATAGCCATGGTCGATACCATCCAGGCGAGACTGAATAGGCTCAGGCCCTGCATTGAGGTCGGCCGACACCGTTGCGGCGGTCCCCTCTTTCGCGTTCACCCCGCGAAGCACGACGGCAGCGCTTTGACCCGAAAGGCGAAAGACATTCTCATAACCCTGCTGGCCCTCCACCTCGACGACTGTTTCTTCGGGGCCCACGCCCTGCCCCATGGTCAGTTTCGTACTCGCACCATCGCAAGCCATCCTGTGAGTGCCTGTACTGAGTTGAACTCGTAACCGGTTAGGTTAGTGGATATTCACCAAGCGGATAAATGCTACTCCATGCGGGCCAACTTCCGTGCAAAACTGGTCCGTTTGGTCTCCGATATCCTTCTGCCGCCACACGTCCCGGACGCGACAGCGGCCCTTCAGGCCCAGTTCTTGCCACGTTACCGTTAGCTTCTCCTGCGTTTTTGCGAGGTTGAAGAGCCCCACAGCAAGAGCACCGCCTTCTAAAGGTTTCGAGAGAACGAATTCCTGGCCGTTGTGCCTCACTATTTTCGCCTGCTTCCCCAGCGCATCCTGGTCAATGTCAATGACCTCTGAGTTACACAGCACGTTCAAGGTAAAGGCATCCAGGCGGCTCATATCGCCCGAGTAAAATAACGGCGAGGCCATCAACGACCACATCGACATGTAGCTGTACTGCTCAGCGGGAGTCAAAGCCGCCAGCGTCGGGGGATCTTGATCATGGAAGGCGTTTCCCACATAGCCAATCAAAATGTAATCCGGATCGTTCCAATGCCCCGGACCTGCGGCCGCGAAATGTTCGGCGTTGGCAAAGCCAATCTGGTAGAACCCCGGCAGTTGCTGGGCTCTTACCGCCCCGAGGTCTCCCGTTGTTCGCCATAGATTTCCGCCGACCTCGGCTGCCCAATTCCAGGAGTCGGCCATGCCGTATTGGCACAGGTTATAGACAACGTCCCGGTCGAGTTTTTCTAGGATTCCGCCCATCAGTTTGTAGGGCCGCTGGTAATCCTCCAGCGTTTTGTGCGGCGCTATCTCGCCGTAGGAACACCAATCGTACTTCAGGAAATCAAATCCCCAATTCGCAAACTGCTGGGCATCCGCCTGCTCGTGTTTGTAACTGCCGGTGAAGCGACCGCAGGTCAAGGGGCCAGGGGAAGTGTAAATTCCTGCCTTAAGGCCACGCGCATGGATATACTTCGTGAGCCCCTGCATGTCGGGAAATCTGCCATTGGGCAGAATTGCTCCGGCCGAATCCCGTTCTGGGCCTTTCAGCAACGGGTCTGTCGCCCCAGGTTTTCTCATCCAACAATCATCGATGTCCACGTACTGGTAACCGTAGTCCGCCATCCCCGAGGCAATCATGGCATCGGCCGCTGCGCGGATCACCTTTTCGGTGATGCGATCGTAGTACGTGTACCAGTCGTTCCACCCCATCGGAGGCGTCAGAGCCAAGCTGTCTCCGACGACGAGCTTGAATGGGCGCTCGCTATTCCCTTGCTCATTGGCAGCGCGAAGGGTGATGAGATACTCGCCCCGGCGCTCGGGTGCATTGCCGGAAATGATGCCGGTGTCCTTGTCCAGATAAAGGGTCGAGGGTAAGCCCGCGGCGGAAAAGTGAATGGGCCGGCGACCCGTGCAGGGGATGCGGTACAGAAAGGGGTGGCCCGGGCGGGCGCCGTATATTTTCGGTCCGTTGATTCTTGCCGCGGGTCCAGGCTTGGGTGTCAGAATAAGCCGTGTAGCGTCGTTTCCCCTAACTTGGCCGAGCATCGCAGTAGTGATCAACAAAAGCGCGCCCGCAACAAGGCGCCAAGTATGATTCCACTTTGACGATTTCAGAGCTTTCATGGCATCACTCCTCTTCAGCAAATTGTGCGACATCGACTTTACGGACTGACTCTTTCGAGTACTACGGAAGTAGCATCATAATCCCCCCGCAGTCGCAGGTTGAGGCCGTGGTTCGCCAGGAATGACCCGCTCGCTACCTCCTGCTTCTCCAAAAGCTTGTCGTCGATCGTTTTGATTCGGTACAGAGCGTTCGCGTCCAGCCCCCTCAAGTAAATGGTGGGAGCGGGACGCAGGAACTCCTGGGAGTGAAGGAAAGCGAATAAAACCGCCTGTTGGCCATCCGCGGAAACATATTCGCTGGCGGTCAAGTCACCCTCTCGCGGTGAGAAGAGGCGATAGAGGTCGCCCTGCTGCACAGTGGTGCGGATGCTTTTGTAGTAGCTCACCATCTGTGTGGCTAGGGTATTGTCCTCGGAGGACCACTTATTCAGGTTTGCCCCGATTCCGAGCGCTCCCTGCATGGCCACCAGGAATCGGAACTTCAATGGAACTGAGCGCCCATTCATATCAGGCACATCAATTACCCAGTCGGACATGACCTTGGGTGTGTATGCGAACGTAAAGCCTTCTTGAATGCGAAGCCGGTCAAGGGCTTCGGTGTTGTCCGAAGTCCACACTTCATCCACGCGCTCCAAGATTCCCAGATCCAGGCGCGAACCCCCACCCGAGCAAGACTCAAACTCCAGATGGGGGTGGGCAGCGCGCAGGCGGTCGAAGATCTCATACACGTTGCGAACAGATTTTACCCAGATCTCCTTTTGTTCCGGGCCAGGGACTTCCGGCCAGCCCGGTTCTGAAAAGTCACGGTTGTGATCCCACTTGAAATATTTGATATTGTTTTCGGTCAGCATCTTATCCAAAACGCTGAAAATATATTCCTTAACGTCGTCACGCGCCATGTTGAGGACAAGTTGATTCCGACCCTCGCTGCGCGGCCTGCCCGGAAAATTCATCACCCAGTCAGGATGGCGGCGGTAAAGGTCGCTATTCGGGTTCACCATCTCCGGTTCAAACCATAACCCAAAATCCATCCCCAAACTGTTAACGTAATTGATAAGGGGCGTTAGCCCGTTCGGGAACTTCTTCGGATTCACATACCAGTCGCCTAAGCCGGCGCGGTCATCGTTTCGCTGGCCAAACCACCCATCGTCCATCACAAAAAGTTCGGCGCCGAGCTTTGCGGCCTTTTCCGCCAGGGCCTTCTGTCCCACCTCATCCACGTCGAACAAAGTAGCGTACCAGGAGTTATACATCACAGGTCGAACGTGAGGGTGCGCGCGGTCGGGCAGAATCTCGTCGCGCTCGAAGCGGTGCAATAAGCGTGAAGCCCCGCCGAAACCCTGGTCGCTGAAGCCCCCGTAATACGGCGGCGTAGTCAGACTTTCGCCAGGCTTGAGTGGCCAACCGAAATCAAAATCGTTGTACCCTCCCACCACGCGGACTTGGTGGGTAGCGGGCACGTCTTCCACAACCAACTTCCAATTGCCGCTCCAAGCCAGCGCGCCAAACCAGACACGCCCTTCCTGTTCGTTCGCCTTCCCTTGTTCGTCGATCGCGAACCAGGGGTTCAACTGGTGGCTGGTATTGCCGCGACGGCTCTCCAGCACCTTCTTTCCCGGATCGATGGGCTCACGGACCGGCTGTGTCTCGCTACCCCATCGCCCCGTCAAGTAGGTAAGCCGGTAGCCCTCTCCCGGCGGGACGTACCAGACTCCCGACTGCGCAGATTCAAGTGTTACAGTTTGCGTGGTACGGTTCTCCACTTCCGCTCGCTTGCGGATGATATCTTCCTTGGGAAAGACCTGGTAGGAGAGGTTCACGAAAAGGTCATATTGAATGTCTTTCAGGAGGATTTCCAGTGTGCCGCCGCGCACCTGGTGCGAAACGTACCTAAGCACCAGGTCGCGCACACCGTTGGCCAGTGTGACCTTCAGGCAAGGCTCGTTGTAATACGTGCCACCCCAACCCGGGTACTCAGAATTCGTCTTCGTCTCGCTGGTATCAAACGATCCGCCCTCCCCGTCCACGTGGGCCCGAAAAAAATCACGACCACTGGCCAGTCGCTCACCCCAGTACAGACTCTGTAGCTCGTTGCGCTCGTTGACCCCCATAAGGTATGAAGTCCGCTCGGTATTCAGAACCCACACCTTAAGGTCCGGTAGGTAACTCACCGGTCCATCATTCGCCGCCGTTTCCGCACCGGTCGCTCGGAAAGCCGAGAATGCCGTGATGACAAAAATAGCAAAACTCACGCCCCGTAAGGTGGACCTACAAATCTGGCTTAATGGACAAGACATTCACCCTCCCTCCGTGGGTCGCAAGAGTTGTGCACGCCTGTACCGTGCGTTGACCCGGGTACGCAAGAATTCTCCGGACGTGGATAATGGAGGGGATGGCGATGTTCCCCGAGAGGAACATCGCCACCAGCAATACCACGAGCCAAGTCAAGATCAGAAAACGATCTTGGCGCCGAGCTGGATGTTGCGTGGGTTGCTCACAGTCCCATTCCACATCCCAAAGCTTGGACTGGACACATCGGTGATGAAGTTATTTGTGAAGGTGTGCCAATTCCAAACGTTGAAGAATTCGCCTCGGAGCTCGAGCCTCAAGCGTTCAGTGATGGTTACCTGTCTGAGCACGCCAATGTCGTGATTGTAGAATCCAAAACCTCTCAAGTTCGATATACCAGATCCCGAACCAAAGTAGTAGCCCGTCGAAAGCTGTCCGGTCGGCTCGAAGGAGGAAAGATTGAACAATGGTTTGGTGGGATCGAAGCTTCCTCTGGACTGGGCCCATGGGCTCGAGCCGGTCGCCGGAAGGCAGGTCGCGGCAAATTGGCCAGGCAAGTTACATGCGCCGTTGCGAAATTCAAAAGGAATGCCCGACGAGAGACGCAAAACGGTGGTCGCCGTCCATCCCTCGACAAGCTTGCTTAGCGGCCCAGCATGACTTAGGAACCGCTGTCCCTTCCCAAATGGCAACAGATACTCACCAGCAACCGAGAGGGTCTGCGGAGTGTCCGCACTCCCCAAACCCTTGTTCCTCTGCCGCTGAAATGGTGAAATTGTGCCAACCGTGGAATCCGACCACGCCGCTTGGGTCCAATCAGAACTGCTGATCGTTTTTTCATTCGTATAGGAGAGGAGCAGCGAAGTTCCGCGTGCGAAGCGCCTCTCCGCCTTGAACTGGAAGGCGTGGTAGGTCGAGTTACCGGCGTTTTCGTTATCCCCTAGAAGTGAACCGCAGTACTGTGGATAAGGGAGGAGTGCCTGCCCCACCGTCGGTTGGCAGCCTTTCATTTGATCAACCCAGCCGGCATAAGGGATGTTTACACCATCTAGGCTGGTCTGACCAGGTGAGAATGTGTCGAAGAGTTTCGACCCCATCGGAAGATACGACGGGTTCAGAGCGTTGAGGGGAACTTCCGCAGAGGGCAGGCGAGTTCCCTTGTTCCCCACATAAGCTGCGCTGATGTAAAAGTTCTCCGTAAATTGGTGCTCGACGGTAAGGTTCCACTGCTGAGCGTAAGGCAGCCGGTTCGCGTCGAAGGGGCGATAGTCCCCGACCGAAACACTCAGGCCGTTGTCGGCGCCCAGGGTGAGGTTAGGTGGAGGGGTAAAATTCTGCGGAAATCCACTCTGGAGCAGAAACGACGGGGTCAGTCCCCCGAGTGAGCTTGGTTGCACCACATCCTCGTTGAAGCCGTCTATCCCGATACCTCCAGCCCAGCCCGGGTAAAAAGCCTGGTCGTAGAAGATCCCGTAACCCGCGCGGACCACGGTCTTCGAAGTTACGGAGTAGGCGATGCCTATACGAGGAGCGATCCCCTTGTAGAAAGTGTTCTCAGGCCGGCGACGCCCACCGCTCGCCGTCCCCCACCCCGTTCCCGAGAAGACCTCAGCGCCTAGCAGGCCCCCCGCATCAGGGTTCGCTCGCGTTGGGTCGAGGAAGGAGAATCTGTTCTCCTTTTCCCAGGCAGGTGGGTTTACATCATAGCGCAGACCATAGTTGACACTCAATTTAGGATTCACCTTCCAGGTATCGCCGATATAGGCCGACATCTCGTGGTCCATAGGGTGTACGGTCGTCGCCGTGTAGAACTCAGCGCTGGCGTTGCCGACATCTCCCAAAAGAAAACTCGCCATGTCATTGCCACTAGGCGCGCCAGGAAGACCGGTGTTTAACCGGGTGAAGGCGAAAGTCCCGGAGCCATTGCTCACGCTATATTGAGGGTAGGCGTAGTATCTGTACTCTCCGCCCATCTTAAGCGTGTGCCTCCCGCGAACCCAGGTCACCATATCGTTTGCCGCATACTCGGGGCGGGTGGACGTGAAATCACCATTGTTACCATAATTGCTGTATTGGTCGAAGGTGATCTGTGGTTGATGAGTGTGGGACCAGACCCCTGGGATTTGAGGCATCTTCTTGACACAGCAATCGCTGAAGTCGTACTGGTGAGTATACCAGTCGAGATAGCCGATAGCGAAGTGGTTGAGCAGGTTCGAGGAAATCGTGTGATCCCAGTTGATGCGGGGCGTATGGTAGTGGTCCTTGTTCCGAATGCTGTCCGTGGAGATGATAAACGGCTCCCCTGACTCGTATATTGCAGGCACTTGACCGTAGTGCTCCGTAATCGATACGTGGTCGTTGCTGCCGATGTAATGGTCGACTCGGATGTCATAACGATTTTGGTTCTCCCAACTTGTGGGTACTCCCACGGGAGCGATGTAGTTGTCAAGGATCCCCGGCTTATTAGGCAGTGGAACATTAGCAAGCCACTGCTGTGCCAGAGAGGCTGCCAGGCGAGGGTCCGAAGGGCAAATAACGTTCGGGGTGTTCCCGTTACAGCCCATGAACTGCTGGCGTGTCACGTTGCTCGTGCTCAAGGGCTGGCCGGGATTTAGTGGAGCGGTCGTGGCGGGGTCGTAGATCGGATAGGGGTAATCGCTGAAATCTCCCGTCCTTTCCGCCGCAGTCGGAAAACTATAAACAGGCGCCGTAACCGTGCCCACGGACCGAAATCCTCCAAAGCTAAAGAAGAAATAGGTCTTTCGGTTGCCGGACCAGAGGAGGGGTATCTTCGCCGGCCCGCCGATGAATGCGCCGAAGTCGTTTTCGTTATCCTTCGGAACGGTGGGACTGCCAAAGGGACGGGAATTGAAGTCCCCGTTACGATTGAACTCGTAGGCGCCTCCGTGGAACTCATTCGTGCCCGACTTCGTGGTGACAACATAAACCGACGACGTGGTCATTCCGTACTGAGGCTCATAGGATGAGGCAACAAGGCTAACTTCATCGACAACCTCGGGGGCAATGGGCATGTCAAAGAAGGAAACCGTGCCGCTCTGATTGAGCAGACCTTCTTGCATAGTGACGCCGTCCAGCGTAGATTCGTCCCCCTCCATCATGCCCCCGTTGACTTGAGCGTATTCGACGCCGTTGGTATTTCCCGTGCTCACTCCGGGCATTAGAACTGCGAAATTGACCACATTCCGTTTCATCCCCGACATCAGCAAGGGAAGCGTTTCTACTTGGCTGGGGGTGATGGCTTGTTTAACTGAGGCGTTCTCGTAGTTGAGTGGAGAAGCGTTGGCCGTGACCTCCACAGTTTGGAGGGCGGCGCCCACTTCGAGCCTCACGTCAAGGCGCACCGCCTGGTTGAGATTGACCGTAATTCCGTTCTGCACGAAATCCCGGAACCCCTTGGCGTTAGCATGTAGCTCATAGGTATCCCGCAGGAGGTTCTGGAAGGCGTACAGGCCGTCCGGACCGCTGGTAAAATGGGCCACGACCCCAGTCGATAGTGCTGTCAGTTGGAGCTCGACTCCGGGGACAGCCGCGCCGCTCGGGTCCGTGACTTGGCCGCTGATTGAAGCGTTGTTGTTTTGGCCCCAGCTCAGTATCGGGACCAGCATAACCACGACTAGAATGGAACTTTGGATCAGATAAACACCGCGAGACACTGGCTTCCTGTTAGTCATTTACACCTCCTGTAAACGAGTAACTTCCATTTCGAAAGACCAGACCCGACGCAGAGAAAAGCAAGTCGCGAAGCGAGAGGAGAAATGAGGACGTCTACAGCGGTGGGAGTAACCCCATGGTTCTCCCGAGTATGAAAGCAATCTTCTTCCCTATTTGTCAGCCGAATTAATTTTCGCGAAGAGGTACGGTTTGTCTTTGCGAACAGCATCGGTATGCACCTGCCCACGGGGAAGCCTTATGCTACCGGCTAACTAAGCTATCAAGCTTTATTATGCTGTTGGTCATGCTGTTGCTATGTTTCACTGTTCTTGCACATTTAACGGACCCGTCAATTTGGGACATCCCAGATGCACCAGCTTTAGTACCGTGTTTTTCGCACTGGGGCTGCCTCTCGAGTCAAAAGACGTATGATGTCTTACCACTGCCTCCGCAGCGTGTCAAGCTTTTTTTGCGCTTTTGTCGTTACCAGACGAATTGTCCGCTTTTGGGGTAGTCGCTCAGTACGCTACCTACCGGAATGGAGGACGGACTGCCATGGCGGGAAGAAGGGAATCTCCTTGCCCCGTGTAGTGTTCTATTCCAGACGAGCAGATTGGCGTGTTTGAGGAAGATGGTAACGGGCTTTCATCAGCACCCTAGAGAACCATAATGGACCGGCGATCGGAATAATCCACGTTGTCTTTTCATCGATCCTGGTTCTTTGACTTGGGTCTTTCTAAATCGATCAGTGTGTCGCTCAGGTGTTTGCTCATTGCTTCTTTGGCGCCTTCGGTGTTTTGCTGCTCTATCATCCTCAAGATTTCCGCGTGCTGCTCTACCCTGAGTCGCGTCACGCGGCTGCCGGAAAAGCTGGCGATGCGACTTTCGCGCAGCAATTCGGATAGCGGGGCGAGGAGAATCGACATGGCAGGGTTCTGCGTGGCTCGGCCTATCTCGGCGTGAAACTCAAGGTCCGCATCGACGTACGCTTCCGCCTGACTTGGCTTGTCATGCATCAACTCGAGTAACCGTTTCATGGTGGCAAGGTTCGCGGCAGTCCGCCGCTCGGCCGCAAGACCCGCCATTCCCGCTTCAAGAATCCTCCGTACTTCCGTCAAGTGTTTCAGCAGAATAAGCTTCCGTCGCAGCAACAGTTTCAGAGGATCAGAGACGTGTTCTTTGCGAGCCTCTGCAACGGTCGTCCCCACCCCACGCACGATGCGGACCAAGCCTTTGCTTTCAAGCAACTTGATGGCCTCACGGATTACCGTTCGGCTGACGCGCATCCTATCGCATAGTTCACGCTCGGGAGGAAGGAGACTATTTTCAGGTAATATTCCCGAGATGATTCTTTCCGTGAGGACCTCGGCTACTTCTTTGTGAAGCGGCCGTCGAACTACTTCCAACTGACTGGCCATGGTTCATCCTCTTCGTTCGAACAAGCTGAAGCTGAAACTGCCGCGCTCCTGCTCGTGCTTGCAGTCAGCCCGGCGCCCCTTATCGTCACCCGTGGACGCGCTCGCAAAAACAGAACGGCGCCTGGCTCCGCTGGCCGCGGAACTCAGGGCCGTCATCATAACCAGGGAAACAATCGACAATGCTAGTGCAACAGGACCGGGGGGCACGCCCTTGTGTCGACCCAATTTCACCCCTTGACTAACCAACTCACCTATCAGGATAGATTCTACATCGCAGGCAAAGAACAGGTCAAACTAGGATCGCCTCCTGTAGCCGGCATCAAACCCAGACGATAATGAGCATCAGCGCTCCCGCTCCACGCTCCATCGCTGAAAAGCGGCGATGACCAATTTGCCGAGTTCACCCTCAGGATCGATCTCGCACACCTCCCGAATGGCCCCTCTGACGCCTTTTTCACGGATCGTCGCTTGGAGCGCTTGGGCGGCCGAATCGCTGGGATGATCGTAATGCAGTGCGGCCCCGATCGCCTGGCTCAATGCGACTGGCTTGATGCCGGACTCCAGGGCAAGACAGGCCGGCCCAATCAGCCGATCGTGCAAGCCCAGCTTGCGGAGCGGATCGTGTGCGTTGCGTTCGATGGGGTCCACAATCTCCCGCTTCTGGAACTTCTCAATTGCCGCTTCCCCCATCCGTTTCTGTTCTTGAGCGTCGAATCCAAATGTTTTGCAAAGAGCCTCGCCGGATTCTTCGCTTGCCTGTCGGGCGACTTTGATCAATTCCGGATCATTGGCAGCTTCACTGAGGAGTTGGTAGCCCTTCAAGTAGCCCGGATAGGCAATGACCGCGTTAATGGCGTTGTATGTAAATAGTTTCCGAATCAAGGCGCCCTGGAAGTTCTCTATTGCGACCAGGCCTTCAACCTGCGGGACGTCTCCCACGAACGCTCCCTTGTCCGCTGGCATTTCCCACAAATCCTGGGCTTGAAGGGATAGGGGCTCCTGGAGCTTCATCTCCGGCGTGGGCTCGACTGAAGACCGCAATACCAGGGCCTCAACGATCCCCACGTGTCTGTCGAACCACTCCCTCCCCCTGCCCGTTAGCCGATCTCTCACAAGCTGGCGAAGCCATTTCCCGGGTTGAAAGTAGTTTTCGCAAAGGATCACGTTTAGCGGCTCCCTGCGCTCTTTGACCGCAGCAAAACCCACTCCTCTGGCAAGCTGTGGGGCAATCTCTGGAAGGTTGGGTCCGCCGATCGAGACAAAAACCACCGAGGCCGAGATTATCCTATCGGCAATGAGCTCCTCTTCTTGGGAGGAAAGGGTCTCGAATCCGCCGATGGCGATGTCCTTCTCCGGTGCGCCCATGATATGAATCTGGTACTTTCCACGCTTTCGCAGGAGTGCGACAAGTTCTTGGGCCTTCTCAACGAAAGCAATTCGATATCCGGAGAGGGCTAATAGGTGAGCGATGAAACCACGGCCGGTCTTTCCTGCTCCAAAGACAAGAGCCCTCCTTTCAGGCTTTACAACCATGAGACCCCCTTAATGTAGTCCGAGGCGGCCGCCTGCTCATCAGAGAACTCCCTCGGATCGGTTGCTGTCGAGCTCGCTAAGGCCCGCAGGCCATTGCTCAGACCGTTTCGGTCTATTGCATGTATTTTCCAGCGTCAACAACGAGATTCTGCCCTGTGATCGCACAGGATGCAGAACTAAGCAGGAACATCAGGGGTGGCGAGACGTGCTTTGGTTCCACCAGAAATCCCAGTGACTGATCCCGCAACAGCGCTTTCTTGTCATCCTCGGTCACATATTTATGGAGCTGCTTATCGGTCATAATCCACCCCGGACTCAGCATGTTCACCCGAATTCCGGCGTGACCTAGCTCGCGGGCGAGAGAGCGCGTGAGCCCCAGGATTCCGCTCTTGGTGGCGTTGTAAACGGTGAAGGGTTCGAACCCGGACATGTAGTTGGTGGTCCCTATGTTAATCACGCTTTTCCCTTTTCCTGCCAGAAGCATATCCAGAAAAGCCCGCGTAACAAGCAGGTAGGGACGCAGGTTCAGCGCCCACATGCGGTCGCACGCCTGCACCGTAACCTCGCGGAATGCGATCCGATCGTCGTTGGCGGCGTTGTTCACCAAATAATCAACTTTGCCCGCCCGTTCGCCAACATGTGCAGCAAAGGCGCAGATCTCTTCAGGAACAGTCAAGTCCGTTTGAAAGTAATGGGCATGTACTCCAAGCGATTGGGCCACCGTCTGCCCACGCTCGGCGTTGCGTGAGCAGAAATAGACCTCACAACCCGCCTCGCAAAGGACACGGCAGAAGTCCTGTCCGAGCCCCTCGCTTCCCCCTGTTACCACAGCCAGCCGGCCCTTGAACTCTTCTGAGTTCCACATTATTTTTCTCTCCTAAATGAAAGTGATCGTGGCTGAGACAGAGAGACCAAGAAAAACCAAGCCGTGTCACTTTTTCCCCCACCCTCGATAGGCATCCTGGATCAGGGTCCCCAGGCGGCTTGAAGCATCAATCCCGCACACATTTTCGAGAATGTAGGGTAGCCGCTGCATGCGGATCATTGTTTGGAGTTTTTGGGCTGCCGGGTCGGCGGGGTTGTCGTAGTGAAGGGCTGCCCCTATCGCGCGGCATAATGTAACGGGTTCTGTTCCATATTCCTGGGCCAAGCATGCGGGGCCCACCAGTCGGTCGTTGCGGCTGAGCTTCCGCAATGGGTCGCGCGCGTTTCTTTCGATGGGGTCAACGATTTCAGACCTCTGGTATTTGGCCAGGGCAGATTCCGCGAACGCGTGCTGGTCCTCCGGAGTAAATCCGAACCGCTTACAGATAGCCTCTCCGGACTCGAGGCTGGCTGCTCGCGCAAGCTCGGCTATCTCGGGGTCGTTTGCCGCTTCACTCAACAGCTTGTATCCCTTCAGATAACCGGTATAGGCGATGAGCGCGTTGGTCGCGTTGTAGGTGAACACCTTCCGAGTCAACGCACCTTGGAAGTTCTCACGGGGCGCCAGTCCACGGATCGGGGGGATCTCACCTACAAAAGCCTCCCGATCAGCGGGTAATTCCCACAGATCCTGGGACTTTAGGCTGAGAGGGTCTTCCGCCTTCATTTCCTCGGTGGGCTCGATGGCTGACCGAAGAACCATGGTTTCCACAAAACCCAAGCGGCTCAGGGCCCACTCGGATTCGTTCGCAGACAGTTGTTCCGCAAGAAGCTTGCGGAGCAGTTGTGCCGGCTGGAAGTAGTTTTCACAGATGATGACATTCAGAGGATCCCTTCGCCCCTCTGCGCTGGCACGACGGATTCCCGCCGCCAACAGCGGGACGATCTGCGGGAGATTCGGTCCGCCCACTGAAATAAAGGCGACCGAGCCGGATGAAACTTCTTCCGCGACCGCCGCCAAGTCGTCGGCAGCAATTACCTCAAAGCCTTCAATAATGATGTTCTTCTCCGGCGCCCCCATAATGTGGACCTTATACCTCTTCCGTTCCCGCAGGAGCTTTATAAGTTCGGCCGACTTTTCGATGAAAGTAATTCTATAGCCTGATAAAGTGAGCAAATGGGCGAGGAATCCGCGTGCGATCTTGCCTGCGCCAAACACTACTGCGGTTTTACCAAGCATGCCGACCCCGCTTCCTTGAGACGGTCTTCGCAAAGCCGTGCCATACAGTTCTTGAGCGCCGGATAAAGCTCGCAGTACACCCGGTAAAATTGCTCATATCGTGCAGCAAGTCCTGGATCCACCGTGTATCTGGCACGGAGTCTCGCCATGCCTCGAGCGGCAGTTTCGCAATCCCTGTACTCGCCGGCCGCGACGGCAGCCAGCATGGCGGCCCCCAACCCTGCCGAATCCAAGTTCTCAGTGACAGCCGCAGGTCGGGCCCAGACGTTGGCCTTGATTTGGTTCCACGAACCGCTGCGGGCGGCCCCGCCGGAAATGACGATGGGTTCGGTGAGGTTTCCGGCGTCCTGGTCTACCAGGTCAAGAATCTGGCGCAAACTGAAAGCTACTCCCTCTAGAATCGCTCTCACAAAGTGTGCTTCCCCGTGCAAGCTCTGGATTCCCACAAAGGCCCCACAAGCGCGGGCGTCCCAGATCGGAGACCGCTCCCCGTCCAGGTAGGGCAGGAATAACAACGAGTCGGAGCCAGCGGGTGCGCTCTCTGCAAGGCAGATGAGTTCTTCCACGCTCTTCGAAAAGGCCCCTTTATACCAGGCGAGTGACCCGCCGCCATTGGAAGTGACCCCGTAAAAGAGCCTCTTCCCAGGGAGATATGGAGCGCACATCAGTTCCGGAACCCAGTGGCTCACGCAACTTACCACCCCCAGGTGGTCACTGGTGCCGGTGATGTCGAACGCATCGCCGTCATCCACGCACCCATTGCCGAGAGCGCTGGCGTTCAGGTCATTCCATCCGGCAACCACTGGGATTCCAGCAGGCAGGCCGGTCTCGGAAGCTGCTTTCCGGCAGACTCTCCCGATAACTTCGGCAGGGCCACAGATTCGCGGCATCAGGTGTGCGGGCAGACCCAGCTTAGAAAGCACGCTCTCCGCCACCGTATCGGAAGAGAAGTCCACTATTCCTCGGTTACTCGATGCGTCCGTGGCAAATTCGCCGGTCAAGCGAAAGTTCACACTATCCTTCGCCTGGAGAAGGAGGTGTGCGCGTTCGAGTGTTTTCGGTTCGTGCTTCTTGAACCAAAGCAATCTCGGTAGCGGCCACGACGCGGCAGGGGGCAGGTCAATGCCCAATTGAATGGCCAGTTCTTCTCGGGTGAAATCGGAATGCAGCTCTTCCACCTCCGACCACGCTCTGCGGTCTTGGAAAGTCAAGGCAGGACGAAGAGGGGCCCCGTTGCGATCGACGAAAGTCTGGCTGGAGATGTGGCCGCTAGTCCCCACGGCTAGAATATCGTTGAGGCGGACTGCGCTCGTAACCTCTCGGATGCCACTGACTACCGCATCCCACCATAACCTAGGGTCTTGTTCTCTGAAGCCTGGTTGTGGTTCGCTGGTAGGATAGGATACGTTCGTTATCCGAGCGCAGTGGCCATCGAGAGTAAAGAGCCCCACTTTCGCTGACGAAGACCCGAGATCTAAGCCTAGAACATGTCGCATGACACGTAGCACCAGGAAGCTCCATCCCGCAGGATTGCTCTTGGTCGAAATTCGGGGGCTCCATCAAAAGTGGCAATCCCCCATGGCACGCGCGTCTGAGAACGCTTTACTCCCGCCTAAGGCCGTTCCCTAGCCGTTCTCGACTGTTGTCGAGAGACGTATGATGTCTTACCACCGCCTCTGCACCCTGTCAAGCCTTTTTCCCCGCTTTTGTCGTCACGAGACGAATTGTCCCCTTTGGCGTAGCTGCTCGAATACGCTAGTGTTGTGTCCAGGAAACAGCTGGACAACGCTCCCTCCCAAATCGCCAGTTACCTGTCCTTCCCGCGAAAGCGGGAACCCAGCCCTTCGCAACGGATACGGGATCACCGCTTCCGCGGGGATGTCGAACCCCGGTTCGCAGCTCATGTTCGCAGCTCATGTTTGCGTTCCCACAGACGGGTGATAACATTATCGCCACGGGGAAAACCAAGATTTGCGATGCCAAGCTAATGCACGTATCATGGGTATGCGTGAAAGCGTCATGCAACGAACCGCGCAAGTAATTCGAACCCACCAGAGACATACTCTGCCCGTTCTCTGGGCCTTGTGGATGTCGATCGCGGCAATGTGCCCTGCCGCACAATCTCCCAATACCATTCAGAAGATCCAGCAACTGCTGCAAGCAGGGGATACCACCTCAGCTCAAGCATTACTAACCGAGGCATTCCGAGAATCTCCTCGCAACGGCGGCCTCTACAATCTTCAAGGCGTTATCAAAGCCCAAGAGGGTGACTACGCCTCCGCTGAGTTAAATTTCCGCAAGGCCATCGAGCTTGCGCCGCATTTGGAAGGCGCCTATCTGAACCTGGGCCGCCTTTACCACGAACACGTCCGCAAGGACCCGCATGCACGCGAGAAAGCTCTACGTGTCTATGCCGAGCTTCTCCGCTTTGCCCCGAACCATCCGGAGGCGAACTATCAAAGCGCGCTGCTATTGATGCGGAAGGGACTCTACGCAGAGTCGCTGCGCCATCTCACCATGCTTCCTGCCGAGGCACAAAACCGTTCTCAAGCCCTCTCGGTCCTGTGCGGCGACTACGCGGGTTTGGGTCAAAGCGACAAAGCTGATCGGGTGGCTGACCAGATGCTGCACAGCGCAGATTTAGCCGAGGCGGACGTCACGAGTGTCCTGCCCGTTCTGGTGTCCCGGAAAGACACCTCGCCGGCTCTCGAGCTCCTGCAAGGCCTCGTCGCACGGCGCCTCGCGTCTTTTGATTCCCTGCACAGTCTGGGGCTGCTTTTCAGAAGCGCCGGGCGGCTTGCGGAGGCGCATCAAACCTTGGAGGCGGCCGCGGCCGTTCAGCCGAACTCAGTTCCCAATTTGCTCGACTTGGCGCGAGTGGCGTACGATCAAAAGGACTACACGGGAGCCTTGGGATACTTGGCCCACGCCCGCGAGCTTGACCCGAATAACGCCTCCATTCATTTCTTCTGGGGAATTGTCTGCATGGAGCAGGATCTCGCGGAAGAAGCTTACCGAGCGCTGATGAAAGCAGTTAAGCTCAACCCTTCAAACGCCTACTACAATTATGCCCTGGGCGTCGTCGCCATGCACCGCCAGGACGCGAGAGAAGGCATTCCCTACCTTGAGAAATACTGCGAGCTAAAACCCCGCGACCCGCGGGGGCGGCTTGTCCTGGGCGCCGCGTATTTCAACAGTTTCGAGGACGAATCTGCTGAGAAGGTCTTATCTACCGTTGCCCACGATCCTCAAACGGTCGCGGGGGCCAACTACTATCTCGGGAGAATCGCCAATCGCCAGGGCAAGTATCCCGAGGCAATTCGTCACCTCCAACTGGCGCTACAGGCTCGTCCCGACTATGCGGATGCTTACGCAGAACTGGGACAGATTCATCTGAAGCGGCGGGAATATACGGCAGCGGACGAGATGCTCGAAAAAGCTCTCAAACTGAACCCTGACAACTATGCCGCAAATCTGAGCCTCATGATTTTATATCAGCGAACGAAGAATCCGAGAGCGGAGGACCAGGCGAAGCGGTTCGACCAGGTTAAACAAGAAAAAGCGGAGCGAGCTAAAGAGTTTTTGCGCACGATTGAGGTGAGACCGTAACCCGGCTTTCTCTGTCGAATTTCCAGACTGTGGAGCTAGCCTGTGTGCTAAAGACAAGCCGTATTTAGGTAGTCGAGATGGTTAGATTGTCCTTGTTCCTTTATAGCGCCCCACCTCCCGTGATATGCTTTTGGGGCAGGGAATTACCCACAAAATCAAAACAGGGGGAACAACCATGAATGGGAACATCCGTTCCGTAGCGCCCATGGCTTGAGCCTCGGCGCAAACACCGCTTTCGTGCATGATGGCGTCATGGTCGAACGTTCGCCAAGCCATGAGTTCCGCCTCAGCCAGGGCCTCTCCGGATTGCAACGTTTCGCCAAAATCAGCCCCCTTCATCCGGCATGCCATGAGAAAGTTGTGCAAGGCAACAGGCACACGGTCGGTGATCCCATGAGACCCTCTCCAATCCCGCAAGGGGTTGTCCAGGGCGGCTCGGCCCCTCCAGGGCCGGATCTCCCTTGATGCTTTCCCATCCGTGGGTTCCACCCACGGCTACTCAAGGTCCCCCCCTTCGGGGAGGAGAGCCAAGCGCGGACAGCATTTCACGCTGCGGAAACTTGACTCATTTGCACCAAGTTTCGCACTTCTAGATTCCTAGACTGTCGACTCGCGGCAGAAAACCATGCGGATCTTAGCCTTGTTCTCAGCAGTGTGACCGTGCTAGCATCGTGACTTGCCATCCACGGGCCAGCGGGCAAGCCTTCACCGCCCACCGCTACGCAGGAGTCCGCATAACTCTTGAAGAGACTCGTTCCCATTCTCGCGTGCTTGCTCGCGCTGCCGGTCCGCGCATGGCAGGCGCCTGGCCAGCAGCCACGTCACGATGACACTCCTTCCATCGCACCGGCTGCGGACGAGTACAAGCAACTGCCGCTCGACGAGTCCGAGCGGGCAACGCTCCGCGAGGCCGTAAAGGCCCGCGACTATGCGCGCGCCGAGCTGCTGCTCGCCGGAGAGATCGAGCGCAACCCCAAATCGCAGGTGCTGCTGACCACGGTGGGCGGCATCTTCTTCCTGGATGGCAAGTACTTGAACTGCGCCATCGCCATGAAGAAGGCCGACGCGCTGGCGCCTCTGCCGGACCGGGACCGCTTTTCCCTGGCTCTTAGTTACATCATCCTGAACCATCGGGATTCGGCGCGCCCGGAATTGGAAAAGCTTGCAAAGACGGACCCGCGCAGCCCGCTGTATCCCTACTGGCTCGGACGCATCGACTATGACGCCATGCAGTTCAAGGATGCCGAAGCACACCTGCAGAAGGCATTGGAACTGGATGCAAAGTTCATGAAGGCTTACGATAACCTGGGGCTCACATACGAGGCCTTGGGGGAGTACGATGATGCCATTCGCGTCTACCAGCAGGCGATCCTCATGAACCGCTCGCAGCCCGCGCCCTCCCCGTGGCCTCCCCTGAACCTGGGCGCACTGCTGGTGAAACTCGGAAAACTGGCCGAGGCCGAAGTATACTTAGACGAGTCTCTGAAGTACGAGCCCCGCTTCCCGAAAGCCCACTATCAGATGGGCCTGATGCTTGAGAAGCAAAAGAAAGACGAACAAGCCTGCAAGGAACTTCTGGAGGCCGCGCGGAATGATCCCTCCTATCCGGAACCCCACTACCTCTTGGGCGAGATCTACACGCGTAAGGGTGATAAGCCCAAGGCGGACGCCGAGTGGCAGACCTTTCAGAAACTCAGACTGAATAGCCCGCAGGATCGTCGCCACTGATCCTTCAATCATCTCTTGCCTTACAACCTTGCAATTGAATGGCAGTTTGGAGAGAATACTTGACGTAAATAGCGCCCCGAAGCCGACAGAAAGCAGGCGCTGGGCCGATGTCTGGCCGGGACTTATGACCTTAGTCTTTAATGTCCATCGCGGACTCCTGCGATACACAGGAATAGTCCTCAGTATCACCTTTTCGGTTTTACAGTCGGCGGCAGCTTCTCCTCCTACGACCCTCAAGGAAATCCAGCAGATGATTCAAGCGGGCGAATTAGCCGGCGCCCGAAGTCACCTGATGGAGATCCTGAATGCCACGCCTGACGATCCCGTGGCGTTGAATCTTTTGGGCGTGGTCAACTCTCAAGAGGGCCAATTCCAGGCCGCCGAGCGCTGTTTCCGGCAAGCGGTCGCGGCCGCGCCGGATTTTGTGGCGGCGTACTTGAACCTGGGCCACCTGTACCAGGAAAATCAGCGCCGCGACCCAAAAGCACTCATGGAGAGTTTGGCGGCATACGAGGCGGCTTTGAAAGTCGACCCTTCCAACATCGAGGCGAATTATCAGGCGGCACTCTTGTTGTGGCGCGACGGTTTATTCCAGCCCTCGCTCGACAGGCTTACACGTTTGCCCGAAGCTGCGCGGCAGCGGCCTCAGTCACTGGCTCTCAGTTGTGCTGACCATGCAGGCTTGAAAAACGGCCGTCAGGCCCAAGAAAGTTGCGACCGCCTGCTCCAACAACCCGACCTCGTTGAGGCTGACGTGATCACCGTAGTGCCGGCACTTCTGGCACACCGTCAAACCGGTCTCGTGATCGGGCTCCTTGCGGGCCTTGATCTCCGGGGTTTGGCCTCGCCCAAAACGCTGCACCAACTTGGCCTGCTCTACGAGGAGCAAGGAGATCTCGAACCGGCGCGCGCCGCCCTGGAAAAGCTCACCCAGAACCGAGAAGCCGTTTCGGCGTCTCTACTCACCGATTTGGCACGCGTCGCCTACAAAGAGAAAGACCTGGACGCCGCAATTGGCTACCTGGCGCATGCCCGGGAACTCGACCCCGAAAACCCAGCAGTGCAGTACTTTTTCGGGAGGGTGTGCCTGGAAAAAAGCTACTTGGAGGATGCTTACGTCTCCTTGAAAAAGGCAGCGGACCTGAACCCTGACAACGCATCCTATAACTATGCCGCAGGGGCGGTCATGATGAGCCGGCAGGATGTGCGCGAGGGGTACCCTTACTTGAGGAATTACTGTCAGCTCAAGCCCGGCGATCCACGCGGCCACTTGGCGCTAGGTGCTGCGTATTTCTATGGGCACGATCCTGATTTGGCCCGAAAGGAAATCGCAGGCGTGGCGGAAAACCCCGAGACCTCGGCCGAGGCGCACTACTTTCTCGGGCGACTGGCGAACCAGGAGGGGAAATTTTCCGAGGCCGTCCAGAACCTCCAGGAGGCGATTCGCCTGAGCCCCGCATACGCAGAGGCTTATGCCGAGGTGGGATTTTCTTTAGTGAAGTTGAAAAAGTACGCGGAGGCGGATAAGAATCTCCGGAAAGCCCTGGAAATCAATCCTCAGAGCTATACTGCCAACCTGAGTCTGATGATGCTGTACGAGAGGACCAAGGACCCCCGTGCTTCGGAACAGGTTAATAGGTTCAACAAAATTAGGGAAGTCCGCGAACAGAGAGAAAAGGAACTCTGGCGCACGATTCAAGTGCAACCTTTCTAAGGACAGACTGTGCGAGTCAAAAGAAGGCGCAATCGCAGGGTGGCTTGCTTCACGCTCCTCGTGTGGATACAGAGTCTCGCCTGGCTGTGGCCCGCTCAAGGCGCAGGGACGCTGACAGAAACCAGCCGCTTACTCTACCGCGGCGACTTTGGCGAGGCGGGAGCGAGGGCTCGGCAATATTTGAAGACCCACCCTAACGACTCCGCGGCGCGCATCCTTCTGGCCCGTGCTCTTTTGGCCCAGGGTAACTACCTTGGCGCGTATTCTGAACTGTCGCGTGTGGTTCGGTCGGACCCCAAGAATATTGATGGACTCTACTATCTCGGATGGATTTCTGCCAATCTCTCCCAACTGGAATATCAAGAACTCGCTCGCCGGGCGCCGGATTCTTTCCGGGTTCACCAGCTTCTGGCCGAATCGTACGCGGGACGGGAGAATAAGGCCGAGGCTGAAGCGGAGTACTTGGCAGCCTTGAAGGCTAATCCCCAATCGAGCGAGATTCTCGATGACCTCGGTGATCTGAAGAGAGAGGCATTTCAGTTCGACGAGGCAGCGAAGTATTACCAGCGTGCCGTGAAAACCTCACCTCGAGATTACGAGGGTGTGTATGGTCTGGGCGCATGCGCGCTTTTCAATCACGACTTCCCCAAGGCCATTGAACATTTTCGCGAAGCAACCAGCATCGACCCGAGGTCTTCGGCAGCGCGACTGGCACTCGGCGATGCCCTCCTGCGCGACAACCAAACCGTGGCCGGCATCGCGGAGCTGAAGGTCGCAGTGAAGATCCAACCGGACATGCGGCAGGCCTATTCACTACTGGCACGCGCCTATGCAAAGCTTGGGCACCCCCAACTTGCGCAAGAGGCGCTCAAAAAGGAGCAGGAACTCGCCCAAGCGCGTGAGGAGAGCCTGGAAAGGATTCTGGATACCAAGAAGGGATTAATTCTCGTGGCCCCGGAATTGGGGCAAGAGCCCCCGCGAAATCCGCAGCCGGAGAATCACCCTTGACGTTGACGCTGCGCCATTCATGTCAACGCGCCTGGAAAGGACGTTTCCTGGTCGCCATCCTGCTCCTTGCTTGGCTGCTGAGCAAGATTGGCTCGGCTCTCGCTCAGACCCTGCCTCCCTCGCTCCAGGCAGATTTCGAGACAGGGGTTGCCGCATTAAAGGCCGGACGGCTTGATGAAGCTGAGACGGCATTCCTGCGCGTCCTGCGGGAGGGAGGTAAGATCAGCTTCGTATATAACAATCTAGGAATCGTTTATCAGATGCAAGGCGACCAGAAACGAGCCGTAGTGCAATTTCGTGAAGCCATCCGCTTGCAGCCGAACTATGCGGCGCCGCGCATCTTATTGGGGGCCAGTCTCCTCGCCATGGGACAGGATGCGGAAGCCACGCGGGAGCTTGAGCGCGCCGTGAAAATCCAGCCCGATGAGCCCCTGGCACATGTACAACTGGCGCACGCTTACAAGCGAACCGGGAACTACGCAGGTCTTGTTGAGCAGTATCGAGCCCTACACTCACTGCAACCCGACGATCCCGAATTTCTCTACCAGTTAGGGCATGCTTATTCAGACCAAGCGGAATGGTGCTTGATAGAAATCGGAAAGATCGATCGCAACTCAGTGCGTCTATATGAAACACTGGGAGAGAGTTACCACCGGGAAGGCCACCTGGACCTGGCCGTGGTCGCCTACAAACGGGCCGCATTGGTGGACCCGAAGCAGCCGGGTATTCACCTTGCGCTCGCCCAAATTTGCTTGCAGCAGGGGCGGGTAACAGAGGCCCGAAAGGAGATCAACGAGGAACTTGCCATCGTTCCCGAGAGCGTCGCGGCACAGGCACTCGCGAAAAGGATAGCGTCGGAAGCGGCGAAGTGACGAGATCGTGTTCCGGCCCGTCTAGCAGGGAAGTATCACGCGTTCGCGGACGATGTCGCATTTGTACCAACCGGCAAACAGCTAGGCGAAGTGACGTGGAGACCAGGCAACGACTTATATTGTTGAAGGAGCATAAAGCACCTTTGAAAGGCCTCTTTCTCCTCATCCTGACCCTCAATCACCTCGACGACTTGGCCCTTCGCTCAACTTAGAGTATTCCTGACAGAAAGCCTCGGTCTTTCTGTCCAGGTGGGTGTCGGCTTCCGTTCGAAAGGTTACTCCTTGCTGCGATAGATTTCTAATGGGGCGTTAAAATGCTTCGTCTTTTTCTTGACAAGGGGGGATTGGTAATGATATGGAAGTGCCAGGTAAGAGGAGAACTGTGTCCATAGTGCTCTTTGCGAGGAGGATTTTCACTCGGACTGTGGGATTTCTTTGCGGGTGCTACTGCCCCTTTTTACATGCGTCGAGTTGATGGGTCAACAAAACCAAAAGGAGAACTGAAATGTTAAGAAAGGCAAGCAAGACGCTCGGTTGCTTCTGGAGCGTCCTTCTGCTCTGCTTGTTGTCAGCTCCGATAGGATGGGCGCAGAGTTTCAACGGGACAATCACGGGCTCGGTAACGGACCAAAGTGGGGCATTAGTGCCCAACGCCGAGCTAACCCTAACAGCCGTGGGCACCGGAATTGTACGTAAAGATATTTCCGGCCCGGACGGCCTTTTCCGCTTTCCTAACCTGACTATTGGCCTCTACAACCTCACAGCCGCTGCCAAAGGTTTCCGGGATTTTGAGCAGAAAGGGATTTCGGTTGACATTAATCAGACAGTGACCGCCAATGTCCGGCTGGTGCTGGGAGCAGCCGCGCAGACCATCGAGGTGGTCGCCAACGCCTCTCCTCTCAACTTTGAGAACGGTGAACGAAAATCGGCAGTTTCGCCCAACGTGGTCGAAGAGCTTCCCCTGCTGGTGTCGAGCTCCCAGCGGTCGGTGGGCTCCTTTGTGCTTCTGATGCCGGGCGTGACCACAGGGACCGGCAATAATCCATACGACGCGCGGATTAACGGTGGATTGCAGTCAGGCGACGAGGCCTTGATGGACGGTGTGAGCATGTTCGAGGGTCTACAAGGCAATGGGGGGATGATCAGCCTCTTTACCGACTTTCCCATTTCCCCCGACACGGTCAGCGAACTCAGCGTCATTACTTCAAACTATGAACCACAATACGGCAACACGACGGCTGCCGTTATGACAGCCGTTACCAAGTCAGGGACAAGTCAATTTCACGGAACCGCTTTCGAACTGCTTCGCAACACCGACCTCAATGCCCGCACCTATGGCGTCCC
>Ga0326728_10008505_pt1 | contig 25443 bp, 23 predicted proteins | sample MB3enrmetagenome_FD_207602 | JGI IMG/M metagenome (GOLD analysis project Ga0326728, IMG submission 207602) | Lab enriched peat soil microbial communities from McLean, Ithaca, NY, United States - MB31MN | ecosystem: Environmental > Terrestrial > Soil > Wetlands > Peat | place: USA: New York... | reverse complement strand
GCGGGCGCCGCGAACGGCCGTCCCGCGACCGATTGAATGGAACGCCCGAATTATAAGCCAATTGCACGGGTCTTTGTTCAATCGATCCTTTTCGGCAACAACTTCGGAGACGAAGCCATGCGGAAAACGCCGTCAATCCGCGAGTAGGTATCCTCCGGCATAGCTGGAGGCTTTATGGTTGGTGGCCCTTCAAAGGAGCCTGCGTAGAAGCACTCTATGCCGGCGGCAGGCCGTCGCCCGCGCCGCAGGCACAGGCATCGCCAGGCCGGCGCTTCAGCGTGGGGTCGGCTAGATCAGGCCAAGCTCGCCGGCCAGGCGCTCGAGTTTGGCGCGGGTGGCGGCGGTGGGCGGGACCAGCGGCAGGCGAACGTGGTCGGTGGTGCGGCCCATCAGGTTGAGCACCGTCTTCACCGGGGCCGGATTCGACTCCCAGAAGTTGGCGTCGAGCAGTTGCGCGTACTTGCGCTCGATCTTGCGGGCCTCGGGCCAACGGTTGCCGAGGGCGAAGCGGACCATGCGGCCGATCTCCGCCGGAACCTCGTTCGAGGCTACGCTGATCAGCCCATGCGCGCCCACGCCGATTGCCGCCAGCGCCATGTTGTCGTCGCCGGAGAAGATCTTGAACTCGCGGGGCAGGATGTGAGCCAGATGGGCGATCTGGGTCACCTTACCGCTGGACTCCTTGATGGCCTGAATGTTCGAGGCGGCCTCGGCCAGACGGAGAACGGTCTCCGGGTCGAGGTTCACGCCAGTTCGGCCGGGGATGTTATAGACGGTCACCGGCAGCGGGTCTACCTCTTTGGCCAGCGCGAGGAAGTGCTGGAACTGGCCCTCCTGCGTGGGCTTGTTGTAGTAGGGGTTGGCGGAAAGCACGGCGTCCACGCCGCCAATCTGGCGCAGCCGGCCGGCCAGGCGCAGCAGCGTGCGGGTCGAGTTATGGGTGCAGCCGGCCCACACCGGCACACGGCCTGCCGCGGCCTCGACCACCAGGCCCACCGCCAGCAGCCATTCCTCCTCATCGAGCGTGGCCGCCTCGCCCGTTGACCCGCAGGCCACCAGAAAGTCGATTCCCGAGTCGATCTGCCAGTTCACCAGCTCCTGAAGCGCCTGTTCATCGATCGACCCATCGGCGCAAAAGGGCGTAACGATAGCCGTGCCGCAACCTGTCGTTTCCATAACTCAGAAGTTTATAACGAAAGGGCGCGCGCGCAGAAATCCCCGCCGGAACGATCCGCGCCCGAAGCTGCCCGTGTCAGAACCCCTCCAGTGGCGGAAGCTGCGTCAGGGCACGACTTTAGTCGTGCCGTATGCGGCGATTCCAGCAGCGTGGGCTTCAGCCCCTGAGGCTGTAGTTTCTATAGCCTGCATCCCCTCAGCGGCTGAAGCCGGGAGGACTGCCGGTCCTCTTGCGGCATGACCAAAGTCGTGCCCTGACACGCTGCGAGGTTTCAACACAGGCTATAAGACGCAGTCTCCCGCTTTCTATCGCGGGTTGAGGCGGTTGCGGGCCGCGTTGCGGTTCTGCGTCCGCTCCTTGAAGGCCAGCCAGGCGAGATAGCCCAGTTGGATGGCCCAGGTGATGGCGTAGGCTGCGCCGGTGAACCGGTAGTTGAGAATGCTTGCCGGATCGGTGTCGGGGGAAAGACAGAAGGCCCGGTAATAGACCCAGCCGAGGAGGGCGACGGGGACGGCGGCGATGAGGCCGAATGCAAGTTTTTTCATCTTCTTCCTCGTTCCGGAGCGGTGTTCGCAGGGTTCATGCGTTCGAGGTGTCGTCGAGAGCCGCCTGAGCTTCCTGGGCGGCGTATCTTTGCTGCTGGCGCTCGACGTGGTAGCGGAGGGCGAGGATCAGCAGGCCCCAGGCCAGCCAGGCGACGACGTTCCAGCCGAAGGCGGCCAGCATGGCCGGGTCTTTAATGCCGGAGTCGGGGCCGCCGCCGAAGACCGGAGCGGGATGCTGGGTGCGCCACCAGCGGTTGGACATGTAGACGATGGGCACGTCGAGCGCGCCGAAGATGCCCAGGACGGCGGCCAGCGTCTGTACCTGCGGCCCGGCGGCGAAGCGGCGCAGCAGCAGGTAGCTGACATAGATGAGCCAGAGAACGAGAGTGGTGGTGAGGCGCGCGTCCCAGGTCCACCAGATGCCCCAGGCGCGGCGGCCCCAGATGGGCCCGGTGATGAGCACGACGGTACAGAAGACGACGCCCACCTCGGCCCCGGCCAGCGCCCAGGCGTCGGAGATCTGCGCCCACTCCGCGCGGCTGCGGCGGAAGGCGAGGAAGGCGACGGAGCCGGCCAGCGAGATGGCGAAGAAGAGGAAGGCGACCATGGCCGAGGGCACGTGGTAGTAGAAGATGCGCTGCGCCTCGCGCATGGTCTGTTCTTCGGGGGCGACGTAGATGGCCTGGTAGAAGGCCCAGCCGAGCAGGGCGACGGAGATGGCGGCGTAGACGATGATGACCGGCTTCTTCATGGGGAATCCTGGTGCAACTTCTTCAGTTTACGACGGCAGGGGCGCCGCTCGGTCGATCGGCGGATGGAGGATGGAAATCGGGGCGTCTTGCCGCGCGCGTCCGGCAGGGTTTCCAGCCCTATATTCTCTTTCTCCCCGCCGGATTTGCCATGGTCAAAAAGAGAAATAATATGGAACTTTCCCCTGCAACACTTTGCACATTGTCACTCCTGTTTGCGCGCAAGCCATTGAATCTAAATGTTCTGCGTTTGGCACGCGAGTTGCACCATGAGAGGCGTGTGTCATTGGGCCGTGTTGAGAGGGGAACCCTGTACTCTGGCATGAATGTGAGCCCTCGTATATCCCGGTTTCTTCGGTCTTGAAGTCAACGTGCCAGCTGCAGGATAATCGGTTTCCCCGGCGTTGATCTCTGCGATAGGATAGAGTGCTGTACAGGACTCCTAGAGCAGCGCATGAAGTTCACGGAACCTGTCCTTTGGCAGGCATTTTGCAAGGATTGTAAGCAAAACGAATGCCCTTAGGGCGATTCTCAGGAGGAGAAGATGAAGAAATTGATGTTTGGATCTCTCGCATTGGCGGCGGCCCTTGCGATCACCCCATCTGCCTTGGCAGATACCATCGGCTTTCAAGCAAACAGCGGGTTCTCGTCTAGCGTGGTGGCGACTGTAAACGCTACAGGACCCAGCACCTCGAAATCGTTGTCGGGATCTCCTGGGCCAACCGACCCCATCATAGACACCAGCGGCCTGACCGTCACTGTCAGCAGCGCTGACCATCCCGGGGACGACTTCTTCCTCACAAACGCCACGATTTACTTTGCCTCCATTGCCGGCAATAGTGGATTCTCCTACGTCAATATGGGTGCGAACAGCTTCTTCGCGACCTACAATGGCAGCGGCGATGGCGCGGTTACAATTTCGGATGCGGCCTGCGGAGGGGTTTGCTTGTCTGGCACCCTCAACAACGGTACTTATGAGACCAGCGCCCTCGGGGGATCCTTCGGCGGGATCTTCACGGTCACCTACATTGCCCCCTACATCACGACTAAACTTGGCGATGTGGATACGATCCTGAACAACGGCGGCAACCCCGCAATTGACACCTTCGAGACATCGGGCAACCATATAGTGGGCACAACGGACACGGGCACACTTGACTCGGCTGCCACGCAGAACATCGTCGTTCCCGACCTAAACCCTCTCCCCGAGCCCTCGTCTCTGCTGTTGCTCGGCACTGGACTGCTCGGTCTGGCCGGCGCTACGTTCCGCCGGGCCAAGCTGGCCCGCAAGGCCTGAACTCGCAGCTGTTCTCTCTCCTCCTGGAATCGACGAAGGGCGCGGAAACGCGCCCTTTCGTTTGCCCCCAAGCCTCATCGCCCCGGCGGGGCGTGTTCTTTATCCCTTCGGCTGTGCGGCGATGACCGCCGCGTGGGTACCGATTACAAGCTCCCTCCCAGGGAATCCTGGCGATGTTTCGGTAAATGCCAAAGCTTATCGGGAAGCTGGGTTGTCCCACGCATCCTCAGGGGAAGGCGGCGGTCTTCGTGATCATGGTTTGATCCTCCTCAGGGCTTCTTCGCCGTGGCGAAGGACGGTGATGCTCTATTCCGGCTCGTCAGGCAGATCGTCCGGCCACTGCTGCGCTCCGTGCAGCAGACGCAGAATGCGCACCGTGTCATCGGCAATGCGATAAGCGGCGATATAGGGCGTGCGGGAGATGACCAGCTCGCGCGTTCCCTCAATGCGGCCTGGGCGACCCATCTCCGGGAATCGCTTCAGGTTGTCCACGCACGCCCGGATGCGATCATCGACGGATGCCGCGGCCCGCGGGCTGTCCGCCTCGATATAGTCGAAGATTGCATTACGATCCGCAAGCGCAAATGCCGACCATTCCAGAACCACGGACTATCTCGCTTCTTTGAGAAGCGCCTTGGCGCGCCTCTGGGCAAAGTGCGCTTCAACCTGCTCGTGGGGAACGGCGGGACGCGGATCGTCCAGGGCTTCGCGCACCTTGGCGCGAAACCAGGCGTCGTGTTCGGCGGTGTTTTGTGCCAGCGGGAAGGGGAGAGCTCCCTCGTTGGCGGTTCGCGTCAGAAGAATGCGCACGGCGTCCGATACCGTCATCCCCATTTCGCCGAGAACGGCTGCTGCGCGATCCTTCACAGCAGGATCAATCCGCGTTTGCACCAATGCGTTAGCAGGCATGACAAAGACTCCTCAGAGCGATTGTAATTCATTTGAATTACAATTCCAAGGGGCAGTGAGCGCGCAGGGGCGCATGGCTAATCACGGAGGCGCAAAATAGGAGTCGGTGGTATCTTTTCCAATGAGGGCCGAAACAAGCTTTTAGCGTCACCGAGGAGCAACAGATGAAGGAAATTGTCTTTGAAGTGGTGCAAGAGAGCGATGGAGGGTTCTGCGCCGAAGCGCTCGGCGAGAACATCTTCACGCAGGCTGATAGCTGGGAGGAACTGAAGGCGAACGCGCAGGAGGCGGTTCACGCCTACTATTTCGACTCGCCCGCTCCCGCTTCGATCCGGCTGCGCCTCGTCCGCGATGAAGTGCTGGCCGTGGCATGAAGCTGCCTCGCGATTTGAGCGGTGAGGAGCTGGTCAGGCACCTCTGCCGCAGATGGGGGTACCGGCAGGCGCATCAGGTCGGCAGCCACATCATTCTTGAGACCGGTTCCCCCGGCCATCAGCGCATTGCCGTTCCAGCACATGACCCCCTTCGGGTTGGCACGCTGAACGCGATCCTGGCCGCAGTCGCAGCGCACAAGGGCGTGGCGAAAGAGGATGTTCTTAAAGGGGTATGACTCTGGCCCGGGTTGTGGAAGTGGGTTGTGTTGGCAGATTGAGAGTTGGCGTTCGTGGTATCGCAGGTCCGAAAATCCGGACATGGGCGCCTGGCGGAGGGCTGGGGCACCCTCATTGGTGGGGACTCTCGGGTGGGGCGCCCGACCGACCGAATGGAAACCCGTGTCCCCAGCGAACATGCTAAACTTGCGTTTCCTTCGACGGTGAGTGCTGGTTCTACATCTGCGTGATTGAGGAGCCCCCAATGACGAAACTGAAGATGGCGCAGTCAATCCAGACAATCTCTGTGATTGTGCCTGCAAACCCCTTCATTCCAAATAAGGCGGAGGAGGTCAAACACTGCCTCGCTGCACTCGATGTCGTGAAGCTTATGGAGTGGTGGCCGGGTACGCCGCACGCGCCACACCGCAAACCTGAGAAGGTTCGCGCAATCCAAAGGTCGCTTGATTGGAGGCGTGTGACGCAGATTGCGGCCTACCTACTTCAGCGCGAGATTGTGGACGTACCGAAGAAGGTCGCTGAGTATTTTGGCGAGATATACGGCGCAACGGCGGGCGAACCGGGCCGCGAGTGGCCGCCGCGACTACCCAAAATTGCGAAGTTCTCGCGCAGCGAATACCCCACATTTTCAAACGTCCTTCTGCACGTCAACGGAGCAAATATAGACGTCGAGTCGGTCGCTCCCCAGGCTTCGGCAGGGAGGGCCGCAACGCTGGAATTCGATGCCGACGACCCAGGTCTCAACTTCTCTGTTATAGACGGACAACACCGCATAAATGGAGCTTACTTCGCGGTTCGAATCCTCAGGGAGAAGGATCCCGGGGCTAAATGGGAGATTCCTTCTGAAATATTCCTGGACTTAGACCAACCCGGCGCTGCTCCCAGACGACAGGCCCAGATTTTCATCGATGTGAACTTCTACCAGAAGAAGGTTGATAGATCGCTGGTAGCGGACCTCTTCCCTACCGCAAGGGGGACCCGCGACCCCTTAGATTCTAAAGAGCGGGCGCAGGACCTGGGTCGGAAACTCATGCTAGAAACCGGGCCGCTTGTGGGAATGGTGCAAATCCCGGGCATCCGGTTCGGAGTAAAGGATGTGGTAACTCTCTCCACCTTGAACTCGGCTATAGAAGACGTCATCGAAGATTTGTACAGGGCTGGAATTGAAAGCCTTGACGCGCAAGCGGAGTTTTTGGCCTTGTGCCTCGATGCATGGCTTGACGCGACTGGGAGAAAGGAAGACCTTTTCGGGAACACCCTGCTGAGCTCGGAAAACGTGGCCTACCAAGGCCGGGCGATTGTCTCGTTTCTCACGCTCTTGCCGGCATGCATTCTGGAGCTTCAGCGGAACGCTAAGGGGCCTCTTCTTTCTCCCCTCGCTCGTAAGGTGCTGACCTTGTTTCTCAGCGACGTCATGAAGCGGGCGGGCCTGCTTGAGTCTGGCAAGTTCTTATCCAAGCGCGATTTCAAGGACAAGGGGTTTGTAGGGAGCGGCGGGCTTGCGCGATTCCGAGACCGCTTATGGGCCACTGTCGGCAACAGAAGGTTGGTCGGCCAGATGGACTCGGAAGAGATTTCGGAATTGGCATCAAGAAACCGCGGGAAGGTAAGAAATGAACTGGAGGCGCAACATGGACGTTGACCCAGGTCTCCACGCACATGTTTCCAGGCTATTCGCTCCGCTAAACCGTCAGCGGGCAACTGACGGCTTTCCGACCACGGATTCCCTTTCGGATGCGCTAACTTCATCCGCTACGCATAAGCCGAAGCCGAAAGCGGCGTACCCGGTGGGCATACCGCCGGTCGTTGCTTCAATGTTCTCGACGGCCGGAGTCAATTCCTGGATGCGCGCCGTCCACAGTTTCCTTGTCAGCGCAGCCTTGACGGATGTCAGCCCCATTTGGGCCTCCGTAGCCGGATATTACTCGAGTCACTATTCTGTCCGGGCGATCGCTCATGTACTCGGATTTTTCCAACTGTTCGCTGCGAAACAGACTGTCCAAATTGAGCTAGATGGCAATCACTTCAAGGGCACATTCAACCCCAAAACGGGGAACGACCGCGAGCACAGGCTTTACTGGAAGTTCGTGAAGTCAAATGTGCTCTTCGCTGATGACCCGTTTTTCACCGATAACGATTCAAGCAGGGACCCTTCCGACGCCGGGCACCGCGAGCGCGCCAACTACGCGGATTTTCTCCATGACTTCCCGCAATTTCGGCCGCTGGACCGTGAGGAACTCGTCCGGCGTATCCGAAGGATATCTAACATCGAATTCAGTGCTCCGCCTATTCCGAGTAGGAACAGATACCCAGACATAGAGTCGGTTCAGGTAGTCGCTTACCACCGCTTGGTCAAATTTCGCGACCTGCTCGATGAGATACTAGGAGCAGGAAACCGGTTTTGGAGCGTTCATCGCAACCCATCTTGGGCGAGGGATTTTGTCGACTATCAACTTGTGGACGCAAAGACAAATCCTGGGGCTCTTGGCAAGGAGTGATCAGAAAACTGAGCCAAAGGGTCGGCGCGGAACTCCGCTCTGGATAACAACTGAACTCCTGCGATGATTTGACCGAAATTATTCTCGCACAAAAGCGCGGAACGCGGACCGACGCCCGCGTTCTCAGTGGTGAAGCTTTGCAGTGACTTACCCTTTGGCGAGCACGCCGCCGGAGACGCGCTCGCGCAGGATTTCGTGGGCGTGGGACAGGAACTCGTCCAGCGGCAGCTTGCCCGCGTCCACTTCGGCGAGGATCGCGCGCTGGGCGGCGTACTCGCGGTTCACGATGCCGGCCTTGGATTGCAGCATCCGCCAGGCCTTGCGGCGCTCTACGCAGAACATGACTAACTGGCGGCTGATGGCGTAGAAGGTCGTCTTGCCGGATTCGTCGCCGACCGCGATATAGACGCCGAAGTCGGGGATGAAGGCGCGGTGGCCGGGGTCGAGGTAGCGGCGGTAGACCACGTCCTGCTGGGTGATGCGGACCAGCATGTTATCGAGCGGGATGAGTTTGGCCGCGGCCTCGGGCTTGATCTTCTTCAGATGATTCCGGAAGCGGGCTTCGGTGGTGCACCAGTGGGCGACAGTGTAGCGCTGGGTCTCGCCGGTGGTCTTGGATTTGGTCTCGTACCAGTCGAGATCGATGGAGGGATTGCCCTTGAGGTCGAGCGCCTCCTGATAGGTTTCGCCGAGGCGGGGGTTAAAGACGAACTCCGGCGCGCCGCGGCTGTCGCGCACGCGCTGGGCCTGGAAGAGCGCCATATCGTCGGGCACGCCGTGCTCCGGCTGGCAGGTGGTGAAGGCCTGGATGAACAGGGTGCCGCGATACTCCAGGCCGTCGAGGATGGCGCGGTAGAGCTTGGGCGCGTTGGCCATGGAGACCTGGGCGACGAAGGGCGAGCCGTGGCCGGCGAGGAAGGTCTCGGCTACCGTCTTCTTCTCGGTGTTCTTGCCCTGGGTGGCCGCGCCGAAGACGTTCATGTCGTTGCCGCCCAGCATGGGAGTGGAGTCGGAGTTCTGCCCGCCGGTGTTGGAGTAGACCTGCGTATCGAGCATCAGCACCTTGACGTTGGGCCGGTTTTGCAGAATCACCTTGGACATGTTCTGGTAGCCGATGTCGCCCATGCCGCCGTCGCCGCCCACGGCCCAGACCTTGGGCAGCTCGACGATCTCGCGGTCGGTCATCAGCGCGTCGGTAAAGTGGCTGAGGTGGTAATACTCCTCCTCGCTGATGACTCCGGTCTCGCGCGCAAGCAGCGCGTCGGCCAGGCGCTCGGGAATGACGGAGCGGCGCGCATGATCGACGATGAAGCTCTCGCCCATCAGCCAGCCCACCGTAACGCCATCCTGGAAGAGCGAGTTCATCCACGGATAGGGGTGGGGATTGTTGGGCGCGGTGGAACCGTAGACGGTGTTGCAGCCGGTGTGGGCGGCCATGGCCATCACGCTCATGCCGTTGGCCAGGCGGCCGTCGACGGCTTGCAGGTTCTTGTGGTTGAAGGCCTCGGTCAGCAGGACGGCGGCAATGGCCTCGACCAGCTCGGCGTCGGTGATGGCGCCGTGTCCGGCCTCGTAAGCGGCGATGCGGGTGCGCGTGTCGGCAGCGTCTTCGCCGCCCAGGCCGAGAATCAGGTGGGCGATGGCCTGGCGGAGCAGCGCGTACTCGGCGGGGCTGCGCTCTTTGAGAGCGGCTAGTTTGGCCACGCCGACCTTTTCGAGCTCGCCGGCCTTGGCCAGAAAGCGGTCGCTCTTGGCGTGAAAGACGGGGCGCATGTAGGCTTCGGTGACGGCGGCGATGGAGCGCAGCACGCTTTTTTCGCCGCAGCCGGCGCAGGCGCCGTCGCCCGAGACCAGCGCGTCGTAGTTGGTCCTCACCATGAGCATGTTGCGCAGCGTCGCGGTCTTCGAGTCGGCCGGATTGGCGGCGTTGAAGAGGCCGAGATACTTCTGCGAGGTATCGGGCAGCAGATCGAGGAAGGCGGTGCCGGTGGTGTGCCCGGCGTTGACTTCTTCGGTTTCGGCCACCATCCTGAGCGCGTTGTGGTCGCCGCAAGCGGTGACGCAGGCCGCGCAGCCCTTGCACAGATCGCTGACAAAGATGGAGAAGATGCCGCCCGAGCCGGGCGACTTCCGCTCCGGCGAGCTGAAGATGGCGTTCACCTTCTGATAGGCCATGGGAACCTTGGAGAGGATGGCGAAGAATTGCTCCTTCGCCGCGGAGGAGAAGCCGTCCACCGAATCCGTAACTTCGCGCAGGATGGTGGGCAGCGGCGTTCCTGTCTTCACCTCCGCCACCATGCGCTGGCGGGCGAGGCGCTCGATCTCAGGCAGCGCGCGCATCAGACTGGCGCGGTCGGCGGGATCGGCAACATAGTAGGAGACGGCGGTCGAAAGCAGTGTGCTCAAGTCCTGCGAGCAGTTGGGCAGCGCGGTATCCGGGCAGACCGAGATGCACTCCATGCACTGGGTGCAGTTCTCGGGGATGAAGAGCGGGGTCTCGCGCCGGGCCACGTACTTTGAGGCGGTGTCGCCGGTGGCGGCGGCGATCATGCCCATGGCTGAGAGCGGCGTGACGGGCTGGTTGTAGCCGAAGTGGGCGCGGAACTGGGCGTCGAAGTTGGCCACGCTGGCCAGCGGCGTACGCTTGGCCTGGCCGGCGGGCAGCGGGGTGGAGCGGCAGCCCGTGCCGCACGAGCCTCCGGCGGTGGCGAGTTCCAGAATCGGCAGCAGCGCCGCGCCGCGCAGGCTGGAGCGGTCGGCCGCGGCCAGCGCGCCAATCTTGATCTCCTTCACCTGATCGAAGCCCTGCATCATCACTTCCATGTTGGACTCGACCACCGCTTCGCCCAGCTTGCCGAACTTCTTCACATACTGCTTGCGGACGACCTCGCGATATTGCTCCTGGGTGATGCCGAAGTCGCGGAGCAAGGCGCTGACGGCGAAGAATGCGCCCAGAAAGGCGTTGCCCTGCATGCGCAGTTGCAGATCGCTGCGGTCGGTCGCCTTCTTGGCGATGGCAAAGCCGGGCAGCGTGAAGACGCGGATGTTCTTGTCGATGATCTGCTTGCGCGCCCGCTGCGGCAGGCGTTCCCAGGCCTGCTCGCCCTCTTCGTCCGACTCCCAAACCAGCGAGCCGCCATCCGCCATGCCGTCCAGCGGGTTGGTGTGTGTGAAGGCCTTGGGGTCGCAGCAGAGAACGACCGTCACGTGGCGCAGGTCGCAGTTGACGCGGATACGTTCCTTGGCGGCGACCATGAAATAGGCGGTCGGCGCGCCCTTCTTCTCCGATCCGTACTTGGGATTGGCGCTCACGTGGATCACTTCCTTGGGGTTGCCCAGCTCGTCCTTCAGGCCGTCGCGCTCGTAGAGCAGATCGTTCAGGTCGCCGATGATCGCGCCCAGGTTCTTGCCGGTGGTGATGGCGCCCCAGCCGCCGATGGAGTGGAAACGCACGGCAATCGCGCCCTCGGGCAGCAGCGACGGCGTCTCGTCGGCAATGACGGCGTAAGGATGGTCGATCCCCAGCACGAAGAAGCTGGCCCCGTCCGCTGCGCGCTTGCCGTCCTTGCGGGCGCGGCCGGCGGTGGCAAATTCGTATGCGCCGATGATGTGCTCGGGGCGGAAGTCGCGCGAGCCCAGCCCGTAAGAGCCGCCCAGGATGCGCGGCACCTCGCCGATGGTGAGGGCGGGCAGACCCTCGGCCGCCTGAAGTGCTCTGGAAAACGCGGTGCGAATATCGCGGCCCAGCGGATTGTCACCGGCCAGAGCCTCGTCGGTGCGCTCCAGTACGATGACGTTCTTCTTGCCCCGGAGCGCGCTGACGATGGCGGCTTCGGGGAAGGGGCGAAGGACGTTGACGTGGATGGAGCCGACGGATGAGCCGCGCGTCTGGCGCAGGTAATCCACCGCGGCCTCGATGTTTTCGGCGGCCGAGCCGAGGGAGACGAAGACCGTATCCGCGCCGCTGGTCTTATATTCGCTGATAAGTCCGTAGTTACGGCCGGTAAGTTCGCCAAAATCCTTGTAGGCTGCCTCAAGAAACTGCAAGATCGGCTCGGCGAAGTTATTGCGCCGCGCCACCACGCCCTGCATGTAATGTTCCTGATTCTGCACCGGCCCCAGCAGCACGGGGTTGGTCAGGTCCATCATCTTCGGCACGCGGCGGCGCGTGGGGCCAAAGAGGATGCGCTGCGCCTCGGTGGGGCAGTCGATGATGTCCGCGGGCGAGCCGAGATACTCGCGGATCAGCTCCGATTCATGCTTGTGGAAGGTGCGCTCCAGGTGCGAGGTCAGGAAGCCGTCCATGATGTTCATGCCGGGAGTGAGCGAGAGTTCGGTTACGCGGCGCAGAATCAGCGCCTGGTCGGCGGTCTGCTGCGCGTCCTTGCCGAAGAGCATGATCCAGCCCGTATCGAGAGCGCCGTAGATGTCGTCGTGGCCGCAATGCACGTTGAGGGCGTGCTTGGTGAGCGCGCGCGCGGCCACCTCCAGCACCATCGTGGAGCCTTTACCCGGCGCGTGATAGTACTGCTCCACGCCGTAGACCACGCCCTGCCCGGAGGTGAAGTTGACCACCCGCTTGCCGCACACCGAGTGGGCAATGGCGCCGCCCTGGGCCGCGTGCTCGCCTTCGGTCTCAATGGCGATGGTGTTATGCCCGAAGACGTTCAGATTGCCCTCGGCGTAGGCCTGCTGGAAGAGCTCGCCGCCCTCCGTCGAAGGCGTGATGGGATAAAACACGCCCGCGTCGGCGATTCGCGTCTCGGTGTGGTACGAGACCAACTGGTTTCCGTTTGCAGTGACACGAATGCCAGGAAAGCGAGCGGCAGTTGTCATCGATCCCTCTCTGTGTGCAGCGCACTTCGGTTGAAGCCGTCGCATTGCGCTGCGAGCTGCGCGGATTCGGGCATGTGCTCCCGGAGAATCCGTCGCGGTTCGTTGCCTTCGCCGATCGGACCGCAAGGTAGAGCGGGCCTGACCATGCCCTTGCAAGTGTAAAGGCCGGGATGGAGACGAGGGAACCCAAGGGGAGGGTTGTTCCTCAAGCGAGCGGCAGAGCCGGCCTGATACAAGTATGCACCGATTGCGGGAGACGGTGTCTCAGGAGGTGGGAAGGGGTCGTGGGCCGCTTTGGATCGCCGGGCGGTCCAGGGCGCGGGACTCCCGGCGCGGGTTCGTGCATCTCAGCGAGTGAGGCGCCCTGTAGCCGTCGACAGGCTTCGTGAGTCCTGATAGCCTTTGGTCTGTACCTCGAACCTCGGCGTGTCCATCCAATTCGCCTCCAAATCCGCCTGACCGGAACGTCCCGACCCGACGCGATTCAAGAAGGGCACTGAGGACGCTGACCGATGTCTTGTCCTCAACCCTCAGGCAAGACAAGGGGCGGCATGCACACCGCCCGGGTCTGGTGTGCCAGGACAGAGCCATGGTCCGCATCTGGGACGCCCATCTCTAGGTTGGCGGGCTCTATGGAACCGGATCCACCCGCTCGGCCCTAACGGCCTTTGAGCCTCGAGTCAATGCCACGCTTCTGGTTATCGAAGTCGGACTTTGGGATCAATATGCGGCCATTCCTAAGACACACAATATACGGCCCAGAAAAAAGGGCGTTCCCATTGATGTCCAACTCAGACGCCTTTGCTGCCCTGCCGCCATCGTCAGGAAGGAATATTTCATCTTCGATAATCTCCCCACTCAAATTGAATATCTGGCAATAATCGGCATCTTGATTCGGATCGTAAGAGCAATGTTGCCACCAGCCCGCCTCGCCTCCTTCAACATATACCGAGTCGCGAGGAATATTATTGGGCCGCGGACGCCTACAGCCCTCAAGCCAGGAACCAGAGAATAGTACAAAGATCCCCAGCATAATCACAATTCCGCGTGGTTGTCTTACCACACCTAGACCTCCCTTGCATCCCCACATATCTCATGGTCGCCGTGCGATTTCCCTTGCCGCTCCTCCAGAGATGGAATACTCCTCCCCTTGAGACAGTTCATTCCATTCTCGACACAAACCCCAAATGTCACCATTCCCTCTACTGCTTCACCAGTTCGACGCGGCGGTTCTTGGCGCGGCCGGCCTCGCTGTCATTCGACGCCACGGGAGCGTAAGGGCCGCTGCCATAGGCCTTTAGCCTGACGGCCGGGACCGCGTACTTCGTGGTGAGCGCGGAGAGCACCGCCTCTGCGCGCCGGCGCGAAAGGTCCATGTTCATGTCGAGCGCGCCCTGGTTGTCGGTGTGCCCGACGACATAGAGTTTCAGGCTAGGGTCGCCTTGCAGCAGCTTGGCGATCTCTTTCAGAGTCGCGTCTGACTCAGGCTTGACATCGGCCTTGCCGGTGTCGAAGTAGATCCCGTAAACCGAAGCGTGGCCGGTGCGGTTGATGTCTTTGGCCAACGACGCGGCGTTCACCGTGATGAGATCCGACTCCATGGGCTTCACTTCAATGACATAAAGCTCGGCATTGGCTCGGGAATCCGGGCCCTGGTCGTCGACCAGCAGGCTCACATATACGTCGCCTTCCGGCCGCGCCAGCTTCGCCGAAATATAGTGAATTCCGTGCTCGGGCCCCCAGTAATCGGTGTTGTCGCCGCTGTTGGCGTAGGCATTTGCAATCGTGCTCCCGCAACCCTGCGGGCCGCACGTAAAGAGGGTCTCAAACCCGGCCTTCTTGAGCGCGGATTGATAGTTGCGAAAGACCTCCAGCACTGTGCGTCCCGCAGGCGCCACGTAAACGATGCGGGTGATCTTCCCCTCCAAGTGCTGGTTCTTGGTAATCTTGTTCTCCTCCTCGACCGGACCCAGCGGAAGGCTGAACTCATCGAACTCTTTGGTCAGATACTTGGCGATATACGAGCCGGGATATCGCGTAATCAGCGGATGGTCCTTGCTTCCCTCCATGTCCTGGTCCTGGGCTGCCGCGACGGGCGCCGCCAGGCCGAGCAATAAGCAGGCTGCGAATACTGTGCGAATGAAAGTTGTCATGCGTTCCTCCGTGCGCCGGGGCTTGCATCTTGCTTTTCCGGCTACAGGGGAATATAGCACCGGCTGCCTCTGCTCGCGTTCGTTTTGCGTCTGTTGCTGAAGGACGTTCGCAGGCACATGGGCCGCCTGGAGCGGGTTCTTCGCAGCAGAGCGGAATCCCTCCCGCCGCCCGCCTCATCTGAGAGAATAAGGACAGTGAATCGAGCGCGAAATCTTGTCTTCCGGCGGGCGGCGGCGCCGGTGTTTCTTGCCGCGCTAGCCATGATTCTGTCTTTGGCCGGCGCGGGACTGGTCGCGACAGCCCAGGCTCCCAATCCCACCTCCGCCGTCAATCCATTCTTCGGCAGCGTGACCGCCCATCCAGCCAGCGATGAGACCCTCAAGCTATCGCTCGACGACGCGGTCAGCCTCGGCCTCAAGAACAATCTCGGCCTGAAAGAAGCCGAGAGCGGCGAAAAGGCGCTCCACGGCGAAAAGAACGAGGCCCTGCAGAACTTTCTGCCCAGCATCACCGTCGGCGGCGACCTCGGCGTCCACCAGCAGAGCCTGGCCGCGCTGGGCTTCGGCCCTGGCGTCATCAAGGAGTTCGCCTCGCTCTTTCCCGGCGGCAAAGTTCCGGCGGGATTCTCGTTCATTACCCGCGACGACCTGACCGAGGGGCAGATTCGGTATGGCCAGATGCTCTTCTCCGGCCCGGTGATCTCCGCCTTCAAGGCGGCCGGCGCAGCCGAGCGAGCGGCCTACTTCGCCAAGATGTCGGCGCGCGAAGAGGTGGTCCAGCAGGTGGCCGCGGCCTATCTGCACTGCATCGCCGCCGCCAGCGAGGTGGACAACGCCAAGGCGCTCGAAGCCGCCGCGCAGTTGCTGTTCAGCCAGGCCCATGCCGCGCACGAGGCCGGCGTGGTGGCTAATCTCGACGAGTTGCGGGCGCGGGTTCAGCTCCAGGCCCAGCAGCAGGCCCTCATCGCCGCCCAGAACGCCCTGGACAAAGACCTCATCCTGCTCAAGCGCGAGATCGGCATCGACCCCGGCCAGAGAATCGCGCTCACCGACCCCGCGCCTTACAGCGACCTGGCCGCGCAGTCCCCGGAAGAGGTGCGGGCCGTCGCCTACAAGAACCGCCAGGACTACCAGGATTTGCAGAATCAGGCCATCGCCTACAAGGCCATCCACACGGCCTATCGCAGCCAGCGCCTGCCCAGCCTCAGCTTTGGCGGCTACTACGGCGTCAGCAAGGTCAACGGCGTCGGCTCGCACGGAAACTTCGTCGCTCAGGGCACGCTCAGCGTCCCGCTCTTCCGCGAGGCCAAACTGCGCGGCGATGCGGACGCGGCCCAGGCGCAATTAGCCGCCGTCGATGCGCAGCTCGCCGACCTGAGGGGCGCCATCGACCAGCAGGTGCGCTCGGCGCTGCTGGACGTGGATGCAACCTCGAAGCTGGTCGCCGTGGCCCGCTCCAACGTCGAGCTGGCCACCCGCGCCCTCAGCGACGAGACCGACCGCGTGAACGCCGGTGTGGACGACAACCTGCCCCTGGTCACCGCGCAGGCCACGCTGGCCTCGGCCGAGAGCAACCTGGTCGAAAGTCTCTACCAGTACAACCTCTCCAAGCTGGCGCTGGCCCGCGCCACAGGGGTCATCGAGCAGCAGTACCGGGTGTATCTGGGGCGGTAGTTGACGGGTTAGATCTGTCTCGGCGCCGCGCGGCGGAGTATCCTTCCCAAGAGCATGTTGTTGGACCTTCGAAGCTCGCTAAATGAAGTGCGAGTAAGATGATGTTCCAAACCTTGCCAAAGGAGCCTGCCATGCGCCGCTTCGCGATTGCCCTTCCGATGTGCCTGTGCTTGCTGTCAAACCTCGCCTCCGCTCAGACGAAAGATAAGGATCTGAAGACCTATCTGGATGGCGTTACAGAGCGCGGGCGCGCCCTCTACGCCTACGACCAGGCGGCATGGCTTGGAACTGACGCTTTCTTCGCCCTGCATCCCGACACCAACGGGCTCACCCACTACATCTGTTCAAAGACCTCCTCAGGCTGGCTGGTCACGTTTCCGAAATGGAACGAGACACATGACAAGCTGTTTGAGGTGTATGAAGCGGCTGAGTCGGAGCCCGGGAAGTACGAGGCTCGGAAGTTCGATCCGCCGAAGGAAGCCACCGATGACCTGACTGCCATGGAGCGCGCGCTGGAGCTTGCGGTCGCGGATTTCCAGCGTCCGGACCGGCCCTATAACTCCGCCGTACTTCCGGCTCCAGGCGGCAACCTGTATGTCTATCTCTACCCCGGCCAGACGAAAAGCACCATCTGGCCCATCGGGGGCGATGTCCGTTATACGATCTCTTCGGACGGCAAACATATCGTCGAGAAACGTCAATTGCACAAGACGATTCTCGATATGGAGTACAAACCCGGATCAAATGTTGTTGCTGGCGTTCACAGTCACATTCTCAGCGATGTCCCCGAAGACACCGATGTACTGTACGTGCTGAACCGGCGGCCGCTGATTCCGGAGTATATTGGAACGTCAAAACGACTCTTTGTTGTGAATACCGATGGCACAATCGCTGTGACTAAGAAATGAATGATTCGCATTTCGCCTCTGCCTTGTAACCTCTCGCGTGTAACCTGTAAATAAGAGGCACCCCCCATGCACTCCGGCAAGCAGTTGAGGATCAAGTACTACGTCGAGCCGGATGCGGCGGCGCTGGCCCGCCGCGCGGCGCAGTATCTGGTCGAGATGGCGGGCGAGGCGGTGGCATACAGCGGACACGCGCGCATCGCCATCAGCGGCGGCTCCACGCCCAGGGCCGCATTCGAGCTGCTGGCCGACCCCAGCCACCCGTGGCTCTCCCGCATGCCCTGGGAGAAGCTCGACCTCTACTGGGTGGACGAGCGCGCCGTTCCTCCCGACCACCCCGACAGCAACTACCGCATGACGCGCGAGGCGCTGCTCGATCGCGTGCCGCTCCGGCCCGAACAGATTCACCGCATCGAGGGCGAGCTCGACCCGGAGGCAGCCGCCGCCCGCTACGAGGCGGAGCTGCGCAACGGCTTTCGCCTGGAGGGCGCCCAGCTTCCCAGCTTCGACCTCGTCGCCCTGGGCATGGGCGCCGACGGCCACACCGCTTCGCTCTTCCCGCACACCCAGGCCATTCACGAGCTAAATCGGCTGGCCGCCGCCAACTTTGTGCCCCAGAAGGACTCCTGGCGCATCACCCTTACCTGGCCGGTGATCAACCGCGCCAGCTCCGTCTTCTTCCTCATCGCGGGAGCGGACAAGGCCAGTGTTTTGAGCGAGGTACTGACCGGCCCGCGCGATCCTGAGCGGCTGCCCAGCCAGCTGATATGGCCCTCCAGCGGTATACTGACAGTGATTCTGGACAAAGCGGCAGCTTCGCTTTTACCCGCGACCGACGGGGAGGGCTGTGGGTTTCTGGAGAGGGAAAGATGATTCTGGCGGGTGATGTAGGCGGCACCAAGGTCGATCTGGCGCTGTATGACTTTAACAATGGAAAGCTTAGTTATACCCGCGATAAGATATACCGGGCCAGGGATTACTCCGGCCTGGAAGCGATCGTAACGGAGTTTCTCGCTTCGGAAAAGGTGACCGCGGCCTGTTTTGGCGTGCCGGGACCGGTGCGCGACGGCCGCCTGCGCCTCACCAATCTGCCCTGGACGCTCGATAGCCGCGAGCTGTCGGCCGGCCTCGGCATTCAGCACGTCTTCCTGATCAACGATCTGGAGGCCAACGGCTACGGCGTGGCGGAGCTGGGCGACGGCCAGATCTTCACCCTCAACGAGGGCGACCCCAGCCAGATCGGCAACCGCGCCCTGATCGCCGCCGGAACCGGCCTGGGGCAGTGCTTCCTGGTTTGGAACGGCCACCGGCACACGCCCTATCCCTCCGAGGGCGGCCACGCCGACTACGCGCCGCGCAACGAGGACGAGATCGACCTGCTGCGTTTTCTCAAGCAGAAGTACGACGGGCGCATCAGCTTTGAGCGTGTCGTCAGCGGCCAGGGACTGAGCAACATCTACGAGTTTCTGCGCGAGGTGCGCGGCATGGACGAGCCGGCCCGGCTGGCCCAGCGCATGGCCGCCGAAGACCCCAACGCCGTGATTACCGAGCTGGCGCTGGCGGCCAAAAGCGAAATCTGCGAGAAGACCATGGATATGTTCGTCTCCGCCTACGGCGCCGAGGCCGGCAACCTGGCCCTCAAGATCCTGCCGGCGGGCGGCCTCTATGTGGGCGGAGGCATCGCGCCCCGCATCCTGGAGAAGCTGAAAGACGGCGCCTTCATGAAGGCCTTCGCCGACAAGGGCCGGATGAGCCAGTTGCTCATCAACATGCCGGTGCGCATCATCCTGGAGAGCCGCGCCGCGCTGATGGGCGCCGCCGCCTACGCCGAAGCCAAAGCAGCCGAACTCAGCGGCATCTCGCCCCGCGCCGCTTCGGTAAAGTTTTAGCCGGTTGCAGCCAACGGGCAGAGGAGTCCGCGGCTCGGAATCCTCTGCCCCCGATTCTCTCCAGGCAAACCCTCCCTACAGCGCCCGCAGTTGCGGTTCCTGGCGGGTTGCCGCGGGGATTGCCGCGGCGGCGGCCGGAGCGGTGAACAGCAGCACCAGCAATCCGGCGTAGGCGAAGGAGTCGCAGGTGATCTCCACGCCGTGGGTGATGCGCAGAACCGCGGGCAGGAACGTCCCCGCCGCCAGCCCGTAGATTCCCACCGCGACGGCGTGGGCCAGGCCCAGCGCCAGCCAGAGACCGCGGCGCGAGCCTTTCCAGAGCGCAATCAGCGGCAGCGATGAAGCCATGAAGATCACGCTGCGGAGCAGTTGCATCGCAATTATCGTGCTCATGGGCGGGATATGAAGCCCGCGAATCGACCCGTTCTGGTAGTACGGCACCACGATGGGCGAGACGCACACCCCGAAGAAGAAGTAGATCACCGGCCAAACGAGCCAGGCGGTCAGCCCTCGGCCCGTCCAGGCCAGCCAACCCCGCGCTGGGAATCCCGCCGGCTGCTCCGTCTGGCCAAAGCAGAAGCCCAGCGCGCAGGCCAGAAACAGCGACTGCAAGGCATAGATAAGCGTGTGCGCGGGGATGGCGCCTTGAAAATAACTGGTGAAGATGGCGCCGTCGAGGATGGTGTTGACCCCGAAGGCGAGAAACAGGAAGCTGCCCAGCGCACCGGCCCGCGCCGCGCTGGAGCCGGCCAGCCCGCGCGCCAGCGGGTAGAGCCCCAGCACCAGCAACCCTCCTGCCCCGAGGACCGTGAGGAAATGCATAAAACCGGTATCCATGTTCGGCGGAAGGATCATCCGCAGGCGCAGCAAGTGAACGAGAGTTCCGGCGCCTATCATGGCGACGCCGAGGGCGGCCCAGCAGGCCACGAGTTTAAGAATGGTTTTCATAGCGAATCCTCCATAAGCCGGGCGCGGGCATGGCGCGCCCAGGCGAGTTGGGCCTCAAACCCCTCAACCCCCGATTGAAAGGCAAGCAGGCCGGTGTTCAGCGGCATTTGGGAGCTGGAGCGCTCGAAGTCGGCGCGCAACTCCCCGGCGTAGGCGGCAAGCGCCTGCTCAAATTGGCCGAGAAAGCGCAGGGCGGTGGAGCGGGGGACGTTTCCATCCATGAAGGCAAAGCGCAGCATCAACTCGGGGAGCCGCCAGACGACGTCCTCGCGCGCCACCGGCCGCTCCAGCCAGGCGACGAGCGAGGATTCACCCTGCGGGGTCAGATGGAAGACCTGCCGCCGGCGCGGGTCTTCGGGTTGGCTCGAAGGCTTGGCGTCGGCGATCCATCCCCGCGCCTGCAGACGGCGCAGCGCCGGGTAGATGGACCCCGGACTGTCGCTGAAATGGCGCATGGCGGTCTTGGCAAAGGTCTTGCGCAGGTCGTATCCGGACTGCGGCTTCTGCTTGAGAAGTCCGACGAGGGCAAATTCGAGGTTGGAGGTGTTTTTCATAGTACGTCTCGTACTATAGTACGCGCCGTACTATTTGTCAACAAGAAAAACCGCTCCGCTGAGCGGACGAATTCCTATCGCCGCATCACCGAGCCCATAGCCGCAATCGTTCCGTGATAGAAGTACTGTCCCAGCCCCACCGTGAACAGCCAGCAGCCGTAGAGCGCGTGCTCGAAGCTCGAAGTGGCCAGCGAGCCGGTCTCCGCATAGCGCGCGGCAAACAGCAGTCCGCCGGCAAAGGTGAGCGTGACGGCCAGCCAGTTGCGGAAGATGATGTGAAGAAACGCAAAGGCCGCCGCGCTGGCCACGATCATCGCCCACTTGCCCGGAAACAGCGCCGCATAGCGCTCGAAGAAGAAGGCCCGGTAAAGCAGCCCCTGGGGATAGACCGACAGTACCGGATAGGCCACCATCACCACCGCCCAGAACCCCGGATGCTGGCGCGCGAAGCTCCACTCCAGATCGGGCGCAAACCGCCGCACCCCCAGCCAAAGCGCCAGCGCCAAAACAGCGAAGATGCCCAGGATCGCGCCCAGCCGGCCGGGCAACCGGCCCAGGTTCCACAGCCGCGCACGGTCAAAGCACGGATCGGAGAGCAAGCGCCAACCCGCATACCCCGCCACCACCCAAAGCAGGGGCAGCGCCGGAATCCGCACCGGCGCATACCGGTACCCCAGCGGCAAGGCCACAAACAGCAGCAGAAACTCCACACTGAGCGCGGAGCGGGTCATCGAGAGTCGTCCTCGCCTCCAGCTTACCCCAGCAGCGGTGGTAAACCTTCCTCGGTTTCGCCCGCTTCCGGCAGCGGCTCCCGCCCGATGGCCCTCATGCGGTTCTCGATCGCCATCCGGTCCAGCGTCTCCAGCGGCAGGCTGAGAAAGAGTTGCACGCGATGCCGCATCTGCCGCAGCGTGTTCTGAAAAGCCGCGCGCTTCACCTCGTCGCTGCCTTCCACGGCCGCGGGGTCGGGAAAGCCCCAATGCGCCGTCACCGGCCGCCCCGGCCAAAATGGGCACGTCTCGCCCGCTGCGTTGTCGCAAACGGTTACGATGAAGTCCATCGGCGGCGAATCGGGCTGGGCGAACTCGTTCCAGCTCTTGCTGCGCAGATTCTCGACCGGATAGCCCAGCGCCTGCGCCTGTTCGATGGCGAAGGGGTTCACCCTCCCTTTGGGGTGGCTGCCCGCGCTGTAGGCCTTGAAGCGCCCCGCGCCCAGCGTATTGAACAGCGCTTCGCCCAGGATGCTGCGCGCCGAGTTGCCGGTGCACAGGACGAGAATGCTGTAGGGCTTTGGCATGGTTTCCCCCAATCCTAACTTGCTCAGCCGTGCCAAGCTGGCGCTCAGCGCCCGCCGCCGGGCTTCGTCGCCCGGATAAACGCGCTCATGAATTTGCCCTCGACCTGCGGTGCGATCGCATCCGCATCGAGGCCCGCCTCGACAAGAAAACTCCGCGCATCCTCGATCGAATACACACGCGTCGGCTCAATGGAAATCTCGCCGAAGCCCGCCTGCGCCAGCTTGGCCGCATACTCCCGCTCCTCGAGTGCGCCGGCGATGCAGCCCACCCACAGCAGCATGTTTCTGCGCACCTGCTCAGGGACTTCGCCGCGCACCACCACGTCGGAAACGGCGAAGCGCCCGCCCGGCTTGAGCACGCGAAATGCCTCCCGCAGCACCCGGCTCTTGTCGGCGGAGAGATTGATGACGCAGTTGGAGATCACCACGTCCACCGATGCGTCGGGCAGGGGAATGTTCTCCATCTCGCCCTTGAGGAACTCGACATTCTCGACGCCCGCCTGGCGCTGATTCTCGCGGGCCAGCGCCAGCATATCGTCGGTCATATCCAGCCCATACGCCTTGCCCGCCGGTCCCACGCGCCGGGCCGAGAGCAGCACGTCGATGCCGCCGCCGGAGCCAAGGTCCAGCACCGTCTCGCCGGCCTTCAGCTCAATCAGCGCCGTGGGATTGCCGCAGCCCAGCGACGCCTGCACGGCGCTCTCCGGAAGCCCGCTCTTTTCAACGTCGTTGTACAGGTTGGTCGTCACCGGGTCGCAGCAGCGCAGAGCCGGATCGCCGCAAGCTACCGAGCCGGTCTTCCGCACCTGCCTCGCCGCCGCTCCATATTTCTCTTTCACCAGGGTTTTCGTGTCCATCGTTCGCGCCTCACATTCGCTTTAGCGAATATATTAAACGCCTTCATATTTGTCAATGCGTATACAATGTCTTCATGGTCTGCCGCTCCAAACCCGTCAGCCTGGCCAGCCTGTTTGCGGCGCTGGCCGACCCCACCCGCCTGCGTTTGCTCAACCTGATGGCGGGGCGCGAGGTTTGCGTCTGCTACTTTGTCGAGATTCTGCGCCAGGGCCAGCCCAAGATCTCCCGGCATCTTGCCTACCTGCGCAAGGCCGGCATCGTTGCCGCCCGCCGCCAGGGCAAGTGGATGCACTACAGCATCTGTCCTCCGACCGATGCCGCCGCCGCGTCCATTCTGGCCGCAGTGCTGGCTTCGCTCGGCCGCAACAAGCAGATGCAAAACGACCTGGCCAAACTCGACCGCGCCCGCCGCGCGCCGCAAAGCCTCGTCCTGCCGGAAGGCGCTCCCCGTCCGGCGCCGGCCGCTCCACGCGCAGGGAGATAGGTCCCTTGCTGACTTTCCGCGAGTTTCGCGGCGAGGTCTGCGGCCGCTTCGACGTGAATGTCGCGGCTTTGCTATGCATTCTCTTCGCTTTTGCGATGGCGCCTTGCGCGCGCTTCCCTGGGCTGGTTATCTTTGTGAAGCAGCTTAAGCGGTTCCCGGAAAGAGATTCATGGACGTTCTGAAACGGCTTTTCGAGCAGCATTTCCAATTGCCCGCCGAACGTGTGCAGCCGCTTCAGGGCCAGCTTGGCGGCTCGGGCCGCGTTATCGTCCGGCTCACCGGCGGACAGTTCAGCGCCATCGGCATTCTCTATTCGGTGCGCGAGGAGAATGCCGCTTTCCTCGAGTTCTCCCGGCATTTTCGCCGCCACGGATTGCCGGTGCCGAAGATTTATGCCGAGGATTTGAGTCAGGGCGCCTACCTTGAAGAAGACCTTGGCGACACCACGCTATTCGAGTTTCTGGTCGGGAATCGCGCCGGCGAAGTTATCGCACCCGAGGCTATTGAAGCCTATCGCAAAGTGGTGGCCGCGCTGCCGCGTTTTCAAATCGAGGCAGGCCGCGATTTGAATTACAAGGTGTGTTATCCGCGCTCCAGCTTCGATCGCCAGTCCATCGCCTGGGATTTGAACTATTTCAAGTACTACTTTCTGCGTCTCTCCGGCGTTCCCTTCAACGAACAGGCGCTGGAGCTTGACTTCGGCCGCCTGACGAAGTTTCTGCTCGGCGCCGGCCGCGATTACTTTCTCTATCGGGATTTCCAATCGCGCAATGTCATGCTGCGCGGCGGGCAGCCGTTCTTTCTGGATTACCAGGGAGGCCGCAAAGGCGCGCTGCAATACGATATCGCGTCTCTCCTCTACGATGGCAAGGCCGACCTGCCGCCCAAGTTGCGCCAGGAGTTACTAGACTGCTATCTCGACTGCCTTGGAAGTTACATCGACTTACGGCGCGACGCATTCATGGAGCACTATTATGCGTACGTTTACGTTCGCATTCTGCAGGCCCTCGGAGCCTATGGCTTCCGGGGGTTCTATGAGCGCAAGGCCCATTTTCTGCAGAGCGTGCCCTACGCGTTGAAAAACCTGCGCTGGCTCGCCTCCCACATCAAGCTCCCCATCGCCCTGCCGGCCCTGATGGATGCTCTCCAGGGCTTGTCGGCATCGGAGAAACTGCAGAGCCTGGCTTCTTCTCCAGAGGGTTTGACGGTGCGGGTTTTCAGTTTCAGCTTTCACCGTGAAATGCCCGCCGATGAGTCGGGGAACGGGGGCGGGTTTGTCTTCGATGCCCGCAGTCTGCCCAATCCAGGGCGCGAGGAGCGCTTCAGCCAGTTAACCGGCAAGGACGCGGCGGTGATCGACTATCTCGATCGCCAGGCAAGCGTGCAACAGTTCCTTTCCAATGTTAAGTCGCTTGTGGATGCAGCCGTAAGCGATTATCGGCGCCGCGGTTTCAAGAACCTTATGGTCTCCTTCGGCTGTACCGGCGGCCAGCACCGCTCGGTGTATCTTGCCGAGCAGTTAGCGAAGCATCTGCGGGCCGGCGACGGAGTAGAAGTGGCCGTGCGGCATATCGAGCTGGAGAAGTTAGGCAAATGAAAGCGATGATTCTGGCCGCCGGCCTGGGCACGCGCCTGCGTCCGCTAACTAACGACCGCCCCAAGGCGCTGGTAACAGTTGCCGGCCGCACGCTGCTGGAGATCGTCCTCTGCCGCTTGCGCGCCTTTGGCGTGCGCGAAGTAATTGTCAATGCGCATCATTACGCGGGGATGATTCTCGATTACCTAAAAGCTCACGATAACTTCGGCATGTGCATTGAAGTCTCCCGCGAAGAGGTCCTGCTCGACACCGGGGGCGGCTTGAAGAAAGCCGCGCCTTTCTTTCTCAGGGACAGCGCGAGCTCGCGGGAGCCGTTCCTGTTGCACAACGTCGATGTTATCAGCGCCATCGATCTCGCGAGCATGATCCAGTTTCATTCTGAGCGCGCCGCCCTCGCGACCCTCGCAGTGCAAGACCGCGAGACCTCGCGGTATCTGCTCTTCGACGAGCATGGCCAGCTCT
>Ga0326728_10008504_pt1 | contig 25449 bp, 17 predicted proteins | sample MB3enrmetagenome_FD_207602 | JGI IMG/M metagenome (GOLD analysis project Ga0326728, IMG submission 207602) | Lab enriched peat soil microbial communities from McLean, Ithaca, NY, United States - MB31MN | ecosystem: Environmental > Terrestrial > Soil > Wetlands > Peat | place: USA: New York... | reverse complement strand
CGGTGTGGTTGGTTCCGCAATAGTCGCCGGTCGAAATGGTGGAAGGGTTGGCGCATCCCACATTCGGGTTGGTCTTCATCCAGGCATAGGCTGAGGTCGCCGCGCTGAGGCATTGGGCGGAAAACGCAGCGTCATAGGGCTGATAGACCCGGGAGGCGATGGCGAACACAGCGGCGAAACCGGCGGTGGAGCCGGTGTCCTTCCAGGGCGCGGCTGTCCGACCGCCGATGATGAGCCGGGGATTGGAGGCATCATCGTTCTCCGGCAACACGAAACTCCCGAACCCGGTGCTTGTGAGTTTTTCCCACACTCCGCCGTCGGTGTCCTGCATGGTGAGCATCCATCCCAGCTCCCAACGGATTTCGTTGAGGATGTCGGGGGTCCCATTGCCGGATTCCGGAATGTTCAAACCGACCGATGCGACCGCGCTGCCGTAATGTTCAAAGGCCCAGAGCAGTTCACCGACGGAGATGTTCGCGTTGATGATGTACTTGCCGTAATCCCCGGCGTCGTGCCACCCTCCCGTCGACGACTTGCTCCCGGTCTTTCCCGAGGAGGCGTCGAAATCCGCGTCGTCGGTGTGGCAGGCGGAATGGGTGTAGCCCGGGAAGTCCGGGGACATGTCCACCGCCGTGCCGCAACGCTGGACGTAATAGCCGCGCATGGCCGTGCGCCAAAAGGCGTTGTAGACCGTGGGAGAAACCGTGAAGGTGACGCTCTGCCCGACGCCGGGTGCGTCCAAGTAATAGGACCCCGTGACCGTCAGGGCGCTGAACGTGAACGTGCACACCTGGTCCCCGGAAGCGGCGTCGTAAGCCGCCGCGCTGGCCGTCCCGCTGTAGACTGAGCTTCCATCGACCGTGGAACGCACCACCACCGCCCCGCTAGGAGTGGAATTCAACATTGCGGTCTTGGTTTCGGTGGTGAAATAACCTACCTGATCGACGATGACGTTGGGGGAAACCGCCGCACCCAGGCTGGAAGCCGCCGCGAAGGTGGCCGAAAAAAGAAACCTTTGAAAACACGTAAGCGTGGGGCGCATTTCCCTCTCCAGATCCTATAACGTTTAAGTAAGGATACCAGCGATCCCCTAAAATTGCGAAACTCTGTTTTATTTTTCTGCGGAACAGGAGGCTTGCAGGACTCAAGCTGCCGGAATCAACCCACACTGTCCCTGGCCACCCCCCCACACCCCGTCTCGCGGAGAGGGGGTCGGCTCCCAACCGCACTTGGGCGTGGACCGCACTGCATTCGTAGCTTTCCGACGCAATTTTATGCGTAGAACAACGTTCGGGTGTGTCCGATCCCGAGGGCATGCTCACTGCGTGGAATCAACGGATTGCTTCCCGGGACGCTTAGAAAGTGAGGCTCATTTGGAACTGCTGTTGGAGTTCCATGGAGTTGAAGCCGGAAAAATAATAAGGAAGGATCGCGTAATCCAGGTGGAATATCAGTCCATCTTGATCCAAAACCACGCCAAAACCGCCGGTCATTCCGTTCAAAGATTGCGCGGAATCCAGCACATATCCGACCCGCAAGGCCAGGATCTTGCCGATCCAATCCTCCGCGCCGAATCGCAGACGGGTGGTGTCCAAAAAGGAATCGTCCAGGTCCGCCGAAAAATTGAATTGGTTGGAAAAAAGGGGGTCAAAGGACCGACTGACACCCACCAAAGCGGTCGCCGGAAGGGGATCCGACACCGAAATGAATTTCACCGGGGTTCCCAGGTTCAGGATCGAGGCACCAAATGTCAATCCGTCGCCTAAGGGCGCCCGCAACCCGAAATCAACCGCAAAGGCGTCGGCGGTATAGGCTCCCAACTGGGACTCGATGAATTTGAGGGCCACCCCGCCCGTGGCGTTCGAAAGAAAGCCGGGCAGGTTGTAGGAAATACGGTTCAGGGCGAAGGCGTAATCCCCGGTGATGACCAAATCCCAAGCCACCACCGGCGCGTCCGTGGCCATCGGATTCTCGATGGCGGGCTGACCCTGGTACTCCACCCCCAACCCCAAAGTCCCGAAATCGAATTTTTGTCCGTAGTCGAGGTCCTCCAGGCTGACGGAGTCGACCTCCACAAAATGCAAAAACGAAACCGATGGCCCCTGGATGAAGGCCATCGCCGCCGGATTATAAGGGAGCGCCGAAACCTCGTCGCCCAGCGCGACATAGGCTCCGCCCAAGGCGTCCGCCCTCGCGGAAGGGCGCACATCCAGCACTTCTTCGGCGGTCGTCCCCGAGGCGGCGCGCCCGGCCGTCGAAACGGCCGTCAGCGCAAGCGCGAGCGCCGCCGCGCGCGCGACGGTCCTCACGGCCTCTTCAGCGGTAGCCGTGCCGCTGCCACTTGAAATAATAGTGGAACAGCTCCTTGAACGCACGCGCGATGACCCGGAGTTTTGCGCCCGTCTGGGTCCCGGCGGTGCGCGGATAATGGTTCACGCCGATCTCGGCGATCTTGAAGCCGTTTTTCTGGGATTTGACGAGCAATTCGGTGGAGATCATCGCTCCGGTGGTTTCGAGGGTCACTTTTTCGAAAACCGAACGGCGGATCACCTTGAACGCGCAGTCGATATCCCGCACTCCCTTGAGCCCGAAGAGATTCCGGACCAAGGTCCCCCAGGCCCAGGCGTTCGCTCGGCGTTGGAAGGGATCCGCCCGTTTGATGCGGTAACCGACCACGAGATCGTTTTCCGCCATCAAGGGGATCAGGCGTTCGATTTCATAGACGTCGAACTGACCGTCGCCGTCGGTGAAAAAGATCCAGTCTTTGCGGGCCGAGGCGAAACCGGTCTTGACCGCGGCTCCGTAGCCCTGGTTGACGGGATGGGAGACCACGCGAATCCGGGGCTCGCTCGCGTTCAAAGTGTTGACCACGGCGGCGGTGCGGTCCTTGCTGCCGTCGTTGATGGCCACGACTTCCCAATCCGAGCACAAACGCTTGAGGACGCCCGCCGTCTTCAGGCAGAGGGCCCCGATATTGGCTTCCTCGTTGTAGGCCGGAAAAAAGGCCGAAATCGAGGGACGCCCGTCTTTGGCTGCGCTACGCACGGCCTTGGGCCGGACTTGGCGCGCCGCGATGCGGCCCGCAGGGCGACCGCGTTTGGGCGCGGCCGCCTTTTTTTTGGAGGCCGCCTTTTTTTTGGAGGCCGCCTTTGTCTTGGAGGCCGCCTTTGTCTTGGGGGCCGCCTTTGTCTTGGGGGCCGCCTTTGTCTTGGGGGCCGCCTTGCTTTTAGGACGTTGTGCCATGGTTCCGGGTTCCTTGATCAAGAAAGGGCCGTCGCGTCTTCCGAAACGACTGCCGCCGCTTTGCGGCCCAAGGCCACGGAATAACTCATTCCACGGTCCTCAGGGAAGATTTGGGCCATATTTGCGAGATAAAGCCCCTTCACGGGAAGGCGCAAAGGGGGGATGCGTTTGCCGTAGCCGGGCGTGACGATCGGTTGCGCGTGATCCGCCCGCATGACGTGGGCTTTTTGCACCAGGGAGGGATCGAAGGCGGGAAGCACCTGCCGGAGGTGCCGATAGAAAAGGTCCAGCACTTCGGCGTCCGGCGCCCGGTAAAAGGGATCGGCGTTGTCCAGGTATCGGGCCGCGTAAAGGATATGCGCCCCCTGGTAATGCTCCGGTCCGATCATGCGGGTGTGTTCGATCACCGCCAAAAACGGTTGGGAACGGTCCAGCACGCTGGTCCAGTAATGCGCCGTCACCGAAGACTTCAATTCCAGAACCGCCACCACCGCTCCGAGGCAGCGGAACGCTTCCAGCTGGCGCATCAGGGGTTCGGGAAGCGTCCCGCGGGCTTGGCGGACGAATTCGGGCGTGGCGCAGGTGCACAACACCGCATCGTGGCGGGCTTCGCCTTCCTTGGTCAGGACCCCCCACACGCGCTTGGGGTCGCCCAGCAGCGCGTTGACCCCCACCGACGGCTTCAAACGGACCTGCGCATCCTTCAGCTTAGCCAAAAGCCCGTCCACGAGGACCTGCGTGGAACCCATCAGGTATCCCAATTTGCCCGTGGGCGCACCCTTTTTGGAGGGCCCAAAACGCGCGGTCAGGCGGCCGTAAAACCAGGTCATCGAAATTTCGTCGGCCGCCGCGCCGAACTTGGAACGGAACAGCGGCTCCCACATCACCTTCCAGACCTCTTCCCCCATGTGGTCGAGAATCCAAGCCTTCGCCGTGATGTCGTCATACGGCCGCCAGTCCTTTTGGAGGCTGATCCATTTGCTCCAAAACGCGAGCTTGAGGCGTCCCGCGACGGAAAGCTCTTTCCACAGCAGGAGTTTCCAGGCGGGGCTGATTCCGGCGACCCTGCCCTCGCGCCAGTTCGCCGAATTCTCGGCGTTCCAGACCATGGAACCCTGAAGCCCAAGCTCCTCGACCAAATCCAGGAAATCGACGTCGGTGGAAAAGACGTGGTGGTAAAAACGTTCCAGGTGCGTGCCGCGCAGGGGGAACGCCTGGGCCAGCCCGCCGAAGGAAGGGTATTTTTCGTAAAGCGTGGGACGATGGCCCGCGCGCGCCAGCTCCAACGCGGCGACCATTCCGGCCAGACCGCCGCCGACGACGGCAACATCCAAGGATTTTGTTTCAGGCATCGCCGTCCGCCGTTTCAAGAGGTGGCATCACCAAACGAACGCTTCAGTCTAGCAGATTCCCGGGGCATCTGTCGGCGGGATTTGTCCGGCCGCTCTCAGGCCCCGCCCGGGGCCGCGTCCTGAGATTCGGCACCGCGGGCCACCGCATCCTTGAAAGAAATGCCTTCCCGCCACAGGAACCAGGCTCCCCACACGTTGATGGGAAGCAGGATCATCGCGTGAACGAGAAGGATATAGGCCAGGCCCTGGACCTTATCGATTCCCAGAAGCGCCATCACCGTCATTCCACCGCCTTCGAACAGCCCCAAGCCGCCCGGCGCCGAAGGCAGGATCATCGCCAGATTGGTCATGCCCATCACCAGCGCGCTTTGGCGCAAAGTCAATTCGAGGCCGAAAACACGGGCCCCGAAATAATAGGTGAAGAGCTCCAGGCCCCAGGGCACGAAATTGAACAGGAAAACGGCGAACAGGCGGCCGGGATCCTGGAGGATGCCCAGCCCGCCGATAAAGCGTTCCACCGCCCCCCGCGCCGCCGCCGAAATCTTCTCCGGAAAAATCCGGAGCATGACGTCGACCGCCTTCAAGGCCAAGTCCTTACGCGCGATCAGCGCCACGCAGGCCACGGCGACCACGCCAAAAAGCACCGCTCCGGCGATCGCCGCGAGGTACACCTTGCCGAGCAAATCGGCCCGGCTTCCGGGAGCCGCCGCCCCGCCGGGGAGCGCCCCGCCGCCCAAAGGCAAAAAGGCGAACAAGCCCACCACAAAAAAGGTCACGATGGTGATGCCGTCCAAAATACGCGAGAACACCACGACCGCGAAGGATGCCGTCCGGGGGACCTTTTCCCGGGTGCCCAACAGGTAGGCGAAGACGAATTCGCCCAGCCGCATCGGCAACACGTTGTTCGCCAGAAAGCCGATCACCAAGGGCGGCAGGACCCGGCCCGCTTCCACCTTTTTGATCGGCGCCAGAAGCTGGGCCACCCGCGCCGCCCGGCTCCAGTATCCCACCAGATAAAGCGGCAACGCCAAGACAAGCCACCACCAGCTGGCGCCCGTGAGCGCCTTGCCCAACGTCACGAAGTCGACGCCGCGCACCGCCAGGAACAGCGCCCCCACGCTGACCAGCAGGCCGAGCCAAAACTTCCAATTCCGCCACACGGCTTTAACCCTTCCGCGGACGGCCCCTGCGTTTGGGGGCCTCCGCAAAAATGCGGTCGCGATGGTCCTTGCCGAGGACGTCCTTGAGGGTGGCATCCAGCCACTTGTAGCGGCGCAGGCCGGTCTTGGCCAGGGCAAGCTGCCCCATCACCCCGAGCGTCTTCACCCCGTAAATGGTGCTGGTCTTGAAATTGACCGAGCTGGCTTCGGGGAAATAGCGGGTCGGGATCGGGACTTCGGTGGTGACGTAGCCCTTCCAATTCGCCTGGGCGATCATCTGGCTGTCGAAGACGAAATCGTCGCTGTTGAGGACGTAGGGGACGTCGGTGAGCAGGCGCCTGCTGTAGGCCCTGAATCCGGTGTGCAGATCCGAAAACTTCCGGTTAAGGATGATGTTTTCGACCAGGGTCAACACCCGGTTGGCGAAAAATTTCCACCACGGCATGCCGCCTTTCAGCGCGCCTTCCCCGATGATGCGGGAACCCATCACAAAATCGGCGTGCCCGTCCAGGATCGGCGACACCATCTGGGGAATGAGGCGGCTGTCGTACTGGTAATCGGGGTGCAGCATCACCACCACGTCCGCGCCAACGAGCAGGGCTTCGGTGTAGCAGGTCTTCTGGTTGCCGCCGTAGCCCTTGTTTTCCCGGTGCACCACCACCCGGATAGGCAAGCGGCGGGCGACCTCCACCGTCTCGTCTTTGCTGACGTCGTCGACCAGGATGACCCCGTCCACGATCCCCTTGGGAATGTCGTTATAGGTCCGTTCCACGGTCTTGGCGGCGTTATAGGCCGGCATCACCACGAAAACCCGTTTGCGTGCTTGTAGTTTGGGCATATCCACTCGTCCTTGATTGGGCATTCGTCAGCGCACCGAAAACGCGGAGCTCGGAACCACCTGCCTCCGCCGGGAACCGGGCAAAGTCCACCAGAGTTCGACCCGCGAATAGTTGCGGGCCTCAAAATAACGGAGCCGGATGCGGTGGCGGCCTTTGGAGAGGCTGATTCTTCCCGTTGCGGTATTCTGGGTGTCGGGAAGGAAATTCCGCTCGGCCACCTTGCGGCCGTCGATCTCGAGCAGCGCATAGCTGTTGCTCACCGCATCAAAGCCGTACTCGCCGGATTGGGGCGCCTCGATAAAGCCGGTCCATTCCGCGGAAAAATAGCCGGGCACCGGGGACACGGTCCAATCGAACAACAGGAACGGATCGGTCCGGGACAAACGACGGTACGCCGGAACCCAATGGGGGCCGGCCTCGGGGTGGGTGGGATCTTTGGCGAAATCCTGGTAATAGTCGGCGTGCAGTCCGCTGTCCAGGGAGCCCGCCGCCGCCGCATCGGCCGCGCTGACCCGGTAGGTCCAATACAGCAGCTCGTTGGTCATGGGATGGCGCGTCTCACTGTAAACCCCGTGCGGATAATACCCTTTCAAGACGTCGAGAAGCGGGAGATAGCTTTCTCCGAGGATATAGAGAAAGTCGCTGCCGCTCGTGCTTTCGGGCGGGCGCAAGGGGATGTGCCGCGACACGTCAAAATACTCGTAATTGCGATCGGGATAGGTGACGAAACGGAAGGTGTAGCTGTCCGCCCAGTCCGGACGGACCAGGCCGCGCGTGTGCATCCCGTTGCTGTTCAGGGCCCTGAGTTCTTGACCCATCAGGTATTCCCCCGTGGAAAACTCGGCCCAGACCCCGGGATGGGTCGGTTGGAACACGAAATAGGTCCTCAGCTCGAGGGCCGCGCCCACGCCGAACAGGAATACCATAAAGGCCCAGGCGTACGGCGCGCCCGCCCCTCCGTAGAGGCGTTTCAAGCCCGTGACGCCGCGTTCGAGGACCAGCCCGGCGAAGATCAGCACGGCGGGGATCGCGCTGATGCAGCGGTACGCCTGCGGGGCTTCAATGCTGGCGTAGCCAGCGATCAGGCTGATCTGCCAGAGACACAAGGCCAGCCAGGCCCTGGGATCCCTCGGCCGGCTCAGAGCGTAAAAGACTCCCAAGGCGAAAAGCGCCGCCCACACCGGGTTGGCCATGGGTTCGTTGGGGTAGTTATGGCGCGGATTCCCGTCGCCGCGGACGTTCACCATGCCCATCGTGGGCGCGATGTTTTCCAACAGCTTGATGCCCCAGGAGCGCTTATCCGATTCCTCGTCGTTGAAGATGGAAACGCGGTAGGATCGGGCCGCGACCTCCTTCTGATTGCGCACCGAATAGGCGAAAAGCGGCCCCGCCACGACCACCCCCACGCCCAGCGCCAGTCCCAAAGGCCGCACCCAGCCCCTGAGAAGGTCGCGCTGCGAGTACCAGAAGGCCGCCAACGCCGCCGCGCCGAGTCCGACCACCGCAAGACCGGCCGCCCTGCCGAAGGAGTGCCCCCACACCGCGTTCGACGGGCTCGCCATCGAGCTGGCCACGAGGATAACGCCGCCTAAAAACGCCAACGCCAACGCGACGCCCAAAGCGGTCCAGGCCTGCGGCCGAATCCGCCGCTGGCGGGTCAGCAGATGATGGGCGACGATCAGAAAAACCAGGAGCACGAATAAACGGGCGGCGATGTAGCTATACATGGCCGCGGCCAGCGCCGCCGAGGAAAGCATCAGCCAGCGCGATCGGCGATCCCTCCAGGACAGGGCGGCCACGACGATCATCGGCAGCCCCAACGCCAGGCCCACCCACGTCTCCGCCGGACCCGGCGCCATGAAAAACTGGAGGAACCCGCGGGCCAAAGCGGGCAGCAGGGCCGCGGCCAACAGCAGGTCGTCGGAACGCTTTTTGCGTGCCGGCCGGGCCTCGGCGGGGGGGCTGTAGAGGCCCTTATAGAGCCACACCAGCATCGGAATGCTCAGGAACACCGACATGATGCCCAGGAAGCCGATCCGGCTGAAATTCAAGTGCCAACGCATGGCCGCCAGGGCCGCCGCCAAAACGATGCCCAATTCCGGCCCGAAAAACCAACGCGCCAGCGCCCAAAAGGCGGCCACCGAAAGCACGCCAAAAAAGACCGACACGTAACGGACGCTGGTGACGGAAATCCCGAAGAGCTTAAAGAAAAGGGCCGTCGGATAGAAGTAGCCCGCCGCGTTCTGGGTGTTGTGCTCGATATAGGCGGGGCAGGTCTGGGCGGTCCCGTCGACGGATTCTCCGTTCATCAGCTGGATGGCGACGTTCCCGTTTTCGCCTTCGTCGCGGAAGCACCCGCTGGGATAGCTCCCCAGCCCGCTCAGGCGGACGTAGAGGGCGAAGACAAGGACCGCCGCAAGCAAGCCGGCTTCAAGGGCGAAGGGCAAGCGTACCCGCTGGACAGGGGCGGCCTCGGCCCGGGCGGCCCGGGCCAGCAAAAATCCCCCCAACGCAAAAAGGGCCCACCCGAGGATTTGACGGACCGGGCTGATGCTTTCGAAAGGCTGCCACACCAAAAGCTGGGCGACGGCTCCGCAGGAAAGCGCGGCGAAAAAATAGCCCAAGCTGGATTGGGTCCGACGGGTCATCTTGAATCACCTCTTGTTCGGCCCCTAAAAAGGGCCCAAATCCCGGCCGCGGAAGGGCCGATCCGAAAACTCTTCCGCGCCGATTTTTTAGCGGGAAGTCCCGGTTCCGTCCTTGCCCAAAATGAAGGCGAAACAATACGAAAGGGTCAGCGGGACAAAAGGTTCCAAGCCGTAGTGGTAGAGCCCCTTGACCGCGCCTCCAAACCGTTCGGTCGCGAACATTTCATTATGCTTCGCCACCGACAACTCGCGCAGACCATTCTTGGCGATCAGGTCGCGCCAGCCTTGGAGCGTGTGGAAATGCTCATATTCGTTTTGGCCCGCCTCGTGCGGTTCTTCCCCCGTTCGCCACACGAAATAAACGTATCCCAAAAAGAACAGATTCGGGACGTAGACAAGGGCCTTGCCGTCGTCCTTAAGGATACGCCGGATTTCCTTGAGCCCCGCCACCGGATCCGGATAGTGTTCCAACGATCCCAGGCAGGTCACCCGATCGAAATGCTTGTCCGGATAGGGCGTGGCCATGGCGTCGCCTTGGACGATGCGGGCCCCCGGAACCAGATTCATCGCCTTGCGCACGGCATACGCGGAATGGTCCAAGCCGTGCAGTTCCAGGCCGGGCTCGTATTCGCGCGCCGCCGAAAGAAAATGGCCCAGACCGCAGCTCAAATCCAGGAGGCGCGACCCCGATTCCGGCTTCAGGTTTTTGAGCCACCCCAGGTGGATTTTTTTGGTTTTCAGGCGGATCGGGTGGTCCGCCGGCATTTCGTCGGAGGCTTGGTGGTACTCATCGTAAAATGCCGCGGCCTTAGAGGCCTGGTCTTCGTTGTTCACGTTGGATTCTCCCATGGCGTCCCCGTCAAAATCCGAGCCGGGCGGGACCTCTGTCCCGCCCGGCCAGGTTCGCACTCAGTCTTTGAGCGGCTCCAGCGACTCCGGTTGCATCAATTCGTCGTTGATGCCCGGCCCCGTCCAATGCAGTTCGATCCAGGAGCCCCCGGTGGTCGCGTAGCGCATTTCCACGGTGTTCCAACCCTCCTTAAGATCCACGCCGTCCTGGACCTTGGGGGGATTCAACTCGGGCTTCAACGGTGCGCCCAAGCGGGAAACCAGCTTACCGTTGACCAAAACCTCGGAGAAGGACATCGCCAAAGGCCGGAAACGGTAATGCCCGGGCGTCGGCGCCTTGAACCGGGCTTTCCAGGTGCCCGACCAAGTGCCCTGGATCGGCGGATCCAGCCAATGGGCCAGAAGCACCGGCTCGATCGATTCGGCCAAGACCGTTCCGGTGAAATCTCCCGAAGCGAAGTATTTCCCGTAGAAACCTCTCGGCGCGAGATCCTGCCAAAGAGTTTCCTTGGGGATCGGACCGTTCAGGGGGCCGGTAAGGTTGAAATTGGCGCCCCAATGAATCGGAGTCCCCGACCACTCCAGGTGGAAAGGCGCTCCGGCCGGCCCGTACCAGGCGACCTCGAGGGAATGGACGCCGAGAGCCAAATCCGTTTCCTGGCCGATACGGACCGGTTTCCCGTCCACCTTGAGGGTCGCCCGTCCTTGGCCGACTTCCTTGAATTGGTAGCGCCCAAAATGGCGCACCAACAGTCCGCCCTTCCACTCGATCTGGTTGGCGCCTTTCAAGCCCGGCGAAGTCGTGTCCAAAGAGCTATTGCCGACGTCCAACCAGGCTCCGTTGATCCGCGCTCGCGCCCTCAGTCCCTGGCGTTTGGCCAATTCCGCCGCCGGAATCTTGAGGTAGGTCGCGATGGCCTGGCCTCCGACGCGGGATTCGTTCTTGAGCACCTGCGGTTTGATGTCCGGAAAAACCGACTGGAGATACGGCAGGGCCTGTTGGTAGTCGTCGACCAGGAACAGCATCAAATCCCGGTCGGAGGATTCCGCGGGCGGGATGAACTCCGCCAGATTGTAATGATCCCCCATTTCGGCGTCCCGCTTGAATAGGATGACCGGAGGGTGGGAAACCGCGAAGCCCGTCGCCGCCAAAATGCCCGTCACCGGGTGCTGTTGCTGGGCGTCGCCGGCGGCCATCGCCACGTAGGTCGGGGCGACGTCAAAGGAAAGGCCCGCCTTTTCGACGAAATATTTCCAGGCGCTGCGGTAGCTATACACCGCCGTCAGAGGGAGCGCCAGGGCCAAGAAAATAAGAAGCCCTTTTTTCCGCCCCCATCCCGCCAGACACGCCGATAGATCCCCCATCCAAACCGCCATCATGGCGAAAACGATCGGAATGTTCGCGGAAGTCCGCAAACTCTGCGGCGCCTCCACCGAAAAGACGGAGGCGGACAGGTTTATGAAAAAAACCGCCAGAAGGAAATACCTTCCGGGCTGCCGCCAATGATAGAGCCCGTACAGGAAAGCGATCGCAAAAAGCAGGGCCATGCCGCTTTCGAGCACCTTTTCCGGGGCCACAGGATTGTCACGGGAACGGGTATCGCCCTCCTTGTTGAACATCAGCATGGAGACTTCGCAGTTGCGGACGAAACCCGAAAGTACGTCCGCGGGGGCGTTGGTGTTGGCCTTGTCGAAAATCGACACGCTTTGGGCGCGGCCGAAGGAAAGTCCGGTGGCGCGGAACCAGTACATCAAAGAGGGGGAACTGACGATCCAAGAAGCCACGACGAAGGCCAGCAGACCCGTGGCGTTCCTGCGCACGCCTCCTCGGCAGAGCAGCACCAGGAACAGCAGGAACGCGATCCCTTCGAAGGGCAAAAGGCGGCTGGCGAGATGGGGCTGCATCGCCAGGCCGAAGGCGACGCCGCCGACCACGAAGCGCCAATAGCTTCCCGTCTTCAGGCCTTTGAAGACGAAATAAAAGGCCACCATCTGGGTGTATATCTGTTCGATGTTGTAATGCCCGAATCGGCTGTAATGCAGGTGCCAATACGAAAACAGCATCAGGACGGAAGCGGCCAGCGCCGCCGCCCATCCGGAGAACAGGCGGAAAAAGAAATAGGCTGAGGCGATCGAAAGCGTGCCGAAGACCACCGAATGCAGGCGCATCGTGGTCATGCTCAGCCCGAAAAACTTGTAGAACATCCCGGTGATCGAATAGAACTGCAGGGGCACGTTGCCCGAAATCAGGGGATTTTCCAGCGCCCCCCGCATGGCGTCCCAACCCCAAATGCCGCCGCCGGCTTCGTCGCCCTCGGCCCCATACGGAAAGATACCGACTTTCCAAAAGTGGAAAGCGAACGCCGCGACCAGCAGGGTGGCGACAAGGGCGAATTCCGCCCAGCGCGGAGGTTCGGCTTCGGCTCCTTCGCCCTTCGCGTCGAGGGGCCGCGGGCTCAAAGCCAAAACCGCGGCGATGCCCGCCGCTAGAAAGCGCCAAAGCGCCGCCGTGGTCGAGCCGTTCTCCATGAGAACCTGCCCGCGGGAAGCCACGAACCAGGCGAAAGCCGTCAAGCCCAGGGCCACCGCCGGGGAAGCCGCCTTCGGCAGACCCAGAACCTCGGCCAGCGGGGCCGGAAGCCAGGGGAAACTCAGGACAATCAGGCCCATCCCCACAAAACCGAGGACCACGGAAAGGCCCTGATTGCTGACCGGGAACAGGACCAAGGCGCCGTAGGCGCAGACGGCGGCCGCGAGGATCAGGCTGGACTTGACCTGCCAAACATCCCAAGTGAAGAACGGCTTCGGGGGCCGGGCCGACCACTCGTCGGCGCTCCCGTCGCCATCCTCGGGCAGGGATAGACCCAGGGGCATTTTCGACAGGCTCCACAGGGTCCAAGCCCCGCCCAACACCACCAACAAAAAGCCCGTCATCACGTACACGTACTGCCACATCAGCCAGGAACCCAAAATCTGGAGGGGCGCCCCAAGCAACGCCGATAGGATCGCCTTCAAATTCGCGTTCACATTCGGGATGACGATGGCCCGGCGCGGGTTCTGGAGGAAAATCGCGATGATCAAGCCCATCGCCGCGAGGCAGAACACCGGCAGGATCACCTTGCCGGCGGCCAGCCCGATCTCGATTTCTGCGCCCAAAGGAACCAGCGGCAATCCGAGCCAATAGCGGTTCAGGCGGATTTCGTCCACGCCCAGCGGCCGCCACGCCGAAAACCATCTCTTGACCGCAAAGAGCGCTTCCAAAGGTGAAACACGGGGGCGGACGGCTGTCTCCGCGGGAACTTCGACCGCATCCCCGGCGGCCGCGGCGGCTTGACGCCGGCGGCCGCGCGGAGCGGGCACAGGGGGGACCGATGGGGACGCGGGAGCCGCCGTTTTGAGCCTGCGCAGGACGGCCGGCAACAGCCAATTGGCCGCCACCGCCGCGGCTCCCGCCGCGATCGCGGCGACGCCGAGGGAGTTACGTCCGACCAGCAGGGCCCATTCCCCCAGGGCGGCCAGCACAAGGGCCGCCCCGAAGGCGATGGAACTCCGGAGGGTTCCGGAGGGTTTCGATTCGACTCCGCTCATGGTACTCGGTCCCTCAGCAATCAGTTGAGATGTCCAGCGGGAAAGGCGCAGGGGATCATCCCCGGGATCGTATGCACGTAAATGCGCTGGGCGTAGTGGTTCGCGCCACAGGAACCGGGGGTGACGATGACGTCGCCCTGGGACGTTCCCTTGACCTCGCCGATCTGCTTTCCGGAGGCCAAATTGTACACCAGGATGCCCTTGTTCCCGTCGAAGTCGTTCAGGTACATCAGGCCCAGGGTGTCGGCGCCGATGCGCAGGGGCGGGCAGAGGTGCACTCCCACCAGACGGAAAGAGCGTTCCAACTTGAGGTCCTTGTCGAAGACCTTCACCCTCGGGACATCGGCGGTGTCTTCCAGGACCGCAAGACGCCCGGCGCCGTCAAAAGTGATCTTGCACGGCCGGGCCAGATCGCCGCTCTTGGTGCCCGGGGCCCCGAACTCTCCCAACGAACGACCGGAACCGTCGAAAATCTGCACCTTGTTGTCGCCGCGGGCCGCCACAAAAATGCGCCCGTCTGCGGAAACCGCCATCGCGGCGGGGTCGTTGACTTGGACCTTCGCGGTGTTCAGGAAACGCAAATCGTTGTCCAAGGTCAAGATAACGCCGTTGTTCTCAAGAACGTAGACGTTCCCTTTGGCGTCGCAATCGACGTCGATGGCATGTCCCAGCACCTGGTCGGCGCGGGTGGGCTGGTACTTGCACACATACTTGATGTTCGCGTCAAATTTTTGCAGGCGCATCACTTCCCGTTCCTGGCCGTCCAGGAAAAACACGTCCCCTTTGGCGTCACCGGCGATGGATTGCGGTCCGGTCCCCAAACCGTCGGCCACGCCCTGCCCGAGGATCGCGCCGTTACGGTCGAAGTCGAACTTCATCGCGGCTTTGGCGCGGGCGACGTAATAAGCCTGGCCGCCGAGGCCGGCGAGCACCGCCAGCAGGGCCAAGGCCACAAACAAACCGCCCTTGCCCTTTTTAGCGGGGACGGCGGTCGCGGAGGCCTCGACGGTCGGCGCCGGGGGGGCTTCCACCACCGCCTGCGGGATCCGCGCTTTCCGGGGCGCACGCGGGGCCCGCGCGGCCTTCTTTTTGGCCGCGGCCCGACCGGTTGCGCTCTTCTTTTTGACTGCCACGATATCCTCCTTTATTGCATGGGTCCGGAAGCTCGCCTCAAAAGGCGAACCCCGGCTTCGCTTTTCACGCCGTACCCGGAAAGGGCCGGCGGATTCGATCCGGCGTTGGCGCCCGCCGCCTTAGCGGCCCGACACGGGGACCGCGGCCGGAAGTTTTGCCGGCCGCCAGGACGTCCACTCCGGGGTCTTGAAGGCGGTCACGGGCACCGGAGCCGACGCTCCCCCGTCCTTGGACCATTCCAGCAGGAACGTCCTGTTTCCGGGGCCTCCGTTAAAGCCCTCGTGGAACGCTTCCAAGGGCACCGTCCGCCCGGCCTGGAGCCGCACCGCCTTCGCCGTCATGGTTTCCCCGGGAATGCTGTCGAACACGGTTTTTCCGCCGACGTTCAGGCGCACTTGGCTCCATTGGTTGGAGACGAAGGTGTAAACGCCGGTCTCCGGAGCCGTCAATCCCGCCGTGAGACGGATCGAATAGGGCAGAAAAACCTCGCCGATGTCGTGGAACCGGTAGGCGGAAGCCGCCAAGCGGCGCGAAAAACGCGCTGGCCCGTTCCAAGCCTTGCTGCCTTCATAGAATGTCGCCAGCGTTCCATACGGCCAGCGGAACGGATAGACGATCAGCGGCGCGCCTTGGAGGTGCAACGGGAGGCTCCCGGTCGCGTCCCCAGGCACCCGGCCACTCACGGAAATATCGTGGATACCCCCTGCGGCGTCGAGCGGCTTCCCTTGGGGCACGGGTCGGCCATCGAGCTCCACCCGGAAGCCCGGCCACTCCACGCCCAGGGACACCGGTTTCGGGTCGCGCGGCAACACGATCGATCCGCGCAATTCCACTTCGCGTCCCTTGAATCGGGCGCCAAAGCCGGCGTCGAATGCGTCGTCTTTGGCCCCCGCCAATTCCAGTCCCCGGGCCTTGGTCAAGCCCCCCGCCGGGATGCGCACCCGGACATAAAGCAGTTTGGGCACCACCGGATCGTTCGAGACGGTGACGTCCGGCCAAAACGGGGCGGGCACTTCCTGGACTTGCGCCGTCGGAACGGCCGCCTGGACGAGCTCGGCGGCGCCCCGGTAAAGCGGATCGATGTAGGCGTCCACCTCTTGGGGCGTATCCAAGCGCAGCAGGTCCTCGGGCTCGTAAATCTTGGTGTTGGGGACTTCGGGGAAATAGAAGGACCAGGCTTCGCAATCGAAGATCGGCGAAGCCACCAACAGGCTTTTTTCCTCGGCGGTGTGGTCTTTGTAGATGCGGTAGTCCGTGTTGAATATCCGCGAAATCACCTGGGGATCGTGGACAAAATCGACGAAATACATCCGGACATTGGCGTAATAAGAAACTAGGCCCAGCGCGACGAACGCGATCGCGAACCAGGCGTCGCGGGACCGGCTCAAGGACGCGTTAAAGGATCGCCGCAGCTGCTCCAAAACCAACCCGACGAACAGGAACACGGCCGGCCACGCCAGGATAATGCGGCGCGTCGTCGGGTGGGAAAAATTCCCCCCCAAGATGGCGGGAAGCAGTCCGGCCACGAATAGCGCCAGCATGAAGGCGCTGCCCGGCCTCCAAAAAAGGGCCAGGGCGGCGAAAAAGCCCAAGGGGAAAATGTACCCGGTGACCGTGTCGAGCATGGGCCTGCCGGGGATGGAAAGCCCCGCGTCATCGTCCCCGCGCAGATGGAAGCATTCGATATAGTGGTGCGACTCGTTGAGGATGGTTTGGAGGTACGAAAATACGCCCTTGTTCCCGTTGGGGTTGGCGGAGGCAACGTAGGTCCAATAGTACTGCGGCCACCGGAGCGCGTAATAGATCACCGGCAACGAAACCAAAACCATGAACCCCAAAAAGGCGATCCACTGGCCCTTGGTAAGGGCGAATTTTTTGTGGAACACGGCCACGAAAACCAGCCAGCCCGCGAAAAGAAAAGGTATTCCACGCCCGGGGATGTAGCCCCACATTCCAAGCCCGGCCGCCACGCCCGCCAGGGCCGCCAGCGTGGTGCTGCGCCTTTTGAGGCTCAATAGCAGCAGGCCCAATCCCGCCAGCACCGCGAAATTGAGGATCGTCCCCGGAAAAATATTCCGGGACTGGGTCAAATGATAAAAAGAACCCGAGAACAGCAGGCTTGCCCCTGCGGCCGCTTCCGGGGAAAACAGGGAACGGGCGACGAAAAAGAACGCGAGCACCGCCAGGATGCCCCACAGGGCGGATTCCATGCGGTAGGCCGCAGGCCTCATTCCCATCAGCTTGGTGAGGCCGATCGCCTGGTAAAAGACCAAGCTCGGCCAATTGATATCGGAATTCTGCACATGGATGACCAGATCGGAGGTCTTCTCCATCTGCATCATTTCGGAAACCATCTCGCCTTCGTGCTTACGGGTGCCGGCGGGACAGTCGTCCAGCAGCGCCATGCGGGGAGCGGCGGTCAGAACCACGAGCAGCACAAAGAAAGGGATCTCCCAGGAACGCCGCGGAGCCGCCTCGGTGTTCCAACGCCCCAGCGTGCCGCCCTTTTCGCTGACGACAGCGGACACCGCCAGGCACACGCCGGAAAAGACGAACAGCCAAAAACCCGCCTTCGGGATCTGGTGGACGATCGCCAGGGCGGCCGCGGCCAGGACAAGCGCGAGCGCGGCCCAAAGCGGCGGCTTTTTCCAGAGCGGGCTTGGGGACGCCGACGCGGGGGCGCCTTCGACGGGTGTCGGGTTGCTGGAGATCATCGACGGTCCATGAAAAAAGGACGGTAAGGTTTCTCGGTTGGGCGAGCCGGTCTCATGCGCCTTTTTCCCCGGCGGCGGGCGCCTGGGCGGCCCGTTCCTCCTGCATGCGGCCCGACGCCAGGCCCACCAGGAGGTTCCATCCGTAGCTTAAATGCGTGACGACGATGCCGGAGGCCGTCAGCAGCGCGAGTCGGACCCCGCGGCGCGACGCCGGGGCCTTGAGCGCCATGCGACCGCCTTCCAGCAATGCCAGAAGCGCGTACCCAAGCAGGCTGGAAAGCCACAATCCCGCCCACGGGGCGCCGCAGGCTTCGGGAATCCAGCCCAAGAGGGTCCAGGCCAGCAATGCGCTCGGCGCGAAATAGCTCGCTCTCAGGCTGGTTTTCGGGAAACGCTTGACGAAAAAGCCGCGATGACGGGCGTAGCGGTTGAGCTGGCGCAGGTGGCCTTGGAAAACGTCCCGGCGATGATGGTAGACGAGCACCGCCGGATCATAGGCGATGCGGCGCCCCTGCTCGTGCACGATCTTGAGACAGGCGACCGTGTCTTCGCCCGGCCAAAAACGGGTGTCAAATCCGCCGATCGCGGCGAAGACGTCCCTGCGGACGATGAGGTTGCAGGTCGGGTAATCGTCGCAATCGCGTTTGGGCAGGGGACGATAACGGAAAGCGAAGGGCCCCCCCACGAGAAAGCTCTCGTAGACCAGGCCGCTGGCCCAGCGCTCGACCGAGTCGTCCTCGGGGGTGACCGCGGGGCCTCCGACCGCGCCCACCTGCGGGTCCTGGAACGCCGCTTCCGCGGCTTCGAGCCATCCGGGCGCGGGATAGGCGTCGTCATCCAGGAACGCCAGAAAATCGCCCGTCGCCTTTTCGGCGCAGAGATCCCGCTTCGCGCCGGGGCCGACCGGGCCCGAGGCGACGACCGTCACCCCTTCGATCCCGGTGTCGCAGGGCTCGTCGGGGCTGAACAGCAGTTCCTGGTCCGGATAAAGGCGTCGGCAGGCCGCCAGGCTTTCTCGACAGAAGTCGTTGAAGGCCTTGGCCGGGACGATGATGCTGAAGCTCCCCTTACGCACTTTTCCCCCGTCTCCCGCCGAGGTCCGCGAAGGCGCGACCGTAGATGCCGTCCCAATCGAGGCCCCGGGCGAACTCCAAGGCGTTTCGGCGACAGGCCCCGTAGAATTCGTCGTCGTTCAAAAGACGCACGCACGCCGCGACCAATTCTTCGCGGCGGTAATCGATCGCGACGCCCATCGGCCGATCCGGATCGGCCACCCGTTCCCATAGCCAGGGCACCTTGGTGATGACCAAGGGCAGGCCGCAGGCCAAATATTCCTTGGGCTTGGTCGGATCGCACCACCAAGTGTAGCTTCCCGGATCGTCCAGGTAGGGAGCCAAGGCCACCCCGAAGGTCGGAACGACCTTGAATAGCTCCCCGTGGCCGAGCCCTCCGGGGACGAAAATGCGGTCCCCTGCCGGGCTCTCCGCAGCCAGGCGTTTTACTTCCGCTTCGTAGGGCCCGAAACCGAGGATATGCAGCTCGGCGCCGGGCGCCTGGGCCGCTATCTCCGGAAACGCTTCGATCATCAGTTGGAGCCCTTTGTTGTCCATGAGGGCCCCCATATACAACAGGGTGCGGCGCCGAATTTCCGATTCAGGGACCGGACGCACGGCGGAAAGTTCGACCCCCACCGGCACCAGGAGGTTGGCTTCCTCCCGCACACCCTGGCGGCGGCGGACTTCCCTCATCCGTTCGCTCAGGTTCCAGACGAAATCGCTGCGCTTCGCCGCCAAACGGTCGACGAAAGCGTAGACGGCGTTCAGGACCGGATTGCGGAAGCGTTTTGGGGTGTAGTCTATCACATAAAATCCCACCCGATGCGCCCGCCCCAAGGCCCGCAAGGCCAGGCCGGCCGAAGCGTTCAGGCAATCCACGCCGATAAAAATGTCGACGGGCTTCCCTTTTCCGGCCGCCCACCCGCGCCGAAAAGCGAAAATCCAGTCCTTCACCCAAAGCCAGGGTTCCCAGCCTTGGGAAGCGTGGCCTTCTCGCGAATAAGACTCGGCTCCGTCGGAATATGCCTGTTCCGTCGCCCGCGGAATCCCGCTGTAGGCGAAAGGCAGGGACACCAGGGTGAAATCCGCCTTCTGCTCCCTGAGCCAGCGCGTCAACGCCTGCACCGGCCCATAGATTCGGGAGACGTGGGCGACGACGAAAACCTTTCCCTCCGGCTTCACCTCGGCGCGGCCTTACCCTTGGGTCGGCCCCGAAGGGCCCGAGCCGGGGCGGGTTCCGGCGCGGGAATCGTGGGGTGGAATCGCTCCCGCACGGTCCTCGCCGCGTAGATCGCGGGAATCGCCGCCGAATAGTAGACGTGCAGGAACCAGGCCGGGTCCCGGCGGTGGGCATAGCCCCTCAGCGCCGCGCCCAGCGGACGCAGCCCTGTCACCATGGACAGCGCCGTCAGCGCCAAGGACGCCTGAGGCGTGTCCCAGGTGTATTTCCGCAAATGGCGGTAGCGGAAGAACAGCTCCAGGTTCCGCCGGCATTTCTTGATGAACGCGGCCGTGTCGACGCAATGGTCGTGGCCCACGGCCCGCTTCAACAGCGCGTAATCCGTATGCCCTTGGGCGATCAGTTCGACATTGGCGTCCATGTGAAAGAACGTCGGCCAATGGGTGGCTTTCGTCAGCACCGAACGCCGCGCCAGAAAACCCTGGCTGCCCAAGGTGGGCACCGCCGCGGGGCTGAAACGGACCTTCCAGTAGTTTCCTTTGTCCGCGAGCACCTCGCCAAGGAGGCGCCACTCGGATTCCCAGTCGGTCAGGCGGTCCCGCTTGCCTAGGTAATAGGCCATGGGGTCGTTGATCCCCATCAGCGAGCAATAGCGGTTGGCGGCGGAATCGCCCGCCTCGTAATGGAAACGGGCCGACTGCGCGGCTGTGATCGCGGGATCCGCGACCAAGGCGCCGACGGCCTCGGACAACCAGTCTTCCCCCACGAGATAATTGTCGGCGTCGATAAAGAGCACCAACTCGGTGTCGACCGCCCTCAGGCCGATGGCTTTGCTGCGTTCGATGTGGCGATGCCCGCTGACGAGCACCTTGGCGCCATAGCGCTTCGCCACGGCGACCGTCGCGTCGGTGGATTCGTCATCGACCACCACCAGGCGCACCTTCGACTGGGGATAGCGCTGGGCCCGGATCGAATCGAGGCACTTCGGAAGCAGGCGTTCCCCGTTCAGGACCGGCAGGACGACCGTCAACGGCGGCGTCCCTTTGAGCACGACGGGCTTCACGCTTCCCCTCCGGGCGCCTTCCAGACGGCGGCATGGTAACAGGCGAAGGGGCGCCACAAAGGCAGGGCCTCCGCGCAATCCTGGAACTTGTCGCAGGCGTTCTGGAATTTCCGCCCGCCCCAGGGCCACACCCGCGCTTCGATGACCTGCAAGCGCGCGTCGCCAAGGCCCGCTTCCTTCAGCAGACCCAGCAGTCGGCCTTTGGTGAAATGCTGGTGGTTTTCCATCAGGGTCAAATGCACGTAGAAAATCGGGTTCCTGCGGTTGCATTCCAAAACCGCCAGGCGGCCTCCGGGACGAAGACGCCCTTTCAGGGACCGCAGGGCCGCCACGGGATCGGAGGCGTGATGCAGCATATCCTTGGTCAGGACAAGATCGAAATTCCCGTCGCCCGGGGCGGCGGCGTCCCGAACCCGGAATTCCAGGCGGCTTTCGCCTCCGGCGGCCAAATCCGGCCATGCCGGATGGGCCTCCACGTCCTCGCCGCGGACGATCCAGCCATGCGCGGCCAGCCAAGCGGTGGCCAGGCCGTCCCCGCAGCCCATATCCAGGGCGCGGCGTCCGGCGCCTTCCGTCAGGCCCAAACGGGAAAGGAGGCGGTCAAAGTAGCGTTCGACCGGATAGGTCGTCCGCCCCGAAAGCAGGCCCCGCCCGAGCGGATCGGCGCTCACGGCCGATGTTCCGGCTGGGGGAATCGGGACTGGTCGTAGTAGTGTTTCACCTTGAGGCGGTAAAACACCGCCATGGTGTCCCACCAAATGTTGAAAATCGCCTTTAAGCCGATATGCCCGAATTTCCCCCGGTACTCGACGATGACCGGCGCCTCGGCGATCCGGAAGCCGAAGTGGTGGGCCAGAACCAACAATTCAAGGTCGAAGGCGTAGCGCTTCACCAGGACGCGCGGGAACACCGTGCGGAGCACTTCTCTCCGGAAAAGCTTGAGGCCGGTCTGGGTGTCCCTCAGGGGCAGCTGGAACAGCAGCTTGACGAGAAAAAAATACCCCGAAGAGATGATCTTGCGCTTGGTCGGATAGTGCAGCTTCGAGTCCGGATGGCGTTTGCTGCCGATGACGACATCGCAGCCTTCACGCTCCTGGATCTCAAAAAAGAGCTTCAGCTGGGAGGGATCGATGTCCAGATCGGAATCCAGGAACACCACCCATTCGCCCTGGCATATCCGGAAAGCTTCCTTCAAGGCCTGGCCCTTGCCCTGGTTGATTTCGGCGCGTTTGACGTGGATATGCCGGGTGCCGCCGGCGGCGGCGCGGGACTCCTCGAAGGTCCAATCCCCGCTTCCGTCGTCGACGACGACGATCTCGTAGGGGCGGCCCAGGGTGCGCATCATGCGGTCCACCGCGCCGATGTTGGCCCGGATGCGCAGGCCTTCGTTGTAGGCCGGCATCAGCACCGAAACCATCCCGCTTCGCCGGCCGGCGGCGCGGGGGACGCGGCGGGGACGCCCAGGTTTCTTGGGGCGCCCTTCGACCGGTCCTTTCGTCCTGCTTCGAGGGGTCATGCCGCCTCCCGAGCGAGTCTCTTGGGCGGCTCAGAGAGGGCCGCCCACAACGTCCAGGCGAGCGCCCCCGCCGAACAGACGGCGAGGGTCGCCACCACCTTGTATTCACTATCCCAGGTGAACTGCAGGAGCGTGAAATAGACGCCGGCCAGGACGGCCATGGCCCAAGCGGCCCCTCCGTGCCGGATGGCCAACAGATAGGTCAAGCCCATCTGCACAAGTCCCAGGGGGATCACCGCAAGGCTGAACCAGCGGGTCAAATCCAGCAGTTGCGGCGTGATTTCGACGCCCCTCCCCGCCACGACCATCAGGCAGAACGAGGTCAACAGCCATACCCCGGCCAGGCCGATCACATCGAGCGCGAACGCCGCCCCCAAAAATTTCATGAATATCCGGCGCGGATCCCGCCGTCCGGCGATCTCCCGCGCGGCCGCGGCCAAAAGGATCACATTCAAGGCGGTGGGCAGGTACAAAAAGGACTTGGCGACGAGGGCCGCCCGGAAATAGATCGCGGCGCGGTCGTCGGGATAATGGTGCTTCAGCACCAACACGTCCAAATAGCCCAGCAGCGAGAGCAGCGTCAGCGCCAGCGTGTCTCCCGCGCCCTCGCCCACGGCCTTGAACACGGCCTTGCGCCCACGGGGAAAACGCACGGGCTTTTTGGCCTTCCCCAGGCCCAGCAAGCCGCCGACGGCCAGCACCAATCCCATGACCTGGCCGACCACATAGGCCCAAAGGCCCCCGGCCACCCCGTGGCTCAGGGGGCTGGCGACGAAGCCGAGGCGGGTGAGCCCTTCCCCCGCGGTGCTCGTCGAAAGCCAGCCGAAATGGTGCAGGCCCTGGACCGCCGCCCTCAAGGCCACCATCACCACGCTGGTGAGGACCACCACCACCACGATCAGGGGAAGGGTGACGGTCGGCAGTTTCAGGTAGCTCGCGATCAATGGAGCCGCCAGGCCCATCACGACGCCGGCCACAACCAAGGTCTTCAGTCCCGGCTTCAGCAAGCGCAACAAACGCCCTTTGACCGCACCCGCTCCGGCCAGTTCCGCGTCCTCGGAAAAGGCCTTCACCAGATAGGTGTTCAAGCCCAGCGTGGTGTTCCCGAGGATATTGATCAGCGCGACCAGCGCCGCCTGGGGCGCAAAATCGGTCCCCAGGCGGCTGCTTTGGACGCGGTTGTAGAGCACGCTCGCCAGTTGGGCGACCGCGAACCCGGCGATCATTCCGATCGAGGCCGCCCCCAGCTTCTCTTTTTTCACCGGGCCGGAACAGGGACGGTGAAGGGGCTCAGCTTCAGCAGGCGATTGTTGCCCATATCCGAAACCCACAATTCTCCGGTGGGAGCGAAGGCCAGGCCCAAGGGGGACTGGAACGGAGCCGGAACCGGCCCGGATCCGATCGTCCCGCGATAATTCAGGTCGGCGTCGTAGATCCACACTTTATGGTTGTTCTCGTCGGAGGCGTAGACCAAATCCTGGCGGTCGCAGGCGAGCATCGGCCAGAACGGATCGACTTCGGCCCACCCTTTCACCTTCGCGGACTTCACGAAATTCAAGCCCGGCAGGGCGCTGAATTTTTGGATGCGATGGTTGCCGTGGTCGGCGACGAAAACCTCTCCGCGGGAGTTCACGGCGACGCCGAAAGTCTCGCTGAAAAGCCCGTCCGCCTTGCCGGGGCCGCCGATGGATTTGAACATCTTGCCGGCGGGATCGATGACTTTCACCATGCTGTTGCCGGTGTCGGCGACGTAAAGGTTTCCTTGGGCGTCCACGGCCACGTTCCGCGGGCTATAGAACGAATAGCGCGAACCGCCGTACTCGCCCATCGGCTTGCCTTTGGCGTCGAACTTCTGGATTCTGCCGTTCCAGGCGTCGGCGACGTAGACCGTCGAATCCGGCCCCACCGCGACCCCGGAGGGTTCGTTGAACTCCCCGGGCTTGGCTTTGCCGGGCTCCGCGCCCTGCTTTCCGAACACAAACTTGAAGGCCCCGTCCCCGCCGTAAACGGCGATCCGGGAATTGGCCAAATCGGCGACGTAGATGTCGCCGTTGGGGGCCATGGCGATCCCGCGGGGGCTATCGAGCGCCCCGGGGGCGTTGCCGTGGGTCCCGACGCTCAGCGCCAGGCCCGCGTTGACGGGAATTTCGGGTTTCGGCCGCTTGAACAGGAAGAGCGCCAGGGCGGCCACGGCGATCAGCAGCAGCGCGATCACCGCATAAAGCGGTCCGCGTCCGCGTTTACGTCCCCGGCGCGCGGGATGCGCGGGCGCTTTTTTCTTCTTTTTTTTGGTGGCCATGATGCCTTCCTCAGTTGGTGGCGCCCGCGGCCGGGTTTCGGTTCCCGTAGCGCATGGCCCCCCGCGAAACGGCGCACTTCGCGGGGGGCTTTTCCGTTGCTTAGGGCTGGACGCTCAGCACGCGTCCGGAACCGCCGTCGGTCACGTAGGGGGTGCCGTCCGCGGCGAGCGCGATGCCCGTCGGAATGTTGAACGCCGTCGGAGCGGCTCCCGCGAGGCCCTTGTCGTACACCTTCTTGGCCCCGCCCTTCAGGTTATAGCGCAGGACCCGGTTCTTGGTGGGGTCGGTGATCCACACGTAGCCGCGCTGGCTGTCGACCGCCAGATAGGGCTCTTGGTTGATCTGGGAGGCTTCCCAGCCGTCGACCTTGAACTGGCGGACCAGGTTGAAGTTCGGCCCGATGACCTGGACGCGTAAATTCAGGCGGTCGGCGACGTACACGTTGCCCTCGGCGTCGCTGGCCAGTCCGAAGGGCTCCTGGAACTGCAGATCGCCCTTGCCGCGGGAGCCGATGGCTTTCAGGAACTTCAGGTTGTTGTCGTACACGAGAACGCGGCAGTTGCCGGTGTCGCTCAGCCAGACGCGACCGGCGGGATCCACGGCGATGCCGCGCGGGCCGTAGAATTCGGGCGCGCCCACGTCGGATTTTTTCGCTTCGGCCAGGAAGCTCAGGTTCCCGTCGAACTTCTCGATGCGGCCCCAAGGCTGGAATTTCTTGGGATCCAGGGTGTGGAAGGTGTCGGCCACGAACACGTTGCCGTCCTTGTCCACGGCGACGGCGCAGGGCTCGCGGAACTCGCCCTTGCCC
>Ga0326728_10008503_pt1 | contig 25452 bp, 18 predicted proteins | sample MB3enrmetagenome_FD_207602 | JGI IMG/M metagenome (GOLD analysis project Ga0326728, IMG submission 207602) | Lab enriched peat soil microbial communities from McLean, Ithaca, NY, United States - MB31MN | ecosystem: Environmental > Terrestrial > Soil > Wetlands > Peat | place: USA: New York... | reverse complement strand
CGGCGATGGATCGCTACATGGCATTCCAAAAGAATCCGTGGTACGAGATTCCCTCCGGCGCAATGGCCGTGCTGGCTGCCGCGCGCCTCGAGGCAATGGGCTACCCCGCAAACACGCGAAAGGCGCTCGGATTCGTGCTCGACGCGAAGATCGGACTCCTGGCCACCGGCAAATGGGGATCGGTGCCGGTCGACGGCCTGATGGCGGGATTCTGCACCGAACCTCCTGGCCAGGCTTACAGCATGGAGTCGATGGTCGCCTTTCCGTATCTCATGCCAGCGTTGCGATTCCGCCCGGATCTGGCCGGCGAAGTGGCACGGTACGCCTTGAATGCCGCTGCGAACCTGCGCTGGTTCTACCCTGAGTACATTCCCCGGGAGAATCAGAGCCGTCCAGATCTGACGCCGTCGGTTCCCTACGAACGGCTCAACCGTGAAGCCCACGGAAAAACGCCCTACGCGGAAGGTGACTTTGCGAGCCATCGTTCTGTATACGGCGGTGCGTACGTGATGTGGCTCGACAAGATGGTTAAACCGCAAGGTGACCCCTGGCTGCTTCGCTGGGATTTGACCAGGACGAATTTTCTTGATCGCGACGTTCCACCCACGTTTCTTTACTACAATCCGTTTTCGACATCAAAGAGTATCACCGTCGAGGCGGGGAGCCAGGTGCGCGATCTGGCACACGATCGAATCCTGCCGGCTCATCAAGGTCGGGTCGCGCTGACGCTCGGCCCTGAGGAAGCTCGCGTGATTGAGATCCTGCGTTAAACTTGTCCACCGGGAGTTCGCATGAACCGCTTCCGTATTCTGAAGATTGTAAAGGGCTTTTCGGTCGCTGTCGCATTTGCGCTCTGCGGCGTCCTTTCATTTGCTCAGGCAAAGCTCGATAAAAACGTCAGCTTGAGTCTGGACAAGGGCTGGGAATTCCGGCAAATCACCCCGGAAGAGCAGGACGATGGCGGATGGCTTCCTGCTACCGTGCCGGGAGACGTTCATCTAGACCTTCTGGCGAACAAGAAAATCCCGGATCCGTTCTACCGTGATAACGAAGCCAAGCTGCAATGGATTGAGAACGCGAGTTGGGAGTACCGCGTGAGCTTCGACGTCGGTCCTGAGGTTTTGGCCCGATCGAACGTCGACCTGGTTTTTGATGGGATCGATGCCGCGGCACAGATCTTCGTCAACGACGCACCAGTGCTTGATGCGAACAATATGTTCCGTATCTGGCGCGTGCCCGTGAAGGCTCACCTGCACACCGGAAAGAACCTTTTACGCGTCGTCTTCCCCTCGCCGATCAGAGCTGCCGAGCAGGTGGCCGCCGGCGATCCATTCCGTTTGCAATCGAAGACCGCGGACAAGACCTATATCCGCAAGGCTGCCTATGAGTACGGCTGGGATTGGGGACCACGCTTTGTGACCAGCGGCATCTGGCGGCCGGTCCACCTCGAAGCCTGGGACAAGGTGCGAATTGCGGATTTCGCTATTCGCCAGCGCGACGTAAGCAACGATGTCGCTAATCTCGATGCTGAATTCGATATTGAGTCTTCAATCGCAGGCGCCACAAATCTGACCTTGCACTTTCTCGACGAGGGCAAGCCCAGCGAGCTTAATTCAACCGTGAACGTGCACACCGGCCACAATCAGGTCGAGATTCCCATCGAGATTCAGCACCCCAGCCTCTGGTATCCGAACGGTTACGGCGAACCCTTCCTTTACCAGTTCACCGCACAGTTGAGCCAAGGCGGGCATGTTGCCGCCGAGCACACCGTCAAGACCGGCATTCGCTCTATCGAACTGCGCCGGCAACTGGATCGATGGGGCCGCTCCTTTGAATTTATCGTCAATGGCATTCCCGTCTTCGCCAAGGGCGCTGACGTCATCCCTTTCGACAGCTTTCCCAGCCGAGTAACCACGGCGGAGTATCGCCGCATCCTCGAGTCCGCACGGGATGCCAACATGAACATGATCCGTCATTGGGGCGGAGGATACTACGAAACCGACGAGTTCTATTCCATCTGCGACGAACTCGGCATCATGGTGTGGCAGGACTTCATGTTCGGCAACGATTGGCAGCCTGGCACGTATGTGTTCAAGCAGGATATTGAAGCCGAAGCCGAGGACCAGGTGCGCCGCCTGCGTAATCACCCTAGCATTGTGCTGTGGTCCGGCAACAATGAAACCGAGTTGGGATTCAACTGGCCCCCGCGCAACACCCTTCCGGCCGATGTAAAGTTCCAGATGTGGCAAGACTACCTGACTGAGTTCAGCGGCATTCTGCCCCGCGTTGTCGCGCGTCTTGAGCCGGAGATACCCTATTGGCCTAGCTCGCCCAGCGCGGACTATGAGCCGCTCAGCGACCAGTTCCAGTCAGGAGACACGCACGACTGGACTATCTGGCATGGCCGCGCTCCGTTCAGCGAATACGAGCAGCATCATTGGCGCTTCGTCACCGAATATGGATTCCAGTCCTTCCCGGAGATGCGCACGGTCGAGAGCTTCACGGAGCCCCAGGATCGCGCGGGAATCTTTACTTCGGTTTTGCTCGCCCACCAGAAGAACAACGAAGGCAATTCCATCATCCAGGACTACATCGCCAGGGACTACCCGAAGCCAAAAGACTTCGCGAGTTTTCTCTATGTGAGCCAGGTGCTGCAGGCCGAAGGAATCAAGATTGGAGCCGAGCACTTCCGCCGCAGCCGCCCTCAGACCATGGGCTCCATCTTCTGGCAACTGAATGACTGCTGGCCTGTCGCGTCGTGGTCCAGCATCGACTACTACGGACGATGGAAGGCGTTGCAATTCTATGCCCGCCGCTTCTACGCGCCCATCCTCGTCTCACCGCACGTGGAGGACGGCGCTCTTAAGGTCTATATCGTCTCCGATAGGTTGAAGCCGGCTCCCGCCACGCTGCGCCTGCGGCTCATGAACTTCGACGGTAAGGTATTCATGGATGAATCGCGTTCCGTCGACGTGGCGCCGCTGACGAGCATCGTTGCTTTCACGTGGCCACTTGAAAAACTTGTCGATGTTGGCGTGACCGATACTTCTAGCGTGTTTGCCGTGGCTGACCTTACCGCTGATGGAGCAGAGCTCTCGCGCAATCTCACTTATCTTGTGCCGGTAAAAGAGGTTCACCTTGAGCCAGCCGTAATTGGCGTCGAAGCCGCCGACGCTGGCGGCAGCTTCACGATTCGTGCGACTTCACCGGTGCTCGCTCGCAGCGTCTATCTTTCCTTCGGCGACCTCGACGTGAATCTTTCCGACAATTACTTTGACTTGCTTCCCGGTGAGACGGTCGAGATCCACGCGACCACTTCCGTTCCGCTTGCTGAACTCAGATCGAAGCTGAAGGTCATTTCTCTAAGCGACGCTTTCGACGCAAATGGACCTGCAGGAACAGAGCCGATTAAGTAGCGGTCAATTCTCCCTGCGAAGACAATCTAGTGACATTGACCAATTCTGAGCACTTCGTGCCCCACCGCCGCTGATTTAATCTCGCATTGAAGAGCAGCCGCATCAACATAATGCAAAAGAAATAATCGACTGATATGAATGGCTTCTTATCACTTTAGTCGTCATGTTCATCTGCCCAATCGTTTCATCCACTCCTGAATCGATTGTGGATGTTGGCGAGCGAGTAAATACAGCTTGGCCTCCCCCATCGCGCGCTGGTTTATCATGAACCTCGTTGGAGGGAGCGATGAAGAAAGCTCTGTTCACTGCGAGTCGAGCAGTCGCACTCGCCCTCCTCGCATTGCCTCCGGCCACTCACGCGCAAACCACCGCGCCGCAAAGTCTTGCCGACGACTTCCGGACCTCCGAACGCTGCTCCAACTGCCACAACAAACTCAAGACCGCCAAAGGCGAAGATGTCTCCATCGGCCTCGAGTGGAGCGCGAGCATCATGGCCAACTCTGCGCGCGATCCCTACTGGCAGGGCAGTGTGCGTCGCGAAGCCATCGACCATCCCGAATCAAGCGCCGCCATCCAATCCGAGTGCGCCAGTTGCCACATGCCTCTGCAATACCAGCAGGACAAGGCCCAGAATCGCGAAACTGCGGTTTTCTCGCACTTGCCGCTCGGCGCCGGCCGTCCCGAAGATGCCGCCGCAGCCGATGGCGTCTCCTGCACTGTCTGCCATCAAATCCAGGCCGCCGGCCTGGGCACTCCCGCAACCTACAGCGGCAAATTCGCTGTGGCCGCGCACGGAACCGAGCCCCGTCCCCTCTTCGGTCCTTTTGCTCCAGACTCCGACAACATCACCAAAGTGCATGTTATGGCCGCCGGCTATTCACTGGCGCAGTCCGACCATATTCGCGATGCCGGCCTGTGCGGCAGTTGCCACACTCTATACACCTCAACACTTGGCCCCGATGGAAAGCCCGCCGGCCAGCTTCCCGAGCAGATGCCTTATCTCGAGTGGCAGCACAGCGACTTCAGCGGCAAGCAAACCTGCCAGCAATGCCACATGCCCGCGGTGGGCGAATCGATAGCTGTTGCCTCTCTTCTCGGCAAGCCACGCGATGGCGTCCGTCTCCACACTTTCACAGGTGCCAACTTCCTCGTTGAAGGCATGCTCGGCGCGCATCGCGACGATCTCGACGTCACCGCTCAGCCGGGCGATCTTGCCGCCGCCTCTGCGCGCATCATGTCGTTCCTTCAGTCGCAGTCCGCGCGCGTTACTCTCGGCGTCGCGAGCCTTGCCGGCAGCGAACTTTCCTTTTCCGTCCGTGTTGAAAACCTAACTGGCCACAAGCTCCCCACTGCCTACCCTTCGCGCCGCGCCTGGCTTCACGTCGCTGTCACCGCCGCTGACGGCCACATCGTCTTCGAGTCAGGAAAGCTCAACCCCGACGGCTCCATTGCCGGCAACGCAAACGACTCCGACCCCTCGCGCTTCTCGCCGCACTACAGCCGCGTCACCCAGCCCGATCAGGTCCAGATCTTCGAGCCCATCCTTGGCGACAGCCAGGGTCACGTCACCACCGGTCTTCTCTCTGCCACGCAGTACCTCAAGGACAATCGCATCCTCCCCGCCGGCTTTGACAAATCCACCGCACCCCCCGACATCGCCGTCAAGGGCGAGGCCGCGGCCGATCCCGACTTCACAGCCGGCTACTGCACCACGCGCTACGAGCTCTCCACGAATGGGGCTGCCGGCCCCTTCCATGTGTCCGCCGAATTCCTCTATCAGCCGATCGGCTACCGCTGGGCCCACAATCTCGCTGCTTACCAGGCATCCGAGCCGCAACTATTCGTACGCGACTACGATCAGGAAGCTGCGCACTCCGCCGTCGTTCTCGCCCACGCTGAAGCTACCGTCAACACCGGCCAGTGACTGAATCTGCAAACGCGCCCGGTGCAAATGGATTCCTCTAATATCTATTCGTGATTTGGATTCCGGGCGGAGAACCGGCTACTTGGAACCAGCCACTCGGAATTTTCTACTTAGGTAACAACTCGGAATAGGCCAGTCTCGCTACAGAGAAAATGCAACCTCAATGATTTTCTTGAAAATGAGGAGGCCGATGTTCGTTGATTCCCCGCGTCCGCATGATCAAGAGCCGTCTCTAAATGTATTTATCGAAGGCCTCGATCTGTTTTGCATGATATTCCCGCCGCTGAACCGGCGAAGATAAAACCGTCGATGTTGATGTGGCCCCGAACGTCGACAGCTTGTCAATGAGAACTTCCAAATGCCGGATGGAGACTACATTGGCCTCGATGACAAAAGATTCGTCGCCGGTTATCCGATAGCATCTGCAAATCTCGGTCAGCTCCTTGATAGCAGCCACTGAGCGGCTCACCTGCAAATCGCCGCCATGGATGGTGAGGCGCAAGAGAACGCGGATGGGAAGGCCAAGTTTGGCTATATCGAGCGCGACGTGGTATCCGGTGATAACGCCTGCATCTTCAAGCCGATGGACACGCTCGGCGACTGCCGGTGTAGAGAGGCCAACCTGCCTGCCAATCTCTGCAAAAGACTGCCGGGCATTCTGCTGAAGCGCGTCGAGGATCTTCCATGCCACAGCATCAAGTTCGAAGCTATTGGGAATGGTCCGGTGCGGCATGGGCTGCAATCCTTAAGTAACAGATCTATTATGCTTAATCCTGTTAAGCAGAGCTAGCCTTTCTTCGATTCAATCGCTATTTTCTGAGTTTGTTGCCGGACCTATGCTAGTGGTGGTCCGAGCGTGCGGGCGTATGCCTTTGACGCGCTTTGTTGACGAGAAGGTGGCTATGAACGCATTCCCCCGTTCGGCCTCCGGGCAGGTCACAACTTTGCCCACCGCAGCGCCTCTTTCCGGCGCGGATTTTCTTCCCCTCAATGGAACCGACCACGTGGAGTTTTACGTGGGCAACGCGCGCCAAGCGGCGTATTTCTATCGAGCCGCTTTTGGAATGCGGCTTGTGGCCTACGCGGGCCCCGAAACTGGTCAGCGGGATCGGGCCTCGTACGTGGTGCGTCAGGGAAAGATTCGTTTCGTACTCACAACACCTCTTCGCAGCCAGCACCCCATTGCCCAACACATTCACCTCCACGGAGACGCGGTTCGCATCGTCGCTCTGTGGGTTGATGATGCGCGCCAGGCATGGTATGAAACCACGAGCCGTGGCGCGGTCAGCGTGGAGGAGCCGCATATCGTCTCCGACGAGCATGGGACTGCCGTGCTTGCCAGCATTCGCACCTATGGTGACACGATTCACACTTTTGTTGAACGAAGCGGCTACATCGGCCCATTTCTCCCCGGCTTTCGCTCGGTCGAGCAAGATCCGATTGCCCGCCCGGTCGGCCTTCTCCACATCGACCACATGGTTGGTAACGTCGGATGGCACGAGATGAATCAGTGGGTCGACTTCTATGCCAACGTGATGGGGTTTTCGCTTTACCAGCACTTCGATGACAAAGACATTTCCACCGAATATTCCGCGCTCATGTCAAAGGTGATGGCCAATGGCAACGGCCGCGTGAAGTTTCCCATCAATGAACCGGCCGAAGGCAAGAAAAAGTCGCAGGTCGAGGAATATCTTGATTTCTATCCCGGCCCTGGCGTGCAGCACATTGCCCTGGCCACCGATGATATCGTGCACACGGTGAACAAGCTGCGCGAACAGGGCATCGAGTTCCTCCGCGTTCCTCACACCTACTACACCGAGTTACAGAGTCGCGTGGGCAAAATCGATGAGCCGGTCGACGTCCTGGAAGATCTAGGCATCCTAGCCGATCGCGATGATGAGGGCTACATGCTGCAAATCTTCACGCGGCCGGTGGAAGATCGGCCGACGCTGTTCTACGAGATTATCCAGCGCAAAGGGAGCCGCAGCTTTGGCAAGGGCAACTTCAAAGCGCTGTTCGAAGCGATTGAACGAGAGCAGCAGGCGCGCGGGAATCTGTAACGCGCTTTTGGAGAAGCGATGAAGACCGAGACGCTTTCAGCGACCGCGCCTTACATCATCGAGCAGGATTACGCGGCTTACACCGACGACCAGCATGCCGTGTGGGCCGAACTTGTGGGGCGTGCACTGCCGGAGTTGGAGAAGCACGCGGCAAAGGAGTATCTGGACGGCTTCGAGATCATCGGACTCAAACAGGACAGGCTGCCGAACCTGGCCGCAATCAGCGCGAGGCTGGCGCCGAGGACGGGATGGAGCTCGACGCCGGTGAGCGGATTCTTGCCTGCACCCGCGTTTTTCGAGATGCTTGCGACACGCAATTTTCCGACGACGACATGGCTCCGCAGCCGGAATTCACTGGAATACACGCCGGAGCCGGATATTTTTCACGATGTGTTCGGGCATGTCCCCATGCATGCCCACAAGGTCTTTGCGGATTTTCTTGAGCATTATGGGCGGGTGTGCGCGGCGAAAGACGATGCAGCGGCTCTGGAGAAACTGGGGCGGCTCTTTTGGTACACGGTGGAGTTCGGGGTGATCCGGCAGAACGGAACGATCAAGGTCTACGGGAGCGGATTGATTAGCTCGCACGGCGAGTGCAAGAACGTGATCGACGGACACTGCGCGATCCACGATTTCGACCTCGACGAGGTGCTGAATACCCGGGTAAAGGTGGACGAGCTGCACAAGCTGCTCTTTGCGGTGAGCAGCATTGACGAGATTTTCGAGGCGATGCATGAGGCCGAGCGCAGAGCGATGCAAGGGAGATTGTGAGGGCGCCGAGAATGACGACGAGAATGGAGTATCAATCGGGATTTGGAAACGAGTTTGCGACAGAGGCAGCAACGGGAGCGCTGCCGATTGGCCAGAACGCGCCACAGATGCATCCGCTGGGGCTTTATACGGAACAGTTCAGCGGGACGCCCTTTACCGCGCCCCGGGCCGTGAACCGGCGGACATGGACGTACCGGATACGGCCGTCGGTGACGCATCGGCCGTATGAAGAAGCGCCTCTTGGGCTGTTGCGCAGCGGGCCGTTTAACGAGACACCTACGACGCCGAACCAGTTGCGCTGGGACCCGCTGCCCCTGCCGGAAAAGGAAGCGGATTTTCTGGACGGGATGGTAACGCTTGGCGGCAACGGCGACCCGGCCATGCAGACTGGCGTGGCGATTCATCTCTATGGCGCGAATGCCTCGATGCACGACCGGTTCTTTGCCAATGCCGATGGGGAGATGCTGGTGGTTCCGCAGATGGGCGCGGTGCGGTTCCATACCGAGCTGGGGATTGTGGAGGCGACGCCCGGAGAGATCTGCGTAATTCCGCGCGGGGTGAAGTTTCGCGTCGAACTCGAGGAGCCCCAGGCACGCGGCTACATCTGCGAGAACTATGGACTGAGTTTCAGACTGCCTGAACTGGGGCCGATCGGCGCCAACGGGCTGGCGAATCCTCGCGACTTCAAGGCGCCAGTGGCGGCGTTTGAGGATCGCGAGGGCGAGTTCCAAATCTTCACCAAGTTCCTGGGGCGGATGTGGCGCGCGGCCATCGACCACTCGCCGCTTGACGTGGTCGCGTGGCACGGGAACTACGCGCCTTACAAATATGACCTCTCGCGATTCAACTGCATCAACACGGTTTCGTTCGACCACCCTGACCCGTCGATCTACACGGTGTTGAGTGCGCCTTCCGCAATTGCGGGAACTGCCAACTGCGACTTCGCGATTTTTCCGCCGCGGTGGCTGGTTGCTGAGCATAGCTTCAGGCCGCCCTGGTTCCATCGCAACTTGATGAATGAATTCATGGGATTGGTGTTTGGCGCGTACGACGCGAAGGCGGAAGGCTTTTTGCCAGGCGGAGCAAGCCTGCACAACTGCATGGCCGGACATGGGCCGGATGCGGAGACATTTGAGCGCGCCAGCAACTCCGAACTGAAGCCGCAGTACCTGGACAACACGCTGGCCTTCATGTTCGAGACGCAACTTGCGGTGCGCCCCACGCAGTTTGCCATGAACACGCGCATCCTCCAGCACGAATACTTCGAGTGCTGGCAAGGATTGAAAAAGCGATTTGCCGTAGAAGCGGTTGCGAAGAACAGATGAGCATGATCGAAAGCCTGCTCGCGGTCGCAGTAGCGGGTGCGCGCATCAAATTGCACATAGGCGACGTGACCGCAGAAGCATTTCCCTTCCCTTGGGCCGTCGCATCGATGCTTCGCGAACCTTCGCGTTGCTACGCCAGTTGGAACGGCGATGAAATGTGCGAGGCGCGGCAGCAGTTTTTTGCGGGATTTGGCTCGTGCTCGTTTGACGAAACGATACACGACCTGGAGGCGCCCGGATGGCTGTGAGAAGCTGGGTCGCTTCAGCGAACGAGCCGCAATCGGATTTCCCTCTTGAGAATTTGCCATACGGCGTATTTCGCCACGAGGAAAAGCAGCATATCGGGGTGGCGATCGGCGACCGGATCCTGGACCTTTGCGACTGCGCACGAAAGGGCCTGTTGGAAGGATTGGCGCAGGAGATTCTGGAGGCGTGCAGCGCCGAATGGCTGAATGGACTGATGGCGCTGGGACCGCAGGCATGGACCGCGCTTCGACGGGAGATTACTACTCTGCTGAAGGAAGGGGCCGACGCAGAAACGCAGCGGCGCGTAGGGGCGTCGCTGGTTCCGATGAGCAAAGCGGCGATGCAACTGCCCACGCAGATTGGCGACTACACTGATTTCTACGCGTCGGTTCACCATGCCACGCGAGTGGGAGCGCTATTGCGGCCCGATAATCCGCTGCTGCCTAACTATAAGTATTTGCCCATCGGCTATCACGGGCGGGCTTCCTCGATTGTGGTGAGCGGAACGGAAATCAAGCGGCCGCGCGGGCAGACCAGACATACGACAGGCGCACCGGAATTTGGACCGACAGGCAAACTGGATTACGAGCTGGAGGTGGGCTTCTTTGTGGGCCAAGGCAATCGGCTGGGAACGCCTATTCCCATTGGCGAAGCCGGGCAGCACATATTCGGGGCCTGCCTGGTGAACGACTGGTCTGCGCGCGACATTCAGACATGGGAGTACCAGCCGCTAGGCCCGTTCCTGGGCAAGAGCTTCGCGACGACAATCTCAGCATGGGTGGTTCCTATGGAGGCGCTGGAACCGTACCGCGTGAAGCGAGAGGAACGGCCGGCGGGCGATCCGGAGCCGCTCGAGTATTTGCGCGAGCCCGAGGGACATCGAGGCGCGATTGATGTGACACTAGAGGTGTATCTCGAATCGCGGCTGATGCGGCAAACCGGCACAGCGGCGATGCTGCTGAGCGAGGCGAATCTGCGCGAGCTGTATTGGACGCTGGCGCAACTACTGGCCCACCACACGAGCAACGGATGCAATCTACGCCCCGGCGACTTGCTGGCCACTGGCACGGTGTCAGGCCGCGGCGAGGGATCGGAAGGCTGCCTGCTGGAGAAGCGACACAATCCTGAGCCAATTCGCCTGCCGAATGGAGAGATTCGCACCTTTTTGGAAGACGGAGACCGGGTAACGATGCGCGGTTATTGCCAGAAGGCAGGGCTGCCGCGGATCGGATTCGGCCAGTGCGCGGGCATGGTAGTGGGTTCGGCGCAGTGAGCGATCAGCGAATAAAGACGCTCTGGGGTTAGTATTGCGCTGTGCGGCGCCTGAGTAGAGCAAGCGCAAAGGGGCGGGCCGCGACGAGCAAACAAATGGCAGAGAATGTGACCCTCGATAACCGGCTGGGATCAGCACTCGATCCCGAACACACGCGCAGGAAGGCGAACCGCGCTTCGCTAACGACTCTGCTGGCCGAGATGCGCGCCGAGGAAGAGACGCTGAAACAGGGTGGTGGCGAGAAGGCCGCCGATGCGCAGCACGCCAAGGGCCGCCTGACGGCGCGCGAGCGGCTGAAGCTGCTGCTGGATGAAGGTTCGGAGTTCCTGGAGCTGGGACTATGGGCGGCACACGGCATGTACGCGGAATACGGCGGCGCGCCGTGCGCGGGGGTAGTGACAGGCCTGGGACGTGTGGCGGGACGACTATGCATGATCGTGGCCAATGACGCGACTGTGAAGGCTGGCGCGTTTTTCCCGATGACCGCGAAGAAGGTGCTGCGCGCACAGACCATCGCCATGGAAAACCGCGTTCCCACGATCTACCTTGTGGATTCGTCGGGCGTTTTTCTGCCGCTACAGGAGGATGTATTCCCGGATACCGACGACTTCGGGCGCATCTTTCGCAATAACGCAGTGATGAGCTCGATGGGAATCCCACAGATCACGGCCATCATGGGCATGTGCGTGGCGGGTGGGGCGTATCTGCCGGTAATGACGGATACAGTGCTGATGACCGAGGGGTCGGGCTTGTTTCTTGCCGGGCCTTCCCTGGTGCAGGCGGCGATCGGACAAAAGACAGACGCGGAAGAACTGGGCGGAGCGGCCATGCACGCGGCGATTTCAGGAACCGTTGACTTCAAGGAGCCGAACGATCATCTCTGCCTGGCGCGACTGCGGTCGTTGGTGGCGAAGATGGGCGAACGCAGGAAAATCGCTCCCGACGCAGAGACGTTCCGGCGCCGTGAGTTCGATACGATGCGAGATGCTCCAAGGTTCGCTGCCGAGGATGTGTATGGATTGCTGAATCCGCAACCAGGGTCAAGCAATGCATACGATATGCGCGAGGTGATTGCGCGGATCGTGGACCGCAGCGAATTCGATGAATACAAAGCGGAGTTTGGCCGTACGGTGCTTTGCGGGTACTCGTGGATTGGCGGGCGTGCCGTAGGAATAGTCGCCAACCAGAAAATCAACCAAAACCAGGCTGTGCCCATGGGACCCGCAGCGGGGATGACGCAGATAGAGGTCGGTGGCGTTATCTACACCGAGGGTGCACAGAAGGCCGCGCGCTTCATTATGGATTGCAATCAGAACCTGGTGCCGCTGATTTTTCTGCACGATGTAAATGGATTCATGGTGGGCAAGGAGGCGGAGTGGTCGGGAATCATTCGTGCCGGCGCTAAGATGGTTTCGGCGGTGAGCACCAGCGTAGTCCCGAAGATTTCGGTCATTGTGGGCGGAAGCTTTGGCGCCGGGCACTACGCAATGTGCGGCAAGGCCTACGATCCGAGATTCCTCTTCGCATGGCCTACTGCACGCTATGCGGTGATGAGCGGAGCTTCGGCTGCGGCGACGTTGGCTGAGGTGCGGGCTCGGCAGTTAGAGCGCGACGGCAAGAAACTGACGGATGCGGAGAAGACCGCCCTCTACGACGAGATTCACGCCACATACGACGCGCAAGCCGATCCGCGCTATGGTGCGGCGAGGCTTTGGATCGATGCGATTATCGATCCGGCCGAGACCAGAAACGTGCTGATCGAGGCACTGGAGGCTTGCTCGCTGAATCCAGAGATTCCCCGTTTCAATCCTGGAGTCCTGCAAACCTGAGCACGTTTTTTATGTGGCGCTGCCCATTCCGCAACACTAGCAGCGGCATCATACCGAAAAGAGCGAACGAGGCATTCGAAAATCCCACGAGGAGCCTGAGCATGCAAGTTGAGCTGGAACCGGTCAACAGTTTGTATCCGTTTGTTCCCACTGAGCAGCAGGAACATTTACGTCGTGAGATACGTGAGTTTGCCGCGCGAGAAATCGCACCGCATGTAGCGGCGTGGGACGAGGCCAGCGAGTTTCCCGTGGACGTGGTGAAGAAGCTTGGCGCCATGGGGCTGCTCGGTGTGATTATTCCCGCTGAGTACGGCGGCGCCGGGCTGGGCTATGTGGACTACGTGCTAGCTATTGAAGAACTGTCTGCCGCCGACGGATCATTGGGCCTGACTGTCGCGGCGCACAATTCGCTGGGGACAAATCATATCTTTCTGGCGGGCAGCGAGGCGCAGAAGAGGAAATATGTGCCACGGCTGGCGAGCGGCGAATGGCTTGCTGCGTGGGCGCTTACAGAGCCAGGTTCCGGCTCGGATGCGAGCAACGCGCGCACGACGGCTGTGAAGCACCGCGACCGGTATGTGTTGAACGGCAACAAGACATTCATCACCAACGGGCGCTATGCCGATCTCGCGGTAGTAATCGCCGTCACCGACAAGAGCAAAGGCACACACGGGTTGTCGGCCTTCGTGGTGGAAAAGGGAACGAACGGCTTCCGACCGGGTAAGAAGGAAAACAAGCTTGGACTGAGAGCCAGCGACACCAGTGAGCTGATCTTCCAGGATTGCGAGATTCCCGAAGAGAACATGCTCGGCACGGAAGGTGAAGGATTTATCGACGCGATGCGAGTCCTGGATGGCGGCAGAATCTCGATCGCGGCCCTGGCACTTGGCATAGCGCGTGGCGCGCTGGACTCGGCATTGAAGTACGTGAAGGAGCGTCGTCAATTCGGCAAGGCCATCGCCGAATTCCAAGGCATCCAATGGAAGCTCGCAGACATGGCGACGGAATTGGATGCGGCGCGGCTTCTCACGCAACGAGCCGCTGTACTTAAGGACGCCGGTCGCAAGGTAACGCGCGAGTCGGCGATGGCCAAGCTGTTCGCGAGTGAGGTAGCAGTGCGCATCTGCGACGAGGCTGTACAACTGTTCGGCGGCTACGGCTTCATCAAGGATTATCCTGTGGAGAAGTTTTACCGCGATGTGAAGCTGTGCACCATCGGCGAGGGCACCAGCGAGATTCAGCGTATGGTGATTGCCAGGGAAATCCTCAAGGTCTACCCATCGCGCGGTTGAAGGTTAGCTGTCGAGGTAGACGTGCTGACGGGGATTCAGCCCGCAGAAGAGTGTGAAAGTTGGGTGATGTGGTCAAAATCGTGGAGTGCCCGCGCGACGCTTGGCAAGGTCTGCAGGTACAAATCCCGTCCGAGAAGAAAGCCTCCTATCTGCGCAGCCTGATCGACGCGGGTTTCACGCATATCGATGCGGTGAGTTTTGTTTCGCCCGCGGCCGTGCCGCAAATGGCGGATTCCGAGCGAGTGCTGGAATTGCTAAGTCCCCCTGAAGGCGTTGAGATCATCGGGATCGTTGTCAACCGCAAAGGCGCGGAACGGGCAATTCGCACCGGTAGAGTTCGGACGCTGGGCTTTCCTTATTCGGTCTCAGCAGAATTTCTCCGCCGCAATCAGCATCAGACGCCAGAGGAATCAATTCATGAGCTGAAAACGGTGAGCGCGTTGGCTCGAGACGCTGGATTGGAAGTAGCCGCCTATCTCTCCATGGCATTTGGAAACCCTTATGGTGATGAATGGGATATTGGGGCAGTAGTCGACGCGTGCACCTTGCTGATTGACGCAGGCGCGACGCAGATTTCGCTTGCGGACACTGTTGGTCTAGCGGCGCCGGAACAGATCGCGGATACGGTTGCGGCAGTGCTCGAGGCGCATCGCGGGATCGAGTTGGGAATCCATCTTCACGTAAGGCGCGATGAAGCGCCCGCTCGCATTCGCGCGGCCTACGATACAGGTTGTAGACGCTTTGACGCGGCCATCGGTGGATTGGGCGGATGCCCGTTCGCACAGGATGGTCTTGTGGGGAACTTGCCCACTGAAACATTGATCGAGGTATTGACAGAGTGCGGCGCTACACTTCCGAAGCTGGGGCTCCTCAATGGCTTGATCCACGTTAGTGAGCAGATCGCATTGAGCAGCGCGACTTCGATATAAGAGCCAGCGAATTTCACGAGCCGAGCGTACGACCGGAAAGCGGAAAGGGAGAGTTCGATTGAGCTACAAGACGATTCTGGTTGAGACGAGCGGGCCGATCAGGACGATTACGCTCAACCGCCCTGAGCGGCGCAACGCGATGACACCGGACATGCAGACGGAGTTGACTTCCGCGCTGGACGATACTGCTTCGAGCGGTTGCCGTGTGTTGGTGTTGACCGGGGCCGGCGAGGCGTTCTGTTCAGGGCTGGATTTATCGGCGCTGCATTCCGAGAAAAAAAAGAGCGCGGCCGATCACCACGGTGACGCCGAGCGGATTGCCCGGCTCTTCCTATCCTTATATGAACTGCCGGTCCCAACCATTGCCGCAGTGCACGGCCCGGCAATCGCGGGCGGAGCGGGCCTGGCCTTCCTCTGCGACTTTACTCTAGCAACCCCCGAATCGAAGTTCGGATTCACAGAAGTCCGCATTGGCTTTGTGCCCGCGCTGGTGTCGGCCTTTCTCGCCCTTCAGATTGGGGACAAACGGAGCCGCGATCTGCTCTTGACCGGCCGACTTTTCGATGCTGAAGAGGCTCATCGTATCGGGCTAGTCAACGAGATCGTGGCGCCAGGGAAGCTTGCGGAGCATGTCCAAGCGCTGACGAATATGCTGATCGCAAATAGCCCCCAATCATTGAAAGCGACCAAGCTGCTTTTAGCACAACAGAACAAAGCGTGGCTCGATTCTGCGATTGCCCAGGCGCTCGAGGCCAACGCACTTTCACGGGAGACGGCGGACTTTCGCGAAGGCGTCACGGCATTTCTTGAAAAGCGGAAGCCGGTGTGGGGAAACGGATCGCCAGATAATTCGCGGCGTCACTAAAACGCAGGGACGCCCCGGTTCGTTCCACAATCTCCTTGCGACTACCACCGGCGGCAAGCTCCAAGACTTCAAAACCCGAAGGCGTGACATCGAGCATGCAAAGATCGTCTGTTTCGGTCAAATCACAATCGGGACGCGCACGGCTTACCTGTACGCCTGCTCATCGGCCCAATCCCCAATCAACGGGAGCTTGATGCGCTTGCCATTCCACGCACCAATCACACACCAAAGCCATACCAGAAAAACGAGCAGCGACACCAGACATGTTAGACCCATCAAAACACGAGGCCCAAGGAACGCGGTGAACCGCAGGACAAAGAACAGCACGTACCCAAAGAAAGCCACATAAACGTTGAATACGAGCGACTGCCACGAGTGAAACCGCACATAGGGTCTCTTGTTGTAGCGCCTGATGGCCAGAAAGAAGACCGCTAAGACGGGGGTGAAGTAGGCGAGTGCGGCAATAGTATTGTCAGAGAGGCCGGTTTTGGGGGGATTGGGTTTCATCTCTCCCTTTCAGAAAGAACCGCAAGTGTGGGCTCGGAGGCGATTCAATTATCCCACCGTTGGAGATCCTGGCGCCCCGTGTATTTCTGCACGATCTCGAGATTGCCCTGAGCGCCTTCTGACACAGGTCGTGAAACTGACATTCCGGATGCTGATCGGCCGCCGAGACTCTCGTGTATAGAGAAGCACGTTTCATTTGCGCCGTCCCTTCGGCGAGTGCTTTACGATGTAGCTCTTGATGAACTTCAGTAGCTCGTCAGTCATGTTCTCTCCCTGGGCGGCGGTAACCGATTTGAAGCGGTTATGGAGCTCGACGGGAACATTAAGGTTCATTCTCTTCACCTTCTCGATTCTCTTGATCTTCCTCACCCCCTCTCGGTAGTGAGGATATCCGATTATGAGTATGGAACGCTAGCGGCGGGGACGGCCTCATGGAGGCCAGACCCGCGTACGTCGGACTCGTTGGGGTATTTCGTAGCGTCGAAGGTCAGCGACTTCTGCTTGCGCTTCCCACCTTCCCAATTCGAGAACCTGACTGGTCATGCATAGCCGGACGCGCGTGGAATCTTGCCGATGCTACCATTTTGGTAACGTGACTTTACCAACTTAACTCCGTGCCGCTTTCTCGACCTCCGAGGGAATAGCGGCAGTGAATTACCTGGTGATCGAAAGTCACCCGACCAGTTTTCTAGTACGCTGTAATATGTTGATTCTAAACGTGGCCCCGCAGCTCAGATGGACAGAGCAGCAGTCTCCTAAAGCGAACAAGTTGTTCATTATGAATATCTTACAAACACAGTAAACAACGAACAGTCACTTAAAATGACAAAAATGCGAGACTACGGTGACTCGGAGGTGTGACTTTATCCATTGTTCACGCGGGTTTCGCAGCATCACGGATTGTTGGGAATAACGCCAAACGCTTTCTGTAGCTTTATGCACGCCTTCCTCCTTTCTGATCGACGATGTGTACAGCCCATCCCTGCCAGAATGTTACTCGCCTGAGTTGCGAGTGAATCACCGGCAATCCGGGAATACCCCGAAAAAGGTGTTACCCCCACACGCAGACACGAGAGCGAGGTTCGCAAGTTCCTGCTGCGATTGACATTCGATCTGAGCTGGTCATATATTCCAACCGAATGTCGATCAGAGCAACAGACAACCCGATTGATTTTTCAGAAGGCACCCGGCCATCGCTGCACCATTCTGCGGAACGTGTTCAAGTGGGAAGATCCTGTTCCGCGATGATCGCGACTCTCTCATTCTCATTCGCATTCGCAGGCCTTTGCGTTGCCGGCGCGCAAAACGGGAATTACAACCAGCTCTATCGCCCCCAAGCGCATTTTTCACCAGAGCGGAATTGGACGAATGATCCCAATGGCCTGGTCTACTTTCATGGCGAATACCACTTATTTTTCCAATACAACCCGTATGGGGATACATGGGGACACATGAGTTGGGGTCACGCAGTCAGCAACGACCTGATTCATTGGAAGCAATTATCCGTTGCGATTCCTGAAGAAAACGGCGTCATGATCTTCACCGGCAGCGTCGTAATCGACCATGACGACACGAGCGGCTTGTGCAAACCGGCGAAGGAATGCCTGGTCGCGATCTACACTGGAGACGGCGACACTCCGCAAGGGCACAGGGAGACGCAGAACCTCGCCTACAGCAAGGATGATGGGCGATCGTGGAGCAAGTACTCCGGTAATCCGGTGCTCGATTTGCATCTGTCCGATTTCAGGGATCCAAACGTCAGCTGGGACGCGCGGCAGCACCAGTGGCTCATGGCCGTTTCTCTTCCTCGAGAGCACAAGGTCAGTTTCTATCACTCGCGGGATTTGAAACACTGGGAGCACCTGAGCGATTTCGGGCCTGCTGGCGATACCGGCGGTGCTTGGGAGTGCCCTGACCTTCTGCAAGTACCGTATGCGGACAAGAGCCGTTCAATGTGGGTGCTCAAAGTCGGGCTGAACCCAGGAGCACCGCAAGGCGGATCCGGAGAACAATACTTTGTGGGAGATTTTGACGGAACGACATTTCGCGCTTCAGAAGAGCCAGGCGCACACGGATGGACGAACTACGGTAAAGACGACTATTGCGCAATCAGCTTCAACGGTATACCGCATGGAGATCCCCCTGTATTGCTCGGTTGGATGAATAATTGGGAATACGCGGAGAAGTTGCCGACATCACCGTGGCGAGGGCAAATGAGCCTTCCGCGGAAGCTTTTCCTGGTTCGCGATCAAGGGGGATGGGCCCTTGCGCAGGAACCAGTAATCTCACTCTTGCGCAAGTCCACGGTTCCTTTGAACTTAACTGCTCCAACTGCCGGTGAAGAGACGATCGCAACATTGTCCCCGCCATACGAGCTCGAGGTTGACCAATTTGGTGCGGATGCGAAGCGCTTTGGCGTAATGATTTATTCGGATGACCGGCATTGGACCGAGATCGGCTTTGATCTGGGAAAGCAGGAGTTTTACATCGACCGAACGAGGTCAGATTCTGCGGCCATATCGGGATTTGCAGCGAGAACAACGGCCTCTCTGGTCCTTGGGCGGCATAACGACCTCAAATTGATCATCGATCGGTCATCTGTAGAAGCCTTCGCCCAACAGGGAACGATTGCGATGACGGATCTGATCTACCCGCCAAGTTCCTCAAATCGGGTCGTCTTGTTTTCGTCCAGTCCGATCTCTTCCGAGAAGAATATAAAGATGTGGAAACTGGATTCGATCTGGCAGGATTCCGAGCTTGCGCAATAACCGATTATCACTCGACGAACTGAGGAATCCGAAGCGCGGTGCGTGGTTTGGGCATCGGCGTCGCAATAGGCGTTTATCGTTACCGGACATCGCGCGCGGGTTTCATCCTCGTTGGAGGGTTAAGGCGCGAATGTGGACTGGTTGATGCTCTGCCGGAGAGCGGGCTATGATCCCAAAGACGTAGAGCGCGCGAGGGCGGCCTTGCACAAATTCCTGAACAAGACTTAAATCGGCTTTTCTTTCCAATGAACTCGATGTACGATGGCACCATCCCCCGGTAGTGCAACTTCCCCAAAGGGCCCAACGCGAGACAATGGAGGTTCTTCGACCATGCTTGTGATGAGAGCTGCGCACAGGTGCGTGCTTTTCTTGGCCGCATTCCTGTGGGTTTCACAATTTGCCCAGGTTGCTTTGGCTTCGGATGGGCCGCCGGTTCAGGGCAGCACGGTCGGCTACATCGATAACGCCGTAGTGGGTTCTCAAATCCGGGTCCGTTTTGACGCGGGCTTTGGTGACAGCCAACCTGACCTCGCCGAGTTCTTCTATGCGGAGTGCGGCTGCAACGGGGGCACTGCGGCCGGTCCTAAACCCGGTTTAGCAACGAATCTGAATTTCCAGCAACTCTACATGCGCGGCGAATATGCCCCGAAAAAGTTCCTCTCGTTCATGTTTGACGTCCCGGTACGCTGGATCCAGCCTACTAGTTTTTCTCCGGTCACCGTTTCCACTACCAGCCCGGGTTTCGGCGATCAGGGAGGCATATCGGACGTTTCCGCAGGTCTCAAGTTGGCGGCGATTGCATCGAGCCGGCAGTACCTCACGCTCCAGTTTGTCGGAACGTTCCCGTCCGGAGATTCTGGCAAAGGCCTGGGTACCGACCACTACACCTTTGCCCCTTCCCTGCTTTATTACCAGAAAATGACGGATCGCTTTACCCTGGAGGCTGAATTCGGCGATTCCCATCCCATCGGCGGCGACACGCCGGGGTTCGCAGGGGATGTGGTCGAGTATGGCGCCGGACCGAGTTTCGTGGCATATAAGAGCGACACGGTGCAGTTCGCCCCCGTAGTCGAGTTGGTCGGCTGGAGAATCTTCGGGGGCATGTGGACCGACCCTGATCAAAATGGGGTCAATGAGCCAGGCTTGGACACCGCGGACGGCTCAAACATCGTCAATCTGAAAGTCGGGGCCAGGACCACCATTGGAAATAACAACTCCTTTTATATTGGTTACGGTCACGCTTTGACCTCAGCAAATCTCTGGTACGAGCAGATTTTGAGGGTTGAGTACCGCCACACGTTCTGATCGGCGCTCCGTGCTGACCCTCGTCTGCGAAGGATGCGATACGAAGAGTGAGCAGATCGATTAATTCGGGTACCAGTCGGACTGGATTAAATGGGAGCCGTTCGAGAGCCAGGTCCATGTCTCACTTGGTTGCGGCCGGCGTGGGGGACGTTTTAGTCTCTTTAACGATCCAGTCGCTCAACCTGTCGTTCTGCTCGCGTTGTCCTTCAAGTGCCTGGCTTGGGGCGGCAAGTTCGTCTAGAAGTTCCCGCGCGCTGTCGCTGGCTTTTTTCGCCTGCTCAAGCTGGTCCTCATCTGCCAAAGAGCATGCCAGGTTGAAGTAATATTGTGCCGCTTCCGACTTATACTCAAAGTTTCCCGGATCGCTCTGTCGCAATGCATTGATGATCCCAATCGCCTGTTCATTTGACTGGGCGGCTTGCGCGTGCAACTTCTTTGTGTCCAGGTACACGCCCAAATCGCTGTCCACCCGGGCCAGCTCCTGCTCGGGTGCCGGTTCCGGCTCTGCGTCTTGGCTCACCCCCGCCTGCCCGGGCGTGGAAACGCCGGCGCCAAGCAGCGGCTTCAACAACTCGACGGCGCTTTCATAGTCGGCCCGGGGATCCGCTTGGGTTTCAGTCAGGAGATTTCCTCGATTATAGTAACTGCGGGCTAAGTCCTGCTGGTAGTCGCGATTGGTGGGCTCGTCCTTATGCAACGCCTGCTGAATCGTGATCGCTTGATCGTATTCGTTTTGCGCTTGAGCGGCTGTGTCCTGCGCAGGCTTCTGGTTGCTTTTCCTCCAAAGGCGGTAAGTCTCGCCCAGCCAGTTGTAGCAATAACCAAGGTTTTGGCGGTACTCAGGCTGAGTGGGATGCTCCTTGGAGAGGACTTCAAACTCCTTGATGGCCTCGTTGTATTCATTGACGGCGCCTTGATAATTGACGCTGAGACGATCAATGTCGCCGACGTGAGAGTGCGCCATGGCCATTTCCTCTGCAACCGTATCATCGCCAGGTTTTTGCTGCGCAAACTTTTGGTAAAAGCCTACTGCTGCATTTAGCAGTTCGCTCCGGAGCTCCTCTGTTTCCGGTGATTCGGATGCCTCCTCAGATTGTTGCGCACCGGCGGAAGAGAGGCTTTCGCCCACGGCGTTCTCCGCCATCTGCAAGTTCTGGTTTGCCTGGTTCAGGTTCTGGTCAGCAGCCAGCTTCTCTCGGTGTGCCAGCCAAGCAAGGGTTCCTACTGCCAGTACGAGCACACAGAGAACGCCAAAGGCGACTTGCCAGGCGCGCCTTCTGGCAATTTTCTTTTCCCGCTCCGCTTGGCGTTGCTTTTCGCTGCGGTCGAGAAACTCCGCAGCCAGCGCGAAGTTCGAGTCATAGCGTTCTGCCCACGCCGCAGTGGGCTGGTTCTTGTGCTGCCACTGTAATGCGGTCTCAAGCTGTGGATCAATCCATAGACTTCCGGAAGATTCCGCCCACCAGGAAGCAGCCTGAGCGATACGCAGGTAAAAAGCAGCGGACTCACGCTCTTCCTCCGTCCAGGCAATGAGCCGCTTCCAGCAGCGCATCAGGCTTTCGTGTGAAAGATCCACAATGGTGCGAGAGTCCAGCGGCACGGATGCTTGCGGTGTCAGGAACGAGCGCCCGGCGCGGCGGAAAAGCTCGACGACTTGAACCACTTGCGGTTCCGGAGTTTCGCAGACAGAGGCGAGTACCTCAACCGAGCAGGCTCGCCGTATTCCACGGGAATCGGAGTAAGTATCGGTAAGCGCCTTGAAAAGTCTCTCCGTGACTCGCTCGTTGCCGCCCAGAGAGGCTTCTTGAAACGCTTCTTCGGCGTGGATGGACAATGCCTCTTTGAGGCCGCCAATGGCCTCGTAATCGGCAATATCGATGCTCGGCTCATCCTTGCGGTGGCTTTCCCAGCGATCCCAGGTACGCATGAGTGCGTGCTGCAGCAACGGAAGCTGATCCTGGTCGTCTCCCAGATCATTCAACAAGCGCAATACGAGACGTTGGGAAATAGAGCCGCCGGCAACTGCAACGGGGCCGGCGATTGCCGACCGCAACTCGTCGCGGGTCATCCGCGGAATCAGATACAGTCCGTCATTGACGGCTTCGGGAAGACCTTGGAATTCAATGCAGTCCCCCAGAAAGTCTGAGCGCATGGTCAGGGCAATATAAATGGGAATGTCCTGCTGCCTGGTTGCTTCAAGGAGAAGCTTAAAGAAGGCTGCCGCCTCGTCTCTGGAATCGCCGCTTCGGCCGCTGCGCCGGAAGCGAAAAAGCTCCTCAAATTGGTCCACCACGATCAGAATGTTGTCTTGCGTGGGAATTCGAGCCTGGCGCACAGCTTGCACGATGCCGAGTGAACTCCGAACAAGAGTCGCTTCCAGCAAAACCCGGTTCGTGCTGGCTAGCTCTCCCTCGCTCCCAAGGGCATCGGGGGCATCCATGGCTGCGGCTAAGTTTGCGATGGGGTTATCGCCCGGGCGGAACACGATGATGCGCCAGTTCGATCCTGCCTGCAGCATGGAGCCGCTTTGCAGGGCAGGAATAAGGCCAGAACGAACCAGCGAAGATTTTCCAGTGCCCGAGCTTCCTGCTACCAGCAAGAACCGTGTGGTGCGGAGCCGCCTCAGCAATTCGTCAATCTCTTGCTCGCGGCCAAAAAAGAGGTGCTCTTCATCCGCCTCGAAAGGACGGAGTCCTGGAAAAGGATTCGATAGTGCTCTCCGTTCCATCGATCCTTCCATTCTCTCTTTCAGCCTTTCACGTTAACAATGAATTCCTGCAGCGCATCTGCCGAAAGTCCCTCAAACTGCGGGATGACCAGTGCGTCGTGGGTGCGAAAGCGCTCCTTCTCGGCGCTGCGCGGCGGAGCCACTACGATCGCGACCACCGGCGCCGGCTTGGTCCGTCCGTAGCCTGGAGCCTTCTGGACCTCCCGAAGTTTCCGGCGTACCCACAACTCATTCGTGGTTCCGTAGAAAATGAGCACGCCGTCACAGTTACGCAGGTTTTCGTCATGGTATTCGCGAATCTCCGCCTCATCACCCTCGAAGACTGACTCCAATACTTCAAAGTGGTCGAACAGATGCCCAATCCAGCTGGATGCGGCTTCTGAGTCGCGTTGATCGTGAATGAAATAGAGGCTCCGATGCTTGGTGCTCTCTCTTCGGCTTGCGGGGGCTTGCGTTCTGGGATGAGCTTCAGATGCTGCGGAAGGCGGCTGTTTAAGTTTGTCCAGGATCTCCGTCCGAAATTCCTCGAAATAAGTTTCCAGCAGATCCGCGCCAGACATCATTTGGGGGTCCAGACGAAGGTGATCGATAAATTGGATCTGCCGCTCATCCTCCACCTGCATGCCGGGAGACACCCAGAGCAGGCGCGAAAAACCCCCACGATTGACTCTCTCGATCGCTAACTGATTCTGAATCTCCAGGAGCGATTCCTTGCAACCTTCGGGAACCGAACTGTAGTTTTTGCCCACCAACATCACCGACAATTGGCATTTCTCCAAATCCTCGGCCACGGCGGCTTTCAGTTCTGAGGCAACGTATGGCAAGGGCCGGAATGGATAGACCATGTAGCCATGCTGCTGCAGATCCCGGCGCAAAGTTTCCCGCTGCTCGCGCAAGTCGCTCGTGGTCTCTGCCAGATAAATTCCCGGGCCCGCCGACCGCAAGTTAGACGATCCCTGCGGATCCTCGAGCCTCTCCAGGAGGTTGCAGATATCGTGAGCGAGGTCGTCCAGTTTCAGCCAGAAATCACACTGGGCATCAGGGCCAAATATCTCGTTCAATTCACGGATCCTGCCGGTGTCCGGATCGGTTTTGAAGAATTCGTAGCCCAGTACTGCCTGGAGTTCGGGGGGATGTTTCTCAACTGGCACTGGAGTTTTCAGCACTTTGAAAATGCGAATCTTATCTTCAAACGAGAGGCCACCGTGGGTTTGCGCGGCCAGCGCAAACGCGTTCAGCTCCTTCAGCGCCCATTCCGATTTCACGTAGCGCGGCGACACCACAGTGATCAGCACCGCCACGCGGGCGAGCTTCTCAATAAGCGTTTTGGAGAAATGATCGTTTCCCTTCAGTTTGGGGTCCCGCCAAATCTGCGGCTGTTTCCCAAGGAGCTGGGCAACGCGGATTTCCAAGGCACGATGAAGATTGGTGACCCAACCCTTGTGCCCCGCAATCAACTCGATGTCGTCCAGGTGCGCGTAGCTGATAAAGGCATCGCTTTCAAAAATCATGCCATCCCTTTCGCCTTTGGAGAATGCGCGGCATGCCGGTTTGTGGTAGCGCCGGTTCAACCATCTGCGTCACCTCAGCATAAATTGAGTCTTGTTGTTCCGCCTTGCGGTCGATTCGCTCGTGCAGCAAGCGGGACCGATCCCTGCTTTTGCTGGAGACGCAGAGCCAGCTGTGAGCAAGGTGTTTGGATCACCGAATATCTGATCCAATAATGCCGGGAACTATCACGAGCGTTCGTCTGAACACGGGGAGGCGGACCCCAGGGGAATGATATGAAAAATGCCAAACCTAGATTCAAAAGTCAAGAAATAACGCCTTTGCGCGTCGAATCAAGAATGGGCCACCTAGCGTCGCGGACGTTGTTTTCTGGCCGCGAAGCCTGATTCGCCTTACATCTCGAACTCTCTCGCGTTGGGTGTGCTCTGTACGCTGACTGAATTGGTAGCAGCATTTGGTCCTACGGGGTGGCAAAGTTGACCTTCGCCAGAGTCTCGAGAGCAGCGCAGGTCACGGGGCAAGAATAGAGATAACTGTTCTATATTCTGCTTGTTACAAGTTCTCTCAAGGATTACTCTTCAAGAGTCGGCTTATAGTGAGCGAACCGTTGCGCCCGGATTACCGGCTAACCGGACATTACTCCAAAATGGGGTTTCGTCCGGATAGGCGACCAATCGGCATTTACCACTCCGTTATTGCCGGGCA
>Ga0326728_10008497_pt1 | contig 25457 bp, 24 predicted proteins | sample MB3enrmetagenome_FD_207602 | JGI IMG/M metagenome (GOLD analysis project Ga0326728, IMG submission 207602) | Lab enriched peat soil microbial communities from McLean, Ithaca, NY, United States - MB31MN | ecosystem: Environmental > Terrestrial > Soil > Wetlands > Peat | place: USA: New York... | reverse complement strand
AACCGCGATTTGCCTGACATTTTCTTTATCACTTCCGCCTGGGGCAAGACCGTTTTCGGCGCGCTGGTCATGGGCATTTACTTTGCCGTAGCGGGCGGAGTGATTCACAAACTCTTCACCTGGAGCGATTTCAACAAGAAGATTTTCCAGAAAATGAGTTTCTTGCAATACCTAACGATGCAGGTGTTTTTGACGATTATGATGTTGCTGCCGATCAAAATACTTATTCGGCATTTGTTTAGGATTAAGTATATCTGGGTAACGCCCTGGTTTAATTTGTGAAAAGCAGTGGTTAGGGGCAAGTGATTAGTGGCTAGTGCCAGAAGTCGGAATTCGTGACGATTTGCAAGCTTCGCCTTTAGAATTCCGGCAGGCCCGCCAAGATGTTTGGCTGTCGCTAGCCACTATCCACTAAGCACTAGCCACTGCCCTCCGGAGGCTCGGGTTGCCTGACACTCCCAAGAAGGATCCCGTCACCACATCATCGCTCGGCACACTTTTGGTGATTTCGTCTGCGCTCCTGATGCTGACGCTGGTGTGGGCGCTCTACAACGAGTTTTTCGGCCTGCGCCCCTGGAAGAGCTATCAGCGCGAATTCGCCCGCCGCTATCACTCTTTCCTGTTGAAGCAGATCCCCAAGCAGAAGGCGGCGGAAAAAGAAATCCTGGAGTCGGCGGAGTATCAGCAACTCGACCAACAGCTCAAGACCCTGGAAGCCCAGGTGAAAGATCAAACGGAGGAGTCAGACAAGCAAATTGCCATACTGGACGCGCGCTTCTCCGCCCTCACCGAGACTTTCACCACGGCGCGCGCTTATGTCGCCACCCAGGTCTACCAGATCGAGCATACGTCGTTGGACGGACAACCCTCGTTGCAAAAGAGACTGGCCAAATACGAGGCCGGTCCGTTTGAGCTCGCCCTGCCCTCGCTTCCTGACGGGCGGCGCGTGAAAGGGAGTTACACCTTTCAGCAATTGCAAGAGGAGTTCAACCGGGTTCAGCTCGACAAAGCGAAAATGCTGGAAGAGAAGTCGGCGTTGCTGCGCCCGGTCTCCGAGTTGCGCAAGAAGCGTGACGCCTACGTTGCCGACCACCTCAACGGCCTGACCGCCGAGCAATTGCGCGGACTCGTCAGGAAGACGGAGGATTCCGCGGTGGAAATCCGGCAGATCAATAATCCGGATGCCGCCGTTGTCGATCGTTGCGAGTCCTGTCACGCCGGCATTCGCGAGCCGGTGGTCATCACGGCCAAAGATATGGGCGGTAAAGAGGTCTTCGCCAGCCACCCCGACCCCGAACTGCTGCGGCTCCACGACCCGGAGAAGTTCGGCTGTTCGCCCTGCCACGGTGGCAACGGCATGGAGGTGGAAAGCGTTGAGAAGGCGCACGGCAATTATGAACACTGGCTGTGGCCGCTCCACCCCCTGGCAAATGTCCAGGCCGGCTGCCAGCAATGCCACGCCATGGACATGGTCGTGGATCACGCCCCGGTGCTGAGTTCCGGTAAGGAACTCTTCCAGTATCGCGGCTGCGTGGGCTGTCACCGCTTCCAGAATTACGATCGCGAGCCGGAGGAAATTGTGTCCGTGCAGCAGCAGGTGATGCTGCTTGAAACTCAGCGCCACGACGCGCAGCGCGACATCCAGCGCGACATCCAGATGGGCGACCAGGCTCCCGACAACGACACGGCGCGGATGTATTACACCCAGGCTGACAAGCTGCGCGTGTCCATCAGCGACATCGACGGCCGTCTGGAGCAACTCGACCGGCGCTCCAAGGATTTGCTGCGCGACACCAAGAAAGTGGGGCCGGACCTAAAGGAAGTGCGCGTGAAGATCCATCCCGATTGGATCCCGGTCTGGATCTCCAATCCCCACGCCTGGCGGCCCGGCACGCGCATGCCGCGCTTCCGCCTGGAGGACGACGAAGTCAAAGCGATCGCCGCCTTCATATGGCAGAGCGGGATTGACGGCACACTGCCTCAGCAGCAGCCCGGCGACCCGATGAAGGGCAAGGAGAGCTTTGAGACCCGCGGCTGCATGGGCTGCCACTCCCTCGACGACGCCAATCCTGGTTTTGCCGCCAACCTCTCACGGGTGGGAGAAAAGGACAATTACGATTACTTGGTGCGCTGGATTCACAATCCCCGCGAGCGCACGCGCCCGTACTGTCCGTTGGAGAAGCGCGACCTGACGGAGGAGGATTACAAGCGCCACGGTTTGACGTTCGTCTTTGACCTCGACCACAGCAAGTGCCCCAACGACGGCCACGAACTCCAGGTGGAGCAGGAAACCATCATGCCCAACCTGCGCCTCACGTTGGAGGAAGCGCGCGATATTGCCAGTTACCTGATGACCTTGAAGAAGCAGGAGCCGTCGTCGTACGCGCGCGCCGATTACTTGAACGATCCCACCCTCAAGGCGCAAGGCCATGCGTTGGTGCAGCGTTACGGCTGCGCCGGCTGCCACGAAATCGCCGGAATGGAAGATGAGGGCCGCATCGGCACCGAGCTCACCAAGGAAGGCTCCAAGCCGATCGAGCAGATTGATTTTGCTCTGCTCACGGCAGAGGCGCGCAAACAAGGCTGGTACGACCATAAGGGATTCTTCGAACACAAGCTCAAGGGACCCAACATCTATGACCTCGGCCGCGATTGGAAAGACCGCGATCCCAATGAGCGCCTGCGCATGCCGGACTTCGAGCTGAGGCCGCAGGAAATCTCCGCCCTGAGCACGTTTCTGATGGGCGCGGTGGAATCCCAAATCCCCCCGCGTTACTGGGACACGCCGGAAGACCAGCGGCGCGACATCCAGGAAGGCTGGTGGGTGGTCAAGAAATACAACTGCATGGGTTGCCATCAGTTCACGGTGGGGCAGTCGAGCCACCTGATGACCTTGGCGCGCTATCAAACGCCGGAGTGGAAAGATCAGTTGCCGCCCAAACTCATGGGCGAGGGTGCGCGTGCCAATCCCGACTGGATGTTGAAATTCCTTGCCAACCCGGCGATGGACCCCAAGGACACGGATCGCAACGGTGTACGGCCTTACCTGAAAGTTCGGATGCCGACCTTCTACTTCTCGCCCATCGAGGTCCGCAAACTCGTACGCTTCTTTCAGGCGCTGGCGGGCCAGCCCATGCCCTACATCCCGCCCAAACTCGATCCGCTGAGCGACCAGGAAATCGCCATGGCGCGGGCGCTGTTCACCAGCAAAGCCGCGCCTTGCCTGAAGTGTCATGCCACGGGGGATCCCACGCACGACAAGTATGCCACCGCGCCGAACTTCCTCCTGGCGCGCGACCGGCTGAAGCCCGGCTGGGCACGGCGCTGGATGCTCGATCCTTCCATGATCAGTCCCGGCACCGCCATGCCTTCCGGCCTGTTCAAGCCGGTCGCCGACCACTACGTCTTCGCCGGTCCCACGCCCGACCTCTTCAAGGGCTACGACGGCGATCAACCCGAATTGCTGGTGCGCTATTTGTTTGAGATTACGCCGGAGGAACAGCACCGGTTGATGGGGATGAGCGCGGGGATGATGAGTACGTCAGAAGTCAGAAGTCAGGAGTCAGGAGTCGGAAGACAGGAGACAGAAGTCGGGAGTCAGGAGTCAGAAGTCAGAATCAAAAGCCCAGTGGCCCGCTTGCTGCTAAAATAGAGGCTCGTCTCGGCATCGAACGACGAGACTCGAGGCGCTAAGAGACAGGAGACAGGAGTCAGGAGTTAGAAGTAAGAAACCAAGATCAAAGCGTCTTTATTCTGACTCCTGGCTCCTGACTCCTGACTTCTGTCTCCTGACTCTTGTCTCCTATCTTCTGACTCCTAATCAGAAAGGAAGGTTCTGCCTATGAACAACCGTAAATGGATTTGGCTCTTTACCGCCGTGATGATTCTGGCGCTGGTGGGATGTGGCAAGAAAGAGGAAACCACCACGGAAGCGCCACCGGAAACCACGACGGCTCCCGCGCCCACGCCGATCGACCAAGCGACGGTGGGTGAGGTAACCGGCAAGGTTTCCTTCGAGGGCGCAAAGCCCAAGCAGCAACGAATTATGATGGACCAGGACCCGGTCTGCGTGCAGAAGCACAGCGGCCCGGTGGTCGCCGAAGACGGCGGAGTGAATGACAATGGCACCCTGCCCAACGTGTTCGTTTACGTGAAGGTGGGCGCCGAGAAGTACACCTTTGCGCCTCCGGCAGACCCCGTCGTCCTCGATCAGGATGGTTGCATGTACAAACCCCATGTATTGGGCATCCTGGCGGGCCAGACGCTGAAGATTGTTTCCAGCGACGCGACCACGCACAACATCCACCCCATGCCCAAGGACAATCGCGAGTGGAACATGTCGCAGGCTCCCGGCGCCGCGCCCATCGAACAAAAGTTCGCTCGGCCGGAAATCATGGTCCCGGTAAAATGCAACCAGCACCCTTGGATGCGCGCGTGGATTGGCGTCACCTCCAACCCGTTCTTTGCCGTGTCGGGTAGCGACGGCACGTTCACCATCAAGGGGCTGCCGCCGGGGGACTATACCATCGAAGCTTGGACCGCGACCTTCGGCACACAGGATCAGACAGTGACCGTCGGCGCGAAAGAAACCAAGACCCTCGATTTCAAGTTCAAAGCATCGTGAAAACAGTGGCTAGTGGCTAGTGGTTAGTGGCTATAGGTTGCCGTAGGCGGAAAGTTTGTGAGGCCGAGGGGCGCGCGTGGGATGGGCCTCTCGCCGGTGTGTATTGGAACAAAAGTGGGACATGGGGCGTATGGGAGCGGAACGAACATGCGAGACGGACATAATGTCTCTTGCACTCGGACACTTTTTCCGTCATATTTGTGTTTTATCCCTTTCTCTTTAATTTAGGGTATCTCTTCCAAAACTGAATTGGACCTTTTTGTCATTCCCCGGCCGGCGGGGAAACTTCGTAGAGGTGGTCGCTCGGGCGACGCTGCGCCTCTACCTCCAGGAGCGATGACTTATGGGGCTGGCGATTGCGCTGGTGGTGATCATCATCACCATGCTTTCCGGTTACTTCTTCTGGGCGCACACCTGGTGGTTCCCGATTGACATTTCCAAGCACGGCGCGGCGATCGACCACCAGTTCATGCTGACGCTGGTCATCACGGGGATTATCTTCGTGGCGGCGCAATTCTCCTTGGCCTACACCGTATGGAAATATCGCGCCCGCAAGGATGGACGCAAGGCGACCTATTCTCACGGCAACAACCGTATGGAATTCACCTGGACCCTCGCCGCCGCCATTCTTTTCATCGGCCTCAACCTGATGGGTTACAAAACCTGGGCCAACATCCACTTTGTGGGCGCACAGCCCGGCGCCATGCAAATTGAAGTTTGGGGACAGCAATTCGAGTGGTACTTCCGCTACCCCGGCCCCGACGGCAAGTTTGGTCCCGTGCACGTGGAGAAAGTGGATGACTCCATGGGGAATTTCCTGGGACTCGACCGCGACCACGACGCCGACTCCAAGGATGACATCGTCACCGCCACGCTGGCGTTTCCTGTCAATCGCGAAATCCAGTTGATTCTCCGCTCCAAAGACGTAACGCACTCTTTCTTTGTTCGCGAACTGCGCATGAAGCAGGATTTGGTTCCGGGAATGGAAATTCCCATTCATTTTACGGCCACCAAGACCGGCCGTTACGAACTGGCCTGCGCCGAACTGTGCGGCCTGGGCCACTACAAGATGCGAGCCTTCGTGGATGTGATGACCGAGGATGACTTCCAGAAATGGCTCCAAAACATGGCGGCAGCGCAGTGAAGTCAGGAGACAGGAGTCGGAAGTCAGGAGTAAGAAGTCAGGGGCAAGGAGCCAAGGGTCGGAATACGCTCGCGCCACGAAGCTTTAGTCTTTAAATCGCTCGATGACCCGATGACTCAATGATTCGATCTTCTGACTCCTGACTCCTTTGGGAGCGTCCTATGAACACCACGGTTACAGGAATTGGCATTTCGCGGCTGGGGCAGATTCAGATACGGGCGCACGACGTGGAGCGGGCGGCGAAGTTTTATCAGGATGTTCTAGGCCTGAAGCTGCTTTTCAAAGCGCCACCGGGTCTGGCGTTCTTCGACTGCGGCGGAGTGCGGCTGATGATTGACAGCCCGGAGAAGCCCGAGTTCGATCACCCGTCGTCCATCCTGTATTTTGCCGTGCCCGACATTCAGGCAGCCCATGCAAAGATGAAGCAGAGCGGTGTGCGTTTTGAGAACGAGCCGCACATGATCGCCAAAATGCCAGATCACGATTTGTGGATGACGTTCTTTCGCGATTCGGAAGACAACCTTCTGGCGCTGATGAGCGAAGTCAGAAAATTGAGTCACTGAGTCATTAACTCATTGAGTCATTGACTCATTGGGTCATCGGATCATTTAAAAACCAAGGTGTTCAGCTTCTTTCATCAAGGCCAGCCGGCCATCCAGCTTGGTTTTTTAAATGGCTCAATGACCCGATGACTCAATGACTCAATCTGAAAGCGGAGGTTACTGATGGCGGAGATGCACGCGGAAGCAATTCACCGGCACGAGGCTCCGAAGGGTTTCATCTGGAAGTACATCTTCAGCCTCGACCACAAGGTGATTGGCATTCAGTATTACTTCCTTGCGTTGTTCAGCGTGTTCGTGGGCCTGACGCTTTCCATCCTGATGCGTTTGCACCTGGGGTGGGCGACCGCCAGCGTACCGCTCCTGGGTAAACTCTTGCCCGTCGCCGCACCCGGGGGGGTCATCAGTCCCGAGTATTATCTTTCGCTGCTCACCTTGCATGGCACGCTGATGGTTTTCTTCGTACTCACCACGGCGCCGCAGAGCGGCTTCGGCAATTATTTTCTGCCCCTCCAAATCGGCGCGGAAGATATGGCTTTCCCGCGCCTCAACATGACGTCTTTCTGGATAACGTTGCTGGGCCTGGTGGTGCTGATGGCCACGTTCTTTATCGGCGACGGCCCACCCATTGGCGGTTGGACTTCCTACCCGCCGCTCTCCGCGGTGGGAGGCGCAGCCGGCCCGGGCATGGCCGTGGGTGAAACGCTCTGGGTATTTTCGATTGCCATTTTCTGTGTTGCTTCCATGCTGGGCGCCATCAACTTCATCGCCACGACGCTGGACCTTCGCGCGCGCGGGCTTTCGCTCATGAAGCTGCCTCTGACCTGCTGGGCGTGGTTTTTTACAGCCATTCTGGGCTTGCTTTCGTTCGCGGTGCTGCTGGCGGCCGGCGCCTTGCTGCTGCTCGATCGCCTGGGGGGCACCAGCTTCTTCATTCCGGGCGGGCTGATCGTGAGCGACAAGATCCTGTCGAATCACACGGGCGGCTCGCCGCTGCTTTGGCAGCACCTGTTCTGGTTTTTCGGGCACCCGGAGGTCTACATCGCCATCCTGCCGGGCATGGGCGTGACCTCCCACATTCTCTCCACCTTTGCGCGCAAGCCGATTTTTGGCTATCGCGCCATGGTTTACGCCATGGCGGCCATCGGCATTTTGGGCTTCACGGTTTGGGGCCACCACATGTTTGTGAGCGGCATGAGCCCTTACTCCGCTTTCGCGTTCTCGATTCTCACCATGGCCATCGGTGTGCCTTCCGCCATCAAAACGTTTAATTGGATTGGCACACTTCTGGGGGCCAAAATTCGTTTCGATACGCCGATGCTTTACGCCATCGGCTTTGTCTCCATCTTCGTGAGCGGCGGACTTTCTGGAATCTTTTTGGGCCAGCCGCCCATCGACATTTACTTTCACGACACCTACTTCGTCCTCGCCCACTTCCACCTGATTATGGGCGTCGCGGCCATCTTTGGCATGTTCGCCGGAACCGCTTTCTGGTTCCCCAAAATGTTCGGCCGGATGATGAATGAGACGGTGGGGAAAATTCATTTTTGGATTACTTTCGTCGGCGTGTACGCCATCTTCATGCCCATGCACTATCTGGGCCTGGAAGGAAATCCCCGGCGCTACTCGGAGTTCATTGACAACTTTCTGCTGCCGTTGATCAGCCTGCACCGGTTCATTTCCATCGCGGCGTTCATCACCGGAGGGGCGCAATTGCTGTTCTTCGGCAACCTCTTCTGGAGCATGTTCTGGGGTAAGAAAGCATCGGAAAATCCCTGGGAAGCCACCACGCTGGAGTGGACCGTTCCTTCGCCACCGCCCTTCGATAACTTTGCGGGTGTGCAGCCGGTAATCCACCACGGCCCGTACGAATTCGCGGTGCCGGGGGCGGAGAAGGATTACGTTATGCAAGATTCTAATGAAGTATTAAAGGCGGAGAGTTAATCGGCAGTTGTCAGTGGTCCGTGGTCTTTTAAGTTCGTCCGTGGTCCGTAGTCAGTTGTCCGTTGTCCGTTTCAACTGATGGCGGTACAGGAAAGATGAAAAGGCCGCTTCGAATTTGAGTTTGTTCCGCAGTCAGATGTCGGTTGCAACGGACAACGGACAACGGACAACTGACTACTGACCACGGACAAAGGACAGGTTTTATGGCCTCAGCAATCTTAACACCGGTAAAACCCGAATCCTCCGAGGGATATGGCGGGGGGGGCCACGGTCCGGGCGCCTATGGCTTTGGTGGTGTCGACTCCGGCTTGCCGGAGTACCGAGTTTCGGGGCGCACCTACCAACTCGGCATGTGGTTCGCACTCACGGGCATCGTGATGCTCTTCGCGGCCTTCACCAGCGCCATGGTGGTGCGCCGCGGCATGGCATTCGACTGGGTTTCCATCGCTGTGCCGCGCTTGCTTTGGACGAACACCGGCATTTTGCTGGTCAGCAGTCTGACCTTGGAGTTTTCGCGCCGCGCCCTGAGTCAGCATGCCGTCGTGAACTTCATTCGCTGGCTGGCGGCGACGGTGGCGCTCGGCGTCGCCTTCCTTGCCGGGCAACTGGTGGTTTGGCGCGAACTCGCGGCGCGCGGGGTTTATCTGGCCACGAACCCCAGCAGCTCGTTTTTCTACGTTTTGACCGCAGCACACGGGGTGCACTTGCTGGGTGGTGTGTTAGCCCTCGGTTACGTAGTGCTTCATGCCGGTCGCATGGCGAGCGGGCGCGAGCGCCGCACCGCGCTCGACGTCACCGCCATCTACTGGCACTTTATGGACGTGCTCTGGATTTACATTTTCTTTTTACTAACGCGGTGGGCGTAGTGGGCCAGAAAGACGAAAATCGAAATTCGAAACTCGAAACTCGCCAATCCTGACCAGGTTCGTCCCGATTTTCGGATTTCGTCTTTTCTCAAAAGGGGGGAACGGCATGGCAAGCCACGAGGCGATCAACGCGAACTTGCAGGGCGTCGGGGAATCGGCGTGGGGCGGGGGCGTTGCGCCCTTCGCCACCGGATCGAAGAAGCTCGGCATGTGGCTCTTCATCATGTCCGACGCCATCACCTTCGCCGCGCTGCTCATGGCTTACTGTTACGTGCGCGTAGCGAGTGACAACTGGCCGACGCCGTTCGCGTTCTATCCCGCCCTGGTCAAGGCCACGGTGATGACGTTCATTCTGCTCTCGAGCTCGGTGACCATGGTGATGGCGGTGCGAGCGTCGAAGCTCGAGCAGCGTGCTTCGGCGGTCAACTGGATCCTGGCGACGATGGCGGGCGGGCTGCTGTTCGTGGTCATCCACGCCACCGAGTGGGTGGGACTGTTCGGCGAGGGCGTGCGGCTGTTCCATAACCCCTGGGGATCGCCACTGTTCGGCGCGGCATTCTTTACCCTGACCGGCTTGCACATGACCCACGTCTTCTGCGGCGTCATCTACTTGGGAGTGGTCGCGGGCTGGTTCGACAAGGGCAAGCTTAGTTCGGAAGATGTAGAAGTGGCGGGGCTCTACTGGCACTTCGTGGACTTGGTGTGGATGTTCATCTTTCCACTCGTTTACATCCTTTCGATTAAGGGGTGAGAAGAGCGTCCGTGGTCAGTTGTCCGTTGTCCGTGGTCAGTTGTCGGTGATCCTCGGGCATGGATCCAGGATCAAGGATTTAGGAAGAAAACAGCTTAAACCCAACTGCTGAAATCCGGTAGCTTGACGATGACGACATGCAACGGACAACGGACCACGGACTACGGACAAAGGAGGCATCATGACTTCATCAACTGAACACGCGCACACCGAAGGCACCACTCGGGTCTTCCTGACCGTCTGGTTTTGGCTCCTGGCGCTGACCGGGGTGGAGGTTTTTCTCGGTTACGAGCACCTGGAATTGAAGCTGATGCTCATCCTCCTGATGGGCCTGTCGGTCATCAAGGCGGCGCTGATCATCGCCTACTTTATGCACCTCCGCTATGAGCGGCCAAGCATGGCGGCCACGCTGATGCCGGCGCTGGTCATCGTGATTGTGCTGATGAATATCTTCCTCCCCGACAGCCTGCGGCTTTTGCATATGAGGCCACATTGAAACAGTAGGCAGTGGGCAGTAAGCAGTAGGCAGCGAGCGCATTTTGCGAGTCCCGGCGAGCCGGGATAGGCTGTGGGCAGAAAGCAGTAGGCATCGGGCAGAAGGTGGGTAGGTAATGCAAACACAGAAGTCAAAAGTCAAAACGCAAAAGGCAAAAGTCAAAAGTGCGAGCAGCCTGGGCCTTGACTTTTCCGTTTTGCAGACTGTCTCCAAGCGAAGCCCCGAGCCTTCCCCTCGTTCCCGTCTGTGGGCATCGTCGGTTTTGACTTTTGCGTTTTGCGTTTTGACTTTTGCCTTCGCCTTTTGCCTTTTGCCGACCGTTCTCAATGCCCAAGGATGCGCCATGTGCTACAACAGCGCATCGGCGGCAAAGGCTGGCGCCAAAGAGGCTCTGGCCAACGGTGTCCTGATTCTCCTCGTGCCGCCGATGGTGTTTTTTGCCCTGATCACTGTGGTAGTCTATATGTACCGGAACAAGTTTCGTGGCCCTGCCGATTGGCGTCCTGAGCACGATCGCGAATTGCAGGAGTTACTGGCGGACCTTGCGCCGGCAAACGGGAATCAACAGATCGGGAGATCGGAGGATCGGGTGATCGGTTGAACAGACAGCAGAAACCTCCGGCTTGGGTTTTTGCTCACCCGATCACCGGATCACCCGAGCTCCCGATTTCTCCAGGGGCAAGGCAACTACCATGACGACTTCAGAAAACCATCCTTGGCTTCATCGATACGCGGCGTTCGTCGCGTTTTGCACGTTCCTTCTGATTATTGCCGGCGCGCTGGTGACCGGCAACGACGCGGGCCTTTCGGTCCCCGACTGGCCCACCTCCTTCGGCACGTTCCGCATGCCGCGCATGGTGGGAGGGATAAAGTTTGAGCACGGCCACCGCATGATTGCGGGAACCGTGGGCATCCTCACCATCCTTCTCGCCATATGGATCTGGCGCCAAGACTCGCGACGCTGGGTTCGTTGGGTGGGGTTTGCGGCTGTTATAGCGGTGCTGGCGCAGGCGGCATTGGGCGGCATCACCGTGCTGTGGTATCTGCCCGTGGCGATTTCCACGGCGCATGCGACCCTGGCGCAGATTTTCTTCTGCCTCGCGGCCAGCCTCGCCTTCTTCACCAGCCCCGACTGGCATTGGGACGAAACCAAGCTGGAAGACCCCTCCACTCCCTCGCTCCAGCATCTCACCATGATCACGACCAGCGTTATCCTGGTGCAATTGATTCTGGGGGCAGTGTATCGTCATTCGAAAGATGGGATCATCGCCCCACATGTAGTGGGCGCCTGCGTCGTTACGCTGTTAGTGGGCTGGGTTATCTCCACCGTCCTTATGCGTTTCGCCAAGCAGCCGGGCCTGCTGCACCCCGCCCTGCTCCTGGGGGGACTCCTGGTGGCGCAACTCTTTCTCGGCATGGGTTCGTACATTATGAAGATGGCCGCGCTGGGCGCTCCGCAGCCACTTCAGCCCGTGGTGGATGTCACCACCACGCACGTAGTCGTGGGCGCGCTGCTTCTGGTAACGAGTCTGTACCTCACGTACCAGGCACGAAGATTTCTCGTGACTCGCAGACAGGAAATGAAAACCGCTTCTACGCCTCATCAGGCAACGTCATGACGCAAGGCACGCAAAATTCGTCCCGCGCGGCCGCCCCCTCGGGGCGGCTTCCGCAGCCGGCGTGGCTCGTTCACTTGGCCGACTACTGGACGCTGACCAAGCCGGAGGTCAACTTCCTGGTGCTGGTCAGCACCCTGGTGGGATTCTATCTCGCTGCCCCCGGCCCCGTGAACGGATGGTTGCTGGTCAACACGCTGATGGGAACTTTGCTCGTGGCCAGCGGTACCGGCACGCTCAATCAATATCTTGAGCGCCGCACGGACGCCTTCATGCGCCGAACCGCGAACCGGCCCCTGCCAGCGGGGCGTTTGCGACACGGGGAAGCCCTGTGGTTCGGAATTTTGCTTTCCGTCGCCGGTGGGGCGGAACTTTGGATCGCCGCCAACCCGCTCACCAGCGCACTAGCGCTGGCGACCCTCGCTACCTACCTGATCCTTTACACGCCTTTAAAGCGTCATACACCGTTTTGCACCCTCGTCGGGGCGGTTCCCGGCGCTATGCCGCCGCTCATCGGCTGGGCCGCAGTCCGCAACGGCTTGAGCGGTGAGGCCTGGGTGCTTTACGCCATCCTGTTCTTGTGGCAGTTCCCCCACCTCCTGGCGATTGCTTGGATGTATCGAGAGGATTATGCCCGCGCGGGATTGCAGATGCTGCCGCGAAACGACAACGAAGGCCGCGCCACCGTGCGGCAGATCATTGGCTGCACACTGGCGCTCCTGCCTGTGAGCTTGATTCCGGCCTTTACGGGACACGCCGGAAGGGTATATCTAGTGGGAGCAGGGATTCTGGGGGCGGGGTTTTTGTATTACGGCGCGCGCCTGGCGGCCCGGCGGACCAATGTCCTCGCCAAGCAATTGCTGATGGCGTCGATTGTCTACCTGCCGCTGGTCTTCGCCCTATTGATGCTTGACCGGACGCGCCCCTAAGCGTGGGCGCTTTCCTGTTTGATGAGTTTCTCTTCCAGCCGCTGAATCGTGGAATCTAGCCAGACCAACAACGCCTGTTCGGCTTCTTCACGCTTTCCGGCTTCTTCCAGCTCCGCGATGCTATTGCCTTGCTCGTTAAGTGGGATGAACTGGCAAGGGATGTCTTCGTCCTTGTGGTCCTCGGGCACCCATTCCCACAGCAGGCATTCGTTGCAAGGATGCTTCTTGACCTGCTCAGAGACGTTCAGGCAGGTGATGGAATCACGAAAGATGCGCTCCTCTTTCCAAGGTGTGCGCACGGAGCGGCCGTACCCGCCATCTTTTACGATGTCCCTTTGCAGTTTAAGTTGCTCTATAATCTCTTTGAGGTCGGCTGCCATGGTTTCTGCCTCCTTCCAGCGCTCTGGGGGAGAAAGTCTCATCATACCAGACGCAGGTAGCAATGCAAACCAGGGCAATTGAGTTGCCATAGAAAATTGATTGATTTTGAGCAATTTAGCGAGCGCGGAAGGGCATTTCGGTCTAGAGAATATGGGTCAAAAAGCCCATATTCGCCGGAACTGCGGAGGGTTTTCCCAGTCCCCATTCCTTCTGGGGTGACCGCCATGGTCGATGCTCGAACCGAAGTTGAAACCCAAAGGGGGAGGGGCGTGGAACCATGTTTGAGGACATCTTCTTGTTGGTCTTCTGTTTAGTCCTTGCCATCGGGGGATTGGCCACGGTCGTGTGGGGACTTGTAACCGGCCGCTTTTTTACCATTGACGGCCTTTGGTTGGCCTTAATTAGTCTCACCCTATCGGCGGTCTTCGGGGGGAACATCGCTTGGTCGATTTACACGGGCGAATTGCAGCGCATTCTGCATGAGTCGCGAAAAGGGTCTTCCCCGAACGGCGCCACGGATGAAACTGCCGCAGGTCACAAATGATACATTTTTTCCCGCTCGTTGATGCCACACTGAACGCTGCCAGCGCCGTGCTGCTGGGCTGCGGTTTCTACTTTGTCCGGCGGAAGAACATTCCGGCGCACCGGGCTTGCATGCTTTCGGCCTTCGCAACGTCGATTCTCTTTCTCATCTGCTACCTGAGCTACCACTACTTCCACGGTGTAACGCGTTTCCCTGGGCGCGGTTTCGTTCGCACCTTTTACCTTACGCTGCTCGGCTCGCACACGATTCTAGCCGTCGTGATTGTTCCCCTGGTGCTGACCACGCTATACCGTGCTTGGCGCCGGCGTTTCGACCGCCACCGCCGCATCGCCGTCTGGACGCTGCCTTTGTGGCTCTATGTTTCTGTCACCGGCGTGGTGGTGTACTGGATGCTGTACCACCTGAAAACCAGCTAAAAGGTGAAGGCAGAAAGCCGGGGGCAGTAAGCCGCGCAGGGGGTCGTAGTACGGTCGGATGGTTTTGTCGATCCCATTACAAGTCGTCTTTCCGCAGCCTTGCACAGCGGGTATATACTTGTGGTCATGGAGAAAATAAAAATCGAGCAACACAGTTTCATGGGGATCCTGTGGTGCGGGGCTTGGCTCTTCACCATCGGGTTTCTACACCTGACATTTTGGAAGGGTGTCCTGGCGATTGTGTTGTGGCCGTACTACCTCGGTGCGACGTTCAGCTCGCTGCTGCACTAAACTGAATCGGCCATTCCCTGCGAATGAGGAACAAGATGCCTGTCAGTGTGATAGGCATACATAACTGCGGTGAAGCTTCCACTGCCTCCGACTCTCAGCTTCAACTTCCAGTCCCCCCTCGCCCTTCGATGCTTCCCCGTGTCCTGCCGTGCCCCCGAACTGCACCCACTGTCCAACCCTTTCCAGCTTGAACCCTTACCAGCCCTGTGCTAGCCTTAACCTGCATGCAATCTTACCGAAGTGGAGGTGACTCGCCCGTGAGCACTCCTACCGAGGCCGTCCGGGAGCAGTTGATGGCCGGCAACGAGCAATATCGGCGTCTCCGCGAGGAACATGCCCGTTATAAGACTCAGCTTAATGAGCTTTCCGCCAAAGCGCACCTTTCCGATGAAGAGCAAGCGGAAGAAGTACGCTTAAAGAAGCTGAAGCTGCGGGTGAAGGACCAGATGGAATTGCTGGTCCGGCAGGCCCAGGCCGTCCATTAGGCTGTCCGGCGGCGGAGTGGGCTGAGGGGTTCGGGTCAAGCGGCCTGGCCACGCACGGGGGCGCCGTTGAAGTGTAGAAAAATGGCGGTCTCCCGGCGAAGGCCGAGTGGCTGGGGGTCGGCGCATAGAGATCCATGGTAAAGGACGGCTACGGGTACGGTTTGCCGCTAGTGTTGATCGCCGGCGGCCTGATGGGCTTCTGGCTGCACCACCGAAGCCTTTTCCTCTTGCTTGTCACTATCTTCTTTGCAATCCTTTCTATCCTGGTTCTTAACTTTTTTCGCGACCCGGAGCGGGCCGTTCCCGCTGAACCGCACGCCATCGTTTCCCCCGCCGATGGGCTGATCGTTCAGCTTGCCGAGGAAGAATTTGAAGCCCGGCCCGTTCGTCGGCTGAGCATCTTCATGTCGCCGCTCGATGTCCACGTGAACCGGGCACCCATCGCCGGCAGCATCAAGGCTATCAACTACAAAAAGGGCTCGTTCCGGGTTGCTTCGCAGGATTTGGCTTCCATCGAGAACGAGCAAAATGTTTTCACCGTTGAGGGTGAGCAGGGCGTCGTTGTGGTCAAGCAAATCGCTGGCTTGTTGGCCCGCCGTATCGTATTCTGGAAGCGATTAGGTGATGCGCTCGCGCGGGGCGAGCGTGTGGGAATGATCAAGTTCGGTTCGCGTGTGGACGTGCTGGTGGCCCCCACGGTCGAGTGGCGCGTCAAGGTAGGAGACCGCGTGCGGGCAGGGAGCAGCATCCTTGGAACCACAACCCCCCAAGCCGACTGAGCGCCGCAGCGTGCGCCGCGGCATGTATGTTCTCCCCAGCCTTTTTACGGTGGGCACGCTCCTCTGCGGCTACTACGCCATTCTCTCCACCCAGCGCGCCGGGGAACTTCTGGCCGGCGCGGCTGCCGCCACCCTGGCTTCGAAAGCGGCAGAGTTGGGTGCTTTGGCCGTCGCCGCGCTTGATAACGCTTCCAAGGCCATTGGCTGGGCCATTGTCTTCGACGGCCTCGATGGACGCATCGCCCGCATGACGAACACCGCCTCTCCCTTCGGGCGTGAGTTGGACTCCCTGGCCGATGTCACGACCTTCGGCGTGGCGCCGGCGGTACTGGCTTACGTTTGGGGTGTGCGTGCCATGGGGGAACTGGCCAGTGCCAAAACCATCCAGAACATCCGCGAAGTGGCCTTGATCCTCACCTTCGCTTACGTTATTTGCGGGGCCGCGCGCCTGGCCCGCTTCAACATCGATACGGTCAAGCCTACCTCCGACCGGCGATTCTTTGTGGGTATGCCCATTCCCGCCGCCGCGGGATTCGTCGCCGCCATCGTCCACTTTCATAAGCAACCCTTGACCACCTGGCCATTCTCTCTGGGCTGGCTGTTGGTGGTGGGAATTCTCGGGTTCCTCATGGTCAGCCGCATGCGCTACTACAGCTTTAAAGCGCTCGACCTTCGCAAGCCCCGGTCTTACCTGGCCATCATTGCCATCGGCCTGATCATTGGGGGCATATGGTTTTACTCTGAGCCTGTCCTACTGACCTTGGCCCTCACCTACGCGATTTCCGGCATCGTCCTGCGGATTACTTCGAAGTTTCGCCCCCATCCGCCCGCGCCCGAAGAGGTCCACGCCGCATGAAACCGGGTAAGGAAGGGTACCGGGTTGCGGTGGTGGGAGCTTCATCCTTACTTGGCAAAGAGTTGGTGTCCATTTTGGAACAGGGCAAGTTCCCTGTTTCGCGTTTGCTGACCTTTGAAACCGAGGAAGGCGAACCCGAGCTTCCCATCATCGACCTGAGTGCGGGCGCCGCGGCTGTCGTGGAAGACGGCCAAATTAGCGAGGGGGAGCTGGACTTCGCTTTCCTCTCTGCGCGGGTGCGACAGTTGCCGGCTTTCTTGGCCGCCTGGCAGCAGCAAGGGAGCGCCGCGCGCTGCCTGGTTATTGACGTGGTGGGTGAAGGATTGGGGGCGGAAGCGGGCGGTGATTCTCTTCACGGGGCAACCGGGACCGACGATCTGGTGGGCATACCTTTTCTCGACCGCCGCTTCCCGGTAGCAGGAGCGCATTCGGCTGCCGGGCGCATTCACGTTTCCCCGCACCCTGCCGTTATCGTCATCAGCAGCCTGCTGCTGCGCTTGGCGGCGCGCTTCCCGCTGAAGACCGCCGTGGCGCAGGTCTTCAGCTCGGCGTCGGAGTCCGGCTCGCGCGGCGTGGAAGAACTTCAGCGGCAGACGGTGAATATCCTGAGCTTCCAGAAAATTCCGGATAAGGTCTTTGGCGCGCAACTCGCGTTCAATCTGCTTTCGCGCTTGGGAAGGTCGGGAACGGGTGAGATGGCGGCGCTGGAAGCCCGCCTGCGCCGGCAGTTGCACCACTATCTGGGCGAGCGCGCCCCGCGCCCCACGCTGCGGCTGCTCCAGGTGCCGGTTTTCTATTCTGTCGGCGTCTCTCTCTACGTTGAAACGACCGAGTCGGTGACGACGGAAGCCGCCACGGCGGCGTTGGCCGGTGAGCGCATCAAAGTTCGGCGGTCCAACCTCGACGCTCCCACACAGGTCGAGGTCACCGGTTCGAGCGATATTCTGGTAGACAGCATTTCCACCGATGCCGAGCATCCCAATGGGTTGTGGCTCTGGGCGGTAGCGGATAACCTTCACTTGGCGGCCACCAATGCGGTGGAACTCGCCGCCAGCCTGCGCGAGCAGGCCCGCGCCTGACGGGCCCACAGATTACACAGATGGCACAGATTAGCGAAACTCGAAAATCGAAATTCGAACCTCGAAACCCGGACGCCTTCCTGGTTTACGCCAAAAAAAGAAACTTGAGGTTCGTAGCTCGCTCGGCTGGCGGCGCGTATCGAGTTTCGAATTTCGAGTTTCGAGTTTCGATCTGTACTGCCTTCTGCCTACTGTTCTTAGCTTCCTGCGGCTACCACGTGGCAGGCACCGCCAGCCGCATTCCCCCTGACGTTAAAACCATCGCCGTGCCGGCCTTCAAGAACCTGTCTTCCACTTTCCGCATCGAGCAGCAGCTCACTTCCGCTGTCACGCGCGAGTTCTTGGAGCGCACGCATTACCGCATCTTACCCAACCCCGATGACGCTGACGCCGTCCTGAAGGGAACCGTTAAGGACGTTCGCGCCCGCGCCATTACGTTCGACATTAACACCGGTCGCGCTACCTCCTTGCAGGTGCAAGTCACCTCCGACGTGAAACTCGAAGACCTCCACTCTCACAAGACCCTGTTCTCCAATAGCAACTATGTGTTTCGCGAAGAGTACCAGGTGAGTGAATCCCCCTCCGCCCTTTTCGAGGAAGACAAGCCCGCTCTCGATCGCCTTTCGCGCGACCTTGCCCGCGCCCTGGTTACGGACATCCTCGAGAATTTTTAGCTCGGATTAGGCCTGCGCAGGAGAAATCAAGCCGCCCCTCGGTCCGGCTCGCCGATGCTCACGGGCCGGCCTTCGCGCGCGGATCGATAGATCGCCTGCATCACCGCCACGTCGCGCAAGCCTTCGGCGCCGTTGGGCGCCGGCTCGCGATTACGGCGGATGCAATCCGCCAAGCCATCGAGCTCCAGCGCTAGTTCGTTCATGATCTGGTATTTCTTCTCGACCCAACGCCCGCCGATGCGGCCATAGAGCCGCCGCTCCTCATTATACTGGTAGGCGGGAGCAAGCGTGGCCCAGCCCTTCTCACCCACAAGGTGAAAGAACGATTCCGTCGCCCCGCCCCAGCTCGCGATCGCCTGCATGATCAAGCCGTCGGGGAAATTGAGCCGGAAGGCGATGTTCTCATCCACTTCCTGGAAGACTTCCGGGTCGACGGTCCACTGGTAAGCCGCCGCTTCCACCGGGTCCTTGCCCGTCACCCAGCGCGCGGTGCTCACGCAATACACGCCCACGTCGGGAAGCGCTCCGCCGCCCGCCAATTGCCGGTCAAAGTGCCAAGCCGCCCTTCCGCCTCCCGGGCGAAGATAAACCGAGAACGCCGATTGGATAAACTTCAGCCGGCCCAGTTTGCCGCTGTCGGCCAGCATTTTCAGATCGAGCGCGGCGGGTTCAAAGTACTTGCGATAAGCGATCATCAAGCGCACGTGGTGGGCGCGGCAGGCGTCGATCATCTGTTGGCACTCGGCGACGCTAGTAGCCATGGGCTTTTCGCAAAGCACGTGTTTGCCCGCGGCCGCTGCCTGCACGGTGAACTCCGCGTGCGTGCTGTTGTTGGTGGCAATGTAAACCGCGTCCACCCGGGGGTTATCCAGGCACTGCGCGTAGCCGTTGTAAGAGTAGCAATCGCTGGCGCCAAACTTCCTCGCCAAGCGCCGCGCCTTGCGTTCGTCGCCGCTCACCAACGCCACCAGTTGGGCTTTGCGGCTGTTGCGGAAACCGGGCAACACCACGTGCTCGGCAAAATGCCCTAGTCCCACTACCGCATACCCAACTCCACCCGAAGCTTCCATGTTGGCTCTCCCTTCCGCAGAGGTACAAAAGACCTTCCTTTGATTATCAAGCGCTTGTCAAGCTGGCATCGACCGAGGCTTGAGAAGTAGCGCAGGGTGTAATAATATGCGTCTGGAGTTTTGGCCGAGAACCCGATTTGGTTCGTGGCAAAAGTATGCTGACTTGTCCAAAATGCCATGCGGGTGTTCCGGAAGGAATGCGCTTCTGCCTCCAGTGTGGCGCCTCCCTTGCGCCCACTCCTCCCCCCGCAGTGCCTCCGGTAGGGGCTGATCCACCGATGCCAGTGGCTCCCTTGGCACCTGCTCCAACGGCCCCTGCGGCTGCTCCGCCGCCTAAGGCGTCACCCACGGCCCCACTGAGAATCTCGCCCCCTCCGGTCATGGCTCCACGTCCTAGGGGTCCCGCACAGTACGCTCGCCCCAGCCTCGGCGACCAGATGGTGGAAGTCGACGACGAATTGTTGAAGAAGTCTTTTGAGAGGCAGATTATCCAGCCGGGAGCGGTGGTCTGCCGTTTCTGCAAAGGGCCGCTGGATCTGGATGGGGACTTCTGTGAGCAGTGCGGCGCACCGGTGACGGAAGCTGCGCCACCGGGGACTTTAAAACCCAAACCGCAGCCCGCCGCGCCACCCGTTGCGCCACCTGCTACACCTCCGCCGAGCAAGCCCATGCATGCTGCGCCGAGCCCATCGGCCAATCCTGCCACGGGTACGGAGCCAACATATCCCACGCCAACGCACACGCCAGCCCCCGTTGTCCCTACCTCGCCACCCACCCCGCCTGCCGAAGAACACCCTTCGGGCTTGGTGGGCCGCCTCAAAGGACTGTTCAAAAAACGTTAATACCCCGCTGTCTTCCCGAGCAATTCCCTGCTGTCATTCTGAGCGAAGAATCTCGCCCTGAGCGTTAATTTAAGGGCTTCGGCACCCGAAGCCGTGTTAGCGGCACCGGCGCGAGGGGGGTCACCTCCCACTCCGGGAACAAGGACAGACCCCCTCTTCTGGCACAGGGCGTGCTTTAGGACGGGTGAGGCCTTGCTTGTAAAGGGCAAATAATGACAATATATCGTGCTTTAGCCCAGCGGCCTCGATGGTTTCACGAGTTTTGCCGCTACAGTCGCCGGAGGAGTTCATGGAAATCCTAGAGAAGCTGCGTGCGCGCGCCCGGACTTTTCCCCAACATATCGTTCTTTTTGAGGGCGAAGAAGACCGCACGCTGGAAGCCGCTCGCCTGATCGAAAAGGACAAGCTGGCCAACCTGACACTGCTGGGGGACGTCAACAAGATCAATTCCCGCTTGCAAGCATTGGGGATCGGGTTGGAAACCTCTCAGCTTTTCGACCCCGCCTCCAGCCCCAAGCTGGAGGAATATGCCGACCTGCTATACGAGCGCCGTCGGGCCAAAGGCATGACCGAGGAGCAGGCGCTGAAAGCAGCCCGACAGGCGCGCATTTACGCGGCGCTGATGGTGTCCGCAAACGAAGCGGATGGTTCCGTGGGCGGCGCGCTGAACACCACGGCGGAAACGGTACGCGCGGCGCTTTGGGGAATCGGTGTAGCGCCGGGCGTCTCGCTGGTATCGAGCTTCTTCCTGATGATTTCTCCACGTAAGAACCTGGGCGCCGATGGCGCCACGCTGTTTGCGGACTGTGCGGTAGTACCCCAGCCTACGCCCTCGCAGTTGGCGGATATCGCCATCGCCACGGCCACCAACGCGCGCGCTTTACTGGAAGTCGAGGCGCGGGTGGCCTTGCTCTCCTTTTCCACTCGCGGCAGCGCCGAGCACGCCATGATCGACGCCGTGCGGGAGGCCCTCGAGTTCGTCAAGCAGCGCGCGCCGGAACTCGCCGTGGATGGCGAGCTCCAACTTGACGCCGCTGTGATTCCGGAAATCGGCTCGCGTAAGGCGCCCGGTTCGGCGGTGGCGGGACGCGCCAATGTGTTGATTTTCCCCGACCTCAACGCCGGCAACATCGGTTACAAGCTGGCCGAGCGCTTCGGCGGGTGCGAAGCCATCGGGCCCATCCTCCAAGGACTGGCCAAACCCGCCAACGACCTTTCGCGCGGCTGCAAGGCGGAAGACATCGCGCAGGTCGCGGTCATCACGTCAATCCAAGCCCAGAGCCTGAAACAGGAACCGCAGGCCGCGTAATGGAAGATCGCGGGCCCCTCGCCAACACCGCAGCGGATCGAATGGATTCCTGTTCACCCGATCTCCCGATCACCGGAACACCCGATCCTAGCTGTGACGATACACGATGCGGCCGGCAACGAGGGTGGTCGTGACCGCGCCGCGGAAAGTTCGGCCATCGAAGGGAGTATTGCGGCTCTTCGAGCGCCCTTCGGCCGCGTGGTAAGTCCATGTCAAATCCGGATCGAAGAGGGTGAGGTCGGCCGCGCCACCAATGGCCAATCGGCCGAGCGGTTGGTTGATGATGCGCGCGGGGTTCGAGCTCAGCAGTGAAATCATGTGCCACATTGAGATCACGCCCGTATGGACGAGTTCGGTGAGCGCCAGGCCCAGCGCAGTCTCCAGTCCGATGATGCCGAAGGGCGCGCCGGCGCTGAGGGGCTTCGCTTTCAAATCCGGCGCGTGGGGAGCGTGGTCCGTGGCGATGGCATCAACGGTGCCGTCGGCAATACCGGCGCGAATCGCTTCCACATCCGCGGCGCTGCGCAAGGGAGGATTCATCTTGGCGTTGGTGCCGTACGCCAGCACTGCTTCGTCCGTGAGCGCGAAGTGGTGAGGTGTGACTTCGCAGGTCACACGCACGCCGCGGCGTTTGGCTTGCCGCACCATGTCAAGCGCGCGCGCGGTGGAAAGATGCGTGACGTGCAGATGGCCTCCCGTGGCTTCCGCCATCACCAGGTCGCGCGCCACGCACACATCCTCCGACGAGTTGGGAATTCCGCGCACACCGAGCTTTACGGCCACCGGCCCTTCGTTGATCACGCCGCTTGCGCTCAGGCTGGGGTCTTCGCAATGGTCGCTGATGGGCGCGCCCAGGTCGCGGCTGCGCTCGAGCGCGCGCCGCAGCAGGCCCGCCGTTTTCACCGGACGTCCGTCGTCGGAAAAGGCCACCGCGCCCGCCGCCACCAGCGCCGCAAGGTCAGTAAGCGACTCTCCCTGACTCGCCATGGACACCGCCGCCACCGGGAACACCCGCGCCAAGCCCAGGCGGCGTGCTTTCTCGATTTGCGCGGCCACCAACTCGGGTTGATCGATGACGGGCTTGGTGTTGGGCATGGTCGCGACGGCAGTAAAGCCTCCGGCCACCGCGGCGGTCAAGCCGCTTTGGAGCGTTTCTGACGCCTCGCCGCCGGGCTCCCGCAAATGCACGTGGATGTCAACAAAACCGGGCGCCACCACGTTCCCGCGCGCGTCGAGCGTTTCATCCGCTCCGTCCGCAAGGTTCGGGCCGATCTCACAAATCACACCGTCTTCAATGCGAACGTCCAGCGCTCCGTCAAGATTGTCTTCCGGCGACAGAACGCGGCCACCCTTGATCAGTATGGAAGCCATGAGGTCCTCAATGAGATGTGCATTTCGCCAAGCAGGAAGTATAGCACCGGACTCGGGACTTGAGACTCGTGGCAGGTTCGAAATTCGGAATCTTGAATCCGGAATCTGCGATTTGCAATTGCGACTGAGTTCCGGGACACGGGACTCGGGGAAAAGGGACTCGGGAATATGGGGCAGGAACGGGCGGCGAAAGGTCATTCGGCTCCGAGACGAATGACTCTGCGGCCCCTTCTCATTGCATGGCAATGAACATGTCGCGATTTTGATTGCTGCTCCACTGGTTGCCACAAAGCTGCGCAAGAAACACGCTGCGAAGGCGCAGTTCAGGCAAAATTGTCCATCAAAATCCGCAAATTTCTGCAAAATGCATGTCGTATCGACGTAAATGTCCGACTTTTCGTCGGACATAATGCCACTTTTTCTATTGTTTTCACACACATCCCGGCTTCGCTCGTCATAAATTAACATCTTTTTTTCGGTCAGTCCTCCCTGCCGGAGTTCTGCCTGCCGCCTGCTGCGTGCAGTTGCATATGGGCAACGACAAACCGCTTTTTCGGGCACGAATTTCGCCCCGTTCTTTCTGTGCGCGAATTCACCATGCGCGGTTTTCCATAAAATAGGCTGGCACGATGGCGGCCATCGGCCGTGCGGCGCGCCTCAATGGCCGGTTGACGGCATGAATATTTGCAGAGTGGCGCTTGAATTTCCTACCGGTGGAAAGCGTGTTGGGGAGGGGTGAGTTTCCCGGCCCGCCGCCGGGGGTGATTTGCGAAGCGCCACGCCGGGAAGCCGAAAGAAAACACCACCAGGACATCAACCGGGTAACCCAGAGTCATCCGCGGGTGGCGCATTTGGCCCTAGGTTGGCGGACTTACGGCTTCTTGCCTTGGAATAAGAGGGTAGCGAATTCCGCGAGATTGCGCCGCCAGACCATCCATGTGTGGGCGCCGGGCGTTTCAATGTCGGTATGCTCGATTCCCTTGGACTTGAGCCAGTCGCGGAACTTTCGGTTGGGGTCAATCAGGCGGTCCTCGGTCCCACAGGCAATCCACAGCAGGCGCAGTTGCGAATTGGCTTTGGCGTCAAGCGCCGGAAAGGTCTTGTCAAAGTCCTGGCCGAGCCCGCCGGAGCTGAAAGCGCCGATCCACGCGAAACGGTCCAGGGTGTTCAATCCCGTAAAGAGAGACTCCGCACCGCCCATGGAAAGCCCGGCGATAGCTCGGGATTGGCGGTCAGTCAAAACCCGGTAGGTCTTTTCTACTTGCGGAATGACCTCCGTGAGAAGGGCCTGACGGAATCGGTCCATGTTTCGCTCGACGAGACTGGCATCGCGAAATGCGCGGGAGCCAGGCGACAGGATCTCCGGGGCGCCGTAACCGAGGGGCATGACGACGATCATGGGCTTCGCCTTCCCCTGGGCAATAAGGTTGTCCATGATCACGTGAGCACGCCCCACGGCGGTCCAGCCACTGGCGTCGTCGCTGAACCCGTGCAGGAGGTAGAGGGTAGGGTAACGCCGCTTCGCCTTGGGATCGTAGCCCGGCGGGGTATAGACGTAGAAATCGCGGTCATCTCCCACGGTCCCTGACCGGTAAAAGTGGCGGTGGATAGTGCCGTGGGGCACGTCGCCGATCTCCCACACCGTGGAAGGCGGACCGGGCACGTGCACCACACTCTGGGGGTGGAGCAGGTTGGGCTTCATGAGCGGATTCGACGGGTCGATCAGCGCAACGCCGTCGGCCGCGAACGAATAGCCGTAAAGATCGGGTTCCAGCGGACCAGTCGTCACGCTCCAAACGCCTTGCTCGTCCTTTTGCATCGGCACGGCCTTCGTACCCTCACGCTCCAGTGAGACCTGCTGAGCGTTCGGAGCACGGAAGCGAAAAGTGACGCTACCGTCCGGGTGCACCTCAGGCGAAATCAGTGGCGGAAGAGGCGACTGAGCATGACCGCTTGCCACGATTACAATGAAGGGCAGGAAGAAGATCAAAAGTTTATGTTTCATATCGGTGGTCATCCTTTCGATTGCGGAATTTCCTCCAAGGCCGCGTTCCGTGCCGATGTGACGAGCGCCACCTTCCGTAAGCCTTCTTGCGGCTTTAACCGCTGAGAAGAGCCAAACCGATTTTCACCCAAACTCCTTGGGGGAGGGCGACTGGTGAGTATACAACACACTTGCGTCGGGATCGCGTGAGGCCCTGGATAGAAATGCCACAGGCGGAAGCGCTGAGGTTCCCTGCCCGTTCCAGATTGATTCTCCCGGACTCAGAGATAACCCCTGCACGGTGCGGTTCCTCATGTTGCGTTTGTGGTCACTTGGCCGCACAGTCGCTTGCAGCTCTCGCGACCCAGAGTCTGGCGGCGATGACCAAAAGCACGGTTTACCCGTTTCCCGTCAAAGTGCCCGGCGTGGCGGGACTCACGACGATT
>Ga0326728_10008492_pt1 | contig 25475 bp, 32 predicted proteins | sample MB3enrmetagenome_FD_207602 | JGI IMG/M metagenome (GOLD analysis project Ga0326728, IMG submission 207602) | Lab enriched peat soil microbial communities from McLean, Ithaca, NY, United States - MB31MN | ecosystem: Environmental > Terrestrial > Soil > Wetlands > Peat | place: USA: New York... | reverse complement strand
TGGGGTTGTCCCCTGGGGTGAGACAAACAGTTAAGGCACTCCTTACCGTTCGCTGGAATTGCATTGTAACGTAAAAGCCTTTTCTTGCAAGATGGGCGCCGGCTGGTGAAGCGGCGGCAGGCTCTGCGGGAGCGCAACCTGCCAAGGAATAGCCAGCCGGAAACTCATCGCTTCGATGAGCGAGGGCGTGGTCCGCAGGGATCGCGCCCTCATCGAAATGATAGATTTCCCCATGCCTGAGAAAACTCATAAGGGAAGCTGCCGCGCAGCGGCCTCCTTGTGGTTTTGAGCCCGCAATCCGCGCTCGAACTCGACCGGGGGCAAGTAACCGAGCGCCGAGTGCAGGCGCTTTTGGTTGTAGACCTTTTCCAGGAACACCCCGATGCTCGCCTGGGCCTCGGCCAGATCGCGGTATTCGGTGCGGTAGACCTCTTCGTACTTCAGGGTTTTCATGAACGACTCACACGCGGCGTTGTCCCAAGGATTGCCTTTCCGCGACATGCTGATGCGGAGGCCGTGGTCTTTGAGCAACTGCGTGTAATCGGCGCTGGCGTACTGCACGCCGCGATCGGAGTGATGCACCAGTCCCGGACTACGGGATCGCCGCCTCGCCAACGCCATGTGCAAAGCCTGAAGCGTCAGCGCGGCTTCCAGGGTACGGTCCAGCGCCCAGCCAATCAGGCGCCGGGAGAACGCGTCCAGGATTACCGCCAAGTAGACAAACTCCATCTCCAGACGGATGTAAGTGATATCCGCCACCCAGAGCTGATCCAGACCACTCAGCGTCAGGGTGCGGGCCAAGTTGGGATACACCGGCAGGCCGTGCCCGGAGTCGGTCGTCACCACGAACTTCCGCCGCCGCAGGCACAGCAGATTGTCTTGGCGCATCAGACGGTAGACGCGTTTGTGATTCACCGCCCAGCCGCGCCGCCGAAGCTCCGCCGTCATCCGCGGCCAGCCGTAGCTGGGGAACTCCAGCGCGATCCGCTGGAGGGCATCACGGAGTTTCATGTTCCGATCCGGTCCCGGCGGGTCGGGGGGAAAGCGATAAAACCCCGACCGGCTCACCCCCGCCAAGGCGCACATCCGCTCCACCGTCAAGGCTATGCCTCTCTCCCTTTGGGTTTGGATCTGCTGGTAAACAGCGGCTTTCCAGCCAGTGCCTGCAGTTTCCGCTGCTCGTCGATGCGCTGCAAGCACCCCTTCAAAAAATCAATCTCCAGCGCCTGCTGGCCAATCTTGCGCTCCAGTTGAGCGACTTGGCCCTCCTCCCAGCGCCGTTTCCCCAGGCCCGGAAACGCATTGCCAGGCCCTTGGCGAAACTCCCGCTGCCAACGATGGAGCACGCTGGGGTTTACCTCAAACGCCCGTGCCACCTCCGCCAGCGAAGCCCCCATCTCCAACCGCTGGATCGCCGCCAGCTTGAACTCCTTCGTAAACTGCCGTCGAGACAAACCCATGACTCAATCCTCCCTTGAATGGCATTCTTATACCATTCGCTGAATTTTGAGTCTTAACTGTTTGTCTCAAAAATGGGGACAAGTCCAGGTGGCGTGACGACGAAGTCGGCAGAGACGAGTTTCTGCACGTGAGGGTGGAGAAAAGTGCGCCAGTTCTCAGAGGTTGATCTGAACTTGACTCGTGAGGGCGGCAGGCGTAGGGTTTTCGCGCAGAAATCGAGTTGAAGCCGTAAATTCCGGTTCAGCCAAGCCCATTCCGCCGCAGGAGCCTCGAGGTGCGCATTTCCAACGCCCATGGTCAGTCGGTTCTCTTCTTGGCCGCGACCGCGTATGTTTTGACGCTTCCCGGAGTTCTCTTTGCCGCCCAAGGTCAGCGTCGCGTGCCCGACCACGTTCCACCCAAGCGCTCTTCGCAGATCCACGACGGGTTCGGCATCAACTCTGACCTGCCTCGTGACCCCTACTTGCCCTGGAATCGCTGGTGGTGGACACGTATGTTCGACGCGGGCGTGAAGTGGATCCGCATCGGGCAATACGAAAACAGCTCCGAGCCGACCAGTTGGGACTGGGTCGAACAGAGGCGCGGCGTCTACTCCATTTCGCCGGAGGTCGACGATTATGTAGACTCGCTGGTCGAGAATGGAGTGAACGTCCAGGTCCAACTCCTCTACGGCAACCCCATGTATACGTCCCCGGCCGGAAAGAAGCCCGACGAGATTACGCCCGAGCCCGGCAGCTTCCACAACGACGATCGCAGCCTTTACTCGGTCTTCTGGCCTCCCCGGACTCCCGAGCAGATCGCGGCCTTCACCAAGTACGTTCGCTGGATGGTGGATCACTTCCGCGGACGCATCCATTATTACGCTCTGTGGAACGAACAGGACATCGGCTATTGGAACCCGTGGGGCAATCCGGAAGAGTACGGGCGGCTGCTCAAAGCCTTCATCCCGGCCGTGCATGAAACGGACCCGCAAGCGAAGGTCATCTATGGAGGCCAAGCCGATCCCAGCCGCGACTTCACACGGCGCGCCCTCGACACCTGCCAGTGCGCCTCGGGAATTGATGTTTACGCCTACCACACCTATCCCGGCTACGGCCGGAACCTGAATCCCGAGGCTATGGATTCGGGGGCGTACGGAACCGAATCACCGGCCAAGCTGCGCGAACTGGTGCGCAGCTATCCGGGGATTCGCAAAGACATTCCTTTCTGGGACGACGAATTCAACTCCATTCCCTCCTGGAAAGGGTCGGATGAATCGGTGCAAGCGAAGTACATCCCGCGCGGCCTGCTTTACAACTGGGCCGCGGGCGTCAAGACCTTCGTCTGGCTGCTCACCGCCGGGGTGGACGGCAATGAATACGACGACTTCGGCCTCCTTCATGGCTTACGCTACCTGCCCGATGATTTCGCCGCGCGGCCGGTATTTTTGGCCTTGCAGAACACCAATGCGTTGTTCTCGGATACAAAGGTCGACGCGGGAATCGAGATCCAATCGAGTGATGTCCCGGCCCTTCGCCGCCAGGCGCGTGCGCCGTTTCTGGCTTACGGCCTCCGCTCAGCATCCGGCAAAACCATCATCGCATATTGGCTGGCCGCCCACAGCAGTCCTGGCAACGTCTTTCCGCCCCACGCCGCCACGCTCAAGATCAAGGATTCCGGCATCGCGCACCCTGTGCTCATCAATGTGGTCTCGGGGGAGATTTCGCCGCTCAACTGGAAGCAAGGTACGACGGATACGATCGAGGGGGCTCCGGTCCGCGACAGCGTGATGGCCATCGCCGACGAAAGCTATTTCGACTGGGATGTCCCGCCGGAGGCGCCGAGTTCATTGAACGCGCAGGCGTCGGGCGGCTCTGTGGACCTTTCCTGGAAATTGCATGGCGGCGAGATAACCAGCGTCGCCGTCGAGCGCCGGCAGGGTGACCGCGGCGCCTGGGAACGCGTCACCAAGCTCGCCGGGGACGCGCAGTCTTACCGTGATTCTGGCGCTGCCTCGGGCCTGACGCTTTCCTACCGTGTGCGCGCGCTCAACACGGCGGGCGAGTCTGCGTACTCCAATATCGCTCGCATCGCAAGGTAAATACCAAGGTCTGAGTCGTCTCCACACCCCAGCCGATTACGTCCAGCGAAACCAACGCAAGGCCAGCAAGTAGGAGAGAACTCCCCAGAGGCCAAGCACCAGCAGGCGGGCCGATTGCTGGGCGAGGGGCGCGCCTTCCAGGATGGCGGCGCGGAGGGCGTCGTTCAGCGCGGTAAGCGGCAGCGCCTTAATCAGCGGGTGAAGGAGGGCAGGAAATCGCTCGTAAGAAAAGAAGACGCCGGACATAATCCACATGGGCATCATGACCAGGTTGATCAGCCCGCTGACAGTCTCGATTTTCTGCGCGCGGCTGGCCGTAAACAGGCCCACGCCGCCGAAGCATAGCGCCCCGACCGAGCTAACGATCAGGATGGAGACCCAGGAACCCGCGACGCGCATATGAAACACCAGCATGCCGAGCCCCAGCAGCAGCACCAGCTCAATCAACATTAGCACCAAGCGGCTGCTGGCCAGGGCCAGGAGGAAGTCACTGCGGCGCATGGGGCTGGCGACAAAACGCTTGAGCAACTTGCGCTGGCGCATATCCACCAGCGCAAATCCGATTCCCCACATGCCGGAGTTCATCAGGTTCATGCCTAACAGGCCGGGAATCAGGAAATCGATGTACCGGCCGCCCGGTTCGTTCGACACGTAGCTGGTGGTGGGGATGCTGTTCTTTCTTCCCGCCGCGGTTTGTAAATTGTCATCGGTGATACTGCGAGCGAGGACGCTTTCCGGGCGAGCCGGGTCATAGAAGTAGTCGAACCCGCCAACATGCGGCATCACGACGAGGTCGTATTTGCCCAGTCGAAACTGGTTAAAGGCTTCGGAAGCCGGCACTAAATCCGCACGCACCTTACCCGTTGCAGAGGCCGCATGGAGCAAGCTCATCGTCTGCGCAGCCTCGGGTACCGCCACCACCGCGATGCGGCAAACGTCCGCCGGCTTGTTACGGAAAGCCATCCCCAGTCCCAGCGCCAGGACGAGGGGAAACCCGAATACCCAGAAGATCACTTCCGGCTCGCGGTACATTTCCTTCAGCCGCGCCAAGAGCAGGAGCTCGTAGCTTTTCCAACGGCCAGTAATCGGGTGATCGGGTGATCGGGTGATCGGGTGAACAGGAGAAGCAGGGAAATCGGAGTTCGAAGCTCGAAACTCGGAGCCATGCTCGTCAGATCTCGAGTCTTCGACCTTTGGGTTTCGATTCTTGGGCTTGTCTTGGAATTGACTGTTCATCCGATCACCCGATCTCCCGATCTCCCGATCCGCATTCTCTCACTCTTCCCGCAAGTGTCGTCCCGTGAGGTGCACGAAGACATCCTCCAGGCTGGCATGGCGCGTGGTGAGGTGCAGCAAGTGTTTCTGGCGATTCTGCAAGACCGCGAGCAGGGCGGGAATAGTCTCATGCGGTTCGCGCACGCTCAGCACCACGCGCCCGTCCTCCTCGTGTACGGCTTCGACGCCGGGCAGCGAGCGCCACGCCTCCAGCTCGCCCGGGAGATTCCCCGTGGCGTCAAATTCCACCATATGGTGTCCGCCCAAACGCTCGATCAGTTCGGAGGGCGTCCCGGAAGCAATGGTGAGGCCGTGGTCGATAATGGCGATGCGGTCGCAGAGGCGCTCGGCTTCGTCCATGTAGTGGGTCGTGAGCAGGACGGTGCCGCCGCGCTGCTGGAATTGCCCGATCACTTCCCAAAGCTGGCGGCGGCTATGCGGATCGAGCCCCGTGGTGGGTTCGTCGAGGAACAGGATTTGGGGATTGGCCACCAGCGCCGTGGCCACGGCCAGGCGCTGTTTTTGCCCGCCCGAAAGTTTTCCCACCCAGGCGTTGGATTTTTCCGTGAGTGCCATCTCCGCCATCACTTCCCCGACCGAGCGCGGGCGGCGATAAAAACTGGCAAACAATTCCAAGGTTTCGCGCACGGTGAGCTTTTCGGCAAGGCGCGTTTCCTGGAGCGAGACTCCCAGCAGCTCGCGCAGTTGGCGATTGTGCGTCTGCCAGTTATTGCCCAGGATTTCGATTTCGCCGGAAGTGGGTTCCAGCAACCCTTCGAGGATTTCGATGGTGGTCGTCTTCCCTGCCCCATTGGGTCCCAAGAGGCCGAAGCACTCGCCGGCGTAAATCTGCAGATCGAGCCCGCGAACGGCCTCGACGGCGCCTTCGTAGGTTTTGCGAAGCCCCCGGCAGCGAACGGCGACGTCCATGGTCCGCATCATACCGGATTGCGGCGCGGGTGGGAACTTACATGTCGCCTATCACCGTGACCACCACCGTGCGTTGGCGTCCGCGCACATCGCACTCGAGATGGAAAATTTGCTGCCATGTTCCCAGCAGCAGGTTGCCGTCGGCAACAGGCACGGTCAGTGAAGGCCCCAGCAGAGTTGCCTGCAAATGCGAATGGCCGTTGCCGTCGTGCCACGCCTGCTCGTGGCCGTAGTCGCGACTGGGGGGAATGAGCTTGTTCAGGATGGCCGGCAGGTCGTGCTGGAGCCCCGGCTCAAACTCGATGGTGCCAATCGCCGCCGTGCTGCCAATATTGAAAACGTTAACAGTGCCGGTTTTGATGCTCGACGCGGCAACGGCGGCGGCCACCTGAGGAGTGATGTCGTGCATATCGCCTTGCCCCGCGGTGCGAAGCGAAAACTGTTTTTGATGAACCATAATTCTAAGTTCCCACGATGCCGACGGCCGCGCAACTTATTTTCTTAGCGCCCCCCAGCCCCCCATTTCCAGTAGATCGGGTCGAGCCTCGCCGCCGCCCTCGACCATGTAGCGGCGACCTTTAGAGCCTGCCCTGAGCGCGGGCGAAGGGTCGGCACCTGCTGAGCTAAATCTCAGCGCTTGTGGACGAGTCACCAAGACTTCGCGGGTAGGACGCGGTGACAGAGATGTTGCCCGGGTTCGTGGGGCGCCCCGATTCCTAGGGGCGCCACCCGCCACGTTTGCTAGGGGTTCTCGGGTGGAGGCACCAGTGGCGCGATGGACTGTATTAAGGTGGGGAGGTGGTTTTGGACCGTGTCCCAAACTACGGCGAGATCCACGTGGTCATACTCATGGATCATCAGATTCCGCAGGTTGATCATCGCTGACCAGGGAAGGCTTGGCAACCGAGCTCGCGTTTCATTCGAAATTCGGCGGGCCGCTTCGCCAATGATTTCCAGGCGCCGGATCACCGCGTCCTGGCACTGCGTGTCGCGGACGAATTCTTCTTTGGTTTTTGCGGCAACGTAAGTGGCAGCCAGTTTAGCTGCTTCCAGGATGTCCAGCAGATAGGCATCGTCACGCGGCATAGAGAACTCGTGCCGAATCCAATATGGCCTTTCGACGGATGTAATTCCGGCTGTTTTCAAGGCCTCTCCGGCTTACCAGATCCACTTCGCGAGCAAAGATTTGTTTAAGTTCTTCCTCCATCTGGACCAGGTCAAACAGGCTGGGGTGGGAGTCCGGTGCAAAGGTCACGAGCACGTCCACGTCGCTCGCGGGGCCAAAGTCCGGCCGCAAGGCCGAGCCGAAGAGGGCGAGCTCGGCAATTTTCCACTTCTGGCAGAATTCGCTCATTCGTGTCGGGTTTACCTGACTGAGCACGCTCATCGCCGCATCCTCCAATGGCCCCATCTGAATAATATCACGCTACGCTCGCTCGTTCGTCAATCGGCATTCGCAAATCGTCAATCGACAATTACCTGCGCGCCTGCTTGACGGTGATGGATGGAAACCCGGAAGCGGTGGAAAAAGCCCTCATGAACAAGTCGTGAGACACGAAGGGCATCAGGCATGAAATAGACCCACGGTCAGGACTGCGCTGAGCACGGCTATCCGCTGCTCCCGGTCCGCCACGTGGAAAGGCCGCTCTACGAAAGTCTTGAATCAAAATCTTTCTTACTATAATGTAAGACAGGAGGTAGAGGCCATGCTGAAAGCGCGTTTGTCCTCGAGAGGACAACTTGCCCTTCCCAAAGAAGTCCGGGACCAATTGGATCTGGGCGAGGGCGTCTCTCTGACGGTGAGAGTTGAAGGCGATGAGGTGATCTTGCGGAAATTAGTGACCGGGAACTGGAGGGAGTGGGAAGGACGATTCAAAGGTTCCGATCTCCTGGGGGATCTGGCTCGCAACCGGCGAAAGGAGTTGACGCGTGACCGCAAGCGTTCTTGACTCCTGGGCGATGCTCGGCTGGCTCCAGGGGGAAGAACCGGCCCGCGCCAAAGTGCGCGAACTTCTGGAGCAGGCTTCGCGCGGCGCGGCGAAGGTCAGCATTTCGCTGATCAACGTCGGCGAAGTCTTCTATCTGATCGCCAAGCGCCACGGGGCCGCGCCCGCCGAGCGGTTCCTTGCCGACCTCGCAATGATGCCGATTCAGGCGCTTCTCCCCGATCGAAGATTGATCCTGGGCGCCGCCCGCTTGAAAAGCCGCTATCGTATTTCGTACGCGGACGCGTTTGCCGTGGAAACGGCGCGGGAGCAAAACGCCGTCCTGGTGACCGGCGATCCCGAACTGTGGCAACTCTCCAAACGCGAGCCCATCGAGCTCCTTTGGGTGGGCAAGCGCCAAGCCCCCTGACGCCGGCCGCGGCGGTGCGCAACCTGCCATTTGTCACTTGTCACTGGCTTTGACCTCGTTTGTCAATCACCAATCGAAAATCTGCAATCGGAAATACTTGCGCGGGTGGCGCCGATCCGCCGCGGCGGACATTTTATGTCGGCGACCGTTCAGAAGCCAGAACAGGCCACGGATTGGACGCGGTGACAGAGAGGTTGCCCAGGTTCGTGAGGCGCCCCGATGCATCGGGGCGCAATTCGCGAATCTGTTCGTGTAGCGTGGACCCCCGTCTTTGGGGTCCGTGGTTCTTCCGAATCAAAAATCACAAATCTCAAAATTAGGAGCCTGCCCTCGGGTTCGGGAGCATGAACCTAAGGAAGAACCGCAGACCGCAAAGGCGGCGGTCTGCGCTACGCTCTGATGCGCCCTGGCCCGGAGCCCAAAGTACAGAACTGGCTGGCGGCCCAGGATATCAATGTTTCTGAGCGTGGTGAGCGTCGGCGAAAGGCCTGCCCCTGCGTCCTTGGACGCCCTGGCGGCCCTGGTGGGCGGCCCCCCGATGCTTCATGGCGCCGCCGGGCCATAACCTCAATAGGGCCTACTGCCGTTTCAATCGCTCATCGACGCGAATGTCCAAGCGGGTTATAATAGAGGCCAGAGGTTTGCGATGGGATACGTCGAAAACCGCGAGGGTGGCTAGATGACCATACAGATCACCAAACCCGAAGTCGAAGAAATGATTAATCAGCGCCTCCAGAGTGGCGCTTTCAAGGACGCTGAGGATGTCATTCTTCAGGCATTGCAGTCTTCCTCGCCAACAGCGCCGCTGCCCAGCGCCCCGCCGGCGAAAGATATCGTTGAACTCTTTGCGCCGTTGCGCGGCCTCAATCTCGATTTTGGCCGCAACCCATCGACCGGGCGGCCGGTTGACTTGTGAACGGCTATCTGCTTGACACCAACGTCCCCTCAGAATTCAGCCGGGACCGGCCCGATCCTCGCGTTGTGGCGTGGCTGAAAGCACAACCTCCAACGAGACTCTATCTGAGCGCTGTCACGATTGGTGAAATCCGCAAAGGGCTCGTCGTGCTTCCCCAGGGCCGCCGCCGTATTGAGTTGGAAGCGTGGTTTCACACTGATCTGCTGGTCTGGTTTCGTAACCGCATCCTGCCCGTTACGGACTCCATCGCCGATCGCTGGGGCGTGTTGGAGGGTCAGTGCCAGTTGAAAGGCACGCCGCTCAACACTGCCGATGGCATGATCGCCGCCACCGCCCTTGAACACGACCTTACCCTCGTGACGCGCAACGTGAAGGACTTTGCCGGCCTCGGCGTCGTTCTTCTCAACCCCTGGGACGCGGTATAAGACTTCTCGCTGAGTTGGTTCGTGCTTCTTAGAACAAAAACCTAAACAACATCGTGAGTGCCTGTGCCACTTAAGCCCGAACCGGCCACGCATGGGACGCGGTGACAGAGATGTTGTACGGGTTCGCGGGGCGCATGCGTATAAACCAATGTATGCGCCACCCCCGATTTCAGGTCGCTTTTCGGAGGTCCTTACGCAGGATGACCATACTTTTTCCGCTTGGAAGTTTAATGGAGTAGCTGTTTGGTCCGTTGAGGCGCCACTCCTGCGCATGGTGTCGGCCCATGGCGGTCCTTAATGCGGAAGGTGCGCGGTCTTTTGCAAACCAATTTCTGGGCGGATGCGATTCTGCTGGCGACATGATTCGAGGATACCGGTCCCATGATGAAAGGTCAAGCACCGGGCATTTTGCGCATTTTGCGGACAGGGGGCTGCAACTCCTGACCGGCAGCACCTATCGCCGCGCCAAGCTTTTTGAGAGTGATTGGTTCGCCTGATTTCAGCCTTGTCTGTGGACCGCAAAGCTGCGCTTCGCGCCAGCCAGACTGGTTACCTCTTGAAGGATAATGGGAGCTGGAGAGTTGACTTGGTCCCCGTGCTCCTGGGTCTTTCGACGTAGTTAGGGTCCAAGCGGCTGTCCTTTTTTGCGTTCCCTGGTGACTCGTGAGATTCCCCCAAAGCGCCCGCCTGCAGTGAGCCCTCCGTGCCTTCGGAACTCCGCGCATGTTCGTCTACCCAAGCTTTTAGTTCCTCTTTGGTGACCCTGTGATCCCAAACGAACTTACTGTTTTTCCCCAAGGGTCGATGCTTCCCCCGGCCCAGTGGAAAGGTAACGAAGATATCATTCAGCGTGGGGAAGAGTTGGGTCAGTTCCTTGTAACTGATAAAAAACAAATATGAATTGCCCTCTGCGATGCCCTCTAGAATCAAATAATCGTACTCTTTCTTTCCCCCACGGCCTTTGAGGCTCCGGAACTCCCAGCTCCTGGTAGGGTTCAGGCGTCGCTGGCTTCCCGATTGCTTATTCCTCGCATACAGCTTGTTGGTGTATTTGTACTCAAACTTGACACTTCCCTTTTTGAAGTCATAGCCAGGGTCATCGGCCACTTCGCAGCCGAGAAACAGCCGCATCCCTTCTTCTGTCTTTCGGCCACTCCCGCCTAGAGGAGCGCCCAAACATTCGTCAGAATATTCGGTCATATATCTTTCCTCTTACCTCATTGTCCGCGAGCGGCGCCGACATCGCATTTTATGTCGGCGACCGTTAAGAAGCCAGAACAAGCAACGCATAGGACGCCGTAACAGAGAGGTTGCCCGTGTTCTTGCCGGGCATACCTAAAAGGCAATGGTTGCGCCGGGCGCGCGTTTGCGGCAACAATTTGCCACCATCACGCTATTCAGTGTGGTAAGATACCTTACTGTAGTCACTGTGTTAACATAAGTAGGTGGAGGACGAAATGTCTCAGACCCAAAATCAGGAAGTCCTAACTCTAAAAGAGGTATCCGAGTACCTCAGAGTGCCAGAGGCAAATGTGCGGGCGGAGGTCGACGCGGGGCGACTGCCTATCATCTCAATCGGCGGAGAAGAGCGAATCCTCAAGGAGGATATCTTGGCGCTGAGGCAGTCGAGGCGGACGAAGTGCAGCCTTAACCACTCCAAGAAGTTCTCCTTCACTTGGCCATCCGGTACCATAGAGCATTACGATCAGGCTCACGAGGGGGTCGTGCGTGTCGATGATGGGTGGGAGGCCGTCAAGATCGGTTTTACGAAGCGGAAAACTGCCGGCAGACTGAGAAAGAGAGCGGTCGTTTTCGTAAACCGGCGTCCGCGAGCGGAATTCGTAGCAGCCGACGACTTTGAAGAGAGCCGTTTGATGGTAAGCCTCATCAAGACAAAGGGCGGGAGACAAATCCCACCAACTGAATATCTGCCTCGAGAGTACGAGAAGTTCTTGGTCAAGCCTTACAATAAATACGTCACCGGCCCGAATAGTTACTCGAACCTGGCGGTGATCTGCAAAGATGACGACCTCGAAGGCATGACGGATCTTGCTTTAATCCGTGTACGCAATGATGCCTTTTCGTGACCTTGTCTGCCCCGAAGTGGGCCAGCAGGTGCACAGCTGCGCTCCGGCCGGCCCGTCCATGAAAGACAAAGGAATGGAGGTATGTGAAACATGAAGCTACGTGATCATCCAAGAATGATGCAGTTGCATACATCTCTTTGGCCCCCACAGTGGGGAAGCACCCTGCGTAGCAAGAGCCCTCCTCCGGAAGAGGGTATCCTGAAAGACGACATCGAAACGCCAGAGGGGCATCTTTCAATTACGATGGAATTCAATGGAGAACGATTTCGTGGTCTCCTCCGTCTCGATGATGCAGCCTTCAGGAAGGAAGTGTACGAACTGCTAAAGGGCAATATTGGAATGTCGATCCGTTATGTTGGTGACCTGGAGATTGAATCTAAATAGTGGGCAGCGCCGCGCTGCCAGCGCTGGAGCCGCGCCCCTCCCGACAAAACATCAAGGGTAAACGAAAGGGAATCAAGGAATATCCACTTCCAGTGCACAACGGAAGCCGAGGCCGTCGAGCCTAAAGGGTGGAAGGGTCCCGAAATGGGCCGATACGCGAACGTACCTGGAAACATCGCGCCAGGAACCGCCACGCAGAACGCGGTACTTACCGATCGCCGGCCCCGTAGGGTCCTGGGTGGGGGAACGCTGATAGTACTTCTCGTCGAGCCAGTCGTTCACCAACTCCCAGACATTCCCCAACATATCGTACAGCCCGAAACCGTTGGCTCGCTTCTGGCCGACTTCGTGCATGCCGTTGCCGTTCTCGTTCAAGCGCGTCACGTAACTAGCTTGCTCTTCATTCATGATCCTCGTACCGTCCAAGCGTTGCCGCCCACTATTGTCCGCGTACCACGCTATTTCATCCAGGTCGCCGTACCGCGCTGCCGTCGTCCCAGCGCGCGCCGCGTATTCCCACTCGGCTTCAGTGGGTAGCCTTCCGCCCGCCCAAAGGCAATATGCTTGGACATCATCCCACGTCACCTTAACAATGGGCATGGCCTCATTACCCCACCCGGGATTGAGTGCCCTCCCTTCAAAAACCGGCTCAGGTGGCATTTGCCGTCCTGTCGCCCCTGCAAAGCGCCCGTACGCGCCCACCGTTACTTCCGTCTGCCCCAACCAGAAACCCCTCGTGATGGTCACTTGGTGCGGCGGTTTCTCGTTATCGCGACATTCGGTGTCCCCGGGCGAGCAACCCATCATGAAGGTCCCGGGCGGAATCCAAACGTACTTTAGCCCGTCTTTGGGATTGACCCTCGTCGCAGCGTCGCTGTCAGGTGGCGACTGCTCTAACGATAGGACGATCTTCGTTGACACGGGCGGCTCACTGACCTCCACAGCGGGCGGCGACACAATCAAGGCGGAAGGGACCGGCCGGCGAGCTTGGTCTCGGGGCGAAGCCTGGGTCGCGCTAGTCAGTCCCCGCGCAAAGTCGAGTGCGGACATATAACGCTGGTCGCGGTCTTTCACGAGCGCCTTCATGACGGCGCTCTCAACCGCAAGAGACACGCCTAAGCCCGGGACGACGGCGCGAAAAGGCGGTGGCTCCTCCATCATGTGCTTGCGCACATAGCCGAGGGGCGTGTCGGATTGGAATGGCAGGCGACCGGTGAGCATTTCGTACACCACCACACCCAGCGAATAAACATCCGAGCGCGCGTCGAGTTCATCGCTCCTCATGCCGGACGCCTGCTCGAACGACATATACGCGGGCGTGCCGAGCACCATGCCGGTCTGCGTGTGGGGGCCGGACTCGCGCAGCTTGGCAATGCCGAAATCGACGATCTTGACCACCACGGGTCGTAGGGGCGGGTCTTGTGCCCGCCCTTGATCGGCATTGCCGATAAGGAGGGCACCCACGAGGGGTGCCCCTACGTCGTCGGGATACGTCAGGAAAATGTTATCGGGTTTGAGGTCGCGATGAATGATGCCCAGCTTATGCGCGGCGTTCAGCCCTCGCGCCGCTTGCTGGAGAATTTCCGCAACCTCGGTCACAGGAAGCGGACTCCCCCGCGCGAGGGCCTGGCGGAGGGATTCGCCTTCCAGAAACTCCATGGCGATGTAGGGTGTGCCTTCATTGGCCTGGCCGGATTCGTAAATGGTGACGACGTTGGGGTGATGAATCCGCCCCGTGGAAGCCGCTTCATTCTGAAAGCGCAGCAGGAACTCGGGGTCATCAAGCAGTTTGCGGCTCAGGACCCTTTACAGCGCCGCCGGACGGTTACCCACAGCGATCTGCTCGGCGAGGAAGACCGCACCCATGCCGCCTTGACCCAGGCGGCGAACGAGCCGGAAGCGGCGCGAAAGACTCGCAGCGAGTTGGGAGTCGATGTCGGTCACAGCAGTGACTCCGACGGTGCGATTCTAGCAGATGAGACTACCTAAGCGCGTCTTCAGATTCCGACACGTCAAAAATGAACCACCAAGGCACCAAGACGCAAAGAAGGAGCCAGAAGGGAGAAGTCGTCAAGCCAAGGCTGTTGACCGGAAGTCGGCAACTCGCCCCTCAACTTTCTTGGTGTATTTGTGGCTTAATCGTGGAAAGTAACCTGTGCGCTTGCCGCCCACTGCCTTCTGCCTACTGCCTTCTGCCGTCCCCCTACCATGCGTTGGTGAGATTTTTCAGCCCTTCGAGATAGTCGTCTTTCTCGATCCGGCTTTGCACGCCAAATTCCGCCAGGAGGGTCATCATCTGCCCCACGGAAAGCCCTGCCAGTTGCGCGGCTTTGCCGAGAGAGGCGTCTCCCTTCTTGTACCGCTCCACGGCCAGCAGGACCCTGCCTCGGGTCACCAGGTCGCGCACCGCCTTGGAGAGATCGCTCCGCTCTTGTTTAGTGATCTCGGTAAGGAACTCGTAGTTCTCCGGGTCCATGCGAATACTCATCGTCTTGGTCATTTTCGCTGCTCCATTCTGCGTCTCGCGTCTTCAACGATCGCAGGCTTATAACGCCCGTGCTCGGCCAGCGCCGTGAGTTTGGCCAGCGCATCGCGGTGATTGAGCAGGCCCTTTTCGCGGCTCCGAACCAGAATGCCCACTGCCGTGGTGAACGGAATGCCGAGCAGCTTGGACGCGTTGATGCCGTTCTTGTCGTCAATTCCCAGCAACTGAGCCTTTTCCTTTAGGGCTAGAGCGATGGCTTCTGCTTCGCCTTTGCCCAGGTTGAAATCGACTTGCAACTTGGCAATGAGCTTGTGATTCTTGACTGCCACCACTTGCATTCGCGATTCTTCCAGCGCCTTTTGAATCATCAGCGCATCGAGCGTCCGCTTCACGCCACAGCACTCCCTCTCCACTTCCAGCGGAATGGCTATCCGCGATTCTACGCTGGCCAGGAACGGGCTGAGAAGCTCGATCCTCGCGATCAAAATCAGAGTGGACGAGTCAAAGATGATCATTATGACAAAGTATTACAATCGTAATTCTAGCAGATAAGTGCGCCCACCGCAAATCCGACGGAGCCGGTCGATGGATGGCATGAGGGTAAGCTGGGACGCTTTTACCGGGTCCGTACCCGCTCGCGGAGTGCCGTGATCAAGCCTTTCTTGCGAATTTCGGCAATCGACACCTCAATCTTGGGACCTCGGGCAGCGGCTAGCAGTTCCTGTTCCAGGTTGGCCATGCGCCGTTCTTTGGCCTGGCGAATCAACTCCCGGACATATTCGCTCGGCGTGCCCCAGTCTCCGGAGGCAACCTGGCCTTCCACGTAGGCTTTGAGAATTTCGGGTAAAGAGATGTTTAGAAACGTCATTGGCATATCTTCATATCATGTCATTTCATGAAGGAGTTCAAGGGGCGTTTGGGCGGCTTTACGCCACCATGGCGAGGTAAACTCGCCGCTACGTAGCCATGGCAACATAGGTGCGCCGCCTGAAAGCGCAGCGGGAAGTCGGGGTCCCCCAAGGCACTGACAGGTGACGAGTGACGAGAATCGGAGTCCGATGTCCGGGGTCCGGAGTCCGAGATCCAAGGGAGAAGCCAAACTTGCGTGCCCCAAGGCAGTGGCGAGTGGCGATGAAAAGCAGTGACGAGTGACGAGTGACGAGCAGCCAGGGCGTAAATCGCACCTCCTTCCCTATGGAGGGGAATTCTCCATCGTCAGGCTTACCGTAGTGGCGCGGCTGCCGACCCGAGCGAGCCTGCCTGTTCAATGCCTATTCCTTTTGGTTTACTGGCGCACCCTGACGCGAGAGACATCGACGGTTATCAACTTTCCCCGATAGTCTTCCATGTGCGGATGCAGTTCGATGTAGCGCTTCAGGCGTTCCAAGAGGAAGGACGTGATTTCAGGATGGTTCAGGATTTGGAGGGCAACAATGCCTCTGAACCGTGCCGGGGGGTAAGCCACAATATCGCCGAAGTCGCCGTTCAGCGAGAGCAGGATTGTGCCCAGCTCTTGCGCCTTCGCGATGACGACAGAATCCGCCGACTCCGTCGGCAGGTGGTCCTTCAGCCGCAGCACTTCGTGACCGTCGGCGGCAAGCGATTCGATAATGAAATTGGAAACGCAATGGTCGGCGAAGAAGCGCAACGCCATCAGACGGTGACCTCGAATTCGGCTAGGTCACGCGCGTAGTCGAGGCAGGCGGCGATCTGTTCACGGGTGAGATCAGGGAATTCGGCGGTGATATCCTCGGTTGTCTTCCCCGCCGCCAGATAGCCCAGAATCAGGCTCGCCGGGATGCGCGTTCCCTTCAGGCGCGGCTTTCCATGCAGGATTTCCGGGTCGCTCGTGATGTATTCCTTCCACTCGACGGGCATAGCCAACCCCCTAACTGTGATTCTAGCAATCCGGCGAGCTAAAAGCAAAAGGCGTTACGGCAGTGACAAGTGGCGCTGAAGAACAGTGATGAGTGACGAGTGATGAGTGGCGAGAAACAAAGTCCGAAGTCCGGGGTCCGGAGTCCGAAGGCAGTAGGCAGTACGCAGGAGTTAGGATCCAGGATTTAGGACTCAGGAAGCAGCGGGGAGGCAGTCAGCGCAGTCCTGACTGTGGGTTCTTCAGCTTGCTGGCCTTTGTCGTGGGTGAAGATCCCTGCTAAGATTGGGGCATGAGCCGCGACACTCAAGCCCTGCTCGAGGCCTTCGAACACTTGCCAGCAGAGAAGAAACGCGCCTTCACCGAGGAGCTTCTGCGCCGCATGTTGCCCTTCGACTCCGGCCCGCTGGAGGACGAAGAGATCGGCGCCGCTTCGGCCGCCCCCAGTTCTTCCCTGGCACCTGGAACCTGACACCCGACACCTGACACCTAGCACCTGGCACCTGACGCCTGGCACCTTCGTTTTTCCCCGACACCTGACACCTTGGAATGGCCTTTGACATCCACACAAAATGTGTGTATCCTTACCAGGCAAGGATCAGAACTTCCATGAGCAAACGCGTCAACATCATGCTGCCCGATGAGACTTTGGCAGTGCTCGACCGGGTGACCCACCCAGGTGGCCGCAGCCGCTTTGTTTCCCGGGCGGTATTGCACTACGTCCAATGCCACGGAAAACAGAAATTGCGGGAACGGCTCAAGGCGGGCTATCAGGCCAATGCCCAAGAGAGCATGAAAATTGCCCTGGAATGGTTTCCCCTCGAGGAAGAGGCATGGCAAAAAACCAAACGCAAGCCCTAGCCAACCTCAAGCGGTGGGAAATCTATCTGGTAACCTTCGACCCCACCATCGGCCACGAGATCAAGAAGACCCGGCCGGCTTTGGTCATCCAGAATGATATTGGCAACCGGTACAGCCCTCTGACCATCGTGGCGGCCGTAACCTCCAAGATTTCGCCGGTGGCTTATCCGGTGGAAGTCGTGATCGAACCGACAAGTACCAACGGCTTGGGCGTCCGTTCGGCCATCCGACTGGACCAAATCCGGACTGTCGACCGGCGACGGCTCATCAAACGCTTGGGCCAAATTGACCGCAGTATCATGACCAAAGTGGACGAAGCCATTAAGATCAGTCTTGGTTTGGTTGAGCTTTGAGCGCCTGCGGGGGAATCATGCCTGGGCCCTCTGGGCAGCGAGTCAATTTGATGTCGCACCGGCAAGCGGGGTTCGGCCTGGGGCTCTGGCTCTGGATAACTTGTCCAGACACTTCATCGGGACAATTTGTCCAGATTATCTGCCTGGATGTTCCCAAAAATGAAGTGGGCTAGGGGCTGGAATTATAGCTAGCGGCTGCGTACGGAGGCTCAGCCAACCATGAACGTTACCTGTAGGGACGCTCCTGAACCGCATACCCACCTGACCCGTTACCGGGTATTAGGAAGTCATGTAACGAAGAAAAGTCGGAGCCTTCTTGCCCAAGGCGAGTAATCTCCAAACTTCTGGCTCCTTACTCCTAGCTCCTAAATCCTAGCTCCTAAATCCTAGTTCCTAGCTCCTGCCTTCCCGCTCACGCGTACGCATGCAGCCCGGGCAGCAGATAGGTGACTCCGAAGAACGTAAACATCACGACGCCGAAGCCGAGGATGGCGAAGTATGCCGAGCGCCTTCCGCGCCAGCCGCGGGTCAGACGCATGTGGAGGTAACCCGCGTAGGTGAGCCAGGTAATGAGCGCCCAATCTTCCTTCGGGTCCCAGCTCCAATACGCGCCCCAGGTGCGATTGGCCCAGTAGGCGCCGGCGATAATCATGAAGGTCAGGAGAGGGAAGGAAATCGCTACGGATTTGTAAATCAAACTGTCGAGGGAGTCACGGCTGGGCAAGTAGCCGACAATGGAATCATATTTCCAGTCGAGCACTTTCCAGGCGATCGAAGCGAACAAAGCCGTCGCCATGCCCGCCAACAGGAACGGGCTATCTACCAGGCGCACTTCGAAGCCCTGGACATATTCCGGAAGGTAATGCAAACCGTCATTTACCTTCACCAGCAGGAGCAGCAAGGCCAGCGCCTGAGCGCCCAGCGCCGCCAGGAATGCCCAGCGGACGATCTTATCCCAACGTTCAGGCTGGGCGGAGTAGGTCGCCAGAAGATTCAGAACCAGCGTGGCGGCGGCCAGTCCCAACGCCATGACGAACGGCCAGCCTAGCGCCTCCAACGGCACGATCAGTGCCTGCCGGGGAGCGAGCATCACCTTCTCCCGGGCAATAGGATCCCAGGCGGCCATCGTCAGCGCCATGTTGCCATTAACACAGGTGGCCACAATGGTGCTGTATACCGCCAGCACCAGCGCCGCACACCAGGTCAGGAAATTCCGGGGCGTAACGCCGTCCTTGAGCAGATAGAGGAGCGCCACCGCAAACGAAATCGTAAAACCCGCGTAGCTCAGCATGGCCAGCGTTACGTGAATTTGCAGCCAAGTGGATTGTAAGGCCGGCACCAACGGACGAATTTCTCCCGGCAGCACTTGCATCAGGATGAGCGCTAGGGCGGCTACGGGAAGGGTGATAACTCCCAGGAAAGGCAGTTTGAGTCTCCATTCCGCCAGAACGTGCAGCGCCACCACCGCCCAAGAGAATACCAGCACCATCTCGTAAATATCCGAAAGGGGCGCGTGCCCGGAACTCGACCAGCGCGCCAGGATGGCCATCGTGTGCAGCAGCAGACCGCCGCGCGAAAGCAACACGGCGCCCTGAAGCAGCTCCGCCTGCCGCAAGGCGACGGAAGAACCGTATAACACCGATGCTCCAAGATAAGCTATAAGCGCCACGAACAGAAATTTCTCGCCAGCCCTCGCACCCACAAACCACCCCTGATCGCTGATCAGATGGGGAACGGAAATCGCCAGCACGGTGAACGACGCCACCGCGACCACCAGCAAGATCCAACTTGCGGCGCTGAGCGGGCTGCGCTCCGTGGTGTGGGTTATCACTTTCGCCATAACTTGAATCCTCCTAATTACTTGGCCCGGAATACTTGGTTGCGGGGCGAGGCGCCGCTGGGACATTTTGTCAGCGACCCCTGCTTACGGGTATCCAGCCCTTGAGAGGCCTTAAGATGCCTTTTAATGGCTTGTCAAGCTTACGCCGCTGAGGCGGCCTCCCCTACATCTCCGGGCATTTGCACGAAAGCGGCTTCGACTTCATCCGTTAATTCGTGGAACTTACGCTCGAAATTCTCGCGATACTTGCTTGGCTGCCCGCCCAGCAGGAGCACCGGCTGTCCCTTGTGGTCCGCCGCTACAATCCCCCAAATGCGGATGTGCGAGAGATACAAAGCCATCATCAGGCCGGTGGTCAAGAGCAGGCACCCCACCCAGATCAGCCATTGCCCGGGCTCGCGCGCGACCTGCAAACCCGTCATGGAATCCATTTCCACGCTCACATACCGGAACCTGATGCCAGTGTCGTTCGGCGGATTCAATTCCGGCGAATTGGCCAGCACCCAGGCATGGGTAGCTTGGCTGCCGGGCCGCGTCACTTGCAGGTGAATCGCAGGTTTACGGGGCTCGTCCGACCGCGAGGTGATCTGGTTGCCTTCCAACACGTAATCAGGAATGAAATCGGCCAGCTCGACGGTGGCGCCCTGGTCACCCAGTGGCGCCGGCGCCCCTGGAATCAAGGTAAGCATTTGGTCCTTCTCCCCGCCGTTTTCCAGCCAACTCGCCTCCATTACGAGCTTGCGGGGCGACCCCGACGAGGAGCTGTAGGATGCCTGGAAAAACCGCACGCCCTTGTATGTGAGAGGGTCGTTAACATAGATCTTCTTCCGCTCCACCTCGTGGCCGTGTTCTAACACCGTAAGTTGGCTCCAATACTGCCGTGGGGAGCCGTCGGGATAGGCGTCCATCCCCGCCCCATCGCAACGTAGAGTGAAATCGAGCTGGCGGCGGGCTCCCGGCATGGTCAAGGGTTCAACGACCTCGGTACTCATCCCCGGCCGGAGGCTGATGTACCCTCTGTAGCCGTGCGTCCCGTCGATAATTGCCCCCGCGAAGATAATCAATAGACTTGCGTGGACCAGGTAAGGAGCAAGACGTACCAGCCGGTGCTTTTCCACGTAAAGCGTACCCTTGGGAAGAACATCTGCTCGGGGCGGATAACCGAGGTTTTCAAGGGTTAGGGACGCAAGCGCCATACCTTCCTTGGGGGTGCGCGGACCTAGGGGAATCTCCCGCTGGAAGGGGAGTGCCCGGATGAAAGCCGCGTCGGCCAGAAAATGGGGTCGCACGTACAGCCGCCACACTTGGGGGAAGCGCTCGATGGACGCCAGCGTGATATTAGTTCCCAGGAGACCTAAGAGAAGTATGAACCACCATGTGTGGAAAACATCGAACAGCCCTACCGCATTCAAAAGACGGACGATCTGTGGGGCATAGGCCTGCTCGATTTGCCCTTCCTGGGCCATAGGTCTTTGGAGAATCAACGTGCCCAATATCATTGATATTCCTAATAGGCCGAGTAACAATAATCCGCACTTCAGCGAGCTAAAGAACTGTAGAACCTTATCGAAATTGGATCGACGACCAACCATCAAGTGCTCCTGGTTTAAAGGCATCCCCGAGTCTTAGTAGCCCTACAAATCCCCTTAATATGTCCCTGTTCGGCATCTCTGATGCCACCCTGGAAATTACGTCCAAGCTCCATAATCCCTTGATAATGGACGTGAAACTGACAGTAGCTTTCCCCATTGAAGACAACAAGGAGCTCATCCGGACCTGATTTTGGGGCAAAAGCCACATGGAATTGCGTGTGGATACTCAATTTGTCCGTTTTTCGCCGGCAGAAGAGCCCCCTCCACTTGCTTTGAATGACATCCAGACGGACAGAAAGGAACTAAAAATGCTGACAAAAGGGCTGGTGCTCAACTCGCTCTCATATCGCAGGAGGTTATGATGAAACCTTTTACTACTGTTCGTGGTCCAGTCGACGTGAAGGAACTCGTTGCTGGTCCAAGACCGGTGACTCCTTTTAAAGAGGTTACTCCCATGGAAATGCAGTCCACTTTCACCCTCACTTTCTCGATTGGAACCTCAATGAGGGAAATTCACGACACGGTAATCCGTACGGTGTTGTCGCACACGCGTAGCAATCGTCTGCGCGCTGCGCAACTGCTGCAGATCAATCCCCGGACAATCCGTCGTCGTTTGGGGAAAAAGGACGGGGCCGGTTCTACTTCCCGAGCGGCGGCCTAATATCCTCTCGTAATCATAGTGACGGCTCGCGCCTCGCTTTAAAAGGAGGCTCCGCACAGCATTTCCCTTTGACGAACCCGCACCCAAGTCCAATGGTGCGTTTCCGCTGGCGACAGAGTGTCACATAACCGAGGCCGCCAAGTATCCCTCCACGATATCTCCTTCAAATTGGTGCCTTACGTGCTTCATGCTTGCCTGAGCGTGGAGTCGACGAAAATCACGCACCTGGACATTTGTGCAATGTGGGATGCCGTCAGACATTCCGAGCAGGAGGGAAGGTCAGTGGCGGGAGGTTCTGTGGCCGAGGAAATCAACGGTCGCATCCTGATCATTGATGACGACCCGCATTTCCTTCGCGTCCTTCAACGGATCTTGTCTGGTGAGAAGTTTTCGGTCATGGCCACGGCCAATCCCTGCGATGGCATCGAGTTTCTGCGTTCCAACAATTTTGATTTGATCATTTGCGATTTACGGATGCCTGACTGCGATGGGCTAAACGTGCTCCAGGCCATTCGCAGCGCGGGGAACGAAATTCCGGTTATCATTCTCACCGCGTATGGTGAAGTGGATACCTATTTGGAAGCCATGAATGCCGGGGCAACGGAGTATTTGAATAAGCCCATTAAGTCGGAAGAGCTCGTCCAGGTTGTCCGCGACTGCCTCCGCAAAGGCAACCACCGCCGCAATTCCAAGCGATCTAATAACGCCCAAAGTTCCTCCCTTTGAGACCCACCTTTCCAAACGAGTCGTGGTTCCACCCACAGGCTCTGCGTGAAGTCGCACGGAACTGAGCGTATTGATGGGAGTCAGACTGGCACGCGAGCCGCCGCCTGACGACCCCTGCTGGATCTTTTTTGTACCTGCAATGGCCCTTTCGGGACGGGTCCGGCAACTTCCACACGACGAATCTTCCCCAAGAAACTTCCACTGCTAAAACTCAAGTCCTTAGCTCAACGATCGTCGCTCCGCTACCGCCTTCTTGGGGTGGGGCGAAGTAGAATTTCTCAACATGGGGATGGTGAGAAAACATTTCGTGTAAGGTCCTGCGCAGGATGCCCTTGCCGTGGCCGTGAATAATACGCAGCCGGGACCGTCCAGCCAGAAAAGCCTGGTCGAGGAACTTGTCCACGCGCTCACGGGCCTCCTCGGCGGTATTCCCGATGACGTTAAACTCCTCCGGAACTTCTTCGCTGCGCGATGGGGCCGTCGTTGCCGCCGGAGCCACTGCACCTCCCGCCATCAGCGGTCTGATCTCTTCCTTGCCGACCCGCATTTTCAATCGCCCCACGGCCACTTCCACTTGACCGCCCTCAAGCAGGGCCGTGACAATACCTGGTGTTGAGATATTCTTCATCTGCACGCGATCACCGACCGCCATGAGCCGCACAACAGGAGGTTCTTGGGGCGTCGCCGCAGGCTCACCCAGCGCTTCCAGAACCTGGGCGTTCCACTCCTCCCGCGCCTCCCGCACCAAGCCGGTGGCTTTCCGCTCGCCCCGCGCGACTACCTTGGCGGGCGCGGCTTGCCTGCGCAACTCCTCCAGGGATTCTGCCCACGTCTTTGCGTACTGCCGCAAGGTATCGTCCAAACGGGAATCAAGCTCGCGCAGCTTGGAGCGGCGGTCTTGCTGGAATTGGTGCTCCAATTGTTCGCGGCGCTTTTCCTGTTCCTGCTTGTGGACCTCGAGCGCCTCCAGTTTGCGCTCCATTTCGGCGCGTTGCTGGTGCAGGCCCGCGACCAGCGCGGCGGCCTCGGCGTCAGCCGGATGGAGCAGGGACCGTGCCTTCTCGACGATGCTGGGTTCCAAGCCCAGTCGCGCGGCGATGTCCAAGGCGCTCGACTTCCCTGGTAATCCGACGAGCAGGCGATAGGTGGGTTCCAGCGTCGCTTCATCGAACTCCATCGCGGCGTTTACGGCTTCCGCAGTTTCGGCGGCGTAGGCTTTTAGGCGCGAATGGTGTGTGGTCACGACCGTCATGGCGCCGCGCTGGCGAAAGTGTTCGAGAATGGCTACGGCCAGCGCCGCGCCTTCGCTGGGCTCCGTGCTGGCGCCGATTTCATCCAGCAGCACCAGGTCGTTTTGCCCAACCAATTCCGCCATGGCCTCGATGTTCGTCACGTGGGCGGAAAAAGTGCTGAGGTTCGCCGCAATGGATTGCTGGTCGCCGATGTCCGCCAGCACGCGGCCGAACAGCGGCAGCTTGACTTCGTCGGCGGGCACGGGAATCCCTGCCTGCGCCATCAACGCCACGATGCCGACCGCTTTCAAGGCGACGGTCTTGCCGCCGGCGTTGGGTCCGCTGATAATCATCAGCGTTTTTGAAAATTTTATTTCCAGGCTAAGGGGGACGGGCCGCTTATGGCCGCTTATCAATGCCAAGTGTAGGAGTGGGTGGCGAACCCCGTTCAGACAAATTGCCCGCTCCCGACCGATCTCCGGAATACAACAGTCAAATTGCTTACTGAATTCACCCTTAGCGAAGGCCCAGTCGATTTCGGACAAAATATCCGCTGCGCGCACCAAATCTTCGCGGCGCGCTTGCAGTTTGCGGGTGAACTCCCCCAGGATGCGCTGAACCTCCGCGAATTCCCGGTCCTGCAATTCCACCAGTTCATTATTGAGCGCCAGTGTTTCGAGGGGCTCGATATAAACCGTGGCGCCGGAGGAACTGGTCCCATGCACCACGCCCTGCACGCGCCGTTTTTCCTCCACGCGGACGGGGATGACGAAGCGATCGTTGCGGATGGTCACCACGGCATCCTGAAGGACGGTATCCTGAGAATAGCGCCGCAGCATTCGCTCCAGGCTCGACTGGATTTCGAGCTTGGCCCGCTCGATGGCCCGGCGGACTCGCCCCAACTCGGTGCTTGCGGAGGAGTCCACGGTGCCGTCGGGATTGATCTTGCCGCCCAACTCCGTCACCAAGCTGCGGAAATCCGGCAGCGCCCGCGCCAATTCCGACAGGCGTGGCGTGGCCGAGGGCTCGCCCGACGGTATGCGGCCCCCGGCGCCCTCGGGTTGGGCGGACCGCGGCGCGACCGCCGATGTTGTAGGGCCGAGCAGCGCTCGGCTCCCTTCCTCCTGGCGCGGCGCTGTGGGGCCGAACGCCGTTCGGCCCCCCTTGTTCTCCTGTTGCACGTCGCGCGGCGCCGCGCCCTTCGCAAACAGGCGGTACATATCGAGCCCGGCCCGGGCCACCTCCACCAGCGCCAGGATCTCGAGCGCGTCGAGAGTCAATCCTTCCACGCGCAATTTTTCGAGTAACGGGCTGGGCTCGCACAGCGCCGCCAGGCTGGGGCGAGCGCCCTCTCGCAAGTACTCTCGCGCCTCCCGAGCCAATTCCAAATCGCGCCGTATCTTCTCCAAGTCCGTGTGCGGCGAAACCCGTGCCAGCAGCGGCTCGCTGATGGGGCCGGAAAGATAGCGGTGCAGCAGATCAATAACCGCAGGAAATTCCAGCACCTCACGCGAGAAGGGATCGATCATTCTGTGCGTCAAGTCCGAGTCGGCCATGGTCGTGTGCAATTGTAGCAGAGGCGGGGGTTAGGGATTAGGGGTTGGGGGTTGGGGGTTAGGGAACTAAGGAATCGGGTTAACTTGCCATCGGGCCATGGAACCATTTTGGATTTTCGATTGGAACAACCCGAGAAGGGAATCGAGCCATTTGTTCATCGGGTCATTAAGTCATTGAAGTGCCCACTCGCCACTCGCCATTAATCACTAGCCACTGCTTTTGAGATCGGGTCATTTTGCCATCGAGTCATTGTGGGGTTGTCCCCTGGGGTGAGACAAACAGTTAAGTCACTCCTTACCGTTCGCTGAAATTGCATTGTAATCCCAAAGCCATATCTTGCACGATGGGCGCCGGCTGGTGAAGCGGCGGCAGGCTCTGC
>Ga0326728_10008491_pt1 | contig 25478 bp, 29 predicted proteins | sample MB3enrmetagenome_FD_207602 | JGI IMG/M metagenome (GOLD analysis project Ga0326728, IMG submission 207602) | Lab enriched peat soil microbial communities from McLean, Ithaca, NY, United States - MB31MN | ecosystem: Environmental > Terrestrial > Soil > Wetlands > Peat | place: USA: New York... | reverse complement strand
TAAAAAGGCAGTAAAATTATTTTTGCAACGGAACCCATATTACTATCTTTGGTTTTCTTTTGATTCTATTGTATCATTAGAAAGGATTTTTTGCAACGGAACCTTCGAAGTTATGTATAAAACTCGTTAACATATGGCAAATTAATTAATATAAAATTGTTTTTCGATTTAGTATTTTTTTTATGTGGAAATAATTTTTGTTCACAAACTATTTTTCATATCATTAATTAGATATAAAGTGTCTGGATAATTTGATATTTTAACTGTGGAATTAACTGTCTAGCATAAGTACTAATCGTACTAAACACCGGCCAATGAAAGAAAAATACACGATTAATATTATTTTGGAGAGAATGAAATGAGTGAAAAGTGTACATCTGAAGCAGTGGAAGTTCCTTATGCCGTAAACAATATTGAAAAATGCATGTGTCCACAATGTCCTGTCCAAGCTGACAGTGTGTGCACATTGGATAAAATTGGAAACTTAAAAAATAAAATGAAAAAATTAGGGAAAAATGAAGTCCCAGAACCTCAAAAGGTTCCTGGAGTCTACTGTTCATCAGGTACTGCTACTTGCAGTGACTTAGACCAAGACACGATAATGTACTTCTGCAATAACGGTAGAACGACCTGATTTTTTTATCTTGAAAGATGATAGATTTTTCTTCTATCATTAAGATTTACGTGCTTGAGGAGCAAAATAGATGATGAGTAGGTATGTCACAAATATTGTAATTCCGGCAGTTTTAGGTTTAAAGCTTATTGATTTTAGGATCTACACAATTCAGCTGTCTTAATAATGAATCTAACCAAAACATCTATTTTGCTTGATAACGCATTTCCTACTATATTTGACAGTGTTTTATAGCGGAGCTATATGAACTGTGAATGTCAAAATTCAATGAAAATCTGAATCGGAACATACTGGAACATACTAATATATTCCAGCACCGGAATTTGAGGTATTTTAGTTCATGTATATCTGGAACGATGGGGAAAGTGTATCCAGTAATTGATTACAACATATGTAGGGGACTCTGCCTGCTATGAAGTTTGCCCTGCAGAAATTTTTGATATGAAGAGATTGATAAAGTAAAAAGACAGTTTTGTAGCCCATCCTTAAAATTGCATAGAACGCGAGCAGTATATTTAAGCTTGTACTAAAGATGTGATCGAACTTATTAAAGGCCAAATACAAATTCTAAAAAGTGGTGAAAATAGTGCATCCGAAAATTGATTATAATAAATGTGTAGGTTTACTTGCATGCTATGATGTCTGCCCTGCGGGTGTATATGATGTAGAAGAGACAACCGAAGGAAAACGGGCATTAGTAGCGCGTCCTGAAGACTGTATAGAGTGTGAGCAGTGCGTAGAGGTCTGTTCTACAAACGCAATAGAACTCGTAGAGGATTAAGAGATTATTCAGATGGTAGTAAAGACAGAAGCTTTGTCAGTATAACTATTGAATTGTTATTCTATTAAATTTTAAAAAACTTTCAACATGCTGTTTATTTATACCTCAAAACCACATGTTAGTAGTAATTCAATCATATAAAAGAAATGGCGGAGGTAAATATAAATAAGTTCAATCAACAACCGTAGAAGGTTACGAATTTGATTGAATGAAAAACCAACAGATGAGCTGATTTGCGATGCTTTAATCCTTTTAAATTCATATTTTCACATGCCTTAATCCATGTTTTTATTTTCTTTAATATTCTTCGTAAGTTTACAATTATTTTACAATTATAATAGTACTTGTTAATACTTGAACCTACTTTTTAAGGCAAAAATATCCGTAATTTTCTATATATATAACTGGAAGCCAACGTGTTGGACAAAGTCTTATTTATCAAAACAGAATTTATCCTTTGATCATTATAATATTCGGAATTTTTGGCTTAAAATGTATCGCAGTACTCCTAAATAATTGAAAGAACTGAATGTATTTGGCATAATTTATGCAACATACTATTAAATTAAGATAATTATTTTAATGGAGTAAATACAATGAAAAAAAAAACATATTGTAGAACATGTGATACAGATGCAAAAATTCATACGATAACAAAAATCTATCCTGAATGTAATATAGAAAAAAATCAAAAATAAAAGAAAAAGTTCTATACGTGCAGTGTTATTATCTTGGGTTTCGTTGCAAAAAATCTGGCTATTTTACAAAACCAGTGAAAAACATCACAAATTGGATATTTATATGCTCTAAACAGATCAATAATGATACCAAAAAACAATAAGTATAGCCTAAAAAGGTAGTAAAATTATTTTTGCAACAGAACCACTTATTTCATTATTTTAAATTAATTATACAAAAAAACTCTATAACAAAAAAAGATCCACTAAAATATTTTAAAACCAAGATATAATTTTATATTAATTATGTTTTTATTATTTTAGGAAATATTCACAAATTTAATATTGTGATTAGTCTGAAAAATTAATGCAGATTAATCTTAAATGCAGCGTACATAATTTTCTGTAAGATCTGCGTTATATATTTTAATTCTTTACAAACAATTATTAAAAAATTACAAATTATTCTTCAATTAAAATGCACATGTTTTGTGGCAAAATCGATGCATTTTTCAGTTTTAGATAAAATGAGAGAACATTTGTATTTCAATTTTTGGGAAAGGAAAGACATTTAAGCCTATCAAGAGCAAGGTTTGCAGCCTTTTTGCCTGAGATGAGCATCCCTCCAAATATAGGCCCCATTCTTGGAGCGCGGATTGCAGCATTAGCAGCCATTCCTGCAACAATCAGACCCGGGTAGATCTCCTGAGTTGCATCAACAGTAAGGCGTTCGCCAACTTCTGACCACATGGGTTTCTCCCCAAGTACCCCTAATTTCCCGATCTTTGCGTTTGGTATTTTTCGGAGAATCGTGTTACAGACAGCTGCATCATGCCCTGTCCCGTCTATTACGAGTTTTGTGCTGATCATAAGGGGGTCTACATGCAGATGCTGTTCTGCAACAGGTCCCCAATTGATCACTATGCCAGTAATCTTGTCATTTTCCCGAATCATAACGTCTTCAAAATTCACAAGGTTAAATACCTCAGCCCCTGCTGAAGTTGCACCTGCAATTAGCTTCCCGACAGATTCAACCGAGTTTGCCACATAATACCCTGGCTGGTATTCCTTATATCTAATTCCAAAGTCATCTAGGATACTACGAGCCTCTTCTTGCACAACTATGCGCGGGAACATCATACCACCAGCCCACATACCACCTCCAAGAGATACCTTCTTTTCATAAATGGCGACTTTGACCCCCTCCTCTGCTAGATACTTTGCAGCCACCAGATTTGCAGGTCCTCCTCCTACAAGTGCCACATCAATATCTATGTAGTCAAGAAAGGTTTTAGAATACTCATCAAAAATTGCCCGTGTGATTATGACTTCGTCGAGTTCCATCTTAATCTCTCATAAAATTTCTAAGTTTTGAAATTCTGTGGAAAGCAATCCTGCTTTCTTAGATATAAAGCAGTGAATTGTAAAACCTGACCATAACAACTGAAATTTACATCATCATTAAATATATAATAATATTAGAATTTATACAGTTGAATTGAAAAATAAATTGCATTAAACCTTTTACTTTCTAAAATCAAAGTCCAATCTACAACTTCTATTGCACGTGATTTAATGCCTCAAGTTTGTAAGTCCTATAGATGATAGGTTTGAATTGCATAAAAAGTATAAATTAACAACTGTTACTTTTGATAATCTTCCTATAGTACAAAAAATTAACTATATTCTCTGGTAGCAATTTAATGCTTAACCTATTATTCTTCTGAATTAAAATTTGAAGATGAAAAGCCTTTTTTATACTCAGTTTTTGTGTGAAAACCTATGCTTTATATTTTAAGACATATTGCATTAAAAATATTTATAAAGTTGAAGAAGATTACGGTTTTATAGAACAGATCAAAAAACTATGTTAGATTCTCAAATTCCTATCCCATTTATTCTTCTTTTAGTATTTTTTCTACCGCACTAACAACATATTCAAAATTCTTCTGCCATTCCGTGTTATGTTCAAGTATTTCTCGGAGAACTGTACCCCTATCTTCCATTTCTGCGACTTTAGGCTCTATCGGAAGCTTTGTAAGGATAGGAATATTGAAGTCTTTTGAAGCTTTTTCTACACCACCTGTTCCAAACACTTCTATTGGTTTGACGCAGTGAGGGCAAGTCAGACCATGCATATTGTCGACAAGTCCGATAACAGGCACCTTGAGTTTCTCAGAAAATCTGATTGCTTTGCGGACGCTAATGAGAGCCACGTCCTGAGGAGTTGTAACGAGTATTGAACCATCACAATTAGGGATTAGTTGAGCCACGCTCAGGGGTTCATCTCCTGTGCCTGGAGGTAGATCTATAATCAGGAAGTCAAGTTCTCCCCAGATAACATCTTCCAGAAACTGTTGAATAACCCCCGTTTTTGCAGGTCCCCTCCAGATGACGGGGGAATCTTTAGTTTCAAGCAGAAAACCAACAGACATCACCGAAAGATTTGGAAGAACCTGGATTGGTAGTATTCCCTCTTCGTTAACAGCTAGTCTCTCAGATTCCAAACCGAAAATTGTAGGAATGGTCGGGCCGTGGATATCACAGTCCAGAAGTCCCACGTTATATCCACGCAAAGCCAGTCCGATAGCTAGATTTGCGGCAACCGTGCTTTTCCCTACTCCACCTTTCCCACTCATTATCATGATCTTACGCTTAATACGCCTAAGGTTAACTATAATTTTGGGTTCTTGGGACTTTTTAGATAAGCTTTCCAGTGGTTGAATCCAATCTGTTATTTTAATCACCTGTTTAAAATTTCCGTTTTTCTAGTTATGTATCTCTTTAATGCAAATCATCTTTATTGATGTCAGTATTTTAAGATGTCAAGAGCATATTAAGATGCCAAGAGCATATTTTATATAAAATAATTCGTGCTGTAAAATTAAGCATATTAAAAAAAATGGGCTGGAGCCTTAGAAAAGTCGTTCTATTGCCAAACCTTAACTAGTAAACCAACTTCTCCCAAGAAACTCTGTTCGTTAATCTCTAGATGAGATATCTTGGAAAAGTTGTGTCACTACTGATCTATAAGTAATAGATTACAGATCTAAAAGGTTATTCAATCTGTATTTTTTTTTTGCTGGCTCTTCCAACTCCATTTTCGGGAGTGTTATAGTCAGGACACCATTTTCCATTTTTGCAGTACCACCCTCCTCTTTAACACTGGTAGGCAGGCGTACAGCTCTATAAAAGTAAGTATATTCTCTTTCCTTACGAATATATCCTTCCTCTTCGGTTTCGTTTTCCGTTCCGCTTTTTGCACTTATCTCAAGCATATCTCCTTTAAGGTTTAGCTCAATATCTTCTTTATTTATTCCTGGCAGGTCGGTAGTGACCAAAAGTTTGTTTCCTTCGTCCTTGATATCAATAGCAGGAGTAAATACATTTCCTCCTTCCCATTTTCTCATAGGCATGAAGTCTTCAGACAGCAGGTTCAGACGTTCCTGGTTTTTCTTTATCTCTTCAAATGGATCCCAGCATGTGGGTTCTCGAAATATTCTTATAGCAGCAATTCATCTAAAATTCCCCATAAAACACAGTACTTGTGTTATTTTGGATATCTTGAAGAAGAGTATATAACATTTTCTTAACAATTTCACTGAAATGGGGATTAGACCATTTTTTAGAGTTGTTCCACGACCTAAGGATATAACCATACATTTCAAATTTTTTATTTAGCATTAGGGTACTAATAACAAATTTTATCAGGCTTTTAAAAGCTAGATATTTGATTTAAAATTAACAAGATTAATTTAGAATGCTTTTTTTAAGAAAAAAGTCAGTACTAAAATTTATGAAAATCTCCTAGTAGAATTAAAAACATAATTAATATAAAATTATAGTTTTAGATTGAAATATTTTATGGGGAGATAATTTTTATTCAGAAATTATTTTTTGTATAATTAATTTAAAATAAATAAAAGAGTAATTGCAATCAAAGATATAACCGAACTGAAATAAGTAATTTAATCAAATAATTCGTTAGTCATGTATGAATATTTGGGGTAATAAAATAACGGAAACTTTGAGATTATCACCAGTAATCTGTGCATATCCTGACGACAATTACGAAAACTTTCTAATTGAAGTAGTTCTTCCAGGGGTCGAAAAGAAAGATATCTCTTTTAAGCTTACTGAAGACAGTTTTTATGTAGCTGCTAGTAAAAAGGGAGTTAAGTATCTAGACAGTTATTCGATATGCTGTCCTGTAAACCCGGAAAAAGCAGTTGCTAAATACTCGAATGGTGTGCTTATAGTCACAGTACCTTATCAACAGCCTTTTGAAAAATTGATAGATGTGAAAATCGAATAATATGATGATTGAAGGGAATCTTCTTTACAAAAGAAATACGTTTCCGTTGCAAAAATATTATTTCTGCAATTTGACACTATAATTTTCACCTTTATGTGTCATTTTCGTTCTAATAAAAATGATTACCTTTCCTAATTGTTAAGGTTTTTTTCTGATTTTGCAAGAAATCCAGATTTTTTGCAACAGCACCACGAAATAGACTCAAGACTAAGTATTCGAAAAATTAAACGATCTCAAAGCAACAATAATACACACAATACACACGTATCTTTCTCACGATTTTAATGGATTAAAATTATTATAAACATAGGAGGAAAAGCATGAATAATAGAGAAGAACAGACAATGATTGGGATGTGCCCAAGTTGCGAAAAGCCGCTCAAGATAGAGCAAAGAGGTGGAGAAGAAGACTTTCTTCACTGTACAGAAATCTGTGCTAATCCGGCAATGATACCGACAGGAACGAGGGTGATGGCAGACCAAGCTAAATTACTCTTCGCAGACGGCAATATGCATGAGTATACTCGAGAAGATTACATCAAAAATAACGGTATTGATCCACTACCCATCTGGAAAGCAATCGAGAAATGGCGTGAAGAGCAGATAATCAGGAAAGAAAAACCTACTGTTACAATAGAAAAAGTAACGACAACAACGAAAAAAGCATTTGAACAAAAAACAGCAAATGATCTACTTATTTTTGTACAGAATTTTGATGATTTTGATGAAGCAGACATGTTCACAACGCTGTACATTAAGGCAGTAAACAACAATCTTGAATCCAATAAGGAAGATTATAGAATAGACGAAAATGAAGTAAGAAAAATAATCGCTGAAACAGACGACAGATTTGTATATGGAGAGGAAATTTGCGAAGAATGTGAAGAAGATTACAGAAATTAATAGAGGACTTATGCACTCGAAGCATAAAACCCCGCAGATGAGATCACATGACTAAAGATGAATATATGCTGATTCTTGGATCAAACATTTATGCAGATCAAGTGTATACATTGTCGTATCAAGCGAATAAGAACACTGGAAACAAGATACACTTGATTACTTTGGAAAAATGCGACAACGATTTGATTCTAACAACCGAAATCCGAGATGAAAACTCAGATCTCATAGCAAAAATCAACAACAACGAGTTAATTTAAGTTGATGAGAAATTTGATGTACAAGGGGAAATCGAGAAAGGAAATGGCTTTACACTGACAAGGAAAAAAGATAATACTGTTATTTTCAATGCTAGAATTACAGAAGAGGGATACATTGCAGTGAATGGAATTTTTTATGTGGAAGGCAAGAAAATCCATATAACTAATAGTGAAGTGACAATAGACGATATCCCCAGACAGACCATAAACGGTATGAGCATGCATAGCTCTATTTTCATTGGAACGTCAGATATTATGATAACAGATGATGGAGTGGGGATTCCTTCCTGTGTAAATCAGGCTAATAACAATTGCGAGCTATAAATCGATAGCAAAAGAATTCATTGAATATCTTTTTGACTGTGAAATATTTGATGCAGCATTATTTTTCTTTGTTGTCTGATAATTAACGCATATATTTTGTATAAAAATTTTTGAATTTCTTTAGTTCCGTCTGAAATAAGAAATCATCGTTGGTATATAACTCATGGAGCTTGTGGAATGGATAGACGAACATAGCCGCTTCTAATACTGGTGCTGAATTTGACTACAGGAAGTAGCTAGCCAATAGTAAGATTCTTTATAAACTTACTCGTTGATGCGGATTCCCAACGCGTAAGCTGTGATAATGCTTGAATCTGGGTATATAACGTCCTTAGATGCAGCGCTGAAACTCTGAGCTTGTGAGGTAGAGGGCTCTAATTTCCAAAGAAAATTTCCCAACTCATTCCAATGAACTTCAGCTCCACCACCCACTAAGGCAAAGCCGGGCTTCACTAAAGCAACAGCTTCTGGATGAGGTGTTTGGTTAGAATCAGCTTTGGTAATGGCTACCGTGACTGTGCCAACTAAAATATTTTTTTTGATACATATAGCAAATACCTGAAGATTGGAAGGGTCTGAGATACCGTGATCCTTAGAACAAGCCTTCCAAGAAAACTCTGTTATAGGGAAGGAAGCTGTTCCAAGATTCCCAGCCCCATACCAGTCTACCCTAAACCCTCCACCAACTAGTACAAAATTATCAGATTGAACACCAGTTTCAGCTTCAGGATGTGACGCCACTCCACTAGCAGCCGTACTGACGTACATTGACTCTAGCAACTGCTGCCTACTCATTCCCTTAATCTTTATTCCGATTACATGGGTGATTAGCTCGTGTGGATGAGGATACTCGTGATCTTTAGAACTAACAACCCATCCAGAGAGATCATTGTTCGGGTAAGAGGCGGTCAATAATGCTTTATAAGGAGATCGATCAGTAGTTTGGCCACCACCGCCAATAGCTAGCATATCACTGTCACCGACTAATATTTCTTCATCTATCCAATGCTCTTTCGGAGGACTAGATATATGTGAGAATACAGATACGGTGATTAATCCTGAAGTATCATTGAATGTAATGTTGTAAGTTCCTACTGAGCTCATGCTGAATCCCCTAGTTCTGTTGTAGTGATATCGCGCTTATTCTGCTTGTATTTTTTAAAATTAGTATTTTTGAACTATTCCCTATTATGCAAGGAGGTATATGAAATCTTTAATTATTTATAAATATGATAATATTTTAAAAATTCACATTGCTTAAACTAACAAAAAAGTAAATTTTGATATTTTTATCAATGAAATTTTTTTGCAATCATGTCAAATTTGGTAGAAGCATTTTTTCACTCATAAAAGATTATCTCTTCGATCAGGAAAATGGAATTCATAATTTCTAAACTCAGCATTGATAAAGGAAGCTTTTCTTCAATCTGGTGTTGAACGTTTTGATAGAACTTATTCCTTACAAACACTCTCTTGCAATTATACTTGTATATTCATATTTAATATGAAATGATAGAGTTTACAGGCACGTAGGTGAAAATCAGGTTTTTGCGGCTTTGTGTGGATTGAAAATAATTATCCAATTGAATAAGGATTTCTAAAATAATAAAAATCATTATAAATATTTAATTGTTTTGTTGACTGTGAAAAATTTGATATGATATCGTTTTTTATTTAGAAACTATTTTTCGTGTAATTAATTTAAAATAACTAGCAAACTCAGTCAATATTGTAATTCATCAACATTTTTTGGTGTAGTAAAATACAATCAACTAATTTTCGATAGCTGAATTACTACCAAAAATAAATTACATTATAGTTATTAATGCTTAATCATAGGGAGTGACATAAATATTGAAACAATCGTCTAATGGAATGAAAAGGATACTAGCTATTTTACTGGGAGTCAGTTTTGTAGTATCAGTGACAGTTGCGATTGTAAGCCAAGCTGCTGAAATGAATAATGTGACAAAGACACCGAAACTAAAAGAATTTACACTTGAAGAACTTGCAAAGTACAACGGTAAAGACGTGAAAACAGCTTATGTCGCCTATCAAGGTATTGTCTACGACGTATCTAACAGCGATCTTTGGAAAAATGGCGATCATAAGGGGCACCATGCAGGAAAGGACCTGACCGAAGAAATTAGCAAGGCAGCACACGGACCTGGGGTACTGACGGGTTTCCCTGTTGTCGGAACTTTGAAAAATGATTCTAATAGTGACTTTATAACACAGTTGCGAACACGTATTACTAAAATTGTGTAGTTTGTGGGGTTAACCACCAAACTGACTTCTGAGCTTACTGAATATTAATTTCAACCCTCGCAAACTACACAGAACCGTATTGTTCCACTTTAGAAAATTAATAAATCTCATCACCAGGAAAAAATGGTAACATAGGTAAGAATTCTAGCATCAAATTGAAGAAATAATATAATAGACAGAAACTAAGCCTCTGACAATCGGCACATAATTTTTTTCAAGAGGAGACAAGATTGAAGAGATTGCATACCATACTAGAGACTTGGTTTTGAATTTTTAGTCAATTAGAGGTAACGTTATGACTGACAACAGAGAGTGTCCTATAACGGGCATAGCAAACAAACAAGTAACCGGCAGAAGCATGTTGAATCGCGACTGGTGGCCGAACCAGTTAAAGATCGAGATCCTGCACCAGCATTCCTCCAAGTCCAACCCGATGGGCGAGGACTTCAACTACGCGAAAGAGTTCAAAAGCCTCGACCTGGCAGCTGTGAAGAAAGATCTCGCGGCGCTGATGACCGGTTCACAGGACTGGTGGCCGGCGGACTTTGGCCACTATGGCCCTTTGTTCATTCGCATGGCGTGGCACAGCGCCGGCACCTACCGCGCCGGTGACGGCCGTGGCGGCGGCGGTAGGGGCCAGCAGCGCTTTCCACCGCTCAACAGTTGGCCGGACAACGTCAGCCTGGACAAGGCGCGACGCCTGCTTTGGCCGATCAAGCAAAAGTATGGCCAAAAGATTTCATGGGCCGACCTCATGATTCTTGCTGGCAACGTCGCCCTGGAAACGATGGGATTCAAAACGTTAGGTTTCGGAGGTGGTCGCGAGGACGTATGGGAGCCGGATCAAGACATCTATTGGGGCTCTGAGGACACGTGGCTGGGTGATAAACGTTACTCTGGCGACCGAAACCTAGAAAATCCGCTCGCTGCCGTGCAGATGGGGCTGATCTACGTCAATCCGGAAGGTCCAAACGGCAACCCGGATCCAATCGCGGCGGCCAAGGATATCCGCGAGATTTTCGCTCGCATGTCCATGAACGACGAAGAGACCGTTGCGCTCATCGCTGGCGGTCACGCCTTCGGCAAAACCCACGGAGCCGGCCCTGTGTCTCATGTCGGACCTGAGCCAGAAGCGGCTAGTATCGAGGAGCAAGGCCTCGGTTGGAAGAGCAGCTTCGGCACCGGCAAAGGCGGTGACGCAATCACCACCGGCCTGGAGGTCACTTGGACTAGCACGCCAACTAAATGGAGCACCAACTTCTTCAGGAACCTGTTCGGCTACGAATGGGAATTGACGACAAGCCCGGCCGGTGCATATCAGTGGCAACCGAAGGGTGGCGCAGGCGCCGGCACGATTCCGGATGCCCACGATCCATCCAAGCGTCATGCGCCAAGCATGTTGACCACTGACCTTTCCTTGAGGTTCGACCCCGCCTACGAAAAGATTTCAAGGCGCTTCTACGATAACCCGGATCAATTTGCAGACGCATTCGCACGCGCGTGGTTCAAGTTGACGCACCGCGACATGGGTCCACGCGCACGTTATCTCGGCCCGGAGGTTCCTGCCGAAGAGCTCATTTGGCAAGACCCCATCCCCTCAGTCAATCACGAGTTGATCGATGAGAGGGACGTTGCCTCCCTCAAGAGCAGGATCCTTGCCTCAGGGCTGTCGATCTCGCAACTGGTTTCGACAGCCTGGGCGTCAGCGTCCACCTTTCGTGGCTCCGACAAGCGTGGTGGTGCGAACGGTGCACGAATTCGCCTCGCGCCGCAGAAGGATTGGGAAGTCAACCAGCCGGCTGAACTGGCGAAAGTGCTGAACACTCTCGAAGGTATCCAGAGCGAGTTCAACAGCGCGGCCTCTGGCGGCAAGACTGTCTCGCTTGCTGACCTGATCGTTTTGGCTGGTTGTGCAGGCGTCGAGCAAGCTGCGAAGAAGGCTGGTCACGATGTGACGGTTCCCTTCTCGACAGGGCGCATGGATGCCTTGCAGGAGCAGACCGATGTGGTCTCCTTCGCCGTACTCGAACCGATCGCGGATGGCTTTCGCAACTACCTCAAGGCCCAATACACCGTATCGGCCGAGGCGTTGCTGGTTGACAAGGCGCAATTGCTGACGCTGACTGCACCAGAGATGACGGTGCTCGTTGGCGGCATGCGCGTGCTGAACACCAACTTCGGACAGACACAACATGGCGTTTTTACCCAGAAGCCGGAAGCGCTAACCAACGACTTCTTCGTGAACCTGCTCGACATGGGCACGGAGTGGAAGGTGGTATCAGACGCCAAGGACATGTTTGAAGGGCGCGATCGCAAGACTGGCGAAGTCAAGTGGACCGGTACGCGTGTCGATCTCATCTTCGGTTCGAACTCCCAGCTCCGGGCTCTGGCCGAGGTCTACGGAAGCGCGGACGCGCAGAAGAAGTTTGTCCAGGACTTCGTGGCGGCCTGGACCAAGGTGATGAACCTTGATCGCTTCGACCTCGCCTGATCGTAGCATAAACGTCTTCAAGGGCTTGAAGATCTTCAAAACAAACGACTTTGCTCAGGCTGAAGAAAGGTATCGGTCGCTTGACAAGACAGGGGAGGAACATATGATTAGCAACCTTGTGGCCGACCTGAGCCATGTCACCATTCCAGCATTCTGAGACGTGCAATCGAGCACTTATGGCAGGCTGATGAGACTTTGGCAGCATCTGTAGCAAAAGGATTGGGCCTTTAGATGTTGAGTGGAGTCTGATAGACTTGGCTGATCTATGAAGCAGCTCAGATCATTCAAGTTCCTCTCGATTTATAAGCCTTGAATTAGATATGGTGAGAGAATGAAGAGCTTAAAGGGAACTAAAGAATGTATTGCTGTCCTTCGCCGGAGAATCTCAGGCCAGGAATGATACAGTTATTTTGAATTTCAGGCCAAAGAAGAAGGCCATGAGCAGATAGCAGCCGATTCCTGGACGGCAGACAATGAAAAAGAGCACGCCAAGATATTTTTCAAGCTTTTAGAAGGTGGAGAAGCGAAGATCACAGGTGCATTCCCTGCCAGAGTAATCGGGAACACCTTGGCTAATCTCAAAGCTGCTGCTGCCATGTTTTCACACTTCATTTTATTCCACAGTTCCTGACCTCTAAGATAACAGCGTGTCCTTTAGGATGCACCTGTTGCCAAGCTCCGGGAGGTTCTGGATCCCAATAAGAGATAGCTTCCTCAGGGTGATAGATAAATGCTTTAATAGCCCCGCTGCCCTCAAGATCGAAGCTGTTTTCTAGGGCTTCAAGACGTTTTTTTAGTCCTCTTAAGGATTCATTCTATCCCCTCAAAAATTGAAGTGGGAGAAAGACCAATCCTCGGGTTTCCCTGAGAGTTTTCCAGAGCGTCAAGCCTTTTTTTAAACTCATCTAATTCGGTGTCCTTCATGATTGCGTTTTGAGCCTGAAGTGCTTGAATGAAGATCCGCATAAATGCAAGCTTTATGCCGTCTCCCTCCTGAGGCCGAAAGCATTTTGCCTTTAATCTTTCTTGCAACTGCAGGATTAATTCAGCATTGGCATTTAACAGTGATTCTCGGAACATCAAATTTAAAGGAATTTCCAGGATACTATTATTGCTTTTCATAATATCTCATTATAAAGATGTGGCTCTTATATACACAATATTTTATTTAGAAGGTTATATACATTCTCATTAATTTTGTGACGTGAATATCGTTATTCTATTGTTTATGCTTGTGTTCTTAAAGTTGGATACTCTTCATAACAATTGTCACATAACACAGTTACAGTGGGACTTTTACCCCGTTGTCTTACCGTTTTTATTATCCCACAATTTTCTAACTCATCCAAAGCTTTCGGAAAATCCCACTCTGGGATAGGCAAAAATGAATTTATACCCTTCATGGTTACTACTAAATATTTCGATTTTTTCACCCCTTTTAAATGCCAGATATACATAGCCATCCTATATGTATGCCCCACTGAATTGGACGGTAACTTCACAATCAATTCTAAAGGCATTTGAGCTAGAAAGATCCTTTTATTTTATCTTTAGGATTTACCAACATCATACCAACATCATCTTACCCCATTATAATATTATTATTAAATATTAAAAAGAAATAAAGAAGATATATTAGAGAAATATAAATAGTAAAACAGATATCATAAGACTTTAGAATTTAGCTGTACAGCTAATTAATTTTAGCTGTAGAGCGAAATATATTTTGCTGTGCAGCTAATTAATATTGCTCTACAGGTAAATTGGAATTTGGCTCTATAGCTAAATGGAACAGTCTGCCAAAGATTTTTGAAAACCCTTTTGTGATGATTCAGCAGTTCTTTTGCATAAGGTGTAGGCTTACCAATTTTAAACCCAAGTAGACTCTGCACCCAGGCCATACTGAACACCAAGTACACACGATTTAAAGAGCTGTCTTACACTACTATGCGTTTCTTTTGTGGCATCTGCTGGAACTGCACCTGCAAATTTTGCAAAAGCCAGATATGGATCCCGCTCTTATATGCATCAATCATATTGGGGTCATCAGAGAGAACTGCAGCAATAAAGAACTCTTGTTGCGAGTAATCAATATAAGCAAGTACTTTTCCCTCAGTCGGTTTGATAAGACTTCTCAGGCAAGCAGGAAGTCCAAACATAAACCTAACTCTTAATTCTCCTCTATTCTTTTTCTCCTCGTCATCCTTAGGGGCATTTCTACCGGTCTTCGTCCAGAAAGGAGAGATTAAGGTTCGACTTCTATCATCTGAACCAGCCATAATAGACTTGAAGTTTAACCCACCGATGAGAGCTTTTAATTCTTTCAAAGGCCCGATTTCAGGATGGATTTCTGCCATTTCCTTGAAAGTTTCCTTATCTATTTTTGGCAGACCTGTCTCGGTTCTTGGCTACATCCAATTATTGACTTGAATAAATCTCTCAAAATTATTTATCTTGAAACTGGTTCCTTCGTAAATTCCAAATTTGTCAATATTTTTTATTAATTTGAATTTTATTTTTTCCCAGTTTTCTTGTAACTCGTGAAGTAAATCGGTATCTATTGGCAGACCATAATATTCGATTTCTGCCACAGATTTCATATACTCTCCTCGAAAGAGCAAAGTAGGTATGTTGAAATCAGGGACTGTAAGAATCCGTTTGAATAACTCTGCTGCTTCAAGCACGTCAGATTCACAATAACGCATAATATATTCTTGATCTTCTTCAGAGTAAGGGGCTCCAGCTAAAATAAAATCTCTCGCAGCATCTTTCTCCACTTTGCTAATAGTATCTATGCCAAAAGCTTTGCACGCATCCAGTAGGTTTGCACCTCTTCTTTCATAAGAGTGATTAGTAAAGCATCTGTACTCTACGAACGTATCAATCACATTGAATGGCAAGGGCCAGTTTAAGACCAGGTGACACCCCCACTCTGCTGAACTCATATGAGCAACAAACAAGTCATTTTCACTTATTGAGTAAGGCGGCTGTGGATTGCTTTCTTCAAAAAGCCACAGTCTTTTAGTTTCTCCAGAATTGATCTCATGAGAAACTACACAGACAGGTATCTGATGTTCACTAGGTTTTGCTATAAATTCAAAGTCGATCACGTAAACATGATCAAAAAATGGAAGGGGGAGCATTAAAGTTCCCCTCGGAGTTTCTTCAAAATCGGATGGTTGTGGTCATCGATGAACTTGTCCTTGAAAGCTAATTCGAGAGCTTTTACCATATTCTCTGGTTCCTCAGGCCATTCCGGCTCCGGAAGTTTACTAATTGCTAAAACAGTATCATAAGCCCAGATTGAATCATTTCTTTGAAGTTTTACCCATTGAGTCTCTGCTGCTTTGTAAGCCAACCTTCTAGTGCGGTTAAACTCATGATCCTTACCTTCGGCGTCAGGTTGAGATATGTCTGAGAGAAAGATTTCACTCGATCCATAGGTAATACCAGTGAAAACTGTGACTAATTTTAGTTTTTTTGTCTCGATTACCTCATGGTACAAATCTAGATGGAGAAGGAATTTCCCTTCCCCATCAACTTTCCCACCTAAATCCAGGACATAGGTGTTAAATTTCCATTCTGACCCCTGCCGGATCCTGAAAAATTCCACACCAGAGCTAGGCTTCTTGACAGGAATTGAATTTACTACCCGTTTCACAACAATGGGTGTGGCTTCAGTCACTCGGAGAGCCTCAAAATTAAAAGCCATTTAAAGCCCCCATTGTTAAATAAAAGGTCGCGAGGCTGTACATGCAACCGTTGGTTGCAGAGCTGAAAAGGGAAACTATATTTGATATGGAAACTATATTCTTCATGATGCATCGCTTTTTATTTCTGGGTTGATCTTTTCTTGTGGGTCACTTGTGGTAAAAGTAGGCATCCTTAGGAGTGTTTTGCGAAATTTCCGACTGCTTGGCCGCTGCGGTATTTTCAAAACACTTTCATCAACACTTTTGATTAGTATGATTTTTGCCTTTTCAGCCCCTCTCTCTAGGCTCATATACCTTTTTGAAAACCAAGAATATCAAATTCTGTTTTGAGTGTCAAAGCAACCCCCTCTCTCGCTTTACAGCTTCAAAAGTTGTTTCTCCTCTTTCAACAGAATTATTTATCTGCTGGAGACGATCCTGAGCCATTTGCTCAATTTTGAGCATCGTTTGGAATGCTTTCGGCATATGTTGATCCAATTCGTCGTTTATGCATAACCTCTTAGTATATTCGGAAACAGTATTCTTTGGCATTCACCGCTATGTATATGTTTAATAGTTGCTGTATCTTGTAGGATATCGCCAGCTATAATTCTCAGTCTTTTTTCGCTGTCCATCTCTACTATCACAGTTTTCAAGTCTGAACCCATTGATTTCATCCACTGCATAGGAAGCGAAATCATATAGCTTCCACCTTGTTTGATTACAGTTCTTTTTCCAAATATGAACATATTCACCTCTTAACTAATGTTGTAATGCAGATTAGAAGATGTGATTAATCGTATATATTTATTTTTTATATATAATAAAAGTCAAAATACCTATATTATAGGTAAATTTCTACAATTTACCTACTATTAACAGGCCAGTTACCAATATCTCTTAATAAAGGTTTGAGCTACCTATAAAATATGAAAACAGAAACTAACAAAGAACTAATTTTAGGTAGTTTATTTGAATCTCCTAAAACGACCGGACAATTAGCACGTGAACTAAACTATGTTGATACAAAGGGCATTCCAGGTTACAGTTCAGTAGGGGACGATTTACAGGACCTCATAAAAAACGGATATATTGAAGATGAAATAGTAAAATTTAAGGGGAAACGGGGCCCCCCTTCAACATTATATTCAAGTGTCACCAACATTCAGAATCTGAAACTTATACTGAAAGAGTATCCTCGTTTGATGTCAAAAATGCAAAAAAACGCTTCAATTTCCGAAAAGATATTATCTTATTATTTAGATATAATTTATGGTTCAAATGATAGTGAATATTGTAGCACATTTGGGGAAAATGGAAATGAAGGCTGGTCTGTAGCGTCTAGGGAACTATTTATCCACGCCGTATATTCATTTCCTGATCCGCTTTCTGATTTGCTTAAGAAGGATTGGGAGGAAAATTCAGGAGATAAACTTTTTGAAAAAACAAAAAAATATTTTGAAAAAAATTACAATTGTCTCCTGAATTTTTCAGACTTTTTCTGACCAATGACAAAAATAAATTAATGATGGATATTAAACAACTTGCTGAATTGTCAGAAAATAACATAATATACCTAACGGAGTGGGACTATGATCATCATCCAGATAACTTACTATCAATATTCGGAACAACTTTATCCATCAACATAGCATTCGAAGCATGCGTTTCCATGGATATAATAAAAGGACAATCCAATAGAGAAGCTATAAAATACTTAACACAAAAAAAGAACGAAATATCAGATGCAGAAATTGCACATTTAAGAAACTATTAATATGCATACTAAACTTGCACCTGAGTTTCTTAAAGGAAAAAAATTAATTCCCATCAAGAACCCCAAACTTGAAAAGATAGAACGAGAATTCGAAGACCATGGAGGAGATTACATACTTTATTATCCTCCAATAAACCAGGGATATAAAAATAACAGGACAATCTACTAGAATTAAGATTTTGACAGTCGAATTCTTTATACTTTTTGTTTCCAATTCAGATGAGTAAATCCCATATAATGAAAAATTTATTTTTAAGTCATTTTAGCTAGCAATTCATTAAGTCTTGCTTCAACTAACTCGTTAATTTTTGCTTCCAACAATTCATTCAGACTATCATCAACAGGCTTCACTTTTTCCTCTAAATCCATGGCAGTTTTTAGCGTCAAAACAGCACCGCATTTATAACAGAAAAGATTGTTCGGCGTGTTTATGTTCTTACATCTTGGGCAAACATTAGTTTTTGGTTTATTTTCATCTTCTTTAATTTCAATACCATTTGCCTTCAGGATAGCTTGATCTACATCTCTGCCAGATAAGTGAACGTAAATGCTAGGCATGTTAGAACCCTGGACCCATCCAAAATGCATATTCATTTGAGCTTCTGTCAGATGATTTGCCATGTAAGTCGCCCTTGAATGCCTGAAAAGGTGAATATGAACTCTTTTTTTAATTCCAGCTGCTTCTGCTGCCCTTTGCAACTGCATTCTTATAGCGTCATATCGCATGCCTTCAAGGCCCTTTTTCCTGCGTGAAAGATTGAACCATAAAGGAGCTTCTAAATTATCTTTTTCAGGATGCTCTTCTAACCAGTTCATCAAATATGAGACGCTCCAGACAGCTCTTACCCTTCTTGGGCCAGTTTTTCCATTGACGATTATCACTGCTCCATACTCATCAAATTTGATATGCTTAAGTTTTAGCGTGCCTACTTCTCCAATTCGTGCACCAATATCCCATAATAAGCCTATCATAGCTTTATCACGAGTATTTGGTGTGGCGTTGATCATTTTAATGATCTCTTCTTCTGTTAGCATATCTTCGGGCAGTTTTTTATCTTTATTTTTAATATTGGTAGTAAACCATTTCGTGAGTTTAGACTCATCTCCTTTAGACAGCCATTTATAAAACTTCTTAAGTGTAATTTTATATTCGTGCCTACCTGCTTCACTTTGCGTTTTTTTGTTGATTAAGATTAAAAGATATTCAATATCCTTTTTGGTGGCTTTGTCAAAGTCCTTATTCATCAAAAGTGCAATACTCTTTAGCGTGGCAATATATCTCAAAATCCGTGGATCTGATAAATTTTCAATATAACAGCTATGAACAAAATCTTTAATTAACTCTATATTCTCTTTTGACAGTCCGTAGTCACCTAAAGTATCTATTCTTGCTTGCACGTTTATCTTGTAAAGTCCCATTTTCTCACCTTCTAAATATTGGGCCCATTAGTATTTAAAAATAGTTAAGTACATTGAACATTAAGTTCGTATCACATCCAGTGCACAGAATGATGGATATGGGTGTCCCAGTAGGTGCAGTAACAGATGCGACGAGAGTAGCAAGCTACAATCCGTGGCTTTCGCTATACTGGCTCATCACTGGCAAGTCAGTCGGAGGTGCACCCAGCTTCTCGGAGTCAGGTCGAATCGAGCGCGTATCGGCGCTTAGGCTCTATAGTCAGGGAAGCGCCTGGTTCTCAAATGAGGCTGACAGGAAGGGAACGCTAGAAGTGGGGAAATTGCCGACCTTGCAGTCTTATCTGCAGATTATTTCACGATTCTGGAGGAAGAGGTAAAGCAGATTGAATCAGTACTCACCCTGGTTGGAGGCAAGGTAGTATATGGAACCTGGGAGTTCGAACGGCTCGCACCGCCGCCATTGCCAGTCAGCCCACCATGGTCGCCTGTGGCTGTCTATGGCGGATATCCCTATTTACACTGAAGTTGAGGGCAGACGCATTAGATCCCCGAACATGGCTCGAGTTTGTTGAAAACTTTGTGCTCGCTTTACCAGTGATACCAAGCTGCCATAATATTAGACCAGTTCAGATGCATATCTATTTGGAGATGGTCATTAATAACCAGAGTTAGGTGGTGAAATCCACTGAGAAAGCCATCGTTTTCACTAAGCGCACGGTCAAGCCTGGATTTAATGAACAATTCGACATAGCGTTCCATGATTTCATTGCACAATCGCTTCAAACGGAGGGTCAATTGGGGGTGAGCGTGATGAGCCCTGTTGAAGGGAGTCGTAGCCGATGAGTTCGTAGGATTACCTGCAGTTTTTATGCTGCTGGTGTTCCATGCATGATAAGCAGTTTCTGGTCGGTTCCGGATATCTTCACAGCCATACTGATTGAGCGGTTCTGTTGCAATTACGTTGTTAGCAGGATGGATATTCCCTTGGCATTGAGGAAGCTCAGCTCTGAACCAGAGACCTTTTGTCTGTCCAGGTGGCAGATTATGTGGAGAAATGCTATCAATCGGATAAGTGGGAGGGTAAGAGCAGGGAGAAAATAGAACAATATAGAGAAAATTACCTTAAAATGGCCGATAAACTCCTAATAAGAAGCCTTCCCATCAACCCTACTATTGGGCAGCTTTTACAGTTAGCGGGGCTTAAATTTAGGTCTTGCTCTGAGCGTGTACGTTTAAACACAAGTACCTTATTGTCAGATCATGTTAAGGCTAAGGATTCAGATTCTGTGGAATTAGTATTGAAACAAACTCAAGCGCTTTCAGATGCGTGGACAAGTTAAAGAATATTGAAATTTTAATCAATTACGGCTTATATTAGGAAAAACCCATCTTTTAGAAAGTAAATGTAAAAGCGAAGATTCCTTTGAGTTTTCGCTCACTAAACTTGCTAAGTAGGATTCAAATATCAAGAAGTATAAAGAAAAATTTAGTCATTTTCTAGTTTTTAGGGTATGCTCTGAACTACTGATAAAACCATCTATATGTAAAGAATATTAAATATTTGAGGCACTCAATTTTAGAATTTTAGTTGCTATGAGCTGAAATTTATATAAACGGTCTCTTTAATTTTATTTTGATCTTATCCCTCTATAAACATTTTTTTCCTTTTAAAAAGAATGAATATCCAAACTTGATCCATGATTTGAATATATTACAGAAAAAAACCTATATTTATCAACTCTCTTAATGCTCCGACATTCCCCCTATTTATAAAGATATAGTATTTTTTTGCACATTTGCCCACTATTATTCAGTGAAAGTTAGATTAATTTTTAAGCTACTGTTATATCGAGAAAATAGATTGAATTCTTATGTACATCTACGGAAAGTGGTGTGTTCATTTATATTGATTAATTTCCAAATAATTCTGTAAGCATCTTTTTTCCAAAACTACATTCTCCTTTTTTTAGTACTCTGTGCTCTCTGCAAAAGTTAAAAATATGTTTATTAAAGCTCAATTTGATTGTTTAGCAGCTGAATTTTTTTGAAAAACCTATTGATTTAATTTTATTCATATTTCAGGAATATATATTTAACAAGAGAAACCCAATTTGCTTTGATAGCAATGGGAAAATTCAAAATAAAATGTCTGAAGTGCGGAAAAGAATATGGTCATCAGTACAGGCTCACCTGTGAGAACGATGACTCCATCTTGCGGGCGGAATATTTTGAAAAAAGGCTGAATCTACGAAAGCAGCCAGGTATGGGAAGGTTTCATTCCTGGCTTCCGATTCAGGAAGAACTTACTACGGGTGCAGGCCCCACTACCTACAAGAGTGAAGCTTTTGCCAGAGAACTCGGGCTCTTAAACCTTTACATAGGATTCAGCGGATACTGGCCCGAAAGAGGGTCTTTTATCAAGACCTGTAGTTTCAAAGAACTTGAAGCCTACCCTACCATGCAGCTTCTAAAAGAAAGTGGTGGAAAAGCTATAGTCCTTGCTTCTGCCGGAAATACGGGTAGGGCCTTTGCTCATGTCTCGGTCTTAACGGGGATAGACGCCTACATAGTAGTTCCAGATTCCGGAATTTCACAGTTGTGGCTTCCCGAAGAACCGATTGAATCCGTTCATTTGATCGATATGAGCCCAGGGAACGACTACACTGACGCTATCAACCTTGCAGTAAGAGTTGCAAAACTTCCTGGGTTGATTTTCGAAGGCGGAGCCAGAAATATCGCCCGAAGAGATGGGATGGGCACGGTGATGCTGGATGCAGCAGTAACCCTAGGAAAAATGCCTGATCACTATTTTCAGGCAGTAGGGAGCGGGACCGGTGGAATTTCAGCATGGGAAGCTTCCTTGCGCTTAAGGGACGACGGGCGATTCGGGCTGAAACTTCCGAAATTACAGCTTGCTCAGAACCTTCCTTTTGTACCCATCTACAATGCCTGGCAGGCAAAAAGAAGGGAAATTATTCCTGAAATTGATATGAAGGATGCTAAGAAACAGATAGAGGAAACTTATGCATCGGTCCTTACAAATCGGACTCCTCCTTATAGCATAAAAGGAGGACTCTACGATGCACTTATCGATACTGATGGGGTGATGTACGCAATTACCAGAGAAGAAGCCCTTGAGGCTAAGGTCCTTTTCGAATCGCTGGAGGGGATTGACATACTGCCCCCATCCACGGTTGCTGCAGCTTCCCTGTTAAAAGCTGTAAAAACCGGAAATGTTGGGACTGCAGATATCATTCTCTTAAATATTGCAGGTGGGGGGTATATGCGGCTAAAAGAAGACTTCACACTTTTTCAGATCTCACCGGTAGCTCATGCCAAAAACCCAGATGTCCCCTTAGAATATCTAAATATCTGAGTGTGGAGAACTATAGAACAAGCACTATATAATTAAGGATTATAGGATAAAAACTAAAGTGAAGAGGTATGTGCATGGCAAGTCCCGAAGAAGAAGTTATAGCAATTATGAAAAAAGAAGGTATTGACCTTGCTGCAACTTTGCCCTGTGATCGAATCAAGAACCTGCTTCCTCTGGTTTCGGAAAATTTTCCAGAAATCAGGTTGACTAGGGAAGAAAATGGTGTGGGCATTTGTGCCGGGGCTTACCTTGCAGGTGGAAGACCCATGATGCTGATTCAAAGCACAGGGCTTGGGAATATGATTAATGCTCTAGAATCCTTAAATGTAATATGCAAAATTCCATTACCTGTGCTTACAAGCTGGCGTGGAGTTTATGGAGAATATATTGAAGCGCAAGTTCCTCTTGGGGTCCATCTTCCAGCCATTCTCAAAGGAGCAGAACTGGAATACACAATAATTGAAGATGCTGAAAAGATCTCTCTCCTTGAAAATGTAATTAAAGACGCCTTTGAAAATTTAAGGCCTCACATTGCTCTGATCTCACCTAAAGTGTGGGAAGCTTCTGGCTGCTGTACCTGGGAAGTTGCCAGCATTCCAGATAAATCAAAGGTTATGGAAAGAATATGCGGGTTTAACCTTAAGATGGAAAATATCAAGCCATTGATGCTCAGGAATGAGGCGATTTGCGCAGTTGCCTCTCAACTTGATGATGAAATTACAGTAACAAATCTCGGAATCCCCTGTAAGGAACTTTATGCCTACAAAGACCGAGATCTCAATTTTTATATGTTTGGTTCGATGGGTCTTGTTTCCTCGATTGGCCTTGGCCTTGCACTCCGCACCGAAAGGATAGTAGTGGTTTTTGATGGGGATGGAAGCTTGTTGATGAATCCTAATGCCCTTCTTGAGGTTGCAAAAGAAGCCACTAAAAACTTGATAATTATTTGTCTTGATAATGGCTCATACGGGTCTACAGGTTCACAGGAAACATGTGCTATGTGCTATATTGACCTAGAAATTTTTGCAAAAGCATGCGGAATCCAAAATACAGCTAAAGTAAACAGTAGAGAAGGATTAATAGAGGTCTTCAGGAGGTTTCGGACTATTCAAGAGCTTTCATTCATCCACGTAATCCTTAAGCCAGGAAACACAAAAGCCCCAAATATTCCCCTTAGTCCAGAAGACGTTACAAAACGCTTTAAACGGGCTTTGGAAGCAGAAAAACTATGAATTCTTCAAATCAAAATGGTTATGAAACCTTGAAAGCAGAACACATATTAATTATTGAAAATTCAACCCTTACTTTAACAAATTAGTAAAAATAAGTGCCTTTGTTTATGTAATTCTTTCAAATAAATATAAACACAAAGCAAGAACATTCTATACACTTCCTAATAGAATATATATGTTTCTCCAGATCTATTCTTGCTGCTAATCCTGTTGTGAAAAATTTATATTTTGTGGGACTTTAAGTAAGCATACAAGAAATGGTTTGGCTATCAAAACTTATAGAAACCCCTGGCGATGTGTAAGCTAACTGATAATTTTATTATCAAGAAAGACGGCAAATGTTTAATAAATGAAGAAATTCTTAACATCTCAAACCTCGAAGATTACATGAAAGAGTTCCTTCCCTAGCTCTTGAAATCTGGGTAGTAACAAACAGTCGATATTCCATCAATGTGCACATTTGTAGAATTTGTTTGCTGATTTACCCACTCTAATTCATTGGAAATTGGATTAATTTTGGAGCTACTGTCATAATAGAATAACAGCTGAATTTTTGTGTACATCTATGGAAAGGGGGGTAACTAATTATGGATTCTAATTATGTATTGGAATTTTTTAAGATTATGTTTTTTTTACTAGTTTACCGTGCCTATCAATTTCTCCTTGTGCAATTCTTGTTGAAGAAATAGGAATTCCATCTTCAGCCATTACATATTCAAGGTATACAATTTTCAGAGGTTCTTTTTTATTTTGTTCTCTTATAAGATTGATTTTAAGGGCAACTGGATAAGTTTCAGGAGAGACAATTATATAATCGAAATCCTCTTCTAGACTGGGACCGTAGGGATCATTCAGCTTTGTAACTTCATATGTGGCTTCAGGGAATCCCATTCCCATTAAATATTGCAGCAGTTGATCCCTACGACTTTCATAATTCTCGATAGTGTGTATTTTTTGCAGCATTTCGTCTGAGGTGAGCCCGATATGAACTTTTCCATCCCCTGCTATCTCAAATGCTTTTCTGATTAATTTTGCATGTCCATCATGAAGATACTGAAATGTACCGCCTACTGCGACCTTTGGCATGATGTGTGATAATCCACTAAGTAAAAAGAAGTTTTGGTTTTTGTTACGGTTTTTTGAAGATATTCTTTTTTCGTATTATTATGAATTTGCTTTTAATTTAAAGTTAAATTTTTGCGTACTGTGCATGATGAGGTCTTATGATTTGGAATTGTTCCCCTTAATAACCTATTGAGGGTTATGATTTAACAAAAAAATAAGGCACGATGCCACTTATTTCTTCCTCTTGAAATTGCAAGTATAAAAATAA
>Ga0326728_10008489_pt1 | contig 25483 bp, 24 predicted proteins | sample MB3enrmetagenome_FD_207602 | JGI IMG/M metagenome (GOLD analysis project Ga0326728, IMG submission 207602) | Lab enriched peat soil microbial communities from McLean, Ithaca, NY, United States - MB31MN | ecosystem: Environmental > Terrestrial > Soil > Wetlands > Peat | place: USA: New York... | reverse complement strand
CGGCAAAGAGGTAACTGGCATCATCGACCTGTTCTGTGGACTCTACCTCGAATATCAAAAGGAAGTTGCCGATCATTTTAGAGGAGACTTTACCGCCGTCCTCGCGCAGAACTTCCCAAAACATCGCTTCGGTTTTCAAGGTCTCATTCCTGAGGTTGTACTCGACAAAGTCACCACGGATGATGACTCCTGTGGGATCGGTTATTCCATGGAGTATAGCGACGATCTCCTTCGTCTTTTGTGGCTGGCAACGACACTGGCGAATGCAGCAGGCAAGAAGGCTTCCCTCAAAGATGTTTTTGCCGCTGCAACGCAAGACACAGGATGGATGAACGAACTACTTCGGCATGGGCTGGCACCAGCTCGCAAAATTGCCAATTTCAAGACGGATATTGAAACGGTTATCTTCTACGCGACAATACACATGAGCGAATCTTGGCCGAGGCAATTTGAGTTTGAGTACGACGGAACACTTTTGCCACCGTTTACGCTAGAAGTCAGGACTCCCTCAGGAGGTTTCCAGCCTGTACGCATGGCAAAAGTCAAGCTCAACGGAGCCAAGGTAGCGGAGATTGCATGGCCTGGAGAAACAACCGCCAGCGTCCCAGTGGAACTAGTGAAATCGAACAAGTTTGAGTTGGAACTTGATGGGCCGACATTCGGAAGCATTGAGATGACTGTGCAGGGGTTCTCCGAAAACATTTGACTTGCGAAATCAGGCGATTACATCCAATAACCTCACTCGCGCCTAACGTGATCGCTGGTGCTGACTCTTCGCTCAGGAATGTATAGACTACGAATGCACAATGCTCCTTCCACGCCTCTACCCGATTCTCGACGCTGCATGTTTCCCCGATGCTGCCGCAATGTTTGCCGCCGCCGAGGAACTCGCCGCCGCTGGCGTCACGCTGCTACAATGCCGCAACAAGCAGGGAACTGCCCGCCAAATGCTCGACCAGGCCCGCGAACTCAGATCGCGTCTCGGCCCCAACGTCAAACTAATCATGAACGACCGCGCCGACCTCTGCTTGGCCGCTGGCTTCGATGGGCTTCATGTTGGGCAGGATGATCTCTCTCCCGACTCTGCGCGCCGTATCATTGGCCCCGCTCGCTGGCTCGGAGTCTCCACGCACAATCCCGAGCAGATTGCAGAAGCCGATCAAACTTCCGCCGACTACCTCGCCATCGGCCCCGTCTTCGCAACCACCAGCAAGGCCAATCCCGATCCCGTCGTCGGACTCGCTGGCGTGCGCCGGGCCAGGGAACATACGCGCAAGCCGCTGGTCGCCATCGGCGGCATCACCCGCGCCAACGCCCGTTCCGTCATCGACGCTGGAGCCGACGCCGTTGCGGTGATATCCGACTTGTTACGGGACCCACGCAATTCGGCAGAGGAATTTTTGCGCATTCTGCGGTAAAGTTGAATGCTTACCGTGGCATTTGATTTTGGGTGGCGCAGCGTTTCAGCGCTGCGATAACTCGCCTATTTGAATCACGGCTTCAGCCGCTGAGGTCAACCTGCGGCAGAGAAATACTTTTTCAGCAGGCACCTAGGAGGTTCGTGAGCCCGAACGTTCAGCCCCCAGCTCCCGCAGCAAAAGTCGCTTCGAAAGTCGTTTCGAACAACAGCGATTGGGAGCGTCACCTCCATCAGGACCAAGAACTCGTCAAAGGCCTCGGCCTGACCAGCGCCACCATGCTGGTGATGGGCTCCATGATCGGCTCGGGCATTTTCATCGTCTCCGCCGAAATTTCTCGCGACGTGGCCTCGCCCGCTCTCCTCATCGCCGCATGGCTCGTCACCGGTTTCCTCACCATTGTTGGCGCGCTCACCTACGGCGAACTCGCCGCCATGATGCCGCGGGCCGGTGGGCAATACGTCTATCTGCGCGAATCGCTCGGCCCGCTCTCGGGTTTTCTTTACGGTTGGACCCTGTTTCTCGTGATTCAGACGGGCACCATCGCCGCCGTCGGTGTAGCTTTCGGCAAATTCCTCGGAATTTTCTGGCCGGCAATTTCCTCCAGTCATTGGATCGTCCACATCTGGAAAGTCCCGCAGTTCCCGGTCGGCCCCATGATGTTGGGTGGCATGGATGTTGGACTGAACACGCAAAACCTCATCTCCATCCTGATCGTCGTCTCGCTCTCGGTCGTCAACATTTTCGGTGTGAAGACGGGAGCGTTCATCCAAAACATCTTCACCACCGCAAAAGTTTCGGCGCTCCTTGGGCTCGTCATCTTTGGGATTTTCTTGGGCCGTAACGCCCATGCCATAGCCGCAAATTTCGGCGCAAACTTCTGGAAGAACTCCAGCTTTGGCGCTCTGCATGACGTGGGCGGCGGCGTTTTCGTCTCGACGCTCACCGTGCTGGCGGTTGCGCAGGTCGGGTCGCTGTTCTCCGCCGATGCCTGGAACAACGTCACCTTCACCGCCGGAGAAGTGAAAAATCCCAGCCGCAATCTTCCGCTCTCGCTCGCCCTCGGTACCGGCGTGGTCATCGCGCTCTACATCGCGTGCAATTTTATTTATCTGACCGCACTGCCGCTCGCGAGCAGTCCCACCGGCGTATCGCTCATCGAGCGCGGCATCCAGCACGCCAGCGAAGACCGCGTCGCCACCGCGGTCATGACGCAGATGTTCGGTTCCATGGGCGGCAAGCTGATGGCGGTCGCCATCATGGTCTCCTGCTTCGGCTGCTGCAATGGCTTGATCCTCGCCGGGGCCCGCGTCTACTACGCCATGGCGAAGGACCGGCTGTTTTTTCGCGGCGTCGCCAAACTTCACCCCACTTACAAAACTCCGGTAGTTTCGCTCATGGTGCAGATGGCGTGGACCTCGGTCCTCTGCATCTCGGGCAGCTACAGCCAGCTTCTCGACTACATAATGTTCGCCGTGCTCTTGTTTTACGTGCTCACCATCTTTGGGCTTTTCGTTTTGCGCCGCACCCATCCCGAGGCCGAGCGTCCCTACAAGGCCGTCGGATACCCAATCTTGCCCGCTATCTATATTGCGATGGCTATCTCGATTGACTTAGTCCTGTTACGCTACAAACCGCAATATACTTGGCCGGGACTGATCATCGTATTGCTTGGCATTCCCGTGTACTACATCTGGCGTCCGCATAGTGCGAACGAAAGCGTGAACGGAAGCGCGAACGCCTAGCTTCTAAGGAGAGACCGCAACAATGGCCAATCTGCTGGCTACCAAGCCACTCGAAATGATCCTCGAAGAATCCGCCGAAGGCGGAGAACATTCGCTGAAGCGGGCGCTGGGCCCAACCAACTTGATTACGCTCGGCATTGGCGCAATCATCGGCGCTGGCATTTTTGTCCTCACCGGAGCGGCAGCCGCGCAGTACGCCGGACCCGCCATCGTGCTTTCCTTCATTCTTGCAGGCATCGCGTGCGCGTTTGCCGGGTTATGCTACTCGGAATTCGCCGCTCTCATCCCCATCGCCGGTTCCGCCTACACCTACGGCTATGCAACGCTGGGCGAAATATTTGCCTGGATTATTGGGTGGGATTTGATCCTCGAATACGCCTTTGGCGCCGCCACGGTCGCCTCCGGCTGGAGTGGCTATGTCAACAGCTTTCTGCAGGACTATGGCATTCATTTGCCGCCGTCGCTGACCGCGACTCCTGGTACGGACATGGTGATGTATAACAACCGTTGGGAGCGGCTGGCCACCATCCTGCCTACGCTGAAGGCCCACGGCGTTGATCCGGCCACGCTGGCGCATGCGCAAGGCTCGTTCAACCTGATCGCCTTTCTCGGGATTGTTGCCGTCACCGCGATCCTTATCGTTGGCATTCAAGAATCGGCGAACTTCAACTCGGCAATCGTCATCGTTAAAGTTGCCATTGTGCTCACGTTCATTGCCATCGCCAGCGCCTTTATTCTCAAGCACCCGGAAATCGCCTCTCATAACTGGCACCCGTTCATACCGCCGAATACCGGAGAATTCGGACATTACGGCTGGTCCGGAATCGCACGCGGGGCCGGGGTGATTTTCTTTGCCTATATCGGCTTTGACGCCGTCTCCACCGCGGCGCAGGAAGCGAAACACCCGCAGCGCGATATGCCGATCGGTATTCTCGGATCGCTGGTCATTTGCACAATCCTCTACATTCTCGTTTCTGGACTGCTCACGGGAATCGTTTCTTACACCACTTTGAACGTTCCCGATCCGGTTGCCGTGGGCATCGATCACACCGGCGTGCGCTGGGGTAGCGTCCTCGTGAAGCTGGGAGCGATTGCCGGCCTGGGCAGCGTGATGCTCGTGATGCTGCTGGGCCAGTCTCGCGTCCTCTTCTCGATGTCGCGCGATGGACTTTTGCCGCAGTGGGCGGGCACGGTGCATTCCCGCTTCCGGACACCGTGGATATCAAGCATCGTCGTGGGAGTCTTCGTCGCCATTTTCGCGTCGCTGATTCCCATCGGCATTCTGGGTGAGTTGGTCAGCATCGGTACGTTGCTGGCGTTTGTCATCGTGTGCGCGGGTGTGTGGATTCTGCGCGTGCGCCGGCCCGAACTGGCGCGTCCGTTCAAAACGCCATGGGTGCCGTTTGTGCCGATTATGGGGATTCTGGTGGCTGGGCTCATGATGGTCAGCCTGCCGCGCGATACCTGGCTGCGGCTGATTATCTGGCTCGCGATCGGTATGGCGATTTACTTCGGCTACGGACGCTATCACAGCCGCGTGCAAGCAGCGCTATCTGCCCGCAAAAGACCGTAGTGTAGAGACACGGCTTGCAACATCTCTTCAGCTTGGTTCGTCGAGAGGCATAATAGCTGCGGAAGAAACTTCGGTGCTGCACTTGATTTTGGGTGGCGCAGCGGTTTACCGCTGCGATAACGGACTTATTTTCATCGACGGCTTTATAGATTGCGGGAAAAACCCAGTTTCGTATCAGGTCATCGCTTTAGCGATGACATAAACTCTTTGAAATCAAATACCCCTTTAGGGGCTGTGGCGCGAAATTCGACTTTTTCCGCAGCCGTTAAGTTCATCGAGATGGGCGGGAACGCCCGTCTCTCCATCCCTAGTGCTACTCCTGTATCTTCCGCATAATCGCCGTGACCAGCCGGCGCGGAAAGAGCCGCACCATGTGCGCCGTCAACGAATTCTTCAACCCCGAAATTACTACTGGCTGTCCGGCGATCAAAGCGCGATAGCCGTCTTCGGCAACCGTGCGCGCGTCCATCGCGCCGAACTTCAGCAACCGCTGGCCGGTGGCATTCGCGCGCTTGTGAAACTCCGTCGCCGTTGGCCCCGGGCACAGGCAGGTTACAGTGACGCCCGTTCCGTCGAGCTCGTTGGCCAGCGCCTCCGAAAAATGCAGCACGTACGCCTTGGTCGCGAAATACACGGCCATCAGCGGCCCCGGCTGAAACGCCGCAGTGGACGCCACATTCAGAATCCTTCCGCTCTTCCCCCCGGTCTTCGCCCTCTCCATCATCGCCGGCAGATACAGGCGTGTAAGGTGAGTGAGTGTCGTCACGTTGAGTTGGATCTGGCGCAGACATTCTTCCAGATCGCTCTCGGCAAACCAGCCATACTGCCCGAATCCCGCATTGTTGACCAGCACATCGACTTGAATGTCGGCGCGTGTCGTCTGATCGAGCACATACGCGCAGGCTCCAGGATCGGTCAAATCGGTCGCAAGAATCAGCGTGCGCGCGCCGTGCGCCTTCTCCAGTTCCGCTGCGAGTTGCCGCAGCCTGTCGGCGCTGCGAGCAACGAGAACCAGGTTGTAGCCCTCGCGCGCAAAGATGCGTGCGAGTTCCATTCCGATGCCAAACGAGGCGCCGGTTATCAGTGCGGTTTGGTGCTTCGGCGACATTACGAGAATACTAAACCGCAAAGTGCGCAGAGGGTGGTGGAATTTAAAAAAGAGCGCACGGGCGAGTGGTCGGCTACACGAGCTGAACGGTGTGCAATATGAAGCATATTATTTTCCTGCCACACTCTTGAATGACACACAGCGGCCAATCGTCTCAGTTCTGCCGATAGAATCAAACTGCTCAGAAAATCTCTTAGTTGCTAGTTGGATTGTCAGTGTGTAATCCGTGGTCATCTTGCTGACATTGGTAAACGAATAGGACGCAACAAGAGTGGAGCGGTCGAGGCTGATTGATTGACCTTCGCTATTCATCTGCTTGTTGTCCGGCTCAGACTGCATTTTTTCCCGCGACTGGACCTTTCCGTTCTTAACGTCCTTTACATCCGCCAGCCACTCTCCCCAGAAGGATCGCGAGGTTTCTAGGACACCATTCTTATAGTAAGTAATTTCAACCATGCCTTCCTGTTGTGCGGGTGCGTGCGTTTCCTTATATCCTTCCCGTAGATCTATTTCCACTGAGTACAACAGCCTTCTTTCCATCTTTCCGTCCGGCGTCGACAGAACACTTCCCAATAATGGTTCTCCGGATTCATCCAGGTTACAGTAAAGAATCCGTCTTCCTTTTCACGAAAGCAAACCAGGGCAACATCGCTCTTGCTGTGTTCCAGGAGATCCCTGTCCCTATTAGTTAGCAGTTCCTTAAAGGAGTCGCATGCAACTTTCGACTTGACATTGGGACAAGGCACCGTTTGCCCTAGCGTTGCCTGAGAGATTAGCGCCACGCAAATAAGAAGGAACGACCGAATCATGTTTTTTCATCCTCAACGGGACGTCTAACGGGTTGTTGGACGCGGGCCATACTGCTCGTACCGGCGAATTCGCCGAGATCTGCACTTGCCCCGCGCCCCTTACACTTCGTAAATCGAGTGCCACGAGGTTGCGGCCTTCAGTTTGTCGTTGACGTTGTGGATGTTCTTCACGCCCTCGGTTTCCAGCCACTTCCGGAAGGCATCGGCGCCGTGCTTGGCGTAGATCGGGATGCCATCTTTCCACGTTGCTCGTCCGCAGAGCACGCCGTTGAACTTCACGCCCGATTCTCCCGCCAATTCCAGCGTCTCGCTAAACTCCGCGTTGCTCACCCCAGCCGAGAGATAAATGAACGGCTTGGTCGCCACGTTGGCAGCCTTGTGGAACAGCTCGATCGCTTCTTTCTTCGTGTACGCCTTCTCGCCCGCGAACGATTTCGTGCCCTCGACGAATTTCATATTTACCGGCACTTCCACTTTCAGCACATCGACGCCGTATCGCTCCTTGCTGAATTCCCTCATGCTCTCGGTGACGATGTGCGGTTTTTTCTTCGCGTACGCCAGTCCTTTTTCGTCCGCGCCCTCTTCGTACCCGACCAACTCCAGGAAGTATGGAATATCGTTGGCGCGGCACTCGTCTCCGATGCGCTCGGCCCACGCGTGCTTTTTCTCGTTCACGTCCTTGGGATCGTTGGGCGTGTAGTAGAGCAGGATCTTCACACAATCCGCGCCCGCTTCTTTCAGCCGCCGCGCCGACCAATGGTCGAGCAGATCGGGCAGCCGTCCCGGCCCCGTCTTGTCGTAACCCGTCTTCTCATACGCCAGCAGCAGCCCAGCATTTTTCGCGCGCCGCTTCGATGCCGGCAGTCCCCACTCCGGATCCAGCAAAATCGCGCTGGCATGGGGCGTCAGCACCTCGCTCACCAGGATCTTGAATTCCTCCATCATTTTGTCGGAGACGGCCGAGCCCCTCTCCTTGGCCAGAGACTTCTGCAGTGAGCCGCGCTGGTCCATGGCGGCAGCGGCGATTACGCCCCGTTCCGTCGATACAGCCTGCATTCCCGCAAGTTTCCCAGGCGTGAGTTTCATAAATCCTCCCATCGGTCTTAAGATATGGCCGTAATTTGTGCGTTCCTAATGAAAGCAAAACGATTGCTGAGTCGCATGTCGTCCGCTTCGGCCAAGTGCCGCGCACGTCTCTAGAACTAGAATAAGAAAATGATACGACACCCTGTGATTCCAATCACCGGCGTTGCGTTCCTCGCAGTTTACACTGAAAATGGAATCGTCCATTTCATTGGAGAAGTTCATTCGAGAGGAGAACTACTTTATGCCTTTAGTGTCGATGCGGCAACTTTTAGACGAAGCTTCCAAGGGAGGCTACGGCGTTGGCGCGTTCAACGTCAATAACATGGAGCAGATCCAGGCCATCATGGAAGCGGCCAAGGAAACCAACTCCCCGGTCATCATCCAAGCCAGCCGCGGCGCGCGTTCCTACTCGCAAGACAAGTTCCTCTATCACCTCATGCTCGCCGCCGCCGAACTCTATCCCGAGATCCCCCTGGTCATGCACCTCGACCACGGCAACAGCGTCGAAACCTGCAAGTCCGCCATCGATCTCGGCTTTACCAGCGTGATGATGGACGGCTCGCTCATGCCCGACGGCAAAACTCCCTCCACCTTCGATTACAACGTCCAGGTCACCAAAGATGTCGTCGCCTACGCCCATCCCAAGGGCGTTACCGTCGAAGGCGAAATCGGCGTCCTCGGCGGCATTGAAGACGGACACGGCGCCGGTGGCACCGGCCTCGAGCATGTTACCGATCCCGACCAGGCTGTCGAGTTCGTCGAGAAGACCGGCCTCGACGCTCTCGCCATCGCCATCGGCACCAGCCACGGCGCCTACAAATTTTCCAAGAAGCCCGACGGCTCCGTACTCAAGATGGACGTCCTCATCAAGATCCACAAGCGCCTGCCCAAAACGCATCTGGTGATGCACGGCTCTTCCAGCGTCCCCAAAGACTTGCAAGACATCATCAACCAATACGGCGGCAAGCTGAAGCCAACCTGGGGCGTGCCCGTGGAAGAAATTCAGCTCGGCATCCGCAACGGCGTCCGCAAGATCAACGTGGATACCGACAACCGCCTCGCCATCACCGGCGCCATCCGCAAAGTGTTTGCCGAATCGCCGGAGAAATTCGATCCCCGCGACTATCTGAAACCCGCGCGCGAAGCCATGAAGAAAGTCGTCGCCCAGCGCATGACCCAATTCGGCCAGGCCGGACACGCCGGCGACTACAAACCCATCCCTCTATCCGAGGTCGCGAAGCAGTACAAGTAGCACGCGGCTGGAAAGATTAGTGGAGCGCCGGGCGTCCTCGCCCGGCGAGCCCCCAACTCACCGCGGGTGCCCCACGTCTCGCGGTTTTCGATCTGCTCGTGTGGGGACGGGCGCCCTCGCCCGTCCCTCTATGAGCTGACAAGGTTTCCCCTGTGTCCCTCTGTGCCCTCTGTGGTGAAGGTTTTCGCAAGGAAGAACGCGCCCGTTCTCACTGCCGCAAAACCAGCCCCCCGAGCAGCGCCCGTTGCTTGGCAATCAGCGTCTGGATGCCCTGCCGCGCCATCGCCATCATCTGCGCCAGTTGCGCGTCATCGAACACCTGGTGCTCCGCCGTCGCCTGCAACTCGACAATCTTGTTGCCCGCTGTCATGACGAAATTCATGTCCACGTCGGCCCGCGAATCTTCTTCGTAGTTCAGATCGAGCAGCGCTTTGCCATCCACAATGCCCACGCTGATCGCCGCCACAAAATCCTTGATCGGCGCGGAGGTCAACGTCCCCGCGTCGATCAGCCGCTGCACTGCCAGCCCCAGCGCGACGAACGCCCCTGTAATCGAAGCCGTTCGCGTGCCCCCGTCCGCCTGGATCACGTCGCAATCGATCCAAATCGTGCGCTCGCCCAGCCGCTTCAAGTCGGCCACCGCGCGCAGCGACCGTCCAATCAGCCGCTGGATCTCCTGCGTCCGCCCGCTCGGCCGTCCCTTCGCCGATTCCCGCGCCGTCCGCGTCAGCGTCGCCCGTGGCAGCATCCCATACTCGCCCGAAATCCATCCCTTGCCCGAATTGCGCAGGAACGCCGGCACCGCCTCCTCGATCGAAGCCGTACAGATGATGCGCGTGTTCCCCATCTCAATCAGCGCCGATCCCTCCGCCGTCGAAATGAAATCGGGAACGATGTTGACCGGACGAATCTGCTCAGGAGTGCGATTATCGCTGCGATAGGTCATGTCAAACGATTCTATAGCGAATCTGGAATCGTTGTGCGCACAGACATTTGGCTCTTGTTTATATGTGATTTATAAGTTACAATATTCCGATGATCGAAGTTCGCCGTTACCTGACCAGGACCGGCAAGGATGTATTCGGCGAGTGGCTGGCAGGACTTAAGGATAACCGGACACGGGCAAAGATTGTGGCCCGTATTGACCGGCTTTCGACGGGAAACTTCGGCGATTGCAAGTCGCTGCGCGGAGGATTGTATGAACTGCGCATCGACTGGGGGCCGGGCTATCGGGTCTATTACGCACTCGACGGTCGGACTTGCGTTCTGCTGCTGTGCGGCGGCGACAAGCGCAAACAATCCTCCGATGTAAGACGCGCCGCGGAATACTTCAAGGATTATTTGGAAAGGACATCATGAAACGCAAGGCAAGCCGATCGCACGACCAAGCCACTGTCCGTGAACTGCGCGACAATCCCGAGTTTGCCGCCGAGTACCTTCGCGCTGCATTGGAAGATGCCGACGAACCGGGCGTGCTCCTGATCGCCCTGCGCCGCATTGCGCAAGCCCGAGGCGGCATTGCCAAGGTGGCCAAAGCCGCCGGTGTTGAGCGCGAGAGTTTATATCGCGCCTTGTCGATGCAAGGGAATCCCCGGCTCTCCACCCTCGTTGCCGTGACCAAGGCGGTAGGCTTGCGCCTCACGGTTGAAGCCGCACCCTGAGGGAATAACACTGGGCGAGATGCCTTGGGCGGCTGGCCAGAGTCGCTCTTCGTTTGCCTACGGCGGGAATCGGTATGATCACGTTAGATTTGGGTATTCATCCTCCCCACCCATCTCGCGTCGTGGATTAACGAAGATTCCGGTGTGTTCCTGAATCTTGAGTTTATTGGCCTCATCCTCTGCGCTCCATTTTGGCTGGATGCGAACGCAATAGTCGTATAACGATTCTCTGCCTCGGTTGCCACACCGATCACGCGCTTGTTCATCGGCGGAGTCCCGCGAGCAACAAAACACATTATCTGAAGCATCTCTTTTCGGCGCTCTCTCTGCCCTTTCCCGTTCTCCATTAGAAGGAAGCAGTATGTCGTATCGCCGAAAGCCGTCATGCGTCGGAAAATTGGTGGCTTCTTTTCCATATACTCGCTATATGCTTCGAGAAAACTCTTGGAGATTACGCGGCGGGTGAAACGATCGGGTCGAGCCAACTCCCGCGCCAGACGTTCATAGTGCTCGGAAGTTCCGTCGTGGGCACGGTCAATAACGTTGTCCCACCCGTAACTGACTTGATCTTTTAGTTTTTTCGCAATGAATTGCGGATTCCGCGTGAAGGCAGGCCAAACAGTGTCATCAATCAAAATGTTGTCGTACTTGTCCATCCACGAAAAGCTGTGCAGGTTTTCCAAGTATTTGGCTAAGAGATTCTCCTCGCCTCCCATGACTAGGACCATTTTGTTCTTGTCGATGGCCTCTTTCTCGCGCAGGTAAGTGCAGAAGTCGGACACAGTATCCAATTCGGAAAGTGCGAGATCAGCGAACTCCCGCGTGAAGACATGAATCAGCTTGTCTTTCACGATCTGGAAGAAAGGGAATGGCTCATCACTTTCACCCATCAACACGGAAATCAGGTGAACGGTCTTAACTTGGTCGGGATTGAACAACTCTTTCCCACGACGCGGATTCTCCAGCCGAATCGGTGTTCTGAGATCGAACATGTGTCGCCGCGCTCCGCCCAATTGCCGTAAGTTCTTCTCGACCTCGGCCTTCTTGTATCTGCCCACCCCGTCCACTTTCAAATCTTTGATTTGCCAGATGATCGCAGTGTCATCGAACACAACCAAAAGGTCGCATAGTTCTTTCCCGTCCGGCTTTTTTGGGTTCGGGTAGCACCAATCAGTCAGAAAGGTTTTCGTCGCAAGGGTGTGGATGATTGCTTCGGCTCGCTGTCCCTTTTCACGGAAATAGTGTCCGGGGGTTGACATGCCAATACCTCTGTAGGCCGCTCGCTCCTAAACCTAATCTTACTGAAAGCCGGGTGCGCCATGTCTCGCGGTTTTCGCGACGTGGCATGCGGCGAGCGTTCTCACTTCCGCAATCCAACGCCCGACCTTTTTCATCACAAACATCCATGACCAGAATCACAGACATCCCACCCGCCCTGCGCGATAATAGAAACCAGATTGGGGCAACTATAAGTGTGCCGGTTTCCCAAAACGGCCCGCGAAGCTGCCCCCAAACCTATTTTTCAACGCTATTTGAGGAGCTAAGTCCTTATTCCGGAATATTTTGCAAATAAGCCCTTAAAACTCAAAGATTTGGCGGGAAATTTTGCGTAACTCCATGATTCCAAAAGATCGGGGTAGGAGTTTTTTTTAGGAAACGACATTAGTAACTAGAGAGTAAACATACAATCTCATTCTGAGATTACTGGCTTCCCGCCTGCTCCACCGCCGTCACATCGAACGACTCCGTCAAATCGGCGTGACCGGCGAGCGTGTCGCGGGTTTTGCCTTCGACCAGAATGTTAACCCGCTGGATCCCCGGAACATTGAGCGCCAGGGTTTCCACCAGCGAATTGACCGTGAGTTGCTCGCTGAGAATGCCAGAGCGATGCTGGTCGGCGAAGGCGGCATTGAGATCGATGACGGCCACGCCCGGCTCGACCAGATAGATGCTGCGAATGTCGGCCTGCGGTGGGAGAGGATGCGGAGCGTCCGGCTGCTGATAGATGCGCAACAGCGCGCGCAACAATTCCTCCGCGCGCTGCTGGCGTCCGCCGGGCAAGGGAATCTGCGCCGAGTGCGCGCGCAGGATGCCAGCGTCGTCATCCGCTACATAGAGAGTCACCGTCTCCGTTGGGCCCGAGGCTGGAGGAGCGACGGGGGCCGCGTTGGCCGCGGCATACTCCAATTTGCCCGCCTGGAGCCGCATGTGGCGGGCGTAGATTCCCATCGCCACCACCAGCGCCAGCAGCACGGCAACGCCGATCAGAAGATGGCGCGGGATCATGGGTTCACCATCATGGCTGCGCTCCCAGCCGGTCGCGGACGGAAACCAGCGCATCGGCAATGGCCGATGCGGCCTGTTGTTGATAGTTGGCGGAGGTCAAGTCGTCGGCGCCATCCGCTCCAGGCGCGAGTTCCACGGCGATCGCCGGCATGAGCACGTTGTTGAGCGGACGCAAGGAAGCGGACGAGGAGTGGATCGGAAATTCTCTTTTCTTCATCTCGGCAACGATGGCCGCGGCTACGATTTTGCTGACGGGCAAAGCGGGGGCTTGCGCCGCGTTCCACGCATGGAACGCGCCTTTGCTGGCGCCTTCCACCGGAAGCAGCGCGGTGTAGACGCGCGCGCCGTTGCCCTGTGAAGACGCGTGCAGGCTGATGTAGATTGCGGCGCGCGCAACGTTGGCCGTCGCCGCGCGCTGGTCCGAAGTCGAACTGCTGTCGCCGTCGCGCAGCAGCATGACCGCGAAGCCGCGAGTTTCCAGTTCGTGGCGCAACAGCCGCGCAAATCCGAGCGTCACGTCTTTCTCGGCCAGAGAGTCCGTCAAGGCTGCGCCGCGCTCGTCGCCACCATGCGCGGGATCGAGCGCGGCCAGAAGACGCCGGCTGCCCGCGGCGGCGTTTGCGCCCGGAGACGCCGGATTCTGCGATGCTGCGCCACTCGGCGCCGCTGCCTTCGCATTTACGACCGTTGCCGGCTGGACGGCGGAAACTTGAATGGCGGAAACAACGATCGTCCTTCGGTCGCTGCTGAAGCTGGCCATCAGCGGGTCATTGGCAGCCGCAACCACATCGAATTCGGCGTCGCCGTTGTTCTCGGAGTAAGTGGCGCGGGCGATGACTTTGTTGTCAAAAGAAATTGACGAGCTTGCCGGTGGCACAACCGGATCTCGCTTAAAGACCATGCGCAGCTTGCCCGGTTCCGTGGAGATGGTCGGGTTCACGGGCGCGCTAAAGCTCAGCACCAGCCGCAGCGGAGTGCTTGCGTCCAGCCGCACGCTGGTTTGAATGGCGGCATCGCCAACGAACAAGCGGCGCGCGCTTTCGCGAAAATTTACCGCCGTTCCCAGAAAGCGCGGCAGCAACGCGCCCAGCGAATTGAGCGGGACCAATCCACGCGAGTTTTCCATCAGGAAGGGCGCCGCGAAATCAAAATTGCGCCCGTGAATCTTGGCCCGTGTCTTTCCCGCGGAAAACTCGGCCTCGACCGCGTTAAACCGAAGTTTCCAGCGTTGGCCGTCGGTTTGGCTGCTCACGCGGCCCAGCGGCTCCAGCAGTTCGAGCAGGCCGACATACTCATGGCCGGCGCGATCGAGGACGGGAAGCGTGTAGATGGCTACGGAAGAGTAAACGGAGATGTGCTTTTCGTCGGCGGAGGGCGCTGCGGCGAGAAGCGTCGCCGTGGCCAAGAGTACCCAGCACCCAGTACTCAGTACCCAGCAGCCCACTTTCCACTGAGAACTGGGTACAGGGTACTGGGTACTCGTTTTTCTACTCCAGTGCATAAATGGTGAGACCGCTCAATAATTTCGGGTAAAAATCCGTGGACTTCTGGGGCAGCACTTCGCCGGCAAACGCGATGTCGCGGACCTGCTCGATGCGCACAGGATTCATCAGGAACGCCGCTTGCGCCTTTCCACTTCGCACTTGCGCCAGCGCCTCCGCAGCCTCGCGACAGAAGGAGACGTTTTCCTGGTTGCGAATCGCTTCCTCCGAGATACTCAGAGCGTCTTCGAGCAGGCACTTGTGCAATTGAACGACGTCGAGCGCTTGCTGGCGCAGCGAGAGATTGCCGAACAAGCTGGTGCCAATGGCCTTGGGAGAATGGAGCAAAAATGCTTGTCCGGCCATGACCGCGAGCAGCGCCGTTCCCGCGTGCCCCGCCTGCTGTAGGATGGCGGTGGCGCGCGCCGCGTCGATTCCGGTGTCGACCTCTTCGACGTTGAAGAATTTCAGCGCCTCGGCATGAAATCTTCTGGCCGGAAAAGACGGCAGGCCTAACACGACTCGGTGTGCCGGCAGAATCACCAGGCCGGAGCGATCTTTATCTGGGCGGTCCATATCTGGGCGATCCATGTCGACGAAGGTCATCATCACATGGTCGTAAGGAGCGTCCGCATTCGCCATGACTTCGGTTGCTGTCCCTGGTCCCGCCCTGGCCGTCGCCGCTGCGCGTCGTTCATTGCGATACGCCAAGGCAGTCTCATAGCGGTGATGCCCGTCGGCGATGATCAGCTTGCACTCCCGCATCAGTTTCTGCACGGCGGCGATGACCGGCGCATCTGAAATCTTCCAGACGCGATGCACTACGTCATATTCGTCGGTGATCTCGATTTCCGGAGATATGTCGGGGAGTATGCCGGGAGACCTATCTGGAGATATTGCCGAATCGAGCAGCGCATCCACCTTTCCCGCCCCACTGTAGAGCATAAAGATTTGTCCGAAGTGGGCACGATTCGCGCGCAGCAGGTCGAGGCGGTCGGCCTTGGGCTTGGCCAGAGTCTGCTCGTGGCGGAAGACGACGCCCGCCGAGTATTCCTCGATCCGGCCGAGCGCGATGAAGCCGCGGCGTTCGGCCCGTGCCTGATTTCCTGAAACGTTTCCCGGAAGCCGGAAGGTCTGCGAATAGCGGTAGATCGAAGGCTGGGGATCGTGCCGCAAAACGCCCGTCTGGCGCCAGTTCTGGAAGGACGCGGCGGCACGGGTATAAACGTTTTCGGCGTCCGAGTCTCCCGGCAGGCGTTTCCCGAGAATAATCCGCACGAGGTTATAAGGGCTGGCCTGGTAATAGCGTTCCTGCATCGCGGGCGTGATTTTGTCGTACGGCTGAGTGACCGCCTGCTGCACCGGCACGCGCTCGGGATCGTATCGCCAGGCGCGGAATGGGGAAATATGGGCCATAAAAGGGATGGCAGAATTGTAGCAGGGACAATCCGGTTCGAGTCTGAAGAGGCAAAAGACGAAGAAATTTGCACCAAGTCAGAAGCCGGATGCAGGCCAGCCGCCGAATCCGAGGGGCGCGTATAAAAGATGTCAACTCTTTTTCAAAGTTGTGCTAGTATCCCGCTCAGCAGAGGTTTTTGCGGCCCGCCCTTTTCGGGAATGCGAGCTGCCTCCCTCCTTGTCGCGGTTTTGGTGGGGCGTATGTCGCACGTCAAACAGTTTGCGGTTCGAGTCGTTTTCGCCATTCTTCTGGCGATGGTTGTGTGCAGCGCGCTTCCGCTTTTCGCCCAGACTTTGACGGATGACGTCCACATCCAACCCCGCGTTCAGCCGCCGCCTCCGAAAGCGCCCGACGCCGATCCAGCATACAAGACCGATACCAAGCCGATCAAAGTCGCTGTGGACATGGTTCTGGTGCCGGTCACCATCACCGATCCCTTAAACCGCCTGGTCACCGGCCTCGACCGCGAGAACTTCAACCTTTTCGAAGGCCGGGAGCAGCAGGAGATCAAGACCTTCTCCAGCGAAGACGCTCCGGTTTCGATCGGCGTGATCTTCGACATGAGCGGCAGCATGGAGAGCAAGATCGATCGCGCCCGCGAGGCGGTGATCGAGTTCTTCAAGACCGCCAACCCGCAAGACGAGTTCTTCCTGATCGCCTTCGCCGATAAGCCGGAGGAGATTGCCGATTTCACCAGTTCCGTCGATGACATTCAAGGCCGGCTCCTCTACACCATGCCCAGGGGCCGCACCGCCCTGCTCGACGCCATTTACCTTGGCGTCAGCAAAATGCGCCAGGCCAGGTATCCGAAGAAGGCTTTGCTGATCATCTCCGACGGCGGCGATAATCATAGCCGCTATACTGAAGGCGAGATCCGTTCCATGGTCAGAGAGGCCGACGTTCTCATCTACGCCATCGGCATCTACGATCATTACTTCCCGACCGAAGAAGAACGGCTCGGCCCCAGCCTGCTCGGCGATGTCACCGAACTGACCGGCGGCCGCGCTTTTACCATCGATAACCCGAACGATCTGGCGGACGTTTCCACAAAAATTGGCATTGAGTTGCGCAACCAATATGTCATCGGATACCGTCCTAAGAACCCAGTGCGCGATGGCAAATGGCGTAAGATCAAAGTGAAGCTCGTGCCGCCAAAAGGATTGCCGCCGCTCCGGGTCTACGCCAAGACGGGTTACTATGCGCCGACGGAATAAAGTTTTTCTGCCGATTATCTTCCTCCTGACAACACTGCTCGCGGCCCGAACTGGAGTACTAAATGCTTTTTCGCTCGGAAGGCACGTCCCTCAAGGGCTAAAGCCCGCATTAATTCATGTCCGGAACGGCACGGCTGAAGCCGTACCCTACCCAAAATCGATTGATGAAAGCAGTTCGAATTTCCAAAGCAAGGACGCCACGCCGAATCCATCGCCTGGAGATCTGGCCGCGAGTTCCCAAGCGCCTGCGAATTCCCCATCCAGCTCCCAACCGCCAGCGGCCAACTCGGCCCAGAATCCGGACGCCTCCGACAGCGGCGTCTTCGTTTTCCACAAGGAGGTCGATGAAGTCGTTCTGCACGCCACCGTCATCGACGATAAACAACGCATCGTCACCACGCTCGAAAAGGGCGATTTCAAAGTCTACGAAGACGGGCATCCTCAAACCATCGCTTCGTTCCGCCACGAAGACATCCCGGTTTCCATGGGCATCGTCGTCGATAACTCCGGTTCCATGCGCGAGAAGCGGCAAAAGGTGAACGCGGCGGCCCTCAATCTAGTGCGGTCTTCAAACCCAAATGACGAGGTGTTTATCGTCAACTTCAACGACGAGTACTATCTCGATCAGGATTTCACTTCCAACATCAAGAAGCTGCAAGAGGGGCTGGAGAAAATCGAGGCGCGCGGTGGCACAGCGCTCTACGATGCGGTCGTGGCCTCCGCCGACCACTTGAAAAGAAACGCGAAGCTCGAAAAGAAAATCATTTTTGTAGTCACGGATGGAGACGACAACGAGAGCGCCGAAACTCTCGAACAGGCCGTCCGACGTCTCCAGGCCGACAACGGGCCCGTGGTTTACGCCATCGGGATTCTGGAGAAGGACGAGCGCCCGAAACACGCCAAGCGCGCCTTGCAAATCATGTCCGAGAGAACTGGTGGCATCGCTTTTTTCCCAAAAACGCTGGATGAAGTCGACGCTATCAGCCGCACTGTTGCCCACGACATTCGCACCCAGTACACCATCGGATACAAGCCGTCAACGCCGAAGAATCAGGGTGGCTATCGTCAAGTAAAAGTAGAAGCCCATTCACAGAGTCACGGCAAATTAGCCGTCCGCACGAAAAGCGGCTATTATGCTGGCAGCGAGACCGCCTCCGGGACGCAGTAGACGGGATTTGTAATGGGTAATTTGCAATTTGTAATTTTGCAATAGAGTAATCTTCTGTGAGTGTAGATCGGTATCGCTGCTGGCTGGCGCGCGCCGGTTTTCAAATTACAAATTACAAATCAGAAATCGCAAATTCACGCATTGACGCTTCCCCCTTCCGTTCCTTACTCTAGAGGGTGACGACAACAACCTTAAACTCCCGCCTGCGCGTTAGCGACGACATCTCCAAGCTGGTTGGCGAAACGCCGATGCTGCAAATGAAGAAGCTGGCGCCTCCGGGCGCGGCCGATATCTTTGCCAAACTGGAATATCTGAACCCCGGTGGCAGCGTGAAAGACCGCGCTGCCATTGGCTTGATCGAGCGCGCCGAGCGCGAAGGCAAGCTCAAGCCGGGTGGCACCGTCATCGAAGCCACGGCCGGAAACACGGGCATCGGCCTCGCCCTGATCGGCGTGGGCCGCGGCTATAAAGTGCGGCTCTTTGTCCCCGAAAGATTTTCGGAGGAAAAGGTCATCATCATGCGTGCCCTCGGCGCCGAGGTGACGCGCACCCCGGAAGCCGAGGGCATGGCAGGCGCAATTCAGCGCGCCAACGATCTGGCGGCCAGCGACCCCTCCGCGTTCATGGCTGCGCAGTTCGAGAATTCCGCCAATCCCGATATTCATTACCAAACCACCGCGCGCGAAATCTTCGAACAAATGGAAGGACGCATCGACGCCGTCACGGTGGGCAGCGGTACCGCCGGAACTTTTACCGGGATTGCCCGATTTCTGAAAGAGCGCCTGCAGAACGTGCACACCGTCCTGGTGGAAACGGAAGGGTCGGTGTACGGCGGAGGCAAGCCTGGGACGCACAAAGTCGAAGGCATCGGATCGAGCTTTATCCCGAAAAACTTCGACCGCTCGGTTTGCGACGAAGTGATGATGGTCACCGACGTTCACGCCTTTGGCATGGTGAAAGAGTTGGCCGCTCGCGAAGGCGTGCTGGGAGGATCGAGTGCCGGCGCGAACGTTTACGCCGCCGTGCAAATCGCGAAACGGCTGGGGGCGGGGAAGCGCGTGGTTACGCTGATTCCCGACTCCGCCGAACGCTATTTGTCGAAGAAGATTTTTGAGGGCGGAATTTAGAGACGCTGTTCGCTGCTCGTTGTCCGCTGTTCGCGCGACCGGAGATCGGCGAATCCAGGAGAACCCTTTGACTACTAAGAAAGCCGGCTTCGCAACCCGCGCCATCCATGCTGGACAAGAGCCCGAGCCGGCGACTGGCGCGGTCACGGTTCCGATTTACGCTACCTCGACCTATGTTCAGGAAGAGATCGGCAAGCACAAAGGCTACGAATACTCGCGCGTGTCGAATCCGACGCGCGACCAGCTGGAGACGAACCTCGCAGCGCTCGAAGGCGGAACCGCAGCGCGCGTCTTCGGCAGTGGCATGGCGGCGATCAATGCCGTTGCCACCATGCTCAAGGCGGGCGACCACGTGGTCGCCGGACACAATCTCTACGGCGGAACTCCGCGCCTCTTCAATCAAGTCCTCGTCAATTTCGGCCTTACATTTACCTACGTCGATACCTCCGAGGCCGGCAACGTTGAGCGCGCCATCCAAAAAAATACCCGGCTCGTGTTCCTGGAGACGCCGAGCAATCCGTTGATGCAGCTTTGCGATCTGCGCGCCATCGCCGAACTCAGCCACCGGCACGACATTGAGGTCGTCGTCGATAACACGTTCATGTCGCCGTATTTTCAGCGTCCGATCGAGTTTGGCGCCGACATGGTCGTCCACTCCACCACAAAATTTCTCAACGGACATAGCGACGGAATCGGTGGTGTCGTCGTCTGTACCAAATCCGAGCAGGCGGAAAAACTTGCCTTTCTTCAGAAATGCGCCGGCGCCATCCTGTCTCCCTTCGAGTGCTGGCTAATCTTGCGCGGCGTCAAGACGCTGGCGGTGCGCATGGAACAACACGACCGCAACGGCCGCAAAGTCGCCGAGTATCTCTCCAATCACAAAAAAGTCAAGAAGGTAATCTATCCCGGCTTGCCCGAACATCCGCAACACGAGCTTGCGAAACGCCAGATGTCGGGCTTCGGATCGATGATCGCTTTCGATACCGGATCGCTCGCGAACGCCAACAAAATGCTGCGCAAGGTGCGTGTTTGTTCTCTGGCCGAGTCCCTGGGCGGAGTCGAAACCCTGATTTCGCATCCTGCGACGATGACGCACGCCGCCGTGGGCGAAGAAGGCCGCCGCAAAATCGGCATCACCGACGGCATGATCCGCATCTCCGTCGGCATCGAGGACGTAGACGACATCCTCGCCGATCTCGACCAGGCATTAGCGGCGATTTAACTGTCAGTCATCAGCTATCAGTTATCAGTAAAGATCGATTTCACTGAAAGCCGATAACTGACAATTGCCTCACCGCACCGACTCTCCAATCCACTCCAGGTACGCCGTGCTGCCGTCTTCAATGGCGATTTCGATGCACTCCGGAAGCTCGTAGGAATTGAGCTCACGCAAGGCCTGGCGCAGGCGATTGCAGGCGTCTTCCGTCGTTTTGATCAGCAGCAGCCACTCCGTTGCCGTCTCGATTTCGCCTTGCCAGCGATACACCGATTCGATCTGCGGTACGATATTGACGCACGCCGCCAGTTGCCGTTCGACCAGTGCATGCGCGATGTTCCGCGCTTCTTCGGACGAACCGCAAGTTGTAAGCACAAGTCTCTTGTCGGTCATAATAGAATCAGTGTTTCAAAGTTTCAGAGTATAAATCGAAGCATACGAGGCAATCTATGGTAACGCAAATCAAGTTTGGCACATCTGGATGGCGCGCCGTGATGGCCGAAGATTTCACGTTTGCGAACGTCAAACGCGCCGTGCACGGCATTGCGCGCTACGTGGCATCGCAGAAAAAGAACCGGGCAAAAGTCATTGTCGGCCGCGATCCGCGCTTTCTCGGCGAAACTTTTTGCGCTATAGCCGCCGACATCTTATCCAGCTACGGCATTACGCCGTTGCTCATCGCGGAACCCGCGCCCACGCCCACCATATCCTACGCCGTGATTCAGACGAAGGCCGACGGCGCGATCAACTTTACCGCTTCGCACAATCCGCCCGAATACAACGGCATCAAGTTTTCAACGCCCGATGGCGCGCCTTCGCTTCCTGAAGTCACCAAAGCCATCGAAGCCGAGATCGCAGCCTTGGACGCGGACCCGCAAACACCGCCCGCTATAAGAGCTGAATCCCAAACCATAGACCCGCGCCGCATGTATCTCTCGCGCCTGCGCGAAATCGTGGATCTCGATGTCATCAAGAAAGCCGGCATCAAGGTTGCGTTCGATCCCATGTGGGGAGCCGCCCGCGGCTATTCCGACGAATTTCTGCGCGAAGCTGGCGTCAAGGTGGCGACCGCCCACGACACTCGCGACGTGCTTTTCGGAGGACACGCCCCCGAGCCCGACGATCATCTGCTCGACGGCCTGCGGCACAAGATGTGGGAAATCGGCGCCACTATTGGCATTGCGACCGATGGCGACGCCGATCGTTTCGGAATTGTCGACGAAGACGGAACCTTCGTGCAGGCCAACTACATCATCGCTCTGCTCTTCGACTACCTGGTGGAAACCCGTGGCTGGACAAACGGAGTTGGCAAATCCGTCGCCACCACCAATCTCATCAACGCGCTCGCCGAAAAACACAAGATCGAGCTTTACGAAACTCCCGTGGGCTTTAAATATATCGGCGAACTGATTCAGCAGGACAAGATCCTCATCGGCGGCGAAGAGAGCGCCGGGCTTTCCATCCGCAAACACGTTCCGGAAAAAGACGGCGTGCTGGCCGGCCTGCTTTGCTGTGAGATGGCCGCTCGCCGTGGCATTGCACTCGGCAAACAGCTCGCTGGCCTATTTGCCAAAGTTGGTTCCTTTTACCCCCTGCGCGAGAACTTCCGCTTGACGCCGGAAGTACAAGAGAAGTTTACTGAGAAGTTACGTAGCGATCCGGGCGAATTTCATGGCATCAAAGTTGCCCAGGTAGTGAGGATCGACGGACTTAAACTCGTGCTCGCCGACGGATCGTGGGTTTGTTTCCGGCTCTCGGGCACAGAGCCAGTGGTGCGCGTCTATAGCGAAGCGCGCAGCAAGGACGACCTTGCGAAGTTGAGTGCGGCAGCGAAAACATGGATCTTCGATTAGGACTACCGCCGAGAGCACGCATCCTCCCACGTCCCGAGGAAGGCCTGCGCGCGGTTCTCAATCAAGCCGTGGATCAGGCAATCGGACAGGCCAAAGATCAGGCCCCAAAGGCCGAGGCCCTGGCGGCGCGCTGGGTCGAACACACGCGCCCGCTTTGGTCGTGGCTCGTGGTGGAGTGGCGCCGCATGGGTACCGCAGCCGCCGTTCTTCTGATCGCTGCCTTGGTGCTGCACGCCATGTTTGGGGCCAACGGCATGGTCGTCTATCGCCAGAAGCGCGCCGAAATGCAATCGCTCCAGGGTGAAGTCGACCGTCTGCAGAAGGAAAACAATCAATACGTCGATCAGATCAAATCGCTCAAGTCCGACCCTGCCGCCATTGTGAAGGAAGCCCGCGAGCAGCTCCACTACACTCGACAGGGAGAAGTGGTTTATGTCGCTCCCGATCCTCCGCAGCCCCCACCCACCGGTCGCGCCAAGAACGAAAGATAACTGTCAACTGTCCATTGTTTATTGTCGGTCGAACGCCGGCGCCAATTTTCCCCTTGCCCACCTCATGCCTCACCTGTGATAAAGTGCAAGGATCGCATCACGTGTGGGAACCAATCTTAAGGAGGGTGACATGCGAAACTTTCTCTTGTTGTTACTTGCCGGCGCGTTCGTTGTGTCGGCCGTCTCAGTGTCATTTGCCAGCGATGCCCAGACGGTGAACGGCTGGGTCAGCGATTCCAAGTGTGGAGTCAAAGGAGCCAACGCGGATCATGCCAAATGCATAAAGAAGTGCATTAAGGATGGGGCGAAACCAGTCATTGTTACCGACGCGGACCAGAAGGTCCTGACGGTGGACAATCCCGATGCCCTCAAAGACCACTTAGGACATCACGTTGCCGTCACCGGTCGCATCGACGGCGATAAGATCCACGTGGACAGTGTCAAAATGCTATAGCTAACGAATCCAACAGATGCAAAAAGGGCGGCCCGTGTGGCCGCCCTAAATTTTTTCAGTGGAGCGACGGGCGTCTCGCCCGTTCCCGTATGAGCAGGCGCTACCGCACCACGCCTTCCAGCGGCGAGCTAGCGGTCGCATAGAGCTTGCGCGGCATTCGTCCCGCCATGTACGCCTGCCGTCCCGCGAGCACCGCATGTTTCATTGCTTCCGCCATCAACACCGGTTCTTGAGCGCCGGCGATGCCGGTGTTCATCAGCACCGCGTCGTAGCCTAACTCCATGGCAATGGCCGCGTCGGACGCCGTGCCCACGCCCGCATCGACAATCAGCGGAACGCCCGTGATCATCTCGCGCAGGATGCGCAGGTTGGCGGTGTTCTGAATGCCCAACCCACTGCCGATCGGCGCGCCCAAAGGCATCACCGCCGCGGCTCCCGCATCCACCAGCCGTTTCGCGAACACAATGTCGTCCGACGTATAGGCCAGCACCGTGAATCCCTCTTTCGCCAGTACTCCCGTGGCTTCGAGCGTCGCCTGCACATCCGGATACAGCGTGGCTTGGTCGCCAATCACTTCCAGCTTGATCCAGTCCGACAGTCCCACTTCGCGCGCCAGCCGCGCCGTGCGGATCGTGTCGTCGGCCGTGTAGCAGCCGGCGGTGTTGGGCAAAAGAAAATATTTTTTCGGATCGATGTAATCGAGCAGCGATTCCTTGCTGCGGTCGAGGTTCACACGGCGCACGGCGACTGTCACCATGTCAGCGCCGCTCGCCTCGAGCGCGCGCGCGGTTTCCTGAAACGATTTGTACTTCCCGGTTCCCACGATCAAGCGGGAGCGGAACTGTCTGCCGGCGATAATGAGTGAGTCCGTCATGACCGTATTGTACGGCGGCGCGAGCCGGGGAAAAAGCCGACGATGAAAGCGCCTTCGAGCGCCGAGGCGGAAGATTGAAGTTTCACCATAAGCTTTTCGGCATTGCCGCTCGCGCAAAAGCGACCCGTTTGAGCCTCCTGCCCGCAACCCGTATAATCCGAAGATTGCCCGTGAACGGGATCGCCGCCTATGCCTGTCATTCCAGCAATTGAAGCCGTGATCGGATGAAGATTCGCGCTGGGATTGAAGTGTCGTGCCAATCCGACATCGGCTGCGTCCGCCAAAATAACGAGGATTCCTTCGGTTATTGGGAGCCGGACGACGACCTACAATTCGTCCGCAAGGGACGGCTGGCGATTGTGGCCGACGGCATGGGCGGCTACGAAGGCGGTCAGGAAGCGAGCCGTCTGGCGGTCGAAACGATGTTGGCGATGTATCGCGACTTTGCCGGCGGCGACCCGCAGCAGGCGCTGATCGAGGCTCTGCAGGCGGCCCACGAGCAGATTCGCCGCTACAGCTTTGTTCATCCCGAACTGCGCGGCATGGGAACCACCTGCACGGCGGCGGCGATCGTTCACAATGCCCTTCATTACGCGCATGTTGGCGACTCACGGCTCTACCTCATCCGCGACCGCCAGATTAAGCGGATCACGCGCGACCACTCTTATGTAGGGCGGCTGGTGGAGGCTGGAATGATCAGCCCGGAAGAAGCGGAAACTCATCCGCAGCGTAACATTCTGACTGCCGCGTTGGGTACGAGCCCCGATCTCGTCATCGATTCTCCCGGACATCCCGAGCCTCTGCGTTCCGAGGACGTCCTCCTGATATGCACCGACGGATTGTGGGGGCTAGTGCGCGACCCGGAGATTTTTGCCGCCGTTGAAAACAAGAGTGCGGAACAAGCCGGTCGAGAGCTGATCGAACTGGCTCGGGAACGCGGCGGCCCGGACAACATCACGGTTTCGATCCTGCGTTTGCGCTGAAGCGATTTCCATTGAGAAAGCCGCCTTGGGCAAGGAAAGTTTCACCTTGAGAAGGTGCAAGACTTTGCGCGTTCGACCTTTCTCGAAGCGCGTCTTTCGCCGCTAATTGGCTGAAATTACAGGATCGGCAGGAGCCAGGCAATTTAGTGCTTTGGCATTGCGCGTGCCGTTTCTATAATGCCTATTGAACACATAGAGATACTTCGGAGGCGAGCTGCGATGAAG